>Ga0180432_10008961_pt1 | contig 12317 bp, 10 predicted proteins | sample SS_ome_10_FD_132414 | JGI IMG/M metagenome (GOLD analysis project Ga0180432, IMG submission 132414) | Hypersaline lake sediment archaeal communities from the Salton Sea, California, USA - SS_1_MS_2 metaG | ecosystem: Environmental > Aquatic > Non-marine Saline and Alkaline > Hypersaline >...
AGGCAATCAAAAAGTTTAAGAGGTTTTTGCAGATTGAGAAAGGACTTTCTCTCAATTCAATTTATTCGTATACCTATGATCTGAAGAAATTCAGCGAGTTTCTCTCTCACAATGATAAGGATATCCTTTCAGCAACGCAGGATGACATACAGCGCTTTCTTTCCTTTGAGAAGAATAAGAAACACAATTCAACGAGAACACTGGCACGGTCACTTGCGGCTATTCGGCAGTTCTACAATTTTGTTTCAGATACAATGGGCACTATTGAGAATCCGACGATGAAAATTGAGACGCCTCAAATTGAGAAAACACTTCCAGATTTTCTCACACAGGAGGAAGTGGAAAAGCTGTTCAGGTCGATTTCCGAGAATGATGTTTTTGAGCTTCGTGATAAGACCATTTTCGAACTTCTGTACTCCTGCGGGCTGCGGATCTCAGAAGCAGTGGAGCTGAAGATTCCCGATATCGATCTGGAGAACAGGTACATCAAAGTGCGCGGGAAGGGAAGCAAAGAGCGACTGATTCCTGTCGGTCAGGAGGCACGGCGGTTGTTGAAGAAATACTATGATGAATCGAGACCTGCGATTCTGGGCGAGCGGAGCAGTGAATACTTCTTTATCAGTAAAAAGGGCTCAATGTTGAACAGACGATCGGTTTGGAGATTGATAAAGGGATATGTCGAGAGGACGAACATTAAAAAAAATATTACACCGCACACCCTCAGGCATTCTTTTGCAACGCATCTCGTCGAGCGCGGAGCCGATCTGCGAACAGTGCAGGAGCTCCTCGGTCATACTGACATTTCCACCACGCAGGTGTACACCCATCTGGTGAGCAAGCAGCTGAAAGAAATTCACAAGAAATACCATCCGAAGGGGTAAAGGTGCATCGTACTGATATCGGAAACAATCGCACCGCCAGGAGAAGGACGATACACCCGCTTGTGGGCTTCCTCCCACTGATCCTGCTCATCTTCGTTACCATCTCCTGTGCGCCGTCGCGGGAACTGCTCTACAAACGGGGACGTTCCCTTGGTGTCGACGGGAACCTGGTGCGAGTGCTCATTCTCAAAGTCGATGATCGCCTTACCGTCTCCTCTCATTCCAAACTGAAGATTGCCGAGATCAAATCCCGGGAGATCCGGTATGCGGGGAGGGGGGGGAAAATACATTTTTATCCCGAGATGGTCAAGAATTCTCTCTCTGTTGAATCGTGGCCCCAGCCGATTATCGTGAATGGGAACAGATACCGGGGGCACATCGAACTGCACAACGTTCTGGGGAAGATATATGTGATTAATGTTCTGCAACTGGATGAGTATCTCTTCGGCGTTGTTCCCTCTGAAATCATGAGCACCTGGCCGATGGAAGCGTTAAAAGCGCAGGCCGTGACAGCGCGAACCTATGCTTACTATCACATAATGAAGAAGAAGAACCTGATATATGATCTCGATTCAACAACGAGATTCCAGGTGTACCGGGGGCTCACGGTGGAAACTGAGCCGACAAACCGTGCGGTGCGGGAGACATCGGGAGAGATAATAACCTATAAAAATCAGCCAATTATAGCCTATTTCCATTCAACCTGTGGAGGGCATACTGTCGATGACCGGTTTGTCTGGGAAGGGAATGATCTGGAGTATCTGAGGGGAGTCACCTGCAAGTACTGTAGAGAATCACCGGCGTTCTCCTGGGATACGGAACTCACCCTCCATGAGATACGAAGATTCCTGAAGAAAAAATACCACGGGATTGGACGGATAATCGGCATTACACTCAAGAAGCGGAACGGCCGGGTTGTATTCGTTGTCGTACGGCACAGCAGCGGCGTGGTGCGCATCAAGGGGAATGACTTCAGGTTGCTCTTCCCCGGAAAGAAGATACGGAGCCTCCTCTTCGCTGCAGAAAAAACAAAAAATGGATTGATCCTGCACGGGCATGGCTGGGGCCACGGCGTCGGTATGTGCCAGTGGGGCGCAAAGGGTTTGGCGGAGCGGGGAGCAGATTACCGGTCGATATTACGGTATTATTATAAAAATATCAGTATTGTCAGTTTTAAGCCTGATAGGGTAAAACGGGAACCGCTCTTTACTGAACGAAAAAAATTTCGCGCTACCCCTGATTAGAGAGTCGACGGCCTCTTCCGGCTGTGCGTCCCCTTCACCGCATTCCTTGCTGTCTCGGGTTCACTTCCCGCTGCCATTTTCCGCCGGAACGTCGGTTTGAGATAAGTGGAGCACAAGTTCAGAAAAAAGCTCGATCTAATTTATACCCCGGAATAGTATCGCGATAAGAGGAGAGCATCTCGATTCACCGATGCCCCTCGAAGTGACGGGAAGACAGAGAGCCGGCCCTTCCCCGAAATGAGATGGCATGACATTCAATGGCAGACAAGCGGATATATCGTTTAAGTGATTTCTCATTTGATCTCCCTGAAGAGCTCATCGCGCAGTATCCCGAGAAACAGCGGGAAGAGTCCAGGTTGATGATACTGCACCGTAATACGGGCGACTGTGAACATCAGATATTTCGTCATATTAGAGAATATCTCCGAGAGGGAGATCTCCTCGTTTTGAACAACACCAGGGTTATCCCCGCCAGAATTTTCCTGAAGCGGGAAACGGGAGGAACCGTCGAGATAATGCTCTTCCGGCAATTGGAGAACGGTACCTGGCTTGTTCTGAGCAACAGAACGAAGCGGCTCAGAAAAGATGAGCAGTTGCAATCGACACTGGATCCCCGGGTGATTTTTCGGGTTGTCGGGAGAACGGGTGATTCATTGATAATTGAATCAGGCACGCCATTGACCGAGGAGCTCCTTCGGAAAATCGGTGAATACCCGCTGCCGCCCTATATCAAGCGATCACCCGAGGAGATGGACCGGCACCGATACCAGACCGTGTATGCAACTGAAGATGGTGCCATCGCTTCGCCAACGGCAGGATTGCACTTTTCCGAGGATTTACTGATGCAATTGTCATCTGCGGGGATACGGTTCGTACCGCTCACGCTCTACGTTTCGTGGGGAACCTTCCATCCGGTGCGGGATGAGGAGCTCCATAAACACCGGATGCATTCGGAGCGGTATATTCTGCCGGCTGACACCGCGGCTTCCATCAATAGAGCGAGAGCCGAATCGCGGAGAGTTATCGCCGTCGGGACGACCGTTCTCAGAGTTCTGGAGAGCACCTTCGAAAATGGCCAGAACGTACCTGGTGAGGGTGAAGCGGATATCTTTATCTATCCTCCTTGTGCCGTACGTTCGGTGGATGCTCTCATCACCAATTTTCATACGCCCCACTCGACCCTCCTCATGCTGGTGTCAGCCTTTGCGGGATATGATACTATTATGCGTGCATACCGGATCGCTATCGAAAAACGATACCGGTTTTATTCATATGGAGACGCCATGCTTATCGTGTAGGAATGCAGTACAAATTATTCTTGACGCCGTGCATTTTTGAGATGTTTCATAACGGCGGGCATCTTGAATTTTGCGATTTTTTTGCAGAGAACATCCATTAACTGTTTTACATATAATCAAATCTGCGTTAACTGTGTCATCAGAAGCGTGGCGCATTTCTCATTACTGACTCCTGTTCCGAAGAAGAGAGGTTTTCTGCATCCCCACTTTCTGCTCCGAACGTGGTTTAACAGATGTGATGAGAAGCGGCATTTCCGATGTGGAGTCGTGGGCTGAAACCATTCCTCGGTGAACGGGTTTCCTCGCTTCGGGAAGCACATGGTACTATCTGGGATCAGATTTTTTTTGGCGATGCATCAAAACGTATCTCACGCGAAGATGCTCTCGCCGATTCGGTTAAAAAAAGTGCTCTCCGAAAGCTCCATAATCGTTTATATATGTACGGGTTATTATGAACAGAGAGATCGCTTTGATGATTGAACTGCAGCAGTATTGGGATACCGTTCTGAGTATGCGTGCTGCCATGATGAAGAGTGAGCGATTGATTGCGAACCGGGAAGAGGAGCATGATAAGAAGCTGCAAGCGGTCATAGCGCTGGAAAATGAGATAGTGGATGAGAAGCGTCTTGTAAAAGAGCGGGAGATTGACCTCTCGGAAAAGGATGCAGCCGTTCGGAAACTTGAGGAGCGGAAGTTAATGGTACGGAACAAGAAGGAGTTGCGTGCACTCGAGAATGAGATGGACAGGATACATGAGGAACGCAGTGCCTGCGAAGATGAACTGCTTGTACTCTTTGACAATCTTGAGGAGAAGGAGCAGCAATTGCAGGTGATGAAGGGGGAGCTGGAAGAGCTTGGCGAGAAGGTAAAGAACTCTATTGCGCAACTGCAGGAGGATATTGAGGAAAAGACCGTAACGCTGGAAGAGAATCAGCAGAAATATGATCAGCTCTTATCGCAGCTTTCACCATCGAACGGGTCTCGTTTTAAAAAACTGGCAGAATCGGGAGACGGGAAGGCGATCGTCAAACTTGAAGACGGTATCTGCACCGGCTGTCATACGAAATTGCCGGCTCACGAAATTCTGGACGCATCGAAAAATGAAATGATAACAATCTGTACGAACTGTGGAAGATTTATCTACTCGGAGTGAATCTCCTCCAACCGTTCTATAGCGTTCGCAACTGCGCAATCGGGTGTGAGGTCTCACGGGAAGTGAACAGAATCGGTATCACCGATACAGAAGGAGATAGAATGCTCTTAAGTATTGACAGGGTTTTGCAATTGCTCGCCGAGGGCAAGAGTCTGGAGCGAATTGCCGAGCTTTCTCAGGTAAGAGTCGAAGACGTTCGTTCCATCATCGAGAATGCCCGAAAACTGCTGCTTGAGCACAATAAAGCCCGGGCGAGGAAGAAAGTCATTATCGAGAAGGTCAAGGAAGAGTCCCGTGAGAGCGCTGCGTCACCCGAGTCGGATCTCGACACGGCGGAGATTCTCGCCGGTGCTGAATTGACTGCTGTCCCTCTTGCCTCTTCACTCACCATGTATGTTGACGGAGCGTCCCGAGGAAATCCCGGGCCGGCCGGTATCGGGATTGTGATTAATGATCGTGATGGTCGGCAGGTCGGTAAAGTATCCGACTATATCGGGATAAAAACGAACAACTTCGCCGAATATACCGCGCTGATCCGGGCATTACAGATAGCGATCTACTTCAAGACGAAAGAGCTGAAAATTAGAACCGATTCGGAGCTTGCGGTGAAGCAGATACGGGGCGATTATAAAGTGAGCAATGAGAATATCAAGCCGCTCTATGCGGAGGTGATCCGCCTGAAGAAGATGGTCAACAGCTGCCGCATTGAGCATGTGACGAGAAATCTCAATGAAAAGGCCGATTATCTGGCAGGAAGAGCTGCCACAATCTATAAAAAGAAGAAGTAATGAAACCACAATGGAGTGTCAGGGAACCTGATCGGTTCATGGTGGAGCAGTTTTCCGGAACTTTGCATATCAGCGAATTCCTTTCATCGATCTTATCTGTACGGGGGATTCGAACAGTACCGGAGGCCTTTCGATTCATCTCTCCCCGCATCTCGCACCTGCACAGCCCCTTTTCCATGAAGGGGATGCGGGAGGCGGTGATACGCATCCGCAGAGTGATTGAGCAGGGCGAGCGGGTGGGAATTTTTGCCGATTCCGATCTCGATGGCATTACCTCGCTCGCTGTCGCGCTGCAGCTCCTGGAACGGTTTGGTGTTGAGGTGCATGTTCGATATCCTGTCGGGAATGAGAACTACGGATTAACCGGAGAGGTCATCGATGAGATGCGGGAAGAGGGTGTCACCCTCTTACTGACCCTTGATTCCGGAATACGGGATGTATCGGAAATAGCTTCTGCCCGTCAGTGCGGCATTGATGCAATCGTCTGCGATCATCACGAGCCCGATGCGGTACTCCCCGATGCAATCGTGGTCAATCCGAAACAGGAGGACTGCCCCTATCCCTTCAAGGATCTCGCGGGAGTCGGGGTCGCCTTGAAGCTCTGTCATGCAGTTCTCATGAGCTATTGTCAGAGTTACGACGTCCCTTTTTTCCTTATAACGAGGGATGATGATACGCTCTGGGCAGCACGCATATTCAATGGTGTCTGTGAAGCGATTATCGACCATGCGACTATTGATGATATCGGCTTGTTCATCGAGTCGGATGGAACCGGGACGGTTGTCTATGATGATCTGGGTAACGATGTGGATATTCAGGCGCTTCTCCGTCAGAGGACATCCTACCGGCTCTCGGATCTCGTGAGTTCAGCAGAAACGAGCAGTACGCGTACACTCGATGAGATCGGCGCCCTCTTCTCCCTGCGCAGGGAGTTCTATCACCGAAAAATTGACTTCCTAACCGCAATTTTTGCCGAGCTGGAATACGCACATACGCCGAAGATAAGAGATTTTCTGCATTCGGTTATCGGACTGGTTGCGCTGGGTACCATTGCTGATATTGTACCGCTGGTCGGTGAGAACCGGACGCTCGTCTCACAGGGAATGCAATCTCTCGCAGCGACTGAACATTTCGGCATGTCCTATCTGCTTCGCAACTACGATACCGTTAGCTCAAAAGTTATCGCCTGGAATATCGCACCGCTGTTGAATGCGCCGGGACGATTCGGAGAAACTGAGCTCATCGCCCGATTCTTCATCGAGAAGGAGCAGAGAGCCGTCGAAGGCATTGTTGACGCAATGGTGCAGCTCAACGAGGAGCGGAAGAGTATCGTTTCTGCTTTTTATGAGAAGACCCGCGGCGACATCGAGGCCGGAACGATCGATGCCACATCGCCGGTGTTCTTCGTGAGAGCCGATATTCCCGAGGGACTCTCGGGGCTGGTGGCAAACAGAATCTCGGAAACGCTCAATAAACCTGTTATCGTTGTGTCTCCGATCGGCGAGAGCGAATATGTGAAAGGCTCCGGCAGGGCTCTCGAAGCGTTTAACTTTCTCTCTTTCGTGAAGCCCTTCGCTCATCTCTTTGAGCGGTACGGTGGCCATGAGCAGGCGTTCGGCTTCACCGCCCGCATAGCGGTGCTCGACGAGATTCAGAAATGGGTTGAGCAATCGGCAGGCGGATCGTACGGGGCGGATCGGTTCATGGAGGTCGATCTGGAGATTCCGCTCGATGTCGTGGATATGGATTTTGTCAGGAGCCTCTCGGTTTTTGAGCCGCATGGTCATCAGAACGGGGAGATCACCTTTCTCAGTCGTGGAGTTGAGATAGCGGGGTACCGGCGAATTGGAAGGGAAGGAAATCACGGAATCTATGTACTCAGGGGAGCACCTTCAGTTGAAGCGGTAGGATGGAATAAAGCTGATATCATGGGAGAGTTCTCTCGAAACGGAAGGGCCGATATCGTCTATCATCTTGAGCTGCACAGCTATAACGGATTGGTATCACCGCGACTGGTCATTCTCGATATGGATCAGGCTTCCTGAGCTTTTCCCCGCCGGTTCTACCTGATGCCGCTGATGATAAGTTCAACCCTGTCGACCGCTTTCATGCGGTCATTTATCTCCATTGGCTTCTCGCTCCCGACGCCCATCGTTTGCATCCGCCACCCCCTGATTCCCTTTCTCTTCAGAGAGGAGGCTATGGATTCTGCTTTCCTCTGTGAAATGGTATTGTTGGTGTCTTTTATCATCGTATGCCCGATAATTTTAATTCTGGAACGGGGATGCAGTTTCAAGACCTGCACAATGGCATCAACCGTTCTGTCCCCTTCTCTGGTCAGGGTGAGGCTTCCCCGCTGGAAAACAACACCGTCGAAGAGGATCTGACGGTAGAGTCTCCCCTCCTGCAGGAGATTTGCATTGACGATGGCAATTGTCCGTGCAGCTCGCCATGAAGACTTGGCTGCGAGTTTCTCGTAGAGGTCCTTTTCTATCTCCAACCGGGTGTGGAGGGCGAGTCTGGTCATCGCGATAGTCAGGACAGTTTCCATCTCAACTCGTGCAAGCACGGCATACAGCGCTGCTTCGTCATATTCGCTCTCCTCCTCGTATTGATATATTGCGGTATCGAGATACACCTTGGCGTCATGATAGTTGCGGTAGGGGACAAAAGCCTGATACTTTCTGGTTTTTTCTATTGTATTCAGCAGCTCCTTGGCCTCGCTGATCTCTTCGCGTGCTTCAGACTTGCTGCTCGCTGAAGCCATCGAGATCCAGCATAACGAGATGAGAAGTGTGATGAACAATTGCTTTTTCATCGCCCCCCCCTCTTATCGATGAGAACGTGCATTTTCTAATTTGATCCTGGCAATCATAAGCTCCTTTTTCGCTTCGATGAGCTTGAAATAAGCCCTCCCCTTGCTTATCTCATAAAAGGCGAGATCCTCATCGCCATCGTCCAGCAGCTTCTTGGCGTTCCTGATATAACGATCTATCTGTGAAACCGCTCTCTCCGCGTAGTTCTGAGCTCCCTCGGCACGGATGAGATCCAGCTTTGTTTCCACTTCGTTGATAAGTGCTTTCACCTCCCGCTGCGAATGCTTGTCGGCGAAAACCACGCAGTTCATTGCGAAGAGGAGAAGGAAGATGGCGATGGCTCGTAATGCAATCATTTGCTGCTCCTTGATCATATACTCGTGAGCTGTTCCGATCCCTACATTCCCGGCGATAATTCAATTCGGTGAATTATTATTTTACTACGGTGTATTGTTCGTCAACATAAATAATGAAATAGAGATCTAATAGTTGAGAGAAGAGCGCAACAGTGGATTGTCATCATCTTCATGCCAGTTCGCATCATAAGGGGAATCGCTCCTGTCTGTCGATGGGGTGCAGGGTGTTTCCGGGAAAGAACTGCTGTTACGGAGAAATCCTGCACCGATAAAGATGTTGACTCACACGGGAGTGCCTTTACAGTTATTGTCTATGATCGTTGGAACATTCGGTCTCATGTTCGACGCGGAGAAAGGACGTGCGGGTATCACTTTCACAGGCGTTCTGAATACAATACGAGAGGATTCTGATTATGGCAGCGGGAGAAGATATTTCAAACAGTGGCACTCAATCGAATAATCACTTTCTGCATAATTTCTTTTACCCGGATACGGTAGCGATTGTCGGTGCAACGAAAAATGCCATGAAAATAAACTATCAGTTGGTGGAGAACAATGTGCGGCTCAATTTCCGGGGAAAGGTCATTCCGATAAATCCGAATTCGGATGAAATCGCAGGTCTCAGGGCCTATAAGAGCTTGAAAGATGTCCCCGAAAAGATCGATGTTGCGGTGTTGTCCATTCCGGCCGGCAGATGTCTCGCTGTCATTCGGGAATGCATTGATCTCGGAATCAAACGGATAGTCATGGTGGCCGGTGGGTTTTCGGAGGGGGACAGCGAGGGGATGGAACGACACGAAGAGGCAAGGAGGCTCATCAGGGAAAACGGGCTGCGTATCATCGGGCCCAACACGCTGAGTCCTGTCAACGCGGAAAATAATTTTGCAATCAGTTTTCATCGTCTGAACACATTGAAGCGAGGGGGGGTCTCATTTGTCTTTCAGTCGGGTCTCTATGAATACAAGCTGAATTGGATTAACGAGCAGGCGGGGGTGAATAAGGTTCTTGATCTCGGTAACAAGATGGATGTCAACGAAGTTGATGCCCTCGAATATCTTGGCGGTGATTCGAGCACGAGGGTGATCGCAATGCACATGGAGAGCATTTGCGGTGACGGGAGGGAGTTCAGCAGCCTTCTCAAGAAGACAACGGGTGAAAAGCCGGTCATTATCCTGAAATCAGCGAGGACGAAAGCGGGCTCACAGGCCGCGGCCTCGCATACAGGCTCACTGGCACGTGAGAACGATGCTGTTTTTGATGGTCTGATAAAACAGTCGGGAGCGGTGCGCGCACATAATCTGGAAGACTTTTTCGACCTCGCCAAGACCTTTGCCTTCCTCGATCCTCCGAAGGGAAACAGAGTTGCCATTATCACCCTGTCCGGCGGTGAAGGGGTAATCGCAACCGATGCCTGTGAGATGCACGGTCTTCAGCTGGCTGAATTCAGCCGGAAGAGCTATGCGATACTGAAAGAGATATTCCCGCCATGGGAGGTGCCGCTCAATCCCTTCGATTCAGGGGTCTGCTTTGAGTTCCATACGGATGATTTTGAAAATGCGCTCAACAAGCTGACGGCTATACAGGAAGATGATGGAGTCGATTGTGTTATCATGCAGCTCCCGACCACCGTTGTTGAGAGGGTTAAAGCCATAGATCCCTCGGATGATGCGCTCAGCCGCATGATGGATTTTATGGTAAAATTCTTTTTGAGCATGAAAAAATCCGGAAAGCCGTTCTGTCTCTGGAGATCCGCAATGGATGAGATGGAAACAGAATTTGTCAGGAGAATTGAAGCTCACTCTATTCCAGTGTATCCCTCTCAGGAGCGATCGGCGAGAGCCATGGCCGCTCTGTACGGATACAGCGAATATATACGGAGAAATAACAGTCCTCTGCGCTGAGGTTTTATCCGGGATGTGAAGAGAGCTTTTCAGCCGATCAGAGAACGCTCTCGATATCCTTTATGAGATTAGAAATCTCCTCTCTTGTCAAATCGATGTTTACCTTCCCGCCCCCCGGATGTGCGAGGGTGAGGGAGTATCCCCCCCGGCTCTTTTCGACTGACCATCTCTTTCCGGCAGGGAATTTCACCTCTTCTGAAAGCCAGTCGTCGGGAGAGAATTCGGATATCTGAATGAGCACACCGAAGCCGTTCTTCGGATGGATGAAAATCTCCTTCCAGTATTCACCCTCATATTCATTGTAACCGAAATAGGGGATATTGTTCTCGTCGAGAATCCTCATGGCTTCTCTGATGTCGGGTGTTTCGAGGGTGATATGATGAACGCCGCCCTCCCTGTTCTCCAGGAAGTTTCCGAGAAGCCCGCCATCGCCGGTGGGTGTGATGAGCTCCATTCGGGAGAGATCTCCCAGTGAGAGGATCTGCCAGTAAAATTTCTTGTCGCTGTTTTCGGCAGATGCACCGGGAATTGCTCCGAGGAGATTTTGGAAAAAGGCTCGCGCCCTTTCGTAGTCGCGAACGGCTATTGAGACGTGATCGATTCGTGAAATCATGGTGGTAGTCCTGTTTGTTATCGTATCGGTTAATTTTTCTGCTGAAATTGAGAAACTCAATTCCTTTAACTATTCTATTAACAAAATAGTATCTGTCTTTTACAGTTCAATAATTTTATTATCCCTCATAAATGAAAGTAATAGCTGCAAATGAGTAAATGCAATCTATAGTTGTTAACAAAACCGAATAGTAATTTTACCAAACTTTTTTAAAATTAGTAATAAAAAAAGCTTGACTTTTTGTACGTTTGGTCAATAATATAAACGATAATTCAAATATTTAATAAATAATTTTAATAATTATTCGGTTGTTCAAATTTTGATGTACATCAATCATAGAATTATAAGCATATCATCCATTCGAAATCACTTTAGTTTCAGCAACAAAAAGTATGGAGAGCCCATATATCATCTTTCAATCAATTATATGTTCATATTGTTATTCGATTCATAGAAAAAGTTAAGAACACATGCCGGAAAGTGGCATATCTTTAAGCAAAACATATGGCATGATTAATCATTATGATATATCGATGCCTGTTGCTCCGCTGTGGGGCACTGCTGATGCAGTTGTTTTGAGAAACCGGATGGCATTGCATGCCGTCGAAGAAGTTTGCCTACAACTCTCCTCTAAGGGAGTTCCCTGTGGAAGTCTGACAAAGTCGATTGATTGAGTGGTGGGTGAAATGCTGAGATCTCTGAGAAGAAATGTATTGGATGGCACTATGCTCATTTTTTCACCAGTAACGCTGGCCTTTTGTCTTTCGCATGTTGGGATTTCCGGAGCTCTCAGCAGTGGTAAGAGATCTAAAAATCCCGTGGTGGAATTTAAATGTTCATCGGGTATTCAAGGAGCGTGTAGATTCGGCTCCTTTTTAGAATGATTTTTATAATTCACTATCTTTCAGCAAAGGAGTAAAAACTATGAAAAAAAGTAAACCTGATTCCAAACGTCAATCTAAGTCTATTCAAATGTCTAATAAGGATATTGAGGCAGTGGTGAAGCGCTTGCGTGCCACATACAATTCGGAAAAGACGTACCCGCTTTCCTGGCGAATAAGTCAGCTGAAAGCGATGAGGTCAATGCTTCGAGAGCACAATAAAGAGTTTATCTATGCACTGAAAGATGATACGGGACGACCGTTGTATGAAGCGTGGACCGGTGACGTTATGTGTGCAGAGGGCGAAATAGGGGAAGCGCTCAAGGGGATCAAGAAATGGGTAAAACCACGCCCGTTGAAGTCAAATATCGCTTTCTTCCCCTCAA
>Ga0180432_10008962_pt1 | contig 12317 bp, 7 predicted proteins | sample SS_ome_10_FD_132414 | JGI IMG/M metagenome (GOLD analysis project Ga0180432, IMG submission 132414) | Hypersaline lake sediment archaeal communities from the Salton Sea, California, USA - SS_1_MS_2 metaG | ecosystem: Environmental > Aquatic > Non-marine Saline and Alkaline > Hypersaline >...
GGCGGCAGGCCCGCCGGCCCACGCCCATCCGCTCCACCGCCGTCGCGTTCAGCCGCTGCTCGAGCGAGTCCTCCGGCAGCAGCAGCATGGGCTTGCGGAAGAAGAGGGCCTCGGAGATGAGCTGGTTGCCGGCGGTGGCGAAGACGGCCCGGCAGCGGGCGAGATCCTCGACGAACCGCACGTTGCTCGGCGGGCGGAAATCGATCCCGCCGGCGACGCCCTCACGACCGATGCCGTAGACCACCACCGGCAGGTCCAGGCCGCCGAGGGCGGCCTCCACCCGAGGAGTGAAGTGGTGCCGGCCGTTGCTGAAGTACACCAGCAGGTAGTCGCCGCGGGACGGACGCTGCCGTCGGACCATCTCGCGCAGCACGGGCCCCACGACGCGGACCCCGCGCCGGCGTGGGGGGGCCGGGTAGAAGCTGACGATGACGACCCGCTCGGAGGGCGCCGCCATCAGCCGGCGGTAGAAGGCCGACTCGAGGCGGCAGATGAGCCGGTCGGCGCGCGACATTGGCCAGCGGCAGTACGCCAGCACACCGAAGTGGTCGAAGCTGATCCGCGGGAGCTTCAGCCGCCGGGCGGCGTGGTGGGTCCACGGCTCGGAGTCGGAGACCACCACGTCGGGGGCGAACCGCTCGAGCGTCCGGCAGACCGCGCCCACGCCCGCCCCGTGCAACGCCAGGTCCAGCAGGTGCGGCGCCGCCCGCGTCAACGTCCGCCGGGCCGACCGCCGGCCCTCCGGGCCCAAGGCGTAGCGGAGCACCGGCACGCGTCGCACGGGATACTCCCCGTGCAGCGCCTCGTGGGCGTCGTCCCCGGCCAGGACCAGTAGCTCGTGGCGCGCCGCCAGGTCCGGCAGCACCGCCAGCGCGCGTGATGAGTGCCCTCGCCCGTAGCCATGGATCCCGTAGGCGATCCTCATTCGCACCTCAACGCGCCGCCGACGGACGCGTCACCGCCGCGACGACCGGCAGGACCAGCCGGTAGACGACGTTCCGGGTCCCCTCGGCGTTGGCCAGATCGACGTAGCCGAAGCGGACCGACCGGGCCGGCATCGCCTCCAGCACGCCCCGGACCTTCCGCCCGCGTCCGGGCTGGGTGTTCACGTAGCCCCGGAACACGCTGGTGTTCCGGCCCGTCTCCTTCAGCAGATACACCTCCACGTCGCCGTCATCGCCGGCCCCGACGATCTCGGCGCTGACCACGACGGCGTCGCGAGCGGTCAGGTAGACGTTGCGGTCCGGATCGATGACCGTCAGCAGGTAGGAATGCCCCGGCACGAGCGCCGAGACCGGCGAGCCCGCCGCGTCGGCGGCCTGCACCGCCAGCCGCGGGTCCGTGCCCAGCAGCAGCAGGTCACCCCAGCGGTCGGGGTGGTCCTTGTCGCCCAGGTCCCCGTGCCCGTGCCAGCGGGGGTTGGCCCAGATGCGCCCGTGCATCGCGCAGTGGTAACGGGGCTGCCGTCCCACGCCCACCATGGCCTCGAACCCGATCCACCACCCGGGTGCGAACACCGGGCGGTTGAACAGCGACCGGGGCAGGAAGACCTCCACCGTGTACCCGTCCTTGTCGAAGCGGGTCACCCGGTACGGCCCGGTGCCGTCGGGCCCCTCGGCGGCGTCGGGCTGCGGCGGGAAGATTCGCGTCTTTGACGGCATCCACGAGCCCCGGCGGCGCCGGCTGGCGTCGCGGACCGACGCGATGACCCGCTCGATGCCCGGGATGTTGGGGTGCATCTCCGTCCCCCGCGGGAGGATGACGAACTCCTGCGTGTGCGGCTCGCCCCGCCACTCGCCGCGGGCGTCCAGCGTGTCGAACAACAGCCGAAGGAAGTCGCCCGAGTACGCCCAGTGGTAGTCCGGCGCCGTCAGCGGGATCACCCCGGTCTTCTCGTGATACTGATACCACATGCGGGGGTGGGCGTACTGAACGCCCGGCTGGGTGACGTGGTAGCCGAAAAAGAAGCCCTGGTAGTTCCAGGCCGCGTAAATGAGAGTCTCCTCGTCGGGCCCCCCTTGGCCCTGAATCCGCTGCGTGACCAGGGGGCGGATGCGGCCCCAGTCGGTCAGGTCTCCGTCGAGGCGGGGGAAGTTGGCCAGGAAAGGAATGCCCTCGGCGCGGAGGGCGTCGAAGCCGGGCTTGACCTCCGGCTGGGTGACGCGGCCCCACCCGGCCGGGGGCGGGGGCCGCATCGGCGGGCCGGCCCGCATCTCCGCCGCCAGGCGGGCGTCGGAGACGTACGCCGGCGCCATGCCCGCGGGGATCGGCTCGAGCGACGCCCCGTGCCCCTTGGCCGCCCCCAGCATCAGGGCGATCATGGACGCCGAGGTGTCCGGCACGCCATCGGGCGTCAGGCGGGCCAGGTCCTGCCCCCGTCCGGCGAGGGCCCGCGCCCGGGCGTCCAGCCGCTGCTTGACCTTGTCCGTGTAGTCGACCGAGTCGATGCCCCGGTAGAAGCACAGGCTCGGCGGGCACCCGTAGGACCGTCCCGCCAGCCGCCCTTCGGAGATGATCTTGCTCAGCGCCGCCCGGACCACGCGGTCCACCGCACCATGGAGCCGTTCGGCCAGGACCTTCGTGCGCCGGGGCACGTAGGCACGATCCGCGCCCGACCATTTGCCCGCGACGGCGGCCAAGGCGGCTTCGTCCTTGCGGACCTCCTCGGGCGTGGGCGCCCGCGGCTGCCCGTCCACCTTGCTGCGGTAGGGGTTCCCGGACGCCTCGAAGATGCGTTCGTCGAACCGCGGCTTGGGGAAGGCCTTCTCCACGTCTCGGCGCAGCATCACCATGATCTGGCCGGCGAACTCCGACGCCACGTCGTCGATGCCCTTCCGCCGAATGAGAATCCCCTCGCCGAACTCGTTGCGGGCCATCTCCCGCACCCCCGGGGCCAGGGCGCCCGCCAACTCCGCCACCAGGTGCTGGTAGGCCCGCTCGCGCCGGGGCCCCCGGAGCACGCGGCTGCGGAGGGCGCGGTTCACGACCGCCAGTCGCTCGCGCCGCTCGGGCGAGACGATCAGCCCCGCCGCCGCGTCGCGCAGCGCCCGCGCCGTCTCGAAGCAGGCCTTCCGGGCCGCCGCTGCCGGGTCGGCGTCGTCCCCGGCGCGATCGCGGTACGCCCGCGCCTGCTCGAAGAGCTTCCTCCATAGCCCGACCATCGGCTTGACGTGTCTCTCGACGATGTCCTCGCGGCGGTGGGGGTAGAAGTCATCCACGTATCGGGCCACGGCCTGGTCCCACGTGGGCTGGTAGGTGTGGCGAGGGGAATGGCGGTAGATGCTGTCGAGCACGCGCAGGAGCCCCTCGGCCCCGGTGCGGGTGGCCTTGGGCCAGTCCGGCAGCATGCGGCGGTTGTGCATGCCCGGGCGGCCCCCGACGCCGGAGTCCGGTGCGTAGTGCTCGCCCCGGGCCAACTCGCGCAGCCGGTCGACCTTCCACGCATACCAGCGGTCGTTGAGGAAGCCCCAGTCCCCGCCATAGCGGCTCCAGGCCCTGTGCCCGGCCGTGAACAGCTCGAACCGGAGACGGCCCCGCAACGTCCTGGAGACGTTCCGCTCGTACCACTCCTTCACGCTCATCTTGGCCCGAGCGACCTGCGTCTTCTCCCGATACGTCCGAAGGGCCGTCACCGTTCGCCGGTGGGCCTTGCGACGGAACTGCTGCTGAAGCTCACCGATCTCCTTCGCCGAGAGCTTCCCTTCCGCGATGTCTTTCGCGGCCGCCGCCAGCTCGTCCCGCAGGCTCGAGGTCACCTGACGGGCCAGTTCCGAGCTGACCTTCACGTCCGTCGCGTCCCCGATGACCCGCTCGATGTCCGTGCTGATCTCCGTGGCCAGCTTCGTGCCGATCACCGACTCCGGCACCGGCGGTGGGGGCGGCATGCTCACCTGTCGGGCCAAATGGCGCGCGACGCGGACCGCGCGCTCCTTCTGCACGACCTTGCGGAGATAGGTGTCCCTTCCCGACGGGCGAAGCGCCTCGGGGGCCTCGCCCCTCCGGGCCAGCGGCAGCAGCCCGCCATGCAGGGCCGCCGCCAGGACCAGGACCAGCCACAGCACTCCCACGCCGCGCCGCCGGCGGCCCGTGAAGAGGTCGTTCAGCGATTCCGCCGCCGTCGCCCGCCGGGCCGGGTCCGCCCGGCGCCACTTACGGCGCCAGTTCGCCGCTCTGTCCGGACCGACTGCCAATGCGCTCTCCGTACCCGCCGCCCTGTCCGTCCCGCCTCCGACCTTGAACCCGCCGGCGGAGGAGGCGTTTCGTGGGCCGCGCCCGCATCGCGACTTTCAGGCGCGCGCGGCCACTAACGGATCCACGGCGGCAACGACGGCTTCGGCGCACTTTCGCTGGCCCGTGCCGGTCAGATGCAGCCGGTCGGCGCCGATGTAGCGGTCCGGGTCGGACGCCACCGCCGCGTGAAGGTCGTTGACGCCCACGCCCTCGCCCCGCATGAGCTCCACCGCGGCGACGTTGTAGGCTTCGATCTCCGCGTTCCGCCAGCCCCAGCGGTCGGTGTGAAACGGGGTCCCCGGCGCTATCGGCGTGGTCGTCGCCCAGACGACCGCGGCCCGCTCGGCGCGCAGCCGGCGGAGGATGTGCCGCAGGTTGCCCAGGTACGTTTCCAGGGGCGTCTGGGGCGGGCAGCGGTCGGGATTGTGCCCCACGTCGTGCAGCCCGTTGTTCCAATGGACCACGTCGGGACGCCCCAGCCGCTGAAGCCAGCGGCTCAGCGAGGCCAGCGTGTACAGGGCGAACTGGCCGTTCTCGGCGGGGCCGAGGACCTGGGCCCGCCCGGCCAGCAGCCGCTCGACGATCGGCTGGTAGCTCAGGCGGATCGAGTCGCCCAGCAGAAGCAGTCTCGGCAGATCGCTCATCGCGCGACCTCGGCGGCCCGGGCGTCACTTCAGCAGCTTCGCCGTGGCCGCGAGCTGCTCGATGATGGGAATGTCGTTCGGGCACTTGGGCAGGCACTGCCCGCACTGCTTGCACGCCAGCGCCGACCGGTCGCCCCGCCGGCTCGTCCGCAGCGTCCGGAAGCGCTTCCTCGCCCAGCGCACCAGCCCGAGGTACCGGGCCTGGTTCCACAGCAGGAAGTTGCCCGGGATGTCGACGCCGGACGGGCAGGGCATGCAGTAGCCGCAGGAGGTGCAAACCGCCATGAACTGCTCGCGCGTCCGGGCCAGGCGGCTGCGCATGGTCCGGCGCTGGCGCGCGGTCATGTAGCTCTTTCGCCCGGCGGTCCGGACGTTCTCGTCGACCTGGGCGGGCGCGCTCATGCCCGACAGGGCCACCTTCACCCCGGGCGTGGACAGGACATACCGCAGCGCGATCTCCGGGCCCGACCGAGCGCCGGGCAGCATGCGGAGGATCTCCGGCGTGTCGGCCGCGAGGCTGCCCCCGCCCACCGGGTTCATCACGGAAACGCCCATCCCGGCCGCGGCGCCGTGGGCGAGCGTGTCGGCCATCGTGGGATTCAGCCAGTTGTAGCTCAGCAGCATGGCCTCGAATTCCCCGGTGTCGATGAAGGCCTGGACGTGCTCCGGGGTATCGTGCGAGGAAAAACCCCGGTGCCGCACCAGGCCCCGCCTGATCGCCCAGTCGGTCAGCCGGAAGAAGCCCTTCCCCCGCTTCTTGAACATGTCCATCGTCATCGAGTGGAACAGCAGGTAGTCGATGCAGTCGACCCCCAGCTTGACCAGCGCCTGCTCGATCAGCCCCTTGAAGTGGTCCATCGGCTCGTCGCGATAGAAGGGCGTCTTGGTCTGGATGTAGACCCGATGGCCCTTCCATCCGGCGAGGGCCTTGCCGATGGCGACCTCGCTGAGCCCGCCGTGATAGCGGTGGTGGCTGTCGATGAAGTTCACGCCCCCGCGCAGGGCCCGGCGGATGACGGCCTTGGCGCGGCCGAAATCCGTGCCGGCGTCGGCGTCCCAGCCGATGCTCGGCAGGCGCATCGCCCCGAACCCCAGCACGGAGACCCTCGGGCCGTTCCTCCCGTAGCGTCGGTATCGCATGGCGGTCTCGACCTCTCCGGCGTCGTCTGTGATCCACCTCCCGGGCGGGAGAACGCGGAATTCATAGTTTACCGCCGACGGGGGTGTCCCGCCAGGGGCGTCTTCGGTTGGAGGGTCCCGGCCCACGGGATTAGGACACCTCGAGGGCCTCCAGGGACACCTCCGCGAGCGAATCGACGACGCGGTCGGCGGCGGCGAGGTCGGCCCGCCGGTAGCTGCTGGTGACGGCGAGCACCCGGCAGCCGGCCGCCTTCGCCGCCTGAACGCCGGCCGGCGCGTCCTCCACCACCCACGTCCGCGCCGGGACGATCTCCCGCGAAAGCCTCTCCGCCAGCAGCCGCATCGCCAGCCGATACCCCTCCGGGTCGGGCTTGCCCCGCGCCACGTCGCGGGCCGCCACCAGCACGTCGACCAGCTCCAGCGCCCCGACGGTGCGCCCGGCCAGCTCGATCTCCTCCCGCAGCGCGCCCGAGCAGATCGCCAGCGCCGCCCCGGCCGAGCGGGCCTGGCGCATCAGCTCGATCGCCCCGGGCTGGGGGAGCACGGACTCGGCGAAGGCCTTCTGCACCAGCGCGGTCTTCTCGTCCGTCATGGCGGCGATTGGGTCTTCCTCGACCGCCCGTCCGTTGTCGGCCAGCACCGCGGCGAAGCAGTCGTGGTCGTCGAAGCCCAGATACTTGCCGTAGTAGTCAGCCGTCGCCAGTGCGATGCCGCGAGCCGCCAGTACCTCGCGAAAGCACGCCAGGTGGACCGGCTCGGAGTCCACCACAACGCCGTCGAAGTCAAAGATCAACGCATCGAGCATTCGTCACTCCATGTCAGCCCCCGCCGCGCCGGGTCAGACCCGGAACATCGCCCCCAGCCGCTTGCCCAGCAACAGGTTGGTGACCACGAGGGTGCAAGTCAACAGGGCCATGCCCAGGGCCCCCATGGCCGCGGCCCGCCCGGGATGGGCCTGACTGCTGAGCTCGTAGATCACCTTGGTGATGGGGTAGGCGTCCCGGGTCTGGGCCAGGACGAGCGAGTCGGAGACCTCGAGCATGGCGAACGAGAAGGCCAGGATGGCGCCGGCGAGGATGTTGGCGGCGACCAGGGGCACCGTGATCCGCCAGACGCTCCGCAGGGGCGAGGCCCCGAGGTTTCGCGCGGCCTCCTCCAGCACGACGGGCGTCTGCTGGAGCCCGGCGGAGACGGCGCGGACCATGTAGGGGAGGCGGCGCACACTGTAGGCGATGATGAGGATGGCCGTGGGGTCCTTCCCCGGCCCGAGGAACTCCAGCGGCCCGCCGCGGGCCGTCAGGGCCACGTAGCCCATGGCGATGACCAGGCCGGGCACGGCCAGGGGGAGCATGGCCGCCGTGTCCAGCAGCGTTCGCCCCCTCACCCGGGTGCGGACCACCAGGTAGGCGATGGCCAGACCCACCAGCACGTCGATGGCGGTGGCGGCCGAGGCGTAGCGGAGGCTGTTGACGATGCTGTTCCACGTCTGGGCCTTTTCGAACACCTCGCGGAAGTGCGCGAGCGTGTAGCCCTCGGGCAGGATGGTGCCCGTCCACTCCGTGGCGACCGACCACAGCACCACGCCGACGTGGGGGAAGACCGCCAGCAGCGTCACGGCCCCGAAGACGGTCCAGATCAGCGCGGTGCCCAGCGGCCCGACCCGTCGGGCCGTCGAGGCGGTCCCGCGCCCGCCGCCCGCCGCGGCACCGCGCCCGAACAGCAGCTTACCCGTCGCATACAGGGCCGCCGCCGAGACCAGCATCACCACCACCATCGCGAACGTCTCGACCCGCCCCTCGCCGCCGGCCATCAGGTGCTTGTAGATCTTCGTCGCCAGCACGTCGTAGCCGATGACCAGCGGCGTGCCCATCTCCGTGAAGCTCCAGACGAACACGAGCGTTCCCCCGGCGAACAGGCCCGGGCGGATCAGCGGCAGCGTCACCCGACGGAACGTCCGCCAGCGCCCGGCGCCGAGGTTGCGGGCGGCTTCGGTCATGGCGGGGTCCACGTTGGCCAGCGCCGCCGAGGCGTTCAGGTACATAATCGGGTACAGGTGCAGCACCTCCAGGATGACCACGGCCGCGAACCCGCCGCCGAGGAAGTCGACCGGACCGAGCCCCAGCCAGGCGAAGGCCTGATTCACAGGCCCCCCGAGGGCCAGCAGCTTTCGCATCGCCACCGCTCCCACGAACGGCGGCAGGATGAGCGGCACCAGGATCAGCGCCGAGATCACGCCCCTTCCAGCGAATCGGTACCGATCGGCCAGGACCGCCAGCGGCAGGGCCAGGGCCATGGCCCCGACGGTCGTCGCGACCGCCACCTTCAGCGCGTTGAGCATGCTGTCGGCCAGCGGGGGATAGCTGAAGAAGTGCTCCAGGCCGGCGAGCGTCCACCGCCCCTGCGCGTCGACGAAGCCGCGGACGACCGACAGCCCCACCGGAAGGGCGAACGCCACCGCCACGTACGCCGCGCACAACCCGGCCAGGATGTAGTGTCGCCGCTGCCGCATGACCTGCGCGCCCGGCGGGGGCCTCGCCTACCGCCCGGCCGATTCCAGAACGCCTTCGTACTGCCGGGCGAAGAAGGCCTGCCAGCGGCGGAGGGCCGCCAGGCGGGCGGCCGTGTCCGACAACGTCCGGGCCGTCGCCAGGGCCTTCTGCTCGTCGGCCAGGTCCGGGGGAAGGGCGCCGAAGCGGCCCAGCAGCGCCTTCGGCCGACCGGCATCCAGAACGGCCTTCCACGCCCGCCGCAGGGACTCCTTGTTGTCCAGGGCCGCCGCCTGCATCAGCGGCGCGATCAGCCGGCCGATCCGCACCGAGGCGGCCTGCTCGTCGTACTGAAAGCTCCCGACGTGCTCGAAGGGGTCGACCAGCACGTCCAGCATGCGTCCGGCCTGGTCGCGATAGACATCAGGGCGGATGGGCTGGCGGTACAGGGCGTGCCGGGCGGGTCCGCCCTCGACCCCCGGCGGGAGGCACCACAACTGCTGGCCCTCGACCGACAGCACGAACGCCATGAACCGTCGGGCCACCGTCTCATGGGGGGCGCCCTTCATCAGGCTGATGGGGTCGGGCGTGAAGGCCGTGGTGCCCGGCACGATGGCGAAGCCGAGGTCGCCGCCCCCCCCGGCCATCCGCTTGTAGGCGTAGAAGTCGATCGCGGCGCCCGCGGCGACGTCGCCGCTGGTCACGTCGTTAACCACGTCGCTGGCGCCGTCGGTGAAGCGGCGGCAGTTGCCCCAGATCATCAGCAGCTTGCGCCATCCCGTCGGCCAGTCGGCCGCCGACTGCAGGATCATCTCGTACGCCGCTCGCGCGCTGCCGGACTGCGTGGCGTCGGCGGCGGCGATGCGCTGGAACATCTCCGGGCGCGCCAGGTCGTCCCAGGTCTTCGGCGCCCGCAGCTTCCACATCGCCAGCATGCGCTTGTTGTAGAAGATGCCGAAGCAGCTTACCGCCGCGCCGTGCCACCGCCCCCTCGGGTCGTACTGGCGGATGCCCCCGATCGTCTCCGGCAGCGACCGCAGAACCTCCTCCGGCAGCCTCGCTGGCAGCAGCAGGCCCCGACCCGCCAGGCGGCGGTGGTCGGGGGCCCCGCCCCCGAAGTACACGTCCACTCCGCTGGACTCGCTGCGGGCGTACTGGCTGATCAGGAAATCCGTGCACGTCGTCGTGCCCCCGACGTCCCGCCAGTCGAAGCGCACGTCCGAGCCGTGATTCCTCTGGTGCCACAGACGGAAGGCCCGCTCGAACTCCTCCTCGATCTCCCGGTTGTGGGGGCTGACCAGGACGAGTTCCGGCGACTCCGGCGGGGCCGAGGGCAGCGGCGCGGCCTCGTCGGCCTCTTCGGCCTTCTTGCTGCATCCGCCCGCCGCGGCCAGGGCGAAGAGCCCCGCCGCGACCAGGCCCAGGAGAACCGTCCTCGCCGTGCCCTGCATGGGTCGCGCTCCTTTCCGGGACCGCCGATCGCCCAAGCAGTCTGCCCTGTGGGCCCGGGAAACTCAAGGGCCGCGTCCCGCGGGGCCGGCTTCCCCCGGCGGCCGGCCGCGGGCAAACGTGGTTTGACAAGGCGGGCGGGGAACCCCTAGCATATTCTGCCCGCGGGAGCGGGGCAGCCATGGAACCGATAGCGGTCATCAGCGACATCCACGCGAACCTCGAGGCCCTGACGGAGGTGCTGGCGGACATCGACCGCCGGGCCATTCGTCGGATCGTGTGCCTGGGCGACGTGGTGGGCTACGGCCCGGACCCGAAGCCCCGCCTGGACCTGGTCAGCCAGCGGTCGCAACTGACGCTGATGGGCAACCACGACTTCGCCGCCCTGTACGAGCCGAAGAACTTCAACATCGGCGCCGAGGCCGCGTGCTATTGGTCCCGCCAGGCGCTGGAGGACGAGCCGGACAAGCCCGCCCGGGACCGGCGGTGGGACTTCCTCGGCGCCCTGCCGGTCAAGCGGATCCTCCGGGCGGAGGACTCGCCCGTCGGGGACGTGACGCTTGCGCACGGCTCGCCCCGCCGGCCGGTGAACGAGTACGTCTTCCCCGACGACATCTACAACAACCCGAACAAGCTCCACGGTCTGTTCGACCGCTTCGGCAAACTCTGCCTCATCGGGCACACGCACGTGCCCGGGGTGTTCCTTCCCACGCCGGACTTCTACAGCCCCGACGAGCTGGGCGGGGTCTACGAGGTCGATGAGCACAAGGCCATCGTGAACGTCGGGTCGGTCGGGCAGCCGCGAGACCGCGACCCCCGCGCCAGCTACGCGATCCTGGCGGACGGCCAGGTCCGGTTCGTGCGCGTCGCCTACGACGTGGAGACGACGGTCTCGAAGGTGCACGCCGTGCGGGACCTGGACGACTACCTGGGCAACCGCCTCCGCGAGGGCCGGTAAGGAGCCGCGCGTGAACGTTCGACGATTCCTCTGGTCGCTGCTGATCGCCGCCGGCGCCACGATGCTGCTGATGCTGTGGCTGAAGCGCCAGCAGGGCGGCCCCCGGCCCGCCGAGCGCCGGCCGGCGACCCGACCGGCGGCGACCCGGCCCGCGGCGACCGGCCCGGCGACCACCGCCACGGCGCCCGCGCCCGCCGAAGCCCGCTGGGGCAACCCCATCTATCCGGTCCACGAGAGGATGCTTGGCAGTCTGGACACGGAATCCGGCTACCAGATGCGGCTCCAACTGACCAGCCGGGGCGCCGCCGTGCGTACCTTGAAGCTCACCGAGCACTTCGCGACGGTCGACGACAAGCGACGTCATCGCGAGGACCCCGAGACCTACGAGCAGGCCGTCTACCGCGACCCCGACCTCCAGGGCCATTACTCGCTGCTCAACCCCGTCGGCGTCGGGCCGAAGAAGACGTATCCCCTGGCGACGCGGCGGGTCCGTTTCGCCTCCCACGGCGTTCGGGTGAACCTCGACGGCCCGCGCTGGGCCGCCGGACCGGTGACGACCGACACGGGGGGGACGCAGAGCGTGACGTTCAGCTCGGAGATCACCCGGAACGGGGCGCCTTTCGTCCGGCTGGAGAAGACCTACCGGCTGGCGAAGGGCAGCTACTCGGCCGAGGTCCGGCTCCGCGTCGTCAACCGGACGTCACAGCCGATCGAGTTCGACCTCCTCCAGTTCGCCGCCACCGGCGTGCCGCGCGAGGACCTCAGGTCGGACCAGCGGGTCGTGGCGTACGGGCGATGGGAGAACGGCCAGGTCAAGGTCAGCACGCCCGCTATCGGCAAAGTGCAGGACTGGGCCACCGGCCTGGCCGCCGACGAGAAGCACACGCTCGGTCGAAGCGACGTGGGCGAGCCCGTCCTGTGGGCGGGCCAGGCCAACCGCTTCTTCGCCGTCCTCGCCTACGTCAGGCCGGCCTCCGAACAGGAGCCCACGCCCGCGGCGCCGGGGGCGCGGGCGGAGTTCTTCCAGGCGGTCCTGCAGGAGACGCCCACATGGAAGACGCAGTTGGCGGGCGTCCGCTCCGGGGCGCACGAGCTGCCGGCCGGCGGCCGCTTCGACCTGGCCCTGGACGTCTTCGCCGGGCCCAAGGAGCGCGACCTGCTGGACGGGAAGCCGCCGCACGGCAAGCCGCTGTACGCGACGCTGGAATACAAGAAGGCCATACAGTTCGGCAGTTGCGGGTGGTGTTCCTGGCCCTGGCTGTCCCTGGCGATGATGTGGCTGCTGGGCCTGTTCAGCAATATCACCTTCGGCAACTATGGGCTGGCCATCATCCTGCTGGTGGTGCTGGTCCGCCTGGTGCTGCACCCCCTGACGAAGAAGGGGCAGGTCGCCATGATGGGCATGCAGAA
>Ga0180432_10008964_pt1 | contig 12315 bp, 12 predicted proteins | sample SS_ome_10_FD_132414 | JGI IMG/M metagenome (GOLD analysis project Ga0180432, IMG submission 132414) | Hypersaline lake sediment archaeal communities from the Salton Sea, California, USA - SS_1_MS_2 metaG | ecosystem: Environmental > Aquatic > Non-marine Saline and Alkaline > Hypersaline >...
CCGGGGTTTGATAACGAACTATCCGGTACTATTACCGTACAGCAGCTGCTTACCCACCAGTCGGGGCTGCCACTCACTATATTGACCAGTGCCAATGAGTATGATGACCTGTGGACGATGGCAAACGAAGTTGGCAAGCGCGGCCCGGAGTTTCCGCCAGGCAGTAAATTGTGGTACAGCGACGCCGGTGCCGATGCCCTTGGCGGCCTGGTAGAAGCCGTATCGGGGCAGTCGCTTGACAGTTTTGTTACTGAGAACCTGCTCCGACCACTGGGGATGAGCGATACCTTCTACTTTACACCGGATAGCCTGGATGACCCGCGCCGTGAGCATATCGCCAGCCTCTATATTGGCAGTATCGGCGAATGGAACCGGGTCTGGACACCAGAGGAACCGCTCTATCCTTTCGCCTGGGGGTCGCAGAGTCTCTACGGGACTCCACTGGATTATGCTCGTTTTCTGTCGCTGTGGCTCGATAATGGCGTGGTTGGCAACAGGTGGGTGCTATCAAAAGACGCGGTTTCCCGTACGCTTGAGCCAGCAGCGCCGCTTACAATGCTGGGCTCAGACATGCCGTTCCCTACGAGTTTTTACAATGTTGATGTCTACTACGGACAGATGTCCATCGTTTATACCGATAGCGACAGTGGTGAAGTGGCCGTTATCGGGCATAATGGGTCGGACGGTACATACGCCTGGGCATGGCCGGAACACGACCTTATGGTACTGTACTTCACTCAGTCGCGAGGTGGTGCTTCCGGGATTACTCTTGAATCAGAGATTGACCGTCTCTTTGTCCGTCCTGAACTCGGGGAGATTAATGACCGCGCCAGAGAACGGTACGCACCATACCTCGGCACTTATCTGGCTAATTTCGGGCCTTTACGGAACGTAGATTTTAATGTTACCGTGCTGAACGGACAACTGGCGGTAGATATCCCGAACCAACTGGTTTTCGAGCTTGAGGAACCGGATAGCGAAGGAAAATGGCGTTTCAAGTTAATCGACATACTAGCCGTTTCCTTCGAGCAGGATGCTTCCGGAACTGTAACCAAGATGAAACTCTACGAAGCCGGAGAGGTCTTTGAACTCCCCAGGGGCGAAGCCCCAGAGGAAACCATGCTTGACCCGGCTGAACTGGAAAAATACCTGGGCCGCTACCAGACAGAGGCCCCTGGGGTAGTAGTCGAGGTGATACTACATAATGGGGACCTGGCTATGGATATACCGGGGCAGCCGATACCAGTGGCACTATCTCCTTCCGATGAAGAAGGCAAGTGGTATTTCCGGCTTAATCCCCAGGTAGCTATAGTCTTTAATGAGAGCTCAGACGGTAAGATTGAGTCGTTTACCGCCTATTTACCTGATGGGACCGCGCTACTGAGACCCCGGATTGACGACTAGGAGACCATATCAGATGGTGGGCGACAGGTGGTTTCACCGGGCTGAAGTGTGATATAGACCGCGCGGTATGATAGCCGGAAATTTTAAGCTGGCGTTTAGCCTCAGTGTAAGCTGATTATCGCGTTTTGCTTTCTGGTTGAGTCATTTTGAATAAAAGTCACTAATGTCACAAATGCCCAGATTGTTGACTTTGGAGAAGTCATCAGCGCTTCGATTAGAACACGCAGTAAGACAGTTAGATAGTGCTCACCTTTCTCAGCACTATCGGTTTACTTGCTGCCTGAGATGGGTGTCTGAAACAACTAGCTCCTGGCTACTTGAAGCCGGCACCAGGCATACAAGGAATCATATACTTGAAACTGGTAGGATAGGTTCTCTTCGTCATTGGGGTAACGCGTACTGAAGCCGACGGCAATAGCCTCCAAGCCGCGGGCAATGGGGTCCTTGTCAATATCCGGCATTACATCGGCGGCGTGGACTATCTCGGCCAGGCGTAGCAGGGCCTTATCCTTCAGTTCATACTTCTGGATGATGGACTCAAAGGAGCACCGGCCTTCGTGATGGTCCAGCTCTGCCTTCCCCATACAATCGAAAGGAATAGCCCCGGTCTGCTCGGCTACAGCCATTACCTGGCTGGGAGGAGCGAAGATAAACTCGGCTTCATTATCAACGAACCTCTTGATAAGCCAGGGACAGGCCACACGGTCAACGTGGACATGTGAACGGGTAACCCATTTCATAGTATTTACCTCCTCCGAATTGTTTATTAAGTTCTTCTTCAGGCAGAGAACTCCGCTTGCTTTTTGAACTGATAAACTCCACAACCTACCACTTGCCAAGTTCTTGCAGGACCTTGACTACCCGCCAGGTTTCGGCGCTGACGGCAGTACCACCCATCACCACAGACACGGATACCGCTTCCAGCACTTCGTCTTTGGTGGCGCCAGCGGCAATGGCGTCCTTGGTCTGTCCCTGAACGCAGCGGGTACAGCCCGACTGTAGTCCGCAGGCCAGGGCGATAAGCCTTTTATTCTTCAGGCTCAAGGCTCCGTCCTGATATACCCCTTTGCGGAAGGCGGTATAGGCAGCCATTACCGGCAGTCCCCGGTCAAACTCGTCCCTTAACTTACCCGTCTCAGTGTAATAGTCCAGCTGGTTATCCATATAAATACCCTCCCCTGTGTATTTCCGGGATGCATTCCAGGTAAATACAATAGGTAAGATGTAACAATTGTTACATAGTATAAGTGTGTGATAGAATGGCTGTCAAGAGGTTTTACAAATGGATTGGTTATTATTCACCTACTGGCTGCCGGCTGAGCCTTCTCGCAAAAGGGTCTTCATCTGGAGGCAGTTAAAAAAGCTCGGAGCTCTATCGATGGAGGGAGCAGGCTGGCTTTTACCGAAAGCAGAACCGTTCGCGACAAAAATCAAGGATATCCTTAATTCTGTAGAGGAGATGGAAGGCACAGCCAACCTGTACTCGGTAACGGACTTCAGTGAAATCCAGGAGCAGCGGGCTATTGCCAGGTTTAAACAGGAAAGGGAGCGGGAATACACCGAGATAATCAAGGAATGCCACAAGATGTTACGACATTTAGAGAGAGAGCGCCGGCGGCAAGAGTTTAACTTTGAGGAGGTTCAGGAACTGGAGGGTGACCTGGGAAAGATAAACCGCTGGCTTTCCGAGGCCAAAGAACGTGATTTTTGGTATGTTGCTGCAGGGAAAGAGGTAGAAAGGCTGATAAGTGAAGCTGAAACAGGTCTGACTGCATTCACACAAGAGACCTATGAAAGGATGCAGAATCTCTGGCCGGAAAGTGGCACAAATGCCGGAATTAACAATGGAGAGACTTAATTGAAGCTGAGAATCTCACCATTCATCCTCCTCTGTATTATGGGCGGGCTGGCCATTTTCAGCTCCACGATGTCTAAAAGCCCGGTGTTGCCCCTTTTTATCCGCGCCCTTGACGTGCCTATAGGCACGGTTGGTTTTATCGCTGCCGCTTCTACAGTGGTCGGTATCGTCGTTAGTCTGCCAGCGGGCATACTTTCCGATATAGTTGGCCGGCGGCGGGTTATCCTCATTGCCGCCATTGTTTTCGCCACCGCCCCGTTTTTATACCTGGTGGTAACTCAGCCCTGGCACCTGGTGCTGGTGCGTATCTATCACGGGTTTGCCACCGCCATACTTGGTCCGGTGGCTATGGCCGCCGTGGCCGATACCTTTGACAGGGGACGGGGTGAAAAGATGGGCTGGTATTCTTCAGCCACCATGGTGGGGCGTTTTCTGGCTCCTTTCGTTGGGGGAGCACTGATTTTCGGAGACGACTTCCGGTGGGTTTACCTGGTTACAGGCATCATCGGCACTCTGTCGCTTATCGCTGCTTTCAGACTGCCCCACACGGCAACCGCCCGCCTTTCGACCAGGGAGCTGGTAAAAAAGGAACACCGCGAGATAAAAGGGGACATAATCGCCATCCTGACCCACCGCGGCATCCTCACTACCAGCGTGGTAGAAGCGGTGGAGTACTTTGCCTTCGGCTGCCTGGAGGTGTTTCTGCCCATTTATCTCGACGAGCAGGTGGGATTTACGACGCTCAGCATCGGCCTGCTGTTCACTATTCAGATAGTGGTGGCCACTCTAGCCAAGCCGTGGATGGGACGTCTTTCCGACCGCTACGGGCGCGTGCCGACCATCATTATCGGTCTGCTTTTCGGGGCGGTGAGTATTTCTATGATAACCTGGTCCAATAATTACCTGTTAATGGCCTTGCTCATTGGTCTCTTTGGCCTGGGGCTGGCTACGGTTACCGCCTCCAGCTCCGCTCTGGTTGCTGATTTAGCCAGAGGTTCCAGTTATGGTGGGGCGCTGGGTGTCCTCTCCAGCGTAATGGATATCGGCCATTCCACGGGACCGATGGCCGGGGGGCTGCTGATAGCCGCCTATAATTACAAAACGACCTTTGGCATAATCGGTGGCATTCTGGCCTTCACCAGCCTGGCCTTCGGCCTGGTTATGCGCCGGATACCCAGGAATAAAAGCGTACCTGGCTAGTTGGTTGCCCGGGTAATAAATTACGGATTGTTAAACGGGGATTTTGTATTTGGTTTTACCAATTCCTGCTATATGTCACTCTGGAGATTGAATTCTAAAACAGAGGTACCACTTTCGCTGCTGCATTAACTCCGGTACAAAATGCCAGGTGCCCCTTTCCACGAAATCAGCCGTTACTTCGGTACCTATCTTGATATTCTCCGGGTGATTAACATCTGCTCCCAGGATTTGAGCGCTGATACTAGCCCCCTCTTCTAGTTCAACTACTCCAGCGCAATAGCGCTTATTTGCGTCATAACCTTCATTCGTCATAAGCTTGGAAGCAGCACTAACAACGGTAAAAGCAACGAGCTTTCCTTTCCCCTTGAATTCTACCCACTCCATTTCGTCGGAGTGGCACTGAAGGCATATAGGTCGTGGCGGGCATGAGAGAGCACCACACTTTTTGCATTTTGAACCCATCAGCTTCTTTTCAGTGAGAAACTTCGCAAAGGAGTCAAGGATAAATGGTCGTTCTTCCATCAAATCATCTCCTTTCATACACTTGCACCACAACTGTAGTGCCATGTGCACCGACATTATGGGTAACCGCCAAATCGGTGTCTGTTTGGACTTGCCTCTGACCGGCTTCACCTCTCATTTGCTGGAATATCTCGGCCACTTGAGCAACACCGGTTGCGCCCACCGGGTGTCCCTTGCATTTGAGCCCTCCCGAAACATTTATTGGTTTTATCCCGTCACGGGTAGTCTTTCCCGCTCCGGCTGCTTCAGCCGCTTCCTTTCCTTCTTCGAAGAATCCCAGGTCACCAATGGCAAGTATTTCGGCTATGGTGAAACAGTCATGGACCTCGGCTATCTTGATATCTTGCGGTCTGACCCGGGCCATCTCGTAGGCTTCGCGGGCCGCTAACCTGGTTGCCGGAATACTGGTCAGGGTATCTCTGTCGTGTATGTCATGACCGCTGGCATGCCCTGAACCAATGATGTAAATGGGCTTATCGGTGAAGTTTCCGGCAATTTCTTCGGCAACCAGAAGAGCGCAGGCCGCTCCGTCAGTAACCGGGCAACAGTCAAAAAGGGTATTAGGCCAGGCGATTACTGGATTATAGGTGGGATCATTGAGAAATTCCAGCTCATCCGCCCAGCCTGGTACCGGCTGGCCCTTCTCTTTAGCTTTGGCGGCGCGCATTTTCATGAAATCCCTGATGGTGAGCGGGAAATGCGCCTTTGAATTTAGTGCGCCGTTACTATGGTTTTTTATGGCGACTCTCAGCATTTCATCGTGGCTGACTCCGTACTTGTGGAGGTAAGCACTTGCCATAGCGGCATATAGACCGGGAAAAGTGAATCCGGCAGAAGCTTCGTAGGCGGTGTCTGATCCGAAGCCGAGTGCGGTCGTTGTCCATTCCGTAGGTAGCGCCGACATCTTCTCCGAGCCACCGGTTAACACTATATCATACAGACCAGAGGCTATCGCCAGGATTCCCTGCCTCACGGCAACCGCGCCGCTGGCACAGGCATCTTCAACTTTGACCGCTGGCTTTGGCGTCAAACCAAGCCAGGTCGCGCTCAGTGTGGCAATCACTGACTGTGCTTCCCACATCTCAGCACCAAAGTTGCCCAGATAAAAAGCCTCAATATCGTCAGGATCAAGCCCTTTATCCACAGAGTGTTTCAAGTCAGCAAAGGCTTCCACAACCAGGTCACGATTGGTTTTATCCGGTTGAACACCAAACTTGGACATACCAGCTCCCACCAATGCCACTCCCCTACCTAATTTTCGTTCTCGATGATACATAGGCCTTTCCCCTCCTTGGGCAATTAATACCTTTGATTCTTGAGTAGTTATTGCTGGAATTTATATGTCTGTGTCATGCCAGGCAAGTTGTATTTATGTCTTATGTCTAAGCGTTTTAATATACCCTTCCAACATAACCAAGACTGATGCGTCTTCTATTGTGGAAGGCATTTTATACGCTTCCCCATCAGCGATTTTTCTCATGACTCCCCTCAATATCTTGCCTGACCTGGTTTTCGGCAGCGCAGTCACAACCACGGCCTGCTTGAACGAGGCAACGGCACCGATTTGCTCTCTCACCATTTGAATCAGTTCTTTAACTATTTTGGCATGAGTTATTTCAGTACTGGACTTCACGACAACAAATCCCAGGGGTAGCTGTCCCTTGTATTCGTCTTTAATACCGACAACAGCGCACTCAGCTACTTCGGGGTGAGCTGATATAACCTCTTCCATTGCTCCCGTGGATAGTCTATGACCAGCTACATTGATTACATCGTCGACTCTGCCCATTACGTAGATATAGCCGTCACTGTCAACATACCCTCCATCACCGGTAAAGTAATATCCCGGGAACGGGTCCAAATAGGACTCCTTGAAGTTTCGGTCCTTCTGCCACAAGGTGAGTAGTGTGCCTGGAGGCAAGGGCAATTTAATAGCTATAATACCCTCATTATTGGAAGGTAGGATATTACCGCTACTGTCCAGTACTTCCACTTCATAACCCGGTACAGGCTTTGTGGGTGAACCAGCTTTAACCGGCAAATGCTCCAGACCTATACAATTGGCGGCAATAGCCCATCCCGTTTCTGTCTGCCACCAGTGGTCAATCACAGGCACCCCCAGGAGATTGCTTGCCCAGTAATATGTGTCTGGATCAAGCCTCTCTCCGGCAGGAAATAGATATTTGAAGTGGCTAATATTATATTTCTTTAAATACTTTCCATCAGGGTCTTCTTTCTTGATGGCTCTAAGGGCGGTAGGCGCCACAAAGAGGGCCTTGACCTTATGCTGTGATATGACCCGCCAAAATGCACCCGGATCAGGTGTGCCAATCGGTTTGCCTTCATACAAAATTGTTGTACATCCATAAAGGAGGGGGGCATATACTATATATGAGTGTCCAACCACCCAACCCACATCGGATGCTGCCCAGTAGACCTCACCTGGTTTCATATCGTAGATATTCTTCATGCTCCATTTCAGAGCGACAGCATAACCTCCATTATCCCTGACCACACCTTTTGGCATACCAGTTGTACCTGACGTATATAGAATGTACAGCGGATCAATTGACTTCACCATAGTGCAACCGACCGGACTTGCATCCTTCATTAGCTCAGCCCAATCAAAATCACGGCCGTCCACCAATCTGGCGGTTACTTGCTCCCTCTGGTAGACAATGCATTTCTCCGGTTTATATCTGCTCAGCTCGATTGCTTTGTCCAGAAGTGGTTTATATTTGATAACCCTTTGGGCTTCTATCCCACACGAGGCAGATATAACCAGTTTTGGCTTGGCATCATCAATTCTGATAGCCAACTCACGGGAGGCGAAGCCCCCGAAAACCACTGAGTGTATGGCACCAATTCTGGCACAGGCAAGCATTGCTACCACAGACTCGGGAATCATGGGCATATATATAATAACCCGGTCTCCTCTGGAAACGCCGTTCGCTGTAAGAACTCCGGCAAATCTCGATACCTGGTCAAGAAGTTCCGCATAGGTATACTTTTTGATAGTATTTGTTACCGGACTATCATAAATAAGTGCTATCTGGTTAGCCCGGCCACTGTTAACGTGGTAATCGAGCGCGTTATAGCATATGTTAAGTTCTCCATCGGGAAACCATTTGTAAAACGGCAGGTTGGTAGCGTCGAGAACACTGGTAAATTCTTTCTGCCACTCTATATCCTTAGCTGCCTCTCCCCAGAATTTTTCTCTGTTGTTAATGGACTCCTCGTAAGCTTTCTGGTAATTGCCTGCCACCTGCTGCTCCTTTCATATTCATGCTATATTGAAAATCAGTGCCACTATTTCGCAGATGTGGATCTTCTCCAAATTGCTAGCTTTGGGAATTCACTACCGCTCACACTGTGTCAAGTCTCCTGATTAATCTGCTGCGAAGTTGCCCTAACTTTGCCAGGCTCCTTGTACACAACCGAAATCAGGCTCTGTATATTTGACATAGAAATGACCGCCAGGATTCAGAACCGGTGTGTGGACCATACGGTATGCCACCCGTCAACATGTTTATATTTATATTGGAGTCTTCAACCCCCTATTCTTCCGGGCCTATTTCCGGGAACCGCTAACCATGCCGGGCATGAACGACACCAGGATGGATTCCCTTGGTTAGCCGGGCCTTTATTACAAATTCGCCCTCTTGGATTTTCAATCCAGGCCCGGTTATCCTCTTCTGTCCCCAGACCCCTTGCTTTCTGAGCATTAATCTCCACCAAAGGATCCGGATTCAGTTTGTGCAGGGAGGTTATCTGTCTGCCCTCGGAGCGAAATCAAACTCGAACTATGCCCCCAGTGGTAATAATCAGCGGGTATTCCTTTTTGGGAGTAGCGAAGGCAATACAAAATATAGTCCGACCGCTCAGCTCTCTAGGTTACCGGCCGCGCTGCCTGCCAGCATATATGGTGCTTGAGTTACTTTTCCTGCTCTCTTCTTAACTCTTCTCTACGATTTTTCTCCAGTTTTTCCTTATAGCTATCCCAGGATTCTGCATCGGCCGCCATTCTGTCTCGGAAATCTGGTTTCATCTCGGTATGTTCCTCTCTGTCGATTATGGCCCAGAGCGGGAACGGTTCCAAAGGGGGGCACCCTCCGGCAAATACACCCTGACCGCGATGCTTCCTCACGCAATCTCCTACTAAGATGACATCCTTACCCGGTTTAACTCCTTCAGGCAGTTTCTTCTTAGCGCCGGCAATAATGGTAATGCCTTTGTTCTTATCGTACTGGCCCATCGCTTTCAGTTTTTCCATGGTGAAAGCAATCAAGCCCTGGCAACTGCTACATGAGTTTTCCAAACAGAAATTATACTCAGGCCAGGCATCAAACCCCTCCAGATAGGGAAGCCATAGTTTTTTGTATACCTCTTTTATCTGTCTGCCACGAATCTCTATCTTGTTTTCCTTATAATTACCCAGCCCACGCTCACCTGCAGGAGTGAAATAATCCACCTTATTGATATCAAGGCCAATCATCCGGCAAATAGTGGCATCAACGGCGACAGGGTCTCTGCCGGCTACCACGCAACCAAAATCCACCGGGCTGGTGCTATGCGGGCCGAAGCCCTCGGCAGGCCGTATCATATCAACTATGGAAAGGTCAGCCCTGACGACCGACCATAAATCCATCATTGCCGCCGCGAGATTAGTCAGGTGCATCTGCTGATGAAATTTGTCTTGAACCGTTCCCTTAATATTTTTCAAAGCACAGGTGAAGACCATGCTGGCATGAGACTTGAAGATGGGTACATTGACTATATGGTCAGCCTCAACCAGAAATCTGGGCAGCTGCACCCTGTTGATGCCTGACCTCGCGTCCCGAATGGGGATGCTTATCAAGTCCTTTTCTCTCTTGATGTCAACAATCCTATCGACCCCCGCTTCTTCGGCCGCTTTACCTATACCGGTAATTTCAAGACACTCTAATGTGTCACAACCTATAGCAGAAGATTCCGCTAATACTATCTCTTTGGGATTAGCTCTTCGCAGTATCTTGATTACGGCTGATACAACTGCAGGACTGGTATTGGCGCTGGTTTCAGGTGGAATCGGATGGCCAGCATTAGGTTTTACTACAACCACAGAATTGGGCTTTATCAGGTTTTCAACCCCACCTAAAAGAGATAATGCCTCCCCCACCATTTCCTCAGCATTGGCCCCTTTTACAACGGAAACGACAGATTTTGCCATTACATTAACCTCCAGTCACAAGTGCCAATTCATTGCAGAGTTAAGGATTTCTTCCACACCAAAGTTTTATCGAGTAGTCCAATGGTTGACCTTGGTTGCCGGTTTACTGGTCACCCTCATCAACCATGGCAACCATTCTGACCATTGAACCATCGCCACCTTGCCATTTTATGGGCCAGCCGGCAATGGTCACTCTTTTGCCGGTGACCTTATCAACGTCGCCGCCTACATTTTCCCATCCCATGATGCCATTGCCAAGCAGGATTTTGTGGCAGGGTTCCCATAGCGGGAAGTCCTGGGCGACATCATGACCGGTCTCTTCCTTATATTCAGCACACACATCCGGTCTCAAGGGACCTGGACCATGAGGCCCGATAGCAGTTGCCAGAGGATGGTCCAGTGCCTGCTGGTCAACTCCAACCGCCTTAACACCCTTCTCAAGGAACCAATCGCCAGCCTCCTTATAGAGGCCTGGAGAGTAGCAAAAATAATCGGTGTTGTCTCCGAAGTTGTGGTGCCATCCAGTATTTACGATAACGATATCACCCTTCTCTATTTTGGGTCTGGCGTTTTCCAGGTCTTCGGGCATTACAACGCCCCACTTTCCTTTCGGAATACTGACCACAACTGCGGTGCCATAATAGCTCTCCAGCGGAATTTCGTCAGTATATTTGGGCCCCTTCAGTTTGTTGGCGGGAAGGACATGGATCGGCGAGTCCGCATGTGTCGAGCAATGCATCGGAGCGGTAATCCACTGAGTGAGTACTCCAGCTTTTGAATGATAATGGAATCTCTCAATCTTCACGTCAGGGAAGTACGGCCACAGGGGTGTGCCGTGCCCAAAAGGTTGACTCAAATCATAAAGCTTTACTGCCATAAGAAACCTCCTTTTGTTTTTATTATTTTATTATTGTAAAGCACGAGGTTACTATATAGTATGAAGCTATTTCAGGTGTACTTTGATGGCAGTAATTGCTATGTTAAAAGGCGGCTCATTTCCCAGCCCGCCCGGATATTCGTTGACCAAATAATATGCCCATTTACTTACCTTGTCAAGCAACTTGAAATTGGAGTCTCTTTTACCATCCTTATGAACCGTACCTCTGGCGTAATTGACCTGTCGCTGGACAACGCAATACCGAAAGAGACAGCAAAGGGAGTACACTCAGGTACGTCCTCACAGCTGGTTAGGCTACCAGCCACTGGCTCCTTAAGCAAGCATTTCGTTAACTCTAAATCAAAAGTTGATATCCTTCGTGGGACGGTTGATGAAAACCTTGCCGATAGCATAACAGATAACCTAGACGTTTGCAGGCGGGCTCCGGCTGTCCGGAATTGATCGCCAATTCCAAGAGTCTTACTTTTTGTATGCAGCTGGTCGTCAAGTTCTTCTCGTAGTATTTATTTACATAGAGTACGGTCTCCCCGTTCCCTGAATCCCTGCTATGGACTGTGCTCCATATTCACGCTTGAACTTGAGGAGTTTCTCAGCGATGGTGTCCAGCGCTTCGTCCCAGCTGATTCTCTGCCATTTATTCTGACCCCTCGCTCCTGACTTTTTCAGCGGGTACTGGAGGCGGTCAGGGTGGTACAGCAGCTCCACTGATGCTTTACCCCTGGCGCATAAGTATCCGTTTGAAGTAGGACAGTCCGGGTTTCCGGTTACCCTGACCACTCTTCCGTTTCTCAAGTGTACCAGGACACTACATATGCCATGGCACATTCTACAGGCAGACTTGACTACCTTTTCGTGTCCGTTTCCCATATCTCCCCAAAAAGTTACGAATACACTTAATTCCGTGGCGAATACCGGAACCATCAGTCGAGTGGCAGGTTGAAGAACTCCTTCGGGTTTTCATAGGTGACCTTCTCGATTTCGTCCTTTTTCATCCCCTTCATTCGCATTGCCAGGATGACCCGGGCAACGGTAAAGTAGCCGTCGCCTCCGGCAAGCTCCGAGTTTATCAACAGTTTGTCCCGTTTGCCGGGATTGTTAATCACCGCTTCGGCGGCAACCTCGGGGGGCATCTTGTCGTGGCATACGCTGAGCCCCACCATTGCCCCGGTGCCGAGGCGGTAATCAAGCGTGCTTTCTCCGGTGTGGTCAAGAACGACCCGGCTC
>Ga0180432_10008966_pt1 | contig 12312 bp, 5 predicted proteins | sample SS_ome_10_FD_132414 | JGI IMG/M metagenome (GOLD analysis project Ga0180432, IMG submission 132414) | Hypersaline lake sediment archaeal communities from the Salton Sea, California, USA - SS_1_MS_2 metaG | ecosystem: Environmental > Aquatic > Non-marine Saline and Alkaline > Hypersaline >...
CTACGCCCAGGAGGCCGAGCAGAATCCCGCGCTCGAGCACGAGGTGCAGGCCATGCTCCTGCGGTGGGAGCAGGGCGACCCCGAGACCGTCGAGCTGTGGCGGACGATGAACTCGTGGGTCTACGCCGGCTTCGCCGAGACCTATGGGCGGCTGGGGGTGGCCTTCGACCGCGTGTACCACGAGAGCGAGACGTATCAGCATGGGCGCGAGATCGTGCTCGATGCGCTCGAGCGGGGGCTGTGCACCCGCCTGCCCGACGGGGCCGTGGAGGTGGACCTGAGCGAGGAGGGGCTGGACAAGAAGATCCTCCTGCGGCGCGACGGCACCAGCGTGTATATCACGCAGGACCTGGGCACCGCCGTGCGCCGCGTGGAGGAGCTGGGGCCCGACCGCCTGGTCTACGTGGTCGGCTCCGAGCAGATCTACCACTTCAAGGTGCTCTTCGCGCTGCTGCGCCGGCTCGGCTACCCGTGGGCGGAGCGCTGCCGGCACATCAGCCACGGCATGGTGTACCTGCCGGAGGGCAAGATGAAGTCGCGGGAGGGCAAGGTGGTGGACGCCGACGACCTGCTCGACGAGCTGGAGTCGCTGAGCGCGCAGGCGGTGCGCGACAAGCACGCCGACATCGAGCCCGACGAGCTGGAGCGCCGCACGCACCAGATCGCGCTCGGCGCCCTCAAGTTCTACCTGCTCAACGTCAATGTCGAGAAGGACATCAACTTCGATCCCGCCGCCTCCGTGTCCTTCGAGGGCGACACGGGGCCTTACGTCCAGTATAGCCACACCCGCATCTGCGGCATCCTGCGCAAGGCGGCCACGCAGGCGGTGGGCGGGGCGGACTTCGCTCAGCTCGGCAACGACGACGAGCTGCGGCTGGGCCTGCTGCTGCTGGGCTTCCCGCGAGCGATCCGCGACGCGGCCGCAAGCTGCAACACGGCGCGGCTGGCCAGCCACGTGCTCGAGCTCGCGCGGGCCTTCGCCCAGTTCTACCACGACACCCCGGTGCTCCAGGCCCCCACGCCTGGCCTGGTGGGCGCGCGCCTCGAGCTGAGCCGGGCCACGCAAGTTGTCCTGCGGCGTGGGCTCGAGCTGCTCGGCATCGACGCCCCGGAGAGAATGTGAGACCCCCCGGCCGCGCCGGCGCGAAGCCGTGATGCGCAGCCCCTTTGGCCTTGAGGATCCGCCCCTGTGAACGAGCCCTGTCCTCCCGAGAGCCGACCCGTTCCCCGCTGGCACCTCCACCGCAGGCTCTACGACTGGGTGCTCCACTGGGCCGACACGCGCTACGGCACCCCGGCGCTCGTGGTGCTGGCCGTGGCGGAGTCATCGTTCTTCCCCATACCGCCCGACCCGCTGCTGATGGCGCTCGCCATCGGCAGGCCGAAGCGGTCGTTCTACTACAGCCTGGCGTGCAGCGTGGCGTCGGTGGTGGGGGGGCTGCTGGGCTACCTCATCGGCTTCGCGCTCTGGAATCCGGTGGGCGCCCCCATCCTCTCCCACCTGCACCAGCTCTCCCACCACCACCAGGCGGTGGTCGTGCAGCAGGTCGACGGCCACTTCGTGCGCATCGAGCGGCCCGACGGCGACGGCGAGGGGCAGGGGCGGCGGGTCCACCGCTTCCGGCTCCACCGCGACGCTCCCAAGGCCGACGCACCGCCCGGCCAGCGGGTGGGCGACCGCGAGTACGAGGAGACCCAGACCTCGTGCCCCCTCGCACCCGGCCAGACGGCGCACCTGATGACCGACAACTACCACGTGGCGCGCGCCTGGTACGAGCAGTATGGCGTGTGGATCGTCTTCGCCGCCGCGTTCACGCCCATCCCCTACAAGGTGTTCACCATCCTCAGCGGCCTGGCCACGCTCAACCTGCTCCACTTCGTCATCGCGTCGGTGGTGGGGCGTTCGGCACGGTTCTTCCTGGTGGGCACGCTGATCTACGTCTTCGGTCGGCCCATCCGCACGTTCATCGAGCGTTACTTCAACATCCTCACCGTCGTGTTCGTGCTGCTGCTGGTCGGCGGCTTCCTCGTCATACGTCTCTTCTACTGAGCCGCTCTCCCGCCTCCCCACCACCGGTAGCACAGGCTTCCAGCCTGTGCCGGGGAGGTGACCATGGCGTGGGCCTGGTGCGCACAGGCAGGATGCCTGTGCTACCGGGCCATGTGCGCCGCGCTCCCCGCGCGCCGGTAGCACAGGCTACCAGCCTGTGCGGGGGAGGTGGCGATGGCGTGGGCGGGTGGTGCCCAGGCAAGATGCCTGGGCTACCGGCCCGTGTGCGCGAGGTGGTCAGGCGATGCCGAGCAGCTTGTTGACGGTGGCACGGAGGGTGTCGGGGTCGATGGGCTTGTCGATGTAGGCGTCGGGCTCGCTGCCGAAGTAGTCGCCCATGTCGCGCTTGCCGAACGGGATGCCGGTGCGCGCGCTCACGGAGGTGAGCATGATGACGGGGATGCCCTTGGTGGCGTCGTCGCCGCGAAGCTCGGAGAAGACCTCGAAGCCGTTCTTCTTCGGCATCTGGACGTCGAGGATGATCAGGTCGGGGGCTTGTGCCCGCACCTGCTCGAGCGCGGCCTCGCCGTCGACGGCGTCGAGGATCTGATGCCCGTCGTCCTCCAGCGCCACCTGCACGAAGGCGTGCACGTCGGCCTCGTCATCCGCGATCAGCACCTTCTTGCCCGACTCCGCCATGACCCTCTCCTTCCTGGGTGTCCGCGGTCCGTTCTGGGGGTAGACAGATGGCGAAGGTCGTGCCTTCGCCCTCGATGGACTTGACGTCGAGTCGCCCGCCGTGCTCCTCGATGATCTTCTTGGTCACGGGCAGCCCGAGCCCCGTGCCCTTCGAGCCCTTGGTGCTGAAGAACACGGTGAACAGCTTGGCCAGGGTCTCCTGGGACATGCCGCATCCCGTGTCGCGGACGGCGATGCGGAGCAGCCCGTCGTCGCCTGGCGCGTGGGTCGCCACGGTCACGCCGCCGTCGCGGCCCTCGCAGGCGTCGACGGCGTTCATCACAAGGTTCAGCAGGCATCGGCGGATGCCCTTGGGGTCGAGCTCCGCGGCGGCGAGCTGCGGGTCGGGCTCGAAGGCGAGGGCCACGCTCTTGGCCCTGGCCCGCTCGCCGCACAGCTCGCAGATCTCCGCGCACAGCGTGTTCACGTCGGCCTCGGCATAGGCCGGCTCGCGGTCCTTCGAGTAGGTCAGCAGGTCCTGCACCAGCTCTTCCATGAAGGCGTTGTTGCGTCGCACCATGTCCCAGCCGGCGCGCACGCGCTCGAGCTGGTTCTTCTCCAGCCCCCGGTCGAGGATGTAGGCGCCGCCCTTGATGCCCTGGAGGATGTTCTTGATGCAGTGGGTGAGCCCTGCGAGTGTCTGCCCCACGGCCGCCAGGCGCTCGGAGTCGACGACCTTCTCGTGGAGCCGCACGTTGGCCAGGCAGCCTGCCACCTCGGTGGCGGCGACGGACAGGAGCTCGAGATCGTGCTGTGTGAACTCGCGGACGCCCGTCACGGAGTCGACGTGCACGGCGCCGAGCACCTGGTCGCGGAACACGAGCGGCGCGATCATCATCGAGCGGATGCCGAGCTGCATGATGCTCTGCGCCGCGGCGAATCGCTCGTCGGCGGCGGCATCGCAGCACAGGAGCGCCTCTCGACGCTCCATGGCGTGCTCGAGCGCGGTGCGCGAGATGGGCAGGTCGGCCGCCTTGCGGGACACGCGGCGCTTGACCGCCGCGGTGCTCGCCTCGCCGGTGTGGGGGTCCACGAGCACGATGAATGCCCGCTCGGCCTGCTCGAAGATGCCGAAGAGCGCGGTGAGCACGCGGTCGAGGATGTCGGAGGGGTCGAGGGTGGCGGCGGCGGCGCGGGTGATCTCGTAGCTCGCGCGAAGGCGCCGCGCGAGCTGGTGCGGGTCCCCGCCCGCCATGGGCTGGATCAGCGTCGACAGGCGGCCCGAATCGACCACCCCGACCTCGCTGTAGTCGGTGGCGCCGTGGAACAGCTCGTCGAGCGACGTGGCGGCGCCGACGGCGCTCTCCAGCTCGGGCGCCTCGGCCGGCGGCGGCGGCTCGGCCATGCCCTTGCCCCACAGGATCGTGGGGCCGGCCGTGTCGTCGAGGGCGCGGAAGACCAGCTCGACGTTGCCGATCCCGACGCCATCGCCGTCGCGCAGCTCGCGGCGGCTGGCCTGGTCGCCGTTGACGAACGTGCCGTTGGTGCTCCCCGCGTCCTCGAGGATCCACGTGCCGTGCTGGAGCACGATGTGGGCGTGGAAGCCCGACACGCTCGGGTCGTTCAGGCACACCTCGTTGTGGGGCGCGCGGCCGATGCGCGTCTCCGCGCCGAGGCGGTGTTCCTGCCTGCCCTCAGGTGTGTCCCACGTCAGGGTTGCCACGGACACCTCGCGGCCGGAGCACGTCAGCCCCCCGGAATGCTCCGGTGCAGTCCTTCCCGACCCGCAAGGCGAGAGGATGGTAGCAGAGCGCCCCGTCTGCGTCAAGCGCGAGATCGGTGGCCAGCGGGTCGCGGGCAGCTTGCCGGAAGCCGCTGCCTGTGGTACCATCCAGGGCCGAGCGGGGGAGCGGGTCCTGTTCCGCTGCTGGCAACGAAGGAGAGAGCCTCGTGCGTGCTGGCGCCATCGCCGTTCTGTTGGTTGGCCTCGTGGTCGCTCCTGCGTTTGGGGAGCGCACGATCTCGAACGGCAAGGTGTCGGTCACGCCGCTGGGGTCGCGGGGCTCGTACACAGGGTTCCGCGTGTCGAGCGGCGGCAGGCGCGTGGTCGACGTGGGGTTCGGCTCGGTGGGCAACATCACGGCGTCGCGCCTGCGGGTCGAGGCCGAGCATGGGCCGGGCGGCCTGCGGGGCGAGACCAGCGAGATCGTGCACGGCACGCTCACCTTCAGTCGCCTGGCCGCCGTGCCCACGCCCGCGCTGGGCCGCGGCTCCTGCGTGCGTGTGCATCTGGACAAGGGCGATCCCTTCCCCAGGGTCGAGTTCTCGCTCCAGCTCCGCAGCTTCGACGCCCGGCGCTGGGAGCAGGTGCTGGGGCGGGTGCCCTTCCACTTCCTCACCATCTCCGTGCCCGGCTCCGAGATCTTCCACCAGCGCGGCTGGCCCATTCCCACCCCCACCATCGACCACTATCCCCTCCAGAACACGGGCGAGGGCTACGGCGTCCAGATCCGGAGCTTCTGGTCGCGCGACTGGACCTATGCCCCGCCCCTCGGCGCCTGCCCCTTGGCCACCGCCGGCCTGTGGACGCCGAGCAAGCGCCACTACGTGGCGCTCGACTTCCACGAGGCACGCCTCGGCGACCACAGCGAGCGCGACATCGCCACCGCCTACTGCTGGCGGCTCGACCCGCTCAGCGAGATCCCGCGCTCGCAGGCCGCACGCGAGTTGGTCGCACTCGTGTGGCCCTACGCCAGGCCCTACCAGAAGCTCCGCTACCCCGAGCCGGGACGCCACCTCGTGGCCTCGCACTGCCGCATCCTCTACAGCCTCGACATGGCGAGCGACGCCGACCCCAACCGCTTCGTCACACGCTTCGTGTGGGAGCGCTTCGCCGACAAGCTGCCTGGGGTGCCGCGCATGAGCGACGTGTCGTGGCTGTCCGCCCCCTTCCGCTACAGCGACTTCCCGGTGCCCACGGGGCCGCCGCGGGCCTACTACCGCGTCGCGAAGCCCAAGTGGTGGAAGACCGACACCATCGACCTGGCGGGCGTGGTGTGGGACGGCGACCCCATCACCTATCTCTACGAGACGAAGAACCAGGCCGCCATCGAGCAGATGAAGGCCGACGTGGCCCTGGTGCTGCGCTACACGCAGCAGGTGGAGCGGGGCGGCGAGCGGTGTTGCTTCTGGCCCAAGCCACTGGAGGGCGAGGCCGTCGACATGTTCGGCCCCGACGGCGTGCGCACCCTCCACGCCATCCAGGGCTGGCAGTTCGCCCTCATGCTGCTCGACATCTGCCGCAACGACCCGGCCGAGCGACAGCGGCTGCTGCCCTACGTCGACGGGGCGCTCCGCTTCACCCGCCACATCCTCTACACCCGCAACGGCTACGCCGACGTGCCCTGCGCCCAGTTCTGCTGGGGCGCCGGACCCGTCACCTCCTTCTGCCTGCGCTACCACTACACCTTCCGCGACGACCCCGAGCGCCGCGAGCTGGCCCAGGCTGCCCTCAAGCTCGCACACGCCATGCTCTACCGCTACCTGCCCATCTGGGCCTCCGACAGCAACCCGTACGACGAGCTCGACAGCGCGTTCCTGCTCGAGCCCAACTCGGGCATCAGTTGGCTCGGCGCCGCCTGCTCCAACGAGGTGTGGGTGGTGCCCCACGCCGTGGCCCAGGTCTACCTGGCGACGGGCGACCCCGTGCTCGGCCACTACCTGCGTGGCATGCTCGAGCGCTGGCACTGGCTGTTCCGCGACGAGTTCTACCCCAATGTGGCTGCCTACGGCAACGCCTACACCGAGCGCCTCGGCCTCTACGACGGCTCAGCGCAGCCGCTGGGCACGCGCGCCACCTTCGGCGGCCTGTGGGGCCTCTTCGAGCGCTACTGCTGGCCCGTGGGCAACGCGCGGGTGCGGGTGCTGTGTGGCGAGAAGGCCGCCATGGCCTTCAACAGCGGCGGCACCCACACCGACGTGGCCGACTACCGCTACTACCGCAGCGGCGCCTTCTCGTTCCGGCTCGTGCCGCTGGGCGAGTGGTGCAAGCAGGCCGAGCCCTTCGAGATCGCTGTCACCTTCCCCTACTACGACCTGCGCTCCGCGTCCGTCGCGTGCGTGAGCAAGGGCTTCCTCGTCAAGCTCGACGACAAGCTCATCAAGCGGTTCCCACAACGCCCCGACACCATCGCGCTGCGCGGCATGCGATACGGCGACACCATCGCCATCGGCGGCGTGCCCAACTTCGCCGTCAAGCCGCTGCCCCGCGCCGTCGCGCGCGAGCGTGGCTCCTTCGAGCGCAAGGCCGACGCAGGGCCCTTCGTCACCGTGCCCATCGCCAGCCACTGCAACACGCGGCTCAAGGCCGACTGGGACGACCCAACCTCCTGGGCAGGCCTGCCGGCAGGACGCATCCGCCGCCTCGGCGTGCCGCTGCATCTCGTCGACCCCTTGCTCCACCAGGGCCGCCGCGCCGCGCGCGACACGTCCATACCCGTGGGCAGAAAGGCCAGGCACCTGTTTGTGCTCGTGGCGAACGCGGGTGAGGGGGCCTCGCTCGAGGTGGTCTACTCCCGCCGGCGGCGCCGTGCCGCGCCGTTGGCCAAGGCGGTGCCCGTGCTCAGGGGGTGGCCGGCGTGCTTCCGCTGGCACGCCGACCTCGTGGCCATCGACACACGAGGGCGCACGGTGGAGGCCGTCGAGGGCCGGGGGCTCGACGTGCTGGCGGTCACTGCCTTCCGCGGCGAGCGAGACGAGCTGGCGGCCACCCTCGACGCGCTCGAAGCGAAGCGCGAGGCCATCGCCGCCGAGCGCCGCGCCACGGCCAGCATGCGCCAGCTCGCCCCGGCGTTTGCCAGGCTGTCGGGTCACATCGCCATCCTCCCGCAGCCGCTGATGAAGAACCCGTATGCCAGCCCCATTGTCAAGATGCTGCACCGCGCGGGACTCCTGCGCCACGTGCTGCTGCTGTCGCCGCAGCAGCTTGTCGACCCCAAGCAGTTCAACGCCCAGCGCATCTGGGTGGCGCTCTACGTCGGCGGCGAGGACTACTGGGCCACCGTGCGACGGCCAGGCGACGGCGCCGACGCGCTCCGCCGATACATGCGAGCCGGCGGCACCCTCGTGGCCATGGCGCGAGGCCCCTTCCCCTTCTACTACGCGGCCACCCCCGACAAGGCCGAGCCCGCCATCCTCGCCCGCGACCTCGGCCTCCCGATCTGCGGCAGCGGCGCCCTCGACCGCGACGACAAGCTCCACGGCGTAGGCCTCACGCGCCGCGTGAGGCAACCTCGTCGCGCGGCGCGTGACGACGACACTCGCGGCGTGAGCGCCGCCGGCTGGGAGAAGCCACCGCAGGGCGTCGAGCTCACGTTCCACCTCAACCCCGACCAGCGAGCCCTCGCGGGGCTGCCCAAGCGGTTCCCCTTCCCGCCCGCCGACCAGGCCGACCCACGCTGGCGGCCCATCGTCCACGCCATCCCGCCAGGCAACGTCTACACGCCGCTGCTCACCCTCCGCGACGCCGCGGGCCACAGCTACGGCGAGGCGGCGGCCGTGATCGACTACAAGGCCGGGCCGCTGGCCGGCGCGCGGGTGGCCTACGTGTGGTCGTCGCTGCTCGCGCATCCCGACTACCAAGAGCCGCTGCTCCTCGGCATGCTCCGCCACGTCCTCGGCACCACGCAGCCGCCGCTCGCCCGCCACGTGTGCGTCCGCGCCGGCGGGGCCATCGAGATCGACGGCAAGCTCGACGAGCCGGCCTGGGCCCACACCGACCCCGTGGCGCTCGCCCACTGCTTCGGCACCCGACACGGCAAGCCGCCGCTGGCCACCGCCGCACGCCTGCTGTGGGACGACGCGAACCTCTACGTCGCCTTCGAGTGCACCGACCCCGACATCTTCGGCCGCCCAGGCCCGCGCGACAGCGAGCTGTGGGAGGAGGAGGTCGTCGAGGTCTACCTCGACCCCGATGGCGACGGCCGCGACTACCGCGAGTTCGAGGTCAACCCCCGAAACGCCGTCATCGACCTGCTCATCCCCGCCGCCGACCAGGTCAAGGGCGACCGCTACAAGCGCTTCCGCCTGTGGAACGCCTATGGCTGGAGGAGCGCCGTCCACGTGGACGGCACCGTGGGCCGGCGCGACGACACCGACCGACGCTGGACCGTCGAGATGGCCATACCGCTCGCCAGCCTGGCCCCCCGCCACAAGCTGCCGCCGAGGCGCGGCGACGCCTGGCGGCTCCAGCTCTACCGCATCGACCGCAGCAAGCCGCTCGGCGAGAAACCGCAGTTCGCGGCCTGGTCGCCCACCGACACGTTCCATGCTCCAGGCCGCTTCGGCGTGCTCGTGTTCGGCTCGAATCCCGCCCGCGAGGACTTCGCGCTCTACCGCGACGGCGCCGACGGCCGCCCCACCTGGCAGCCCTCGGCCGGCGCCTGGCGGATCGAGAAGGGCAAGCTCATCGGCACCGACTGCGTCAGCGACAGTTGGCAGGTCGTCGGCGTCGCCGCCGGCAGCGACGCCTGGCGCGACTACCGGCTCAAGCTCCGCTTCCAGATTCTCGAGCTCGCCAGCGACCACCGCGACGGCCCGTGGATCGCCTTCCGACACACCGGCCCCGGCTCGTGCTACTCGCTCAACCTCGGCCGCCGCATCCAGCTCCACAAGAACCACCGCGGCCGCGCCACCGGCGACCACACCTGCCTCGCACACAAGCAGTGGGAGCCCGACGACCAGTGGCACACCCTCGAGATCCGCGTCGCGGGCAGCCGCATCGCCACCCAGCTCGACGGCAAGCCCCTGCTCGAGGCCACCGACGCAAGTCACCTCGGCGTGCCGCCCGTTCCTACCGGCGGCATCGCCCTCTCCGCCCGACGCTGGAGCCGCTCCGACGGCCACACCCGCGTCGCCTTCGACGACATCGAGATCGACCTCCTCCGGTAGCACAGGCTTCCAGCCTGTGCGCGCGCGGCCACCGCCACCGGACCGGTAGCACAGGCTTCCAGCCTGAGCAAAAAAAGACTCCAGGAGTCTTTTTTGCCACCTGCGCCTTGCCACATCCCTAAACCATTGGCACCACCATATATAGCTTCTCCATGAGTGGTCGACGTCCAAAAAAGACTCCAGGAGTCTTTTTTGGGGTCCAGGGCGGTGGTTGTGGGGTAGGGGGTGGGGCTATCTGCCTCCGGCTACGCGGACGTCCTGGACGCGGATGGTGGGCATGAGGGCGCCAGGCTCTTCCCTGTAGTCGGAGCTGATGGCGTCGAGACGGCCAAGGAAGTCGAGCACGTTGCCCGCGATCATCGTGTTCTTCACGGGGTAGGCTAGTTGCCCGTTCTCGATCTTGAACCCGAAGTCCACTGAATTCGAGAAGTCGCCCGAGGCGGCGTTGGGCGAGAGGTGGCCCGCGGGCAGGTAGAGCCCCTCGCCGACCTCGCCGAGGATGTCGTGGGCGAGGCGGTCGCCGAGCGTCGGGTTCACGTTAGTGGGGGCGATGCCGCCGCGGGTGGAGTGCCCGGTGTTGGGCTCGCCGGCCTTGGCGGCGGTGTAGGAGTTGTGGAGCCACGACTTGAGGATGCCGTTCTCGACCACGACGAGGGGCTTGCGTGGGAAGCCCTCGCCGTCGAAGGGGCTGGAGCTGAGGCCGCGCGGGATCAGTGCGTTGTCGGTGAGGGTGAGCAGGTCGGAGGCGACCCGCTGGCCTTTCCTGCCGATGAGGAACGAGCGGCGGCGCTGGACGCTCTCGGCGTTGGCGCTGCCGCAGAGCATGCCGAAGATGGCGTGGGCCGCGAGGGGGCCGAAGACGACGGGCAGGACGCCCGTGTCGATCTTGCGCGCGCCGAGGAAGCGGTGGGCCTGCTCGGTGGCCTTGGCTCCGACGCCGTCGGGCTCGAAGTCGTCGAGCACGCAGCCCGCGTCGAAGTCGAAGTACGAGCCGACGTCGTCGTCGCTGCGGCGGACGATGGCGAAGATGGAGATGCCCGCGTTGGAGCCGCGGCTGGCGGCCTGGAGGCCGAGGCTGTTTGCGAAGGCTCGCTCGGCCCAGGCCGCCTGCGCTCCGCCGTTGACGAGCACGTGGGGGTCGACGGTGCGTGCCGAGTCGATGTTGTCGATGGCCCAGCGGATGAGCTGCTGCACGTCGAGCTCGGCGATGCGGGTGTCGTAGAGCCCATCGACGGTGGGGTACTCGGCAGGCTCGGGGAGGGAGACGAAGTCGGGGTCGGGCTGTGCGGCCTTGGCCAGCTCGGCGGCGGTGCGTGCGGCGGCGAGTGCCTCGGCCTCGTCGAGGCCGGTGGAGCTGGCGGAGCCCTGTCCGCCGTGCACGAAGGCCCGCACCGACACGCCGGCGCCCCAGCGGGCGTCGCACGACTTGATCGTGCCCTTTTCCAGCTCCACGCTCAGGTTCCTGCCGCGCCCCGCGGACGCGTCGACGAACTCGGCTCCCGCCGCCGTCGCGGCCTCGCACGCCTTCTGAGCCAGGTCCAACAGGTCGTCCATGTTCCGCTCCTCGTTCAGTCCTGCCCACCCACCACGACGTCGCGCACCCGCACGTGTGGCCCGCCGGCGTTCACGTGCATGCCCTGGCCGCTCTTGCCGCACATCCCCGACATGTCCATCTCGAACTCGTCGCTCACCGCGTCGGCGCTCAGGAGCGTCTCCAGGGTCATCCCCGAGATGCACACGTTGCGCAGGTGCTCGGCGAGCTGGCCCTTGCGGATGCGGTAGCCCTCGCCCGCACTGCACGTGTACTGGCCACGCTCGCAGAACACGTAGCCCCACTGGCCGGCCTTGAGATACACCCCGTCGTCGATGTCGGCGAGCAGTTGCTCGAAGCTGAGCGTGCCTGGCTGGATGAAGGTGTTGCTCATCCGCACCACGGGGCGGTTGCCGAAGCCCTGTGCCCGCGCGCTGCCGTTGGGCGCCACGCCCATCTTCGCCGCCGTCTCGAGGCTGTGCAGGTAGCCCTTGAGCACGCCGTTCTCGATGAGCACGCGGCGCTGGGCGGGGGTGCCCTCGGAGTCGTAGGGATAGGAGCCCCAGGAGCCGGGCACGGTGGCGTCGTCGATGATGGTGATGCAGTCGGCGGCGATTTGGGTGCCGAGCTTGCCTTCGAGGATCGACTGGCCGCCGAGCACGAGGTCGGCCTCGGCGTTGTGGCCGAGCGCCTCGTGGGTGAGCAGGCCTGTGATGGAGGGATGGAAGACGACGGTGAACTTGCCAGCGGGGGCGCGCCTGGCCTCGAGGAGCGCGACGGCCCGCCTGGCGGCCTTGACGCTCAGCTCGTCGGGGGTGAGGCCCTCGATGAGCTCGTAGCCACACTGTCGCGCCTTGCGCTCGCCCGCGCGCTGCCTCAGGGCGCCGTCCTGCGCCGTGAGGCTCACGCCGATCGACGTGCGCACCGACGCCGTCTCCACCAGCGTGCCCCGCGTGTTGCACAGCACCACGCGCTGCACCCCGTCGCCGTAGTAGACCTGCGTGTTGACCAGCTTCCCGTCGCCGGCGCCCAGCGCCGCCTGCTCGTATTGCGACAGGAGCTTCATCTTGTCGGCCAGGGACACGGAGCGCGGGTCGCGCTCGAAGCTCGCGGGCACCACATCCTCGACGGGTGGGGCGTCGGCGAGAACGCCCAGGTCGCCCAC
>Ga0180432_10008967_pt1 | contig 12311 bp, 10 predicted proteins | sample SS_ome_10_FD_132414 | JGI IMG/M metagenome (GOLD analysis project Ga0180432, IMG submission 132414) | Hypersaline lake sediment archaeal communities from the Salton Sea, California, USA - SS_1_MS_2 metaG | ecosystem: Environmental > Aquatic > Non-marine Saline and Alkaline > Hypersaline >...
GACCGGTACACCGAGGCGAACCTGAGGTAGGCCACTTCATCCAACTCGCTTAGCGGTTTCAGGATCGCCAGGCCGACATCGTGACTGGGAACCTCCGGTGACCCCGCCGCCCGGACGGCATCCTCGACCCGCTGGGCCAGCAAGTTCAGCGCATCGTCATCGACCTGTCTACCCTGACAGGCACGGCGCACACCGCTGATCACCTTTTCCCGGCTGAACGGTTCGGTGACGCCACTCCGCTTGACCACAGCCAGCACGGCGGTTTCGACGGTGGTGAATCGGCGACCGCACTCCGGGCATGACCGCCGACGCCGGATGGCCTGGCCCTCGTCAGCCTCGCGGGAATCGACGACCCGGGAATCGGGATGCCGACAGAAAGGACAGTGCATGACCGCTCCCTCTCCCCCCCGATGAACCGCCGAGGGCAGCAAGCCTACCCGTGCCCGGCCCGCGACGGCCGTCACCGCGACACGCCGACGACCACCCGCGAGCGCGGCCGCTCCGGTCACCAACACGACCACTGGAGGTCAGCCCACCGGCGCGATCAACGTTCGGCCCGCAACGGGTGACGCCGTTTCCAGTTTGTTTAGGGCACGAATCCGCTCGACGGTCTGGACGACCGGAGCCTCGGGCAGAACCCGACCAGCCAACTGCTCCAACGTCTCGCCCGCCTGAACCTCGACCACGCCAAGCGCGGCCGCAACCGTCGCAGGCATCGCAACCCGTTCCGAGCTGAACTGGGCCAGAGCGCCCAGCCACAGAGTGATCAGAGCGGAAAGACCGGCCAGCGCCATGGTCAGCGAGGTGCTCACCGGACGGCGGGTGTGCGGTGCTGTCGATACCGCGATACCGCTACCCCGGAAATGCAGTGGCGCGCCTGCCGGTCGGCGGTGAGCCGATTGGTGACGCCTGACGTGGGCCACCGGCCGGCGGGCGATATCGGGCCGCGGCGCTCTTGCGCCACTCCCGGGTGTACTCCGATGGGCCGGGCGGCGACCGTCGAGGACTGTCATGTCGGTTCCTTCCTGCGGGATTCGCTCTGATGTTCGAATGTACTCGATCACATGTTCGATTTTCGAACATGTGAGCGGGCGTGTCCGAACAATACGATCCGCCTCCGACAAACCGGCCGCACCGGACACGCTCGAACACATGTTTGATAATCGTTTCGATCCGGGCTAGATTCAGCACCCATGAGCGACAGCACGAAGACTCCCGGAGCGGCCGGCCTGACTGAACGCCAGCGCACCATTCTCGCGGTCATCCGAACCTCGGTGACCAGTCGCGGGTATCCGCCGAGCATCCGGGAGATCGGGGATGCGGTCGGGCTCACCTCGACATCATCGGTTGCCCACCAACTGCGCACCCTCGAGCGCAAGGGCTATCTGCGGCGCGACCCGAACCGTCCCCGCGCGGTCGACGTGCGGGGAACCGAGGATGCTGGCCCATCTGTGGTCACGGATGTCGCCGGCTCGGACACGCTGCCGGAGCCGACATTCGTCCCGGTCCTCGGACGAATCGCCGCCGGCGGACCCATTCTCGCCGAAGAGGCCGTGGAGGAGGTCTTCCCACTGCCGCGCGAACTAGTCGGCGACGGATCGCTTTTCCTGCTCAGGGTTGTCGGCGAGTCGATGGTGGACGCGGCCATCTGTGACGGGGACTGGGTGGTGATACGCCAACAGAACGTCGCCGACAATGGTGACGTTGTCGCGGCGATGATCGACGGTGAAGCCACCGTCAAGACTTTCAAGCGGACCGCAGGTCAGGTGTGGCTGATGCCGCACAACCCGGCTTTTGACCCGATCCCGGGAAACGACGCGGTCATCCTCGGCAAAGTCGTGACCGTTATTCGAAAAATCTGACTCGGCCGAGGAATGCCGGCAGCAAAATTAACGCTGCAGTGCTGGTCACCGGCAACAGCCGGTGAGGGCCGCACTTGGCTACTCGGGCGCTCGCACGAACCCGTTGGCTTGGGCCAGTTCCTCGCTGGCAAACCACACCTCGGGAATGGTGTTGTCATATAGCGCCGAGTCGGGGGTGTAATACATGCCCGAATGGGTGTTGCCCTTAATCGAATAGCCGTCCGGGGCCTGGTAGGGATCGGCCAGCGGCAGATGAATTGCCGGGCGCCAAGGGTCGTCGTCGACTTCAACTTGGTCCCGGTCGGCTTGGTCCCGGTCGACGTGGTCCCGGTCCCGGCCGTCATCCGAAACGACGACCCCCGTCTTGCTGACCTCCGTCTCGCTGACTTCGACGAACTCATCGCCCGCACCGGCCTCGCCGACTTGGGCGAGCTCCTCAACCTCGCCGACCTCGCCGACCTCCTCGGGCCCAAAATCGCCCTCGTCGGCCGCATGACGGCGACGCCGCCCACCCACCTCGTCAACATCCAGCTGCCACGCCTGCGATCTAACGGCGGTGCCCGCCGAATGCCGACCCAGCTCGGCGCCGCCCGCGCCGAACCAGTCATCGGCCTCATTCGTCACCTGGAACTCGGCGACTTCGGTCTCGGTCGGAACGCGGGTGGGAGCGGTGTCGATGGCGTCCTCGTCGGTATCGAAGCCCACCTGTTCGCTACTGGCGGGGGAACCGGGGGCTGACCAGAATCCGGACTCCCGGCCCGCCATCGCGTCATAGCCGGACTCCGATGCATAGGAGTCCCCCGCCGCGACGTTCTGATCAGGACCGGATTTGCGTAGCACTCGTGCGCCGAGCAGACCGAGCAGCAGCAACAGCGGGATGGCGATCAGCAACCACCACCAGCCCCATCCCCCGGACCCGTCGGTATCGCCGGACGCGGGGGTTGCCGGGGCTTGAGCGACTGCCTCGGGCATCTCCAGTGCGGACAGCGAGGATCCCAGCTCAGCCGGTTCCGTGCTGAACTCCTTGGTGGCTTCGTTCCACGAAATCTCACCACCGCTGAAGGCCTGGGTGACGGTGTCGCCGTCGACAGTCAACTCGCCGGTCGGCACCCCCAGTTCGCCGGTCGCCCCGCCCAGTTCGCCCCAGGCGGCGTTGATCGGCCCGCGTACCACTACAGCGCCGGTATCCGGCGTCCAGAAGATGACCGGTTCATCGGGTGCGCTGAAGGCGCTCACCCGGCTGTTGGGAACGCCCCCATCGGCCTCCGGCGCGATCGGGTAGCCCAGATCGCCACCGGGCCCATCCAGCGATTCGTACTTCGACAGGATTGCGCCGGTCACAGCGTAGGCGCCGGTCTCCGGAGAGTAGAAGATCTTCCCGCCGGCGTATCCCTGGGCCGCCCCGTCGTCGCCGATCGCGGTTTGCTCACCCTGTGGCGCCCCCAGGGGACCGCCGAGGCCGCCACTGGCTCGCCAGGCGAGATTGATCAACGTCGTGGCGTCCAAGGGAACCTCGAGACCGGTGAGGCTGTCGGCGAGACCGGCCGGGTCGGTGGTGAAGGTGTTGGTGACGCGGTTCCAGGACAACTCGCCGCCGGTGAACGTCTGGCTCACCAGGTCACCGTCGTAGCGCTCGTCAGCGATCGGCACGCCCAGCGCACCGGCGGAGCCACCGAGGGCGTCCCAGGCCACGTTGATCGCACCGCGAACGGCCCACGCGCCGGTTTCGGGTGTCCAGAAGATCGCGGGCTTATCGCTGCCATTGAAGGTGCTGACCCGACTGTCCGGTCCGACCAGCCCGGTAACCACGTCGATATTTGGGAATCCCAGATCGCTGTCGGCCGGACCGCCAAGCGACTCGTATTTGTCCAGGATAGGACCGTAGATCAGGTGCGCGCCGGCGTCGGGCTCGAAGAAGATCTTGCCATCGGTGAACTTCTGTCCGTAGCCGCTACCGACCTGGTAGACGTCGCCGTCCTTGCTACCGACGGCTGAACCGGCGCCCCCGGCGGCGTCCCACGCCTGATTGATGGCATCAGCGGCATCGCTCTCCGGGGTGGCGATCGCAGTCGGGACCACCAGTGCCGCCGAAGCGACTGCGGCGACAACCCCTAGCGTGAGGCGCCCCATGGTCCGGTTGAGCCGTTTACCTAACCGCGTCATGCACTGTTCTCCCGCGTCCGGTCGAGATCGTCAACAAACTCGGCGATGGGTATTACCGTCGCATATTTCCGCGCCAGCTAACCACGACACGCAGGAGGAACAGTAGCGGGAATCCAAATCGAGATACAACTCGAATTGAATCGAAATAGCGGGACCCGGCGCCTCGGCCCCTGTCAGACGCCGAGACTGCGCCCGATGATCTCTTTCATGATCTCAGTGGTCCCACCGTAAATAGTCTGCACCCGGGCGTCCAGGAATGCCCGGGCAACATTGTATTCGCGCATGTAGCCGTACCCGCCGTGCAACTGTAAACACCGATCGACCAAGCGCACCTGCGCCTCTGTCGTCCACCACTTGGCCATCGCGGCCTGATCCACGGTGAGTTCCCCGTCAAGCAGGAGCTTGATGAATTCGTCGACCATGATGCGAACAGCAGTGGTCTCGGTGGCTAATTCGGCAAGCATGAAGCGGCTGTTTTGGAACGAACCGATCGGCTTGCCGAATGCTTTTCGTTCCTTTGTGTACTGAATGGTCTCCTCGAGCACCGCCTCCATGGCTGCCGCGGCCATGATGGCAATGGAGAGGCGTTCCTGCGGGAGGTTCTCCATCAGGTAGATGAATCCCATTCCCTCGTCGCCGATCAGATTGTCGACCGGAACCCGGACGTCGGTGAAGGACAACTCGGCGGTGTCCTGGGCGTCCAGGCCCACCTTGTCCAGATGCCGGCCGCGTTCGAAACCGGCCATACCGCGTTCGACACCGAGCAGCGAAAAGCCCTGGGCACCTTTGTCCGGGTTGGTCTGCGCCACCACGATCACCAGATCGGCGTTGATTCCATTGGTGATGAAGGTCTTCGACCCGTTCAGGATGTAATGGTCGCCGTCCCTGACCGCGCGGGTCTTGATCCCCTGCAGATCACTGCCGGTGCCCGGTTCGGTCATCGCGATCGCGGTGATCATCTCTCCGGTACAGAACTGGGGCAGCCACCGCTGCTTCTGCTCCTCATTGGTCTGGTTCAGCAGGTAGGGCGCAACGACATCATTGTGCAGAGAGAAACCCAGGCCGCTGTAGCGGCCGGCGACGGTTTCCTCACAGACGATGGTGTTGTACCGGAAGTCGGAATCGCCTCCGCCGCCGTACTCTTCCGGCACCGCCATCCCGAGGAATCCCTGTTTACCTGCTTCTAGCCACACCCCGCGATCGACGATCTTGTCCTTCTCCCACTGATCGTGGTAGGGCGCGACGTGCTTGTCGAGGAACGCCCGGTAAGACTCCCGGAACAGATTGTGTTCCGGCTCGAAGATGGTGCGGGTGTATTTGACGGCATTGCCCATGGCGGTGTCCTCCGGAGGTGCTGCGTGGTCCCTTCCGAGAGTAGACCAACCGGATGGTTGGTCGCTCGCGCCTCCCCTCCCCCGGCACGATGTGACGAAGGTCATGAACGGGAACCGGGACCCCGATATCGGCGGCGCCCTGGGTACCTGCTGTCCGAGGCTGTCGCAGGGCAACGCAATCAGCCGGGCCACCAACGCCCGCCGACAGGACGGCTCTGACCAACACTCTTCGCGTGTCGGTGAAACCAGCCTGAACGACGCGGGAACCGACGTTCACACCGCACCAGCGGCCTGAACCGACGACGCCCGAGAAGGGCGGTGCCAAACACTCAAACAGAGTTGTTCGACACGCTTTAAGCAGTGACGTACTCAGCCACCGTCGCGGCCAGTGCCGCGGGTACCCGCGCTTTCACCCGGGTGCCCGCCTCGGTGTGCTCGGTGGCGTCGACCCGCCCTTCGCCGTGTAACCGCGCGACCAGATCACCGCGCGAATAGGGAATGGTCACGTCGACGGCGACTTCGCGGGGCTCCACCAGTTCCCCCAGTCGGCTCCGCAACCGGTCCACACCCTCGCCGGTCCGCGCTGAGACGAACACCGCTCCGGGCAGGGCGCCCCGCAGTTGAGCCAGCATCAGAGCATCGGCGGCGTCGGTCTTGTTGACCACCAGCAACTCCGTCGCCGGCGGGGTGTGGTGATCAGCCTGCACTTCGCGAATGACCCGGTGCACCGCCTCGACCTGGGCCATCGGGTTGACATCGGATCCGTCGAGGACGTGCAGCAGCAGATCGGCGTCGAGAACTTCCTCGAGCGTGGATCGGAAGGCCTCGACCAGCTGCGTCGGCAGGTGCCGGACGAATCCGACGGTATCGGTGAACACCACCGGACGCGCGTCGTCGAACTCACCGCGGCGGGTGGTGGGTTCTAGCGTCGCGAACAAGGCGTTCTGCACCAGAACCCCGGCTCCGGTCAGCGCATTGAGCAGGCTGGATTTACCGGCGTTCGTATAGCCGACAATGGCGATCGTCGGCACGTCGCTGTGCAGACGTCGGCTGCGTTGGGTATCGCGAACCTTCTTCATACCCTTGATCTCACGACGCAGACGGGACATCCGCTCCCGGATTCGGCGGCGATCGGTCTCGATCTTGGTTTCACCGGGTCCGCGGGTGCCGACACCGCCACCGCTGCCACCGGCCCGGCCCCCGGCCTGCCGGGACATCGACTCACCCCAACCGCGCAACCGCGGCAGCATGTACTGCATCTGGGCCAGCTCCACCTGCGCCTTGCCCTCCCTGCTGGTGGCGTGCTGGGCGAAAATATCCAGGATCAGCGCGGTGCGGTCGACGACCTTGACCCTGACCACCTTCTCCAGCGCGTTCAGCTGGGCAGGGCTCAGCTCACCGTCGCAGATGACGGTGTCAGCCCCGACGGCGGCGACGATCTGGCGTAACTCGATCGCCTTCCCGGAACCGATATAGGTGGCCGGGTCGGGTTTGTCACGACGCTGGATGATGCCCTCGAGGACTTCCGAGCCGGCGGTCTCGGCCAGGGCGGCCAGTTCGGCAAGGCTGGCATCGGCATCGGCGGCGCTGCCCTCGGTCCAAACCCCGACCAGCACCACGCGTTCAAGCCGCAGCTGCCGGTACTCGACCTCAGAGACATCGGTGAGTTCGGTGGACAGCCCGGCGACACGGCGCAGGGCGGCGCGGTCTTCGAGAGCCAGTTCACCGCGACTGGGCTCGGCGGGCGGCGTGGGAGTATCGGGTTCGGTCATATCAGCTCTCCGATGGTGTCACGGCAACGCGCCGTCGCGCACCTTCTATGGCGTCCCCGGCCGACGATCAACCCTGTGCCGCCCACCAGCGCTCGCAGAGTTCCCCTCGGGCGACGATGGTGGACGGACCACGTAGGAAACTCGTCGACTCGGTGATCTCGACACCAACCTCCCCGCCCGGAACCCGGACTCTCAGTGCGCCGGTGCGGGCACCCTGATGTTCAAGCGCGGCGACGGCGGCCGCCACGGTGCCGGTACCGCAGGACCGGGTTTCGCCGACACCCCGCTCGTGGACCCGCATCGACAGCGCGCCGTCGACCGCGGGGGTGAGGACCTCGATGTTCACCCCATCCGGGAAGGCGGCACGGTCGAACTGCACGGCAGCGGCGATATCCAGATCGGCCAGATTGTCCGCGGTGAGCTCAGGGATCAGGCAGGCCAGGTGCGGGTTGCCGACATCCACCCCCAATCCGGTCAGGCGCCGCCCGCTGACAGTCGCCCAACCGGCCCCTAACCGCCGTACCGTACCCATCTCCACCGTGACGTCTGCGCTGCACTCGTCGGCCGAGTGCACGGTGACCGGCCGGGCACCGGCCCGGGACCCCACCACGAAGTCGGCGCTACCCACCAGCCCGGCCGAGCGCAGGTAGTGCGCAAACACCCGCACCCCGTTGCCGCACATCTCGGCGACCGACCCGTCGGCATTGCGATAATCCATGAACCAGTCGCCGGGGAGTACCCGCTCAGGGAGCCGGTCGAGGATTCCCGCAGAGACGGCGGATCCAGCGGCGACGACCCGCAGCACGCCGTCGGCCCCCAGTCCCCGGCGGCGGTCGCACAGCGCGGCCACCGCCGAGGCGCTGAGAACCAGGTCGGCACCCGGGTCGAGAAGGACCACGAAATCGTTCTCGGTGCCATGACCCTTGGCGAACATCACCTGCTCAGGATACCGAGCGCCAGGATGCGAGCACGGCCTCGACAAGACCGTCCGACGCGGTGTCCAGCCACCGGATGCGGTGGTCGCGCCGGAACCAGGAGCGCTGACGCCGCACATAGCGGCGGGTGCCGACGAATGTCGATTCACGGGCCCGTTCGAGTTCGGCCGGTCCACCACCGGCATCGATCGCCGCGATCACTTGGGCATAACCCAGTGCGCGAGCCGCGGTGCGGCCGTCGCGAAGCCCGCGGGCCAGCAGTGCTCGCACCTCATCGACCAGGCCGTCGCCGAACATGGCCCCGGTCCGCGCGGCCAGCCGGTCGTCGAGGACGTCGGTGTCCCGGTCCAGTCCGATGATCGCCGTGTCCCAGCGGGGTCGGCCGATGGTGGGCGCCGATGCGGCGAAGGGCCGGCCGGTCAGTTCGATGACCTCGAGAGCCCGCACGATCCGGCGGCCATCGGTGGCCAGGATCGCCGTCGCAGCGGCCCGATCACGCAGTGCCAGTTCGGCATGCAGGGCCGCGGCCCCCCGCTCACCAAGCCGGTCTTCCCAGCGTGTCCGCACCGTCGGATCCGTCGCAGGAAAGGACCACTCGTCCAGCAGCGACTGGACGTACATCATTGAGCCCCCGACGATGACCGGTACCGCGCCGCGCGCCGCGATCGCCTCCACCTCGGCGACGGCGGCGTGCTGGTAGCGCGCGACGGTGGCGGTCGTGGTGACGTCGAGGACATCGAGTTGGTGATGCGGAATGCCCCGCCGCTGCTTCAGGGGGACCTTGGCGGTACCGATGTCCATGCCGCGGTACTGCTGCATGGCGTCGGCGTTGATCACCTCGACGGAGAACTCCCCGCTCAGACTCTCGGCGACCGCGAGGGCCAGCACCGATTTGCCGGTGCCGGTCGGCCCGATGATCGCTATGGGCCGGGTCATGGCATCAGGTCCCCGGTCTCCAGGTTCCGACGTAGTACCCGACGCCGAAGGGAGCACCACGGGCCAGTTCCGTTGCGGCCCATGGCCCCGGGCCGGCCAATCCGGCAAGCACCTGGTAGGCGACCCGACCGGCGATCCAGCTGGGCAGTCCCGCCAGCGCGGCGGCGTCGCCGCGGCTCAGCGCCGAGTCGAGGGCCGTCTGCGCCGACTCGGCGTCGGCGTCGTGACCGCCGGGCGCGGTCGGGCTCAGCGCGGTGGCACCGTCGGCCAGGACCAGCACGCCGACGGGCTCGGCAATCCCGTCGATCTCAGCTCGTAACTGCCGCCCGAATGCCACGGCGGCCGGCCCGTCGTGATCGGTGGCGTACACCCGAACCTGCATCACCGCCGCCGGGTTGGCCTGTCCGCGCAGCCAGGCGCCGAATAGGGCACACAGCGGTAATTCCGCGACCGGGGAACCGGCTCGCGGAGACAGCGCGACCGGTACGTCGGCCCCGTAGCCAGCGAAGGTGCCCCGGGCCTGCGGCCCGATCACCTCGTCTGCCGGGCCGACGCCGACTGCGATCCACAGCTGCGGGAGAGAGGCCGCCGCCGCTACCGAGGCCGTGCGCAATCCGGCGACCTCGGCGGCTGCCGCGCCCGCCAATTCGGGGATCAGAACCGGCCCAGTGGGTGTCAGTGCGATTGCCGCTAGCACGCCTCAACGCTAGCTGCCCCCGTCGGGCATCCTGGCGGCGGTGGCCGGGGACACCGAGTCGGCCTCCCGGCGGGCCAGTGCCGCAGTCGAAACCACCATGACGACGACGGCGGCGATCAGCACCACCCAGCCGTCCTCGCCGGGCAACAGCGCCTCGCCGAGGATCAGGATGCCGAGAATCGACGCGACCACGGGTTCGACGACCGTCATGGTGGGCAGCGAAGCGGACAGCGAACCCGCCCGGAACGCCGACTGCTGCCACGCGGTGCCCCCGATGGCAACCGCGATCCCGACATACAACTCAGGTGTGCTCAACACCGCACCCAAACCCTCCTCGAATCGGCCGACAACTCCCTTGATGAGCACGGCGAACACTCCCCAAAGCGAACCCGAGACCAGGCCCAGCAGCACGGCGGCGGCGGGCCGGCCGGCGAAGACCCGGGCACCCAACACACACAACACCGACACCGGTCCCATGATCGCGATCACCCAGGTCCAAACCTCGAACCCGGCGCGGGAATCACCGGCGGTCGGATTGCCGACCGTCACGATGATGGCCACCGAGGCAGCAAGCAGGGCCGCCCAGAGCAACTGGCTGCGACTGACCGGCTGGCCTGTGGAGCGCGCCTGGATCGGCAGAGCGAAGAGCAGCGAGGTGACCAGTAGTGCCTGCACCAGGAGCACCGAACCGAGCCCGAGCGCGGCGGCCTGAAATCCGAACCCCAGAAAGGAAACAAGACTGCCGAGCCACCACTGCCGGTCCTTGAGCAGTTCGATGAACAGATCCAGGTAACCGATGGGTTTGTCGGTGACGTCGTGGGCGGACCGCTGGTGGATGACATCGCCGACCCCGATGAAGAAGGCGGCCGCCAAAGCCAGCAGTGCGGCGATGTCGGCTCTAGGCACGATTCGTCACGGTCCTCCGCCGATCGGTCCTGCCGCGCATGGCCCTCTCCCGCATGGTCCTGTCCCTCTAGTTCGCCAGCGTGCCCGCACCTGCGCGGCCAGGGCAAACCGCAACTACCCAACCCGGAGGCACGGACATCGGCGAACTGGTTCAATAGCCCTCGTGGCCGCCCCGGGCGGCTCGCCATCATCTAGCGGAGCCGCTTCGCGCGGCGGGTGCGCGGAAACACCGCGCGGAGGGTAGGTAGCCCATGAACAGCGACGAATCCCGTCCCGGTACGGCTCCCGGATCCGTGCCGCAGCCAATTCCCAGGCCCGTTCCGAAGCCGGTGCCCCGACCCGGTCCGGGTCCGGCTAGACCGGTCCCCCGTCCGCACCCGCCGACCGGGCCCCTGCTGTCGCACAATGACCCGCGGAAGTTCGGCCGGGTTGCCGAGGACGGCACGGTTTACCTGGTCACCTCCGCAGGTGAACGCGTCATCGGGTCCTGGCAGGCGGGCGACACCGAAGCCGCGTTCGACCACTTCGGCCGCCGTTTCGATGACCTGGCCACCGAGGTCACGCTGATGGAGACCAGGCTGGCCTCCGGCACCGGGGACGCCCGCAAGATCAAGGCCAGCGCGGCCACGCTCGCCGAATCCCTCGCCACTTCCAGCGTCCTGGGCGACATCGACGCCCTGGCTACGCGGCTCGCCGCCATCGCCGCCCATGCCGACGAAAACGCACAGGCCGAGCGAGCACGGCGCGACGCCTACCGCGCGGCGCAGCGCGTCCGAAAGGAGGCCCTGGCCGTCGAGGCCGAGGATCTGGCCGCCAACGCCACGCAGTGGAAGTCGGCCGGCGACAGGATGCACGCGATCCTCGACGAGTGGCGCAAGATCAGCGGACTGGACCGTAAGAGCGACGACGCACTGTGGAAGCGGTACTCCGCCGCGCGCGATGCGTTCAACCGTCGTCGCGGCACCCACTTCGCCGAACTCGACCGGGAACGGGCCGGCATCAGAGCGGCCAAGGAGAAACTTTGCGAACGCGCCGAGGAACTGTCCGGCTCGACGGAATGGTCCGCCACCGCGACGGCCTTCCGCAACCTGCTCGGCGAGTGGAAAGCCGCCGGTCGATCGTCCAAGGACGCCGACGAGGCGCTGTGGCAGCGCTTCAAGGCCGCTCAGGATTCTTTTTTCCGCGCCCGCAAGGCGGTCAACGCCGAACTCGACGCCGAGTTCGCCGCCAACGGAGAGACCAAGGCCAGACTGCTGGCCGAGGCCGAGAAGCTCGACTTGTCCCGCCCGGAGACCGCCCGCGCGGCATTGCGCGGCATCACCGAGAAGTGGGATGCGGCCGGTAACGCACCCCGGGCCCGTTCAGCGGAGTTGGAGCGCCGACTACGGGCGGTCGAGAAGAAGATCCGCGACGCCGTCGACGCCGGGCGGATCGACCCGGAGGCCATGGCCCGCGCCGAGCAGTTCCGCTCCCGCGCCGAACAGTTCGAACGCCAGGCGGAGAAGGCTTCCGCCGCCGGTCGCGACAAGGACGCCGAGCAGGCCCGGGCCAGCGCCGCACAGTGGCGCGAGTGGGCCGCCGCTGCGGCGAAGGCCGTCACAAAACGACGGTAGCGGCGAAGGCCGTCACAAAACGACGGTAGCGGCGCCGTTTACCTTCCGTCCGGCTTCGGGGGGCGACCGTGCTCACCTGGCTCATCCCGATCA
>Ga0180432_10008968_pt1 | contig 12310 bp, 15 predicted proteins | sample SS_ome_10_FD_132414 | JGI IMG/M metagenome (GOLD analysis project Ga0180432, IMG submission 132414) | Hypersaline lake sediment archaeal communities from the Salton Sea, California, USA - SS_1_MS_2 metaG | ecosystem: Environmental > Aquatic > Non-marine Saline and Alkaline > Hypersaline >...
ATAACAACCGCCCAAGCTCAGCGTAGGCCGCACGCGCGGCCTCGTTTGCTTGGATGCGGATCATTCGTATCTGATGCCTAAGTTTGCTTTCTTTTGCCACGATTGTCCTCTGCGCCTTCGCGCCTTTGCGGGATGATCATCCGAAAATCCACGTTGTCCCGGTGATCGAGCAGGTCCTCGATCTCGTTCAGTTCCCAGCCCATGGCCAGCGGCGTTTCGACGTCGGGCGTGTCGCGCGTCGGCTCGTCGACCTCCCGGGGCCCCATTCGGAAATTGTTGGCGTCGCGATCATTGGGCCCTCGCTTTCGCTTTTGCCGGCGGCCAGGCCGGGCCCTCGAGCAGATCGTGCCGCCCGTAGCGCTGGAGCAGTACGGCCAACCGCCGCCTGGCCTCGGGCAGTTTGGGCAGCACGCGCTGCCAGCGGCCGCGGGAGACCGTGGCCACGAAGACCGCCACCCGGTTCCGGTGGATCCGCTCGGCCGGCAGATCGACCGCCCAGATCGACGCCGCCAAGACCAGCAGCAGGTCGGCCTCGGTGGGACCGGTCGCCGGCCGCGGGGCCGAAAGCTGCTTGCGGAACCAGCCGATCATTGAGCCGGCGCCGCGCAACTGCTTGATCGTTATCGCCGCGAACACGCCGTATTGAAGATCGCCGGCCGGCAAGGGCGCCACCGGGCGGGCAGAGGCCTCGACCAGTTCGGGCAGATTTGGAATTGGGGATTTGGGATTGGGGATTTGGGATTGGGGATTGCGGATCGCCGTCGTCTGGTTTGCAAAATTTTTCGGCAACGGCCCGGCTTCCGGATCCGGTCCCGGAAACGTTTCATTGCGTTTCATTCCGTTTTGGGTGCCATGGCGGCACTTTGGTTGGTCGTTAGCAGCACTTTGGTCGGCGTTAGCGGCACTTTGGTCGGCGTTGGCGGCACTTTGGTCGGCGGCCGTTTGCCGCAGTGCCAGCTCGCTCCAGACGATCGTGTAGTGGTTGCAGCAGACGCCCGCCGGGGTCATCCGCCGCTCGGTGCAGATCAGACTCTGCGCGCGGAGCGCGTCGATCGCTCGTTTGGCCGTGCGGACTCCGCAGGGGGCCTCGGCCGCGATCGTCTCGTAAGATAGCCAACAGGGCCGCCCAGGGGCCCCGTGGTCGTCGAGCACTCGCAGCACCGCCTTTTGGATTCGCGCGGAGACTCGCGTCTTCGCCGCCTGGCCGTAGGCCGCAAGGACCGCCTTGCGGACGATGGCCAGCTGCTCAGCGCGTGCAAACGGCAGTTCGGTCTGTTTTTCTTGTCGGTCCGTCATGGCGAGTCCGTCCGTCGCGTGCTCCGTTTTGCAGCTTGTCTATCCGTACCTCTTCACGATCTATCGAGACGCCGCCGGGCGCCTCGAACCCGAGTCGAACTCTGCCACCGGGCGAGACCTCGACCACTGTAACGACGACGGCCGCCGGGCCCTCGCCGATGATGACGCGCTGCCGCGCGTCGCGGGATAAGACGAGCATATTCTGTTGCCTCCGCTGGAGCCGCGAAAAACCTCCCTGCAAATAGGGACGGCGGCGGATGTCCGGTCCGCCGCCGCCCGATCCAAGAAAACACCCCGCCGCGACGCCTTACATCCTCCCGCCGCGGCCCGAAAACCAAGAAAACAGAAACGGCCGAGTCCCCGCCGCGGGTCCTCGACCGAAAAACGCGAGATCAGACCATCACTCAGAACAGCGTCAGTTGTCGATCCGGCGCCGCCGCGCCGTACAGCCAGGCCTCGGCCTGCCGCGGCTGCGGATACTCCGCCATCAGCTCGGAGACGATCGACGGATCGACGTAGTGATCCAACAGTACGGATCCGCCCGAGTGACCCAGCATCAGCGCGGCCACGGCCGGATTGCGTTTTGCCAGATACGTGGCCAGGGTACGACGAAGCCCGTATGTCTGCCAGTGTCGCCGATCGGGCCGGGCCCGTTGTTCCAGCAGGCGGCGGCGAAAAGTGTGCCAGTGGCGCGTGGTCCAGGGCCAGGAGAATATCCGCTCGTCCCTGGTCCTGATCGTCTGTATCGTTCGCATGGCCGGCTCGTTTAGCCAGATCCACGATTCGTGCTTTGTTTTGCCGAGCGGCGGCGGCACTACCAGCCAGCGGTCGTCGAGCATCGACCAGGTAGCGCGCAATGCGGCGTCGATCCGCAGCCCCGTGTTGTGCAAGAACAGTAGCAGGGCGCAGCTCCAGCGGCCCGCTCGCATACCGCGGATCCGCGGCTCGACAGCCCCGTCGAACGCCTCCCATATCGCCTCGACCTCGGCCAGTGTCAGACCACGCCGCGGCCGCCGCCGGCTCTCCGGCAGCAACGCCGCGTACGGCACGCGATCGAGCAGGCCGCAGCCCAGCCGGTTGCCGTCGCTCGGCGGTCCGGCCAGCCGCAGTATCGTCTGAATCGATTTCAGGTGTTTGTTGACCGTCCGCGTGCAGATCGGCCTGCCCCGCCAGGTCCGCGATTGCAGGGCCAGCGAGAAGTCGGTCAGCGTCCCCTGGTCGATCGCCGTCAGCGGCGGGTCGGCCGTGTATTGCAGCCACAGCCGGACGGATTCCCGGTACTGCTCGCAGTTGCGCGGCTTTGCCCGCCGGGCGGCGAGAAAATTTCTCTCTACCCAGTCGGCGAAAAACCGGCTCAACGGCGGCGAGGACAGTTTGGTCGGCGGCGGATCGGTGGCCGTCGCGTCGTCGAAAATTCTCAGGGCAAGTGTCGGCGCGGTCGCGGTCCGTCCCATCGCGCCCTGTGAGCGGCTCATTAGAGGCCTCCATTTGGGCAATCGTCGATAGGATAACTGTAGCACCCTCTGACAACAGGCGGCGGCAACCGGGCAAGGAATTGGCGGAGAAATCCCACCCTGCCGGTCCGGTAATAATTACCAGATCGTTTATAGGCGTTTGGTGGGGGTCGCGCGTCAGAATCCGGAAAATCCGCCCGGCTGCCATGATCCGCCTGTTGCATACGAGTCGCGAGGGCGGCAATAGAAAAAGCCGCCGCCACTGACCCTCAGTGGCAACGGCTTAATTTAGAGAGTTCACTAAGTCGCGTCAACCCTATTTTGGAAAATTTTCAGGTGACTGCGACGACGGCACCCGACAGTAAGACCGAGGGCGTGGTGTCCAACGCCTCGGCCAGCGTGGCAATAGTGGCCAGGCTTGGCGAGAATCGGCCTCGCTCCAGGTCGGAAATATAGGTATGCGGGACGTCGACGCGATTCGCGAGCGTCTGCTGTGTCAGCCCGAGTTCGGTCCGTCTCGCCCGCAGATTGCGGCGGAACGTATTTTTCAATTCTGCTGGTTGCATTTCCATGACCTCCGATTCTACGAGATTCCACGTAGCTTCTCAATCCCAGTCCTGCTAGACTTTAATTATCAGTCTGGCCGGGCTAGCCGTGCCGTAAGCCGGTCGGGAGGGTTATGCCGTCACCGGGCGGTCGTCAACTGGCGACCGCCCGCCGCCGCCAGCCTTGCGACAAGCGGAGCCTCCCGGCCGGCGTTATTTCCTGACTACCGGATTAGAAGTCCGGTAGTTACGCCGCTCCATTGGGTGGTTAGGGTTGCGGTAGATTGTCCAAGCGATCGCGTACTGGGTCCGGCCAGTCGGCGGGGCGTTCCACGGTTTGCCCAGCCGGGGCAATGCCCGCGAAGTCGAAATGCCACTCCTCGCCGTCGATGCGCGTGCAGTAGTACCACGCCCGCGCGGTCGGGACCGAAAAATCAAAGCAAGACGTCGGGCCCTCGACGAGCTTTTCGCGGCGGCCGTCTTCCGGCCCGCCGTGAAAGACGCCGATGCCAAAGACGACCTCGGGGTCAGAATCAGAGTCGATCATGGTTTTTCCCTCCGGACCACCGGACAATCGGTCCGGTAATCTCAATCGGCGTAAGTGGTATAACGCTAACGACTTAAGCGAGGGCGAGGGGACTCGAACCCCCAACCACCGGATCGACAGTAGGGTCGTTGGAGTGCGCGTCGAGCGGGATTTGGCGATCCGTCCGGTAGGCGCTTGCGGTGTGGCGTGGCTCGATGGTAGGATGGCGGGGAATTGCCCGATTAGGGAGTTAGCGAGAACCCGAAAATGAAGGGGACGATCCGATGGCGTCGAGAGTGACGAACTGGAAGCCGCCGGTGCGGCAGGCGCGAACGAACGGGCGGAGGGAAGATGTCGCCGCGGCCGGCGGCGGAGCGCACGAGCTGCTGCTGATCGGTCTGATACTGCTCGGCAGCCTGCTGGCGATGACCGCCGCGGGGACGTTGCTGGCCCGTTTCGACGGGGCCGACGTGCGACCGGCCGAGTGGCTGATCGCCTCGCTGTTGTGCTTCGCGATCGCCAGCCTGGAGCGGCTGCGCGTGGCGATAGCCCCGCCGCCGACGCCGCCGTGGACCGAAAGACCCTTTACCGGCGACCTGCCGAGCGGCTGAGCGTTAGCCGCCCAGCTTCTTGGGCGTCGTCTCCAGCGCGCGGGCCAGATCCGCGAGCAGCGCGGTCGGCCGGCTGAATGGATCCTTCTTCCCGGCCTCGATCTCGTGCAGATAGACCTGCGAGATTCCGGCGGCGCGGGCGACGTCCGTCTGCGTCAGCCCGGCCCGCTCCCGAGCGGCCTTAATTCGTTGGCCGATATTCCTCTTCATTTTCATTTCTTTGCGCCTTTGCGCCTTTGCGTGATGTTCTTGGAGTCAGTCGTCTTCCGGCCACAGTCCGAGCAGTTGGCAATGGCACATTCCACCTGCTCGCGCAGCGCCCGTGCGTCGATAGCCAGCATCCCCGGCCACTGGCCGACCATCAGGTCCAGCAGGCGCATCGTGCCACGGCACGCATCGAGCAGTTCGAGGTCTCGGTAGTCCTCGTGATCGCACGCGGCCAGCAGGTCCGGCGCAGCGGCAAGCAGGCGGGCGTTGGCCTCAGTGGTCGGCATATCCGTGTGAGCGTAGACCTCGGCGACAATGCCGTTTGTTGCATCGTAAACCATTCCGCGACTAAACGCGAAGTCATCGCAATCCTCAATTTCTACCGTCCACGGTCCCGGCGTGTGTTTGCTACTCATCATCTTCTCCTTTCATGCTTGGGAATTTCATGGGTTTACTTTTTCCGAAGAGGGCGCGTTGTCATGGCTTCTTTTCCTTTCACTGCTTCTATTATAGCTATCGGCTATACTAAGTAAATAGCTTTAAGCGATAATTCCGGCAAGTTTTTTCGGGTTGATCCGGAAGCCCTTTGCGGGCAACGAGTTAGGGCGGGAAAAAACTTTTGGGAAAAGTTCGGCCGGAACGAGAAACGGCCGCCGGGCCGGTATTTCGCCGGAAATAACCGGTCAGTCGCCGTAGGGGAACCAGCGATTGAGCAGGCGGCGGCGGCGGTCGCAGCCGCCGCAGTGCGGGATCCGCAGGGCGCGGGTCACACGGCGGATCGTGTCGCCGAGGCCTCGATCGGCGGAGCCGGGGGACCGTTTCCGCACCCTCCCTGATCGCCGCCGCGCTGCTGTTGATCTGCTGGCTGCTCGGCAAGCTGCTCGCGTGAATTATCCGCTGCGGCGGGCAGCGTCCAGGGCGTCGAGGATCGTGGTGCAGATCGTTTCCGTGTCGAATCGCTCCTCGGCCGCGCGGCGGATCGACTCCCGCTCGGGACCGCCGTCGAGCAGCTCGGACACGGCGGCCGATAATAAGGCCGGCCGCAGATGCTCGACTCGGATCCCGGTCCGCCCGGTCTCGATCCATGGCGCGCCCCGCTCGATGCCGACCGCCGGGCAGCCGGCAAGCAGGATCTCGGCCAACGCCAGCGGACCGCGATCGTCGTTTGACAGATACACGCAGCAGCGGCTGGCCCTGGCCGCCTCGAAGAGCTGGCGGCGACGAAAACGGCCGTAACGCAATATCAGCGAGTTGGGGAATGCGTCCGCCAGGCCGCGGGCCACCCCCTCGCCGTGACTCTTGGAGATAATCAACAGATCGTATTTCGCCGGAAATATCGGGCCCTCCGGTCGCGGATCGATCGGATAGGGCCAGACGACGATCGGCGCGGTGTTGGTCGCCCGCTGATGGGCGGCGATCAGGCGGCGGTACCAGGCGGATTCGGTGAACAGCAGCCGGCAGTTGGGCGAGCGGCAGACGCGCGGCTCGCCCGCCGCGCAGCAGGGAGCGAACGACGATTGAAACAATATGTTGGGGCCGGCCGCCCAGGGCCTATCGAGAGCGTCCCACCCTAACAGCTCCGGAATGTGCTCCCAGCACCAGAACCAGATCAGATCGCGGGCGTCGGCCCGCCGGCCGAACCGCAGCCAGCGGATGCCGTCCCGCTCGACGCGCCGCCGCAAGGCCTTCTGCAGGGCGTACTGGCCGTTGCTCGGGCCGGAGCCGCCGGGCCGGTCGACCACGCCGCGGAGCCGCACCGGACGCGGCGAGCCGGTCGGACGAGCGGGCAACGGCGGAGGCGGCGCGAGCACGCGGCGAATGGCTTCGGCCGAGGCCGGCCCCAACTCGGACGTCAGCCGGGCGATCCGCTCGACCTGGCCCGGATCCAAGCGGCCCAGCATGGCGTCGGCCCGATCGCGCGGTACGTCGAGATATTTTTGCAGCGCGTTGCGGAGCACGATCCGCCGCTCCCGGATCGTTTCGGCGTCGCGGCGGGCCGACTCGGCGCGGCGAGTAGAGTCCGGCTGGTTGTCCACGGTGTTGGTCTCTCGATGGATGATCGACGGGGACTGTCCCCGACTAAAACGGACGCGGGAGCACGCCGGGCAAGATCTCGGCCGCGTGGTAATCGACCGGCCAGCCGATCTCCAACTCGGCGGCGGCCGACGGCCGGGCGGCCAGCCGCTTATAGCCGGAGTTCTCCGGTCCCATGCCGCTTAGATGAAAGGTGCCGGGCCCCCAGCGGTAGATATAAAACGGCTCGAACCCCAGCTTAATCGGATCGGACTCGGCGACGCCGGCCCGCTTCAGCCGGGCGGCGAACCGCTGATCCTCGCCGTTGCTGGCGGCCGGGTAGCCGCCGACGGCCGACCAGACATCGCGGCGATAGGCCCAGCCGCCGTGATAGAGGCCGCCGGTGCGGTGGCGGCGCAGCCGCAGCCGCTGCCCTTTGTGTTCGTGCAGCACCAGCGACGGCCGTGACCAGGGGGCCGTCTCCAAGGCGGCGGCGGTGGCCCGCAACGCCCAGGGCAGATAGATGTCGTCATCGTCCCAGACGCAAAAGGCATCGACGTCGTCGCTGGCCAGACGGATGGCCGCGTTGCGTTTGTCGCCGAGGGTGGGAAATCGCGTCGCCGTGGAGACCAGCCGCCAGCCGTCGCCAGCCTGGTCGCGGTACTGGCCGGCGTCGTCGAGGATCACCATCTCGCACAGCTCGCGCGGATAATCCTGCTCCAAGAAGCAGTTGATCAACCAGCCGAGATATTTCGGCCGCTTGTAGGTGCAGACGACCGCGGCCAGCTTCAGCCCGGCCGGCGGCCGCTGGATAGCGTCGGCGCTCATGGCGTATTGTTCCTCCCGATGAAGTCGCAGGCGCGGCGGAGATCGGTGACCAGGCCGTCGCCCAGGGCGGAGACGCGGCAACCGATGTGCTGGGCCAGCGAAGGGGTGTGATACCAGACGGCCCGGCCGTGGTTGCCGCACCAGCGGCCGATGCGGGCGTCGATCCGGTGCTCGAAATCCTTTCCGCCCAGCGCGCCGACGAACTGCCCGGCCGCCGCCGGCGGGATCACCCAGCATAGCGCGCCGACCAGGTACCAGCCGCGATCCTGGCGGTGCCAGCGGCGGCGGCCGTCGCGGGCGTAGGCTTCCGGCGAATATGGAGAGCAGACTCCGACCGGGCCGTTGCCGGGCCACAGCGTGGCCTCCAGATAGGCGCGGAGCCCGCGGCAGAATACAACGTCATCCTGCACCATCATGTAGGCGTCGGCGAGCGGATTGCTCGTCCGCAGGTGGGCCAGGCCGGCGATCCAGTTTTTCCAGCAGCCCAGCGGCCGAGGCCATTGCACCGTCTGCCAGTGCTCCGGGTCGACCAGCGGCAGCGGGCTGGCCGGCTCGGCGTAGATCGTGGCTCGATCCCAGCCGGCATCGACCAGGCTCTCCATCGTGCGGGTGAGCGTCTCGGCCGGACGCGGCGCGGTCGTGATCCCGACCGCCCAGCTCGATATTCTCGGTTTCGGTTTTGCCATCAGGCGTCCCTCGGGCTCTCGGTTTCGGCCTGGCGCTTCCAGACATGGCCGTTGAAAATGCAGACCGTGCAGAGCGTGCAGATCTGCAACCGCTGGGGTTTAGTTTCGAGATACTCGGCCTGAAAACGGCCGAAATCCTCCTCGACCGAACAGGAGCAGTCCGGATCGTCAAGCGGTCGGCCGAGGATGGCCAGCCGGGAGGCGGCCGGGGCGCACGTGTAGAGCCGACCGTCGAAATAACCCTGATGCGGACAACCGCAGACGGCGGGCAAGACGTTCTCCAGCGGCTCGGACGGCGGCTGCCGAAACGAAGCGTCGTAGATATGGATCCGATTGCCGTGGCGGCGGGCCAGCCGGGCGGCGGCCAAACGGGTCCGCTCGGCGACGCCGATACGAATGCCGTCGAACAACACGGCCACCGAGTCGATGACGTCGGCTTCGACGCCGTTGGTGTAAAATCCCAACAGCGAGGCGATCCCCGAGGAACGGAGCATTATGGCCGCCTGGACGAGGTGCGGCCAGACGGTCGGTTCGCCGCCGGTGAGCATGATGCGATCGTAGCCGACCTGCAGCTCCCGGCAGCGGACGATCAGTCGCTCGACCTGGTCCAGAGTCATCTCGTAGTGCGGCCGCGCGCTACGCAACGGCTGCTCGCCGCAGTAGCGGCAGGCCTGGTTGCAACGCGTGATAACCGATACCGAGAGTTGCCCGAAGCGGCGCGGCCGGCGGCGGAGTATGATATAGCCGCGCGGCGCTTCGGCCCGTTCCTCGATCTCGAAGCCCCAGCGGGCGGCGATCTCCACCGCCAGGCGGCGATCGGCCGGGCGGTTGGTATCGTCGAGGACGATCACCGTCTCCGGCTTCAGGCAGTCGGCCAGCACGCGGAGTATTCCGCGGCGGCCGCCGCCGTCGGCCGTCGGACCGTCGACGAGGATCAGGTCGTACAGGTCGGTTGGCTGCCAGTCGTACCAGGGCGGATCGCCGAGGAGCGGGGCCTCCACCACCGATTCCACTCCGTATTGACGCCGTGCGGCGTCGGCGAAACGCGGATCGTGCTCCAACGCGGTGTGCCGGCATCCGGCTCGCTCGAAGATGCGAGTCGACAGGCCGGACCCGCATTCCAGCGTCCGCATGCCGGGCCGCAACAGCGTTTGCAGCGCGGCCGAAAGCTGGGGCGTGATCGCCCAATTCTCTTGATTGCTCACGTGGCGTACCTGTTGTGGCGAGTGTTGAACTCACTGGCGCCGGCTTTGATGTCGCCTTTGGCGAAGATCAGCCGACAAAACACCGGCCAGTCCGTCTCCGCCCGCTCCAGCGCGAAACGCATCGATCGCAGACGGGCCGGATCGACCGAGTCGAGAAAATGACCGATCAGCGAGTTGACCGCCGCGCAGTACTGGCGGGCGTCGGCGATCAGTTCTCGCTGCGAGCCCTGACAGATCGTTCGCCGCCACGCGCCGAGGATCTTCGGTCCATCCGTTCCCCGGGCGGCGTAGCTGCGCGCGACCGCCTCGGCGTCGCGCGTCAGGTGCACGTAGAAGGCGTCGGCGTAGCGCCGCTCCAGCTGGCCGGCGACCCAGATCAGCCGGTTGTTGACCTCGATATGGTCGCGCGGGAAATCCAGCCCGTTGCGGATGCCCGCCGATTCGTGCGCGGAGGTGTAATTGGTCAAATGGCCGCAGGCCCGGGCAAACGTCATCGAACCGCAGCGGCCGGTACACAAGACGAATACGTTCATCGGGCGATCGCCTCCGCTTTCGGAGTTCGGAGTTCGGATTTCGGATGTCGGTCGAGCGATGCGAACACTCGCCGCCACGCGGCCCAGATCGGCTCGGCGGCCGCCAACTCGTCGACCAGCCGGCGATAGGCGGCCTCGGCGATCGCCAGCCGGGCGTCCTCGTCGTGGGCCAGGTGGGCCATCCAGTGGGCCAGCTCCTCGTCCGAGTCGCACAGGTAGCCGCTCCGGCCGTGATCGATCATCTCGGTCCAGCCGCCGCGGGCCTCGACCACCAGCGGGACGCGGGCGGCCATCGCCTCCAGCCCGGCCCGCGGCCAGTTCTCGGTGGCCGTGCCGTTGATCTGGCAATAACAGTGCAGCGAGGCCAGGAACCAGGGGATCGGCTCGGCGGCCGGCGGAAGCGTCTCGACGAACTCCGGCGGCCGGCCGATCGCGTTGGCCAAGACCGGCTGCCAGCCCATCACGCGGACCTGCAGCGGCCGGTAGTTAACGCGGCGGTAGATCGCCCAGGAGTTGGTGGAGAATTTATCGGTGGCCGGGCGGGAAACTCGCCCGACGACCAGCGGCTCGCCGGCGGCGTGCGGTCGAGGACGGTACGGGAACTCGTCGCAGTCGATCCAGCCGCGGACCCGGTGGATCCGCTCGGCCGGCACGTTCCACTCTGCCAACTGCGGCGTGAGCGTTTCGAGCTGGTGCAGCGACTGGCAGACGTAGGCGTCGAACGGGCCGTGGACCGGGTACAGCCGCCGCTCGCCGCCGAACAGCCAGTTCATGCAGGGAACCCAGATCAGCCGGCAGCGCAAGGCCCGCAGCAGATCCACGCTGTTGAGAAAATGCTCATTGCAGAAACTGACCACGCGGCCGCCGGCGAAACCGGGAATGGCCGAGAAGGCGGCCCGGGTCGGGCTGTTGACGACGTGCGTGGCGCAGCCGATCGCCGCGCAACGCTCGCGCCACTCCGGCGGCGGATCGCCCCAGGTATGCACCAGGTGGACCGGCAGGCCGTACCGCCGCCACAGGCGCAGCGTGTGCCACAGCTCTGTGGAGGCGCCGCCCACGTCGCCCGGATATCCGAGGACGAACAGCGGCTGGGTGTTGTGCGTGGTCTGCATCGGCGGATGTCCCGCCGCGCCGTCAGCCACAGAATGTAGCAATCCGGCGCGGTTTTCGCCAGTTCACTGGCGTCTGAGTTTAGCGTTTAAGATCAGCGCACGGCAAAGGGGACCGAGCCGGCGAGGATCCGCCGGCGGTGGGGCCGACAGGCGTCAGCACATCGCAGCCGGTGTGACAGGTCGCGGCGCTCCAGTGGTAGCAGGTGTCGCTGACGCCGCCGAGCTCGAAGCTGACTGACGAACAATTAAAGGATGCGGTAGCGGCGTCGTAGGTGAAGGTTGCCTCGCCGGACGTCGTGAAAATCGTGATCTCGGCCCAGGCCAGGCCGCCGTCGACGCCGGTGACCATCTCGATGCCGGTGACCGCCGAGGGCAGCCCGCAAGCGGCGTCGTTGGTCAACTCCCAAGTACAAGCGGCCGTCTGCATCAATCGCCACGAGGCGTTGAGCAAGGCCGCGTCGCTCTCGGTGCCGTCGGTTACGCCGGCCAGCGTCAGCGGGATCATCTCCGGCGTGATCCCGCTACACGCGGCGCAGGGCGTGCCGCCGGTGGTCTTTCCGCGCAGTTCGCAGGTGGCGGCGCTCCAATCGCAGTAGTAATCTCCGCCGGCGGTGTCCAACGGAATATTGCCGATATTCCAGCAGTCGATCGGGTGCGTGTTGCCGTAGTTCTTGCGGAAATATTGCGTGATCCCAAAAGCCCCCTCGACGACCGTTACGTCGACGGCGTTCTCGACTCGGGTTATATGGATCGTGCCGAGACAGGGCGGACCGCTGGCCAGGTAATACTCGCAGGGGACGATCTGGTCGGCCGAATTACCCTGCGACACGGAGAACCAGGTGTCGTTCCAATCGGTGCAGACTCCGCCGCCGCAAGCGTGGCCGCCGGCCACCACGCCGTGAAAGCGGACCTGCATGATTGCCGGCGTGGTCCCGCTGCAATGTTCGCATGCGCAGCCCAGTACCAACGCCTCGCAACAGTAATCCGCGCAGGTGACGACCAGACCGTTGTCCAGCAACACGTGGCCGTCCCAAAGATACACATAATCGCCGCTCACGAAGAACTCCCGCTGTTCGTGGTGACGCAAGGCTTCGTGGGCGTCAGCACCAGGCAGCCGTCCTTGACGCCGAGCACGTAATCCGGATCCAGCACGATCGGCAGATCCGTGTAGCACAAGCCGTCGAAGCATTGGTGACAGACCTGTCCGCTAGACGATGGGCCGCTGCTGGACGGGCCGCTGCTGGACGGGCCGCTGCTGGACGGGCCGCTGCTGGACGGGCCGGACGATGACGGG
>Ga0180432_10008969_pt1 | contig 12310 bp, 12 predicted proteins | sample SS_ome_10_FD_132414 | JGI IMG/M metagenome (GOLD analysis project Ga0180432, IMG submission 132414) | Hypersaline lake sediment archaeal communities from the Salton Sea, California, USA - SS_1_MS_2 metaG | ecosystem: Environmental > Aquatic > Non-marine Saline and Alkaline > Hypersaline >...
GGATCGAACGGCCCTCGAAGTTGCCACCCGGCGTGATGTCGTAGGCGTTGCAGAACAGTTCGGCGTCGGCGGGTCCCAGGACGGCGGCCACTTCGTCCGGGGTCCAGACGTAGGTGAGGCCTTCCTCGCCCTCGGTGTCGGCGTCGAGGCTCGCCGCGAAAGCGCCCTCCGGCGTTCGCATCTCGCGTTCCAGCCACGCGATGGTTTCTCCGACGCGTTCGGCGAACAACGGGTTCCCGGTCGCCGCCCATGCGGTCGTCAGCATCGCGACGATCTGCGCGTTGTCGTAGAGCATTTTTTCGAAGTGCGGGACAAGCCACTGGGCATCGACGGAATAGCGGGCGTAGCCGCCCCCGACATGGTCATAGATGCCGCCGAGGCTCATGCCCGTCAGCGTGGTGATGACCGTTTGGGTGAAGGCGTCGTCGTCAAGGCGCGTACCGGCCCGCCATAGCGTTTCCAGCAACGCGGATTGGGGAAACTTGGGCGCACCGGCCGGGCCGCCGAGCCGGCGGTCCATGATGCCGTGGAGCGTTTCAGCCGCCTTGTCCAGGAGCGCGCGGTCGACGGTGGTGCCGCCGGCGCTGGCCGGGGGGCGGTTGAGGTGCTTGGCGACGGACGCGCTGGTCTGCGCGATCTTTTCGCCGTCGGTCCGGAAGATTTCGGCGATACGGCGCAGGACGTCCGGAAACCCGGGCCGGCCGTAACGGCTTTCGGGCGGAAAGTACGTGCCGCCCCAGACCGGCACACCGTCCGGCGTGAGAAACACGCTGAGCGGCCAGCCGCCCTGCTCGCCGAACGCGTGGATCGCTGACATGTAGATCTGGTCGATGTCCGGCCGTTCCTCACGGTCGACCTTGATGTTGACGAAGAGGTCGTTCATCACGGCAGCGATTTCGGGGTTCTCGAAACTCTCGTGCGCCATGACGTGGCACCAGTGACAGGCGGCGTAGCCGATGGAGAGAAAGATCGGCTTGCCCTCCGCCCTGGCCGCGGCGAGCGCCTCCGGCCCCCACGGCCACCAGTCGACGGGGTTGTCGCGGTGCTGGAGAAGGTAGGGACTGACCTGATCGGCGAGGCGGTTCGGCACGGGAGGGCTCCTTGGGTTCACCAGGTCTCGATACGATCGCCGCTGGCGACGTGGCCGGATTGCACCATGGTGGTCACGATATGCACAGCCGATGGGTCGATGCGCCATGTTTCGGAGATGGCACGCAGGAGCCCACGCTGAATGTCGTTGATTCGGGGTTCCGGCCAGAGCGTCGGCAGGTAGACAAACGCCATGGCTTCGTAGCGGGTTCCTGCCTGGGCGTCGGTGCAGACGACGTTGATCGTGACGTGCTCCGCGGCGATGCGGGCGTGCGCGCACCATCTGTCGACGACGGCCGACGCGGTGGACGTTGCTTCCTGCAGGTCGGGGTGGATGATGATGTTGGCGATCGGCATCGGGCTGGACTCTGGCGTCGAACGAGGTTGAAGGCGGACTATGAACGATGTGGCGACGATCTTCGCCCCCGCAACCGGGCATCAGGCGGCGGCCATCGCCGTGATCCGGGTGAGTGGCCCGCGTGTGCGGTCCGGTCTGGTTGCCGTGACGGGGCAGATGCCGGCCCCACGGTTCATGGCGTTGCGGACCCTGCGTGAACCTGACGGTGGCGAGATCGACCGCGGACTGGTTGTTTTCTTTCCGGGTCCGGCCAGTTTCGACGGATACGATGCGGCCGAGCTTCATGTCCATGGTGGGCCTGCTGTGGTGGCGCGCGTCGTTGCGGTGCTCGCCGCGTTGCCGGGTTTCCGGCTGGCCGAACCCGGCGAATTTACCCGGCGTGCGCTGGAGAACGGAAAACTTGATCTCGCGGAAGTCGAGGGGCTCGGGGATCTGGTTGCGGCGGAAACCGAAGCGCAGCGTCGACAGGCGCTGGACCGGATGTCGGGGCGGGTGTCGTCACGGGTGGAGGACTGGCGCGACAGGTTGATCCGGGTCCGGGCGATGCTGGAGGCAGCGATGGACTTCTCCGACGAGGATGATGTGCCTGGCGACGTCGACATGGGGCTCGACGCCGAAATTCAGGCGTTGCGCGCCGAAATTGGCGAGGAACTGGCGAGCCGCGTTGGCGAGCGGGTGCGGACCGGGTGCGAGATCGTGGTTCTCGGACCGCCGAATGCCGGCAAGTCCTCGCTGGTCAATGCGCTTGCCCGGCGTGATGTGGCTATCGTTTCGGAAACGCCGGGGACGACACGTGATCTCATCGAGGTTCGGCTCGACCTCGGCGGGGTTCCGGTCACGGTGGTTGATACGGCGGGGTTGAGGGAGGCATCGGGCGACACCATCGAGCGCGAAGGCATGTTGCGGGCCCGCCGCCGTGCTGCTGCGGCCGACGTTCGACTGGCGCTGGTCGATCTGGCCGACCCGCTGGCGCCGGAGCCGGCCGATCTGGTCGTGGGGAACAAGGCCGATCTTGTGGGCGGTTCCGTGCCTGACGGGATCGATATCGCCGTTTCTGTCGCGACGGGAGCCGGTATGGAACGGCTCCTTGAAGAACTGTCCGAACGCGCGAACGCGCTGACGACCGCGGGCGAGGGCGTGGTGGTGACGCGTCAGCGACACCGGGAAATTCTCGGCGCGTGCGTGGCGGCTCTTGACGAAGCGCTGGCGCCGCGGGAAACGAACGCGCCCGAGCTCAGGGCTGAAGCGCTGAGGCGGGCCGGTGACGCCCTGGGACGAATAACGGGCCGGGTTGGTGTCGAGGATCTCCTGGATGTGATCTTCCGGGACTTCTGCATCGGCAAATAGGATGTTTCACGTGAAACGCGGCGGCGCTTTCGTTTCACGTGAAACATCCGGCAAGCGACGGGATGGCCGCAATGGCACAGCAGTACGATGTCGTCGTGATCGGCGGCGGCCACGCAGGAACCGAGGCAGCATGCGCCGCGGCGAGGGTGGGTGCGCGGACCGCGCTGGTGACCCGCAGCCGGGCGGATATCGGTGTGATGTCGTGCAATCCGGCGTTCGGCGGGCTGGGCAAGGGGCATCTCGTCCGTGAGATCGATGCGCTGGATGGGGTGATGGGACGGGCGGCCGATGCCGCCGCGATCCAGTACCGCCTGCTCAACCGTCGGAAGGGTCCGGCGGTCCGTGGTCCGCGGGTTCAGGCGGACCGAAGGCTCTACCGTGAAGCGGCGGGCGCGGCTGTCGCGGCGCAAGCCGGCCTGGATGTTGCCGAGGGCGAAGCCGTTGATCTTGTCATGGACCGTGGACGGGTGGCGGGCGTCACGCTCGCGGACGGTTCGGTTCTGCCATGCGCGGCTGTGGTGGTGACGACCGGCACGTTCCTTCGCGGCATGATTCACATCGGCGAGCGGCAGATTCCGGCCGGTCGGGTGGGTGAAGCGCCTTCGAAGCGCCTTGCGGAACGGATCGATTCCTTCGGTTTCCGCATGGGCCGACTGAAGACCGGGACACCCCCTCGGCTCGTGGGTGGTTCGATCGACTGGGAGCGGCTTCCGGTTCAGGCGGGCGACGATGTTCCAACCCCGATGTCCTTCCTCACCGACGGGCCGGCGAATCGGCAGGTGAATTGCCACATCGCGCGAACCAACGCGACGACGCACGCCGTCATTCGGCAGAACATTTCACGGTCGGCAATGTACGCCGGGGCGATCTCGGGGAATGGTCCGCGGTACTGTCCGTCGATCGAGGACAAGGTGATGCGGTTCGGGGATCGCGACGGCCACCAGGTGTTCCTCGAACCGGAGGGACTGGACGACGACACGGTGTATCCGAACGGGATCTCCACGTCGCTGCCGGAAGACGTTCAATTGGCATACGTCCGCTCGATGGAGGGGCTGGATACCGCTGAAATCCGGCGTCCGGGCTATGCCATCGAATATGACTATGTCGATCCTCGGGAACTCGATGCCACCCTGGAGACCCGCCGGGTGCGGGGGCTGTATCTGGCTGGCCAGATCAACGGAACAACAGGCTACGAGGAAGCAGGCGCTCAGGGGCTCGTCGCCGGCTTGAACGCCGCGCGGGCCGCGGGTGGCGATTCCGGCGTGGTGTTCGGGCGCTCGGAGGCTTACCTCGGCGTGATGATTGACGACCTGGTTACCCGAGGAGTGAGCGAACCGTACCGGATGTTCACGTCGCGGGCCGAGTATCGGCTCACGCTCCGGGCAGACAACGCCGACCAGCGCCTGACGGAGCGGGGCATCGATCTGGGACTGGTGGGCGGGAACCGCGCGGCGTCGTATCGCGACAAGGTGGCTAAGCTCGAAACGGTTCGTGCGCACCTCAGGGCGGCAAGACTCACGCCGAATGAAGCGGCGCGTCACGGGATCCGGGTCAATGGGGACGGGGTGCGCCGGTCGGCATACGAACTTCTGTCGTATCCGGGTGTCGGGTGGGATGAGGTCGTCCGCGCATTTCCGGATCTGGGCAAAGTCGATCCGGCTACGGCGGAACAGATCGGCGTTGAAGCGTTGTACGCCGTATACGTGGATCGGCAGGATGCTGATATCGCCAGGGCGGCGCGCGATGAAGCGGTGGTGTTGCCGCCGGATCTGGCGCTTGGGGACCTCTCGGGTCTGTCCAACGAACTGCGCGAAAAGCTTGAGCGGTCGCGGCCGACAACGCTGGGGCAGGCGTCGCGGATCGAAGGCATGACACCGGCGGCTCTGGCCCTGCTCGCGGTCGCGGCGAAGCGTGACGGTCGTCGCCGCGCATGAACGCGGACCCTGCTGCCGGAGCGCTGGAAGGCATCGTCGATGTTTCACGTGAAACGTCGGAACGGCTTGCCGTCTGTGTCGACCTTCTGAAACGCTGGCAACCGGTCCAGAATCTTGTCGCACCCGCGACCTTGCCGGATGTCTGGCGCCGCCACGTGGCCGACAGTGCCCAGGTGTTCGCGCTCTCGCCCCAGCCGGCGACCTGGGCGGATCTCGGCAGCGGCGCCGGTTTTCCGGGGCTTATCACCGCGATCCTGCTCGCCGGGCAGGGTGGCGGCCATGTTCACCTTGTCGAGAGCAACCGGCGCAAATGCGCGTTTCTGCGCGAGGCGATCCGGGCGACCGGCGCGCGTGCCGAGGTTCACGCTTCCCGGGTCGAGGACGTGATGCCGGACCTGGCGGCGGAAGCCACGCACATCAGTGCGCGGGCCCTGGCGCCGCTGGTCCAGCTGTACGCACTGGCGGAGCCGTTGTTCGCCGCCGGCGCGGTGGGGTTCTTCCACAAGGGCCGCGACGTTTCGGCGGAGATCGAACTTGCGACTAAATCTTGGCGTAACGATCTGTTAATACACCACAGTCGAATCGGCGAAGACGGCGTGATTCTGGAAGTCAGCAACGTACGCCGGTTGGCTTGAGCGTCTTCGGGCCGGTCGTTCGTCTTGCGTCCCGAAAGCGCGGCAAATCAGGAGGGGCAGGAGCGCCCGCCGTATCGGCGACCGTTCCGGCTGATGCGGGTGTCGACATGAGTCTGCCAGTGACACCGCGGGTGCTTGCGCTCGCGAACCAGAAGGGTGGCGTCGGCAAGACGACGACGGCCATCAACCTCGGAACGGCGCTCGCCGCAATCGGGGAGGACGTCCTGATCGTCGACCTCGACCCCCAGGGCAACGCCTCGACCGGTCTTGGCATCGACCGCCGCAACCGTTCCGTTTCCGCCTACGATCTTCTTCTCGGCGAAGCGTCGCTTTCGGAAACCGCGATCCAGACCGAGGTGCCGCGGGTTTCCGTCGTGCCATCGACGCTCGATCTTCTCGGCGTCGAACTCGAGATTGCCAATCAGCCGGACCGCACGTTCCGGCTTCGCAAGGCGCTGTTCGGTGATCCGGACCAGACGTCCCGTTTCCGAAACTACTCCTACGTCCTGCTGGACTGCCCGCCGTCGCTGAACCTCCTGACGATCAATGCCCTCAGCGCCTCGCATTCGGTGCTGGTACCGTTGCAATGCGAGTTCTTTGCCCTCGAAGGTCTCAGCCAGCTGCTCCAGACCGTCGACCAGGTGAAGGAGTCGCTGAACCCCGAGCTCACGATCCACGGCATCGTGCTGACGATGTACGACAGCCGCAACAACCTCTCCAGCCAGGTCGTCGCCGACGTTCGTGCCCATATGGGCGACACGGTCTACGAGACCATGATCCCGCGCAACGTGCGGGTCTCCGAGGCGCCGTCGCACGGCAAGCCCGTGCTGCTCTATGACTTCAAGTGCTCGGGAAGTCAGGCCTACCTTCGGCTGGCGGCGGAAATCATCAAGCGTGAGCGCACGCTGCGCGCGGCTTGAGGCAACAGGCGATGGCTACGAACCAGACGGGTGGAAGCATGAACGAACCGGCACCGGGACGGCGGCTTGGCCGCGGGCTTGCAGCGCTCATCGGGGACGTCAGCGAGGACACCTCGGCCGCCCCGGCGCGATCGCGGGGAATTCGTACCGTTCCCGTCGCGTTCCTTCGCCCCAATCCGCACAATCCGCGCCGCACCTTCAGCGACGATGCGCTCGCGGATCTGGCCGCGTCGATCCGCGAGAAGGGCGTCGTCCAGCCGCTGGTCGTGCGCGAGTCCGGGGGGGGCATGTTCGAGATCGTGGCCGGCGAACGCCGCTGGCGGGCCGCCCAGAAAGCCGGGTTGCACGACGTTCCGGTGGTGGTGCGCAACCTGACCGACCGCGAAGCGCTTGAAATCGCCATCGTCGAGAACGTCCAGCGCGCCGACCTGAACCCGATCGAGGAAGCGGTGGGCTACCGGCAGCTCCTCGACGAGCACGGGTACAGCCAGGACGAACTGGCCAAGGTGGTCGGCAAGAGCCGTCCGCACATTTCCAACACGCTGCGCCTGCTCCGTCTGCCGCCCGAGGTGCAGGCGTATGTGAAGGACGGCAAGCTTTCCGCCGGTCACGCCAGGGCGCTGGTCACCCATCCGAATCCGGGCGAGGCAGCGCGACGCATTGTCGAGGAGGGTCTCTCGGTGCGCGCGGTCGAGGCCGAGGCGGCCGAAACGGCAGCGCGGCCCCGAAAGCCCCGGGTGTCCGAGCCCAAGGACGCCGATACGCTCGCCCTTGAGAAGAGCCTTGCCGACAGCCTTGGACTGTCCGTCAGCATCAACCATGGCGGTGAGGACCAAGGCGGCTCGGTCCGCGTGTCCTACAAGACGCTGGAACAGCTCGACGAGATCACGCGGCGCCTGAAGACCTCGTGAGAGTTTCCTACAGCGGTAGGAAATACCCTACGCCGGGTGCCCGTTCCGGCGCTGCCGTCGTGCGGTCACCTCGATTTCGACCTTCATCGCCGGATCCACCAGACCGGCGACGATCATCGTGGCAGCGGGCCGGATTGCCGCGAACGTCTGCGCCAGAACCGCCATGACGCCGTCGATATCGGCACGGTCGGCTACGATGTATCGGGCGCGGACGGTATCCTCGACGGAGAAGCCGGCCTCGTCGAGAACCGCTGCGATCCGCCGAAGCGCGTGCGTCGTCTGGACACCTGCGTCGCCGGAAAACCGGCCTGATACCGGGTCGGCCCCGGTTGTCCCGGCGACGAAGCACCAGTCGCCATCGACGACGGCGCGGCTGTAGCCGGCTCTGTCTTCCCACGGAGATCCGGACCCGAACCTGCGGCGCGTCATACCCCGGCTCCCCACTTCAGGCCGCCACGCCGTGGCGTTTTGACGGACTTGTTGCGACGCGGTAGATATCCGCTGCCGTTACACTATACCCGTTCCAGAGACGGCCTCCGGGCGCTTGCCCGTCTCCCCAACGAGCCAGAGCAGGATCCATATGGCGCGCGTCGAACCCGAGACCAACCGGCCGCTCTCGCCACACCTCTTCATCTACCGATGGAAGATGACGATGGCGATGTCCATCCTCCATCGCATCACCGGCATCGGGCTGTTTTTCGGAACGGTATTTCTGGTCTGGTGGCTCGCTGCCGCCGCGGCCGGCCCGGAAGCGTTCGCGACCGTGGCAGCGATCTTCGGGTCGCCGATCGGCCTGATCGTGCTGTTCGGCTACACTTGGGCGCTGATCCATCACATGCTCGGCGGTCTGCGCCATTTCGTGTGGGATTTCGGTATCGGCATGGACGCGCCGGCGCGCGATCGCATCGCGCTCTTCAATCTCGTCGGCTCGGTCGCCATTACGGTGATCCTGTGGGCCGTCGTGCTGCTGCTGAGGTAAGCCCCATGCGCACCCCTCTCGGACGCGTTCTCCATCTCGGCGCCGCCGGCGGCGGCACGGAGCATTTCTGGCGCATGCGCGTCACCGGCGCTGCCAACTTCCTCCTTGTGGTGGCCTTCATCGCCATCATGGTGTCGCTGGTGGGCCGCTCTCACGCAGACATCGTGGCCACGATCGGCTCGCCGCTGGCCTCGGCGGTCTTCGTCCTCCTGATCCTTTCGGTGGCGATTCACATGCGCTCCGGTATCCAGATCGCGATCGAGGACTACATTCACAACGAGCCGCTGAAGATCGGCCTGCTGCTGCTGGCGACCTTCTTCAGCGCCGCCATCGCCGCGGTCGGCGTGATTGCGGTGCTGTCCATGACCTTCGGGAGCTGAAGCCTTGGCGACGAACAACGGAACACAGGGTGGCGCCGCCAACGGCGCTGCGTCGGCAACGAACGGCCGCGCCTATCCCTTCACCGATCACACTTTCGACGTCGTCGTCGTGGGTGCGGGCGGGGCGGGGCTCCGGGCCGCTCTCGGCGCCAGCGAGGCGGGCCTCCGAACCGCCTGCATCAGCAAGGTGTTTCCGACCCGCTCCCATACCGTTGCCGCCCAGGGCGGCATCTCCGCCGCGCTGGGCAACATGGGCGAGGACGACTGGCGCTGGCACATGTACGACACCGTCAAGGGGTCCGACTGGCTGGGCGATCAGGACGCCATCGAGTACCTGTGCCGTGAGGCACCGGCCGCTGTCTACGAACTCGAGCACTTCGGCGTGCCGTTCTCCCGCACCGAAGAGGGCAAGATCTATCAGCGCCCGTTCGGCGGCATGACGACCCGCTTCGGCGAGGGGACGGCGCAGCGTACCTGCGCGGCCGCGGACCGAACCGGCCACGCCATCCTGCACACGCTGTACGGCCAGTCGCTGCGCCATTCGACGGAGTTCTTCATCGAGTACTTCGCGATCGACCTCATCATGGAGGAGGGCGCCTGCCGCGGCGTGGTCGCGATCTCCCTCGAGGACGGCTCGCTCCATCGTTTCCGCGCGCATCGCACCATTCTGGCGACGGGCGGCTACGGCCGCGCGTATTTCTCATGCACCTCGGCCCACACCTGCACCGGCGACGGCGGTGGCATGGTGCTGCGCGCCGGCCTTCCGCTCCAGGACATGGAGTTCGTGCAGTTCCATCCCACGGGGATCTACGGTGCCGGCGTGCTGATCACCGAAGGCGTGCGCGGCGAGGGGGGGTATCTCACCAACTCCGAGGGCGAGCGCTTCATGGAGCGCTACGCACCGCACGCCAAGGATCTCGCCTCGCGCGATGTCGTCAGCCGCGCCATGACCATCGAGATCCGTGAAGGCCGGGGCGTCGGTGCGGAGAATGACCACATCCACCTCCACCTGTCCCACCTCGACCCGAAGGTGATCTCCGAGCGCCTGCCCGGCATCTCCGAATCGGCGCGGGTGTTTTCCGGCGTCGACGTTACGCGCGACCCGATCCCCGTCCTGCCGACGGTCCACTACAACATGGGCGGCATTCCCACGAACTATCACGGCGAAGTGCTGACCAAGGTCGACGGCGATCCCGACACCGTGGTCCCCGGCCTGATGGCGATCGGCGAAGCCGCATGCGTCTCCGTTCACGGCGCTAACCGTCTCGGGTCGAATTCGCTGATCGACCTGGTGGTGTTCGGCCGCGCCGCCGGTATCCGCTGCGCCGACTCGATCGACCCCGGCGAGAAGCACGCGGACCTTCCGGCGAACGCCGGCGAAGAGGCCATCGCCCGGCTTGACCGCTTCCGCTACGCCGACGGCGGAACGCCTACGGCCGAACTGCGCCTCAGGATGCAGCGGGTCATGCAGGAGAACTGCGCGGTGTTCAGAACCGGCGAGGTTCTGGAGGAAGGCCACGAGCGGATCCATGCGGTGTGGTCCGGCACCGATGATATCCGCGTCACCGACCGCACGCTGATCTGGAACACCGACCTCATCGAGACGCTGGAATACGACAACCTGATCGTTCAGGCGGTCACCACCATGGACTCGGCCGTCAACCGTACCGAATCTCGGGGCGCCCACGCACGCGAGGACTATCCCGATCGCGACGACGAGAACTGGATGAAGCACACGCTGGCGTTTGTGGATCTGGACCAGCAAACCGTTCGTCTCGACGACCGCCCTGTTCATGCCTACACGCTGACCAACGACGTCCAGTACATCGAACCTCGCGCCCGCGTTTACTGAGACTGGGAAGCGATTCTCAGGCTGTCCAAGGGGACGGCCAACATGTGCGGCCGTAGTTAAGGTAGCCCGTCCGGAGTGGACGCTACCGGTGGTTGTCCACAACGGTTAACGATTTATCGGGTCTGTCAAGGCCGAACCGCCGATAACGCGTGACGCCGCGTCCTTTGTCGCCTAAGATAAACGCAAACGGGCTGGTAGTGGCGCATTCTTGGCGCAACGTAGGTGTCATCCGAATTCTTTGCGGCGCATCCCGGCCCAAGTTGACGTGTGTGCGGTCGTCATGATCGCCATGACGCGGGCGTGGCCCAGACTGCGAACCGCGAAGAGCAGGAAACGAGTATTAGAGTTATGGCGCTCGCGACACTTGGAAGCGGCGGATATTCGGTCAAGCCGCTTCACGAAAAGCTCGGGTACAAGGAAGGGCAGAAGATCGCCTTCGTCGGACTCCCGAGCGAACTTTCCGACCTGACGGCATCTGCTCCGTTCGGCAAGGTGGCCAAACGACAGAACTGGTCACGACCGCTCGGCGGTTCCGACTACGACATCATCCACGCCTTCACCAAGAGCCGGGAAGAGATCGTGGCCAATCTGCCGCGCCTGCGCCGTGCGGTGAAGTCGGATGGCATGATCTGGGTCTCCTGGCCCAAGAAGGCCGCCAAGGTCGAGACGGACGTCACCGAGGACGTGGTGCGCGACGAGGCGCTGAAGCTCGATATGGTCGACGTCAAGGTCGCCGCGGTCGACAACGTCTGGTCCGGTCTGAAGCTCGTCGTCCGCGTGGAGTGCCGTTAGGGCACGATCCGAAGCGCGGGCACGAAGCAGAACCCCTGTTCCGCCGGTCCGGAATCCGGTACGGCAGCGCACAGCCGGCCCCGGCCCGCGGGGGCGCGCAAGCTGACGCCGGGTTCGCTCTGCGACCATCCCCTGTTGTCGTCAGTCCGCCGTTTCAGTTGGCACCCGGCGCGAGGTCCGCTATCTAAAGTGTGCGGCGCAACACGCACCCGTCGGTCGCCCGCGCATCGCAACCCGGAAAAACGAGAGCCCGACGCATGGTTCAGCTGACGCTCCCCGAAAACTCGCGGATGAAGGACGGCAAGACCTGGCCGGCGCCTGAAGGCTGCGGCAGGACGGTCGATTTCCGGGTTTACCGGTGGAGCGCCGAAGACGGCGAGAACCCGCGAATTGATACCTACAAGGTCGACGTCGAGGACTGCGGGCCGATGGTGCTCGACGCCCTCATCTGGATCAAGAACAAGATCGATCCGACCCTGGCGTTCCGCCGCTCCTGTCGCGAGGGCGTGTGCGGTTCGTGCGCCATGAACATCGACGGCTCCAACACGCTGGCGTGCACCAAGGCAATCGAGGACGTTTCGGCCGGCGCGGTTCCGGTCTATCCGCTGCCCCACCTCGAGGTCGTGCGGGATCTCGTAGCCGACCTCACCACGTTCTATGCCCAGCTTCGGTCCATCGAACCGTGGCTGCAGACCGAGACCCCGACGCCCCGGACCGAATGGCGTCAGAGCCACGAGGACCGCGAAGGTCTCGACGGCCTCTACGAATGCATCCTGTGCGCCTGCTGCTCCACGTCGTGTCCGTCGTACTGGTGGAATGGCGAGCGCTATCTGGGGCCCGCTGCGCTGCTGCAGGCCTACCGCTGGCTGAACGACACCCGTGACGAGGCGGCCGGCGAGCGGCTCGACCGGCTGGACGATCCGTTCCGGCTCTATCGCTGCCATACGATCATGAATTGCGCTCAGACGTGCCCCAAGGGGCTCAATCCGGCCAAGGCGATCGCCGAGGTGAAGAAGATGATGGTCGAGCGGCGGGTTTGATCTGCGCATCACCAGTTCTTTGGAAAGGCGCTGTTAACTCTCGTTTCATCAACCATTCTGTGCTAGCAGCAAA
>Ga0180432_10008970_pt1 | contig 12308 bp, 13 predicted proteins | sample SS_ome_10_FD_132414 | JGI IMG/M metagenome (GOLD analysis project Ga0180432, IMG submission 132414) | Hypersaline lake sediment archaeal communities from the Salton Sea, California, USA - SS_1_MS_2 metaG | ecosystem: Environmental > Aquatic > Non-marine Saline and Alkaline > Hypersaline >...
GTAACCAAACTAAGTGGAACTCTATCAACTGTGTCACCAAACCCCGCACCAGTTGCTTCTATAGAATTTGGTCTCATTTGCATCTTCAATGAAGTACGAATACACATTAATTCAAAATCAACCTGTTCCTTTGAACCTTCATCTTGTCCAATAAGTATGACAGATAACTTAATCGGATCTTGTCCATAGAGTTTTTCGAGTATCACTTCATCAGGATCAACGAAAACACCTATTACAATTACTTGATAGGCACTAGCAATTGACGATACAATCCTGACTTGATATAGATCTTGACTGTAATCTCTATCCTTAATAGTGAGTTTGAATTCATAACTCTTTGCTGGGATAAAGGAAACATTACCAATTGGATCACCCATTATACTATCTCTCCCTTTTTATTTTTGTTCCAAAAACAAAAAAAATGGTCAGGAATAGAACTAAACTCCTGACCATTGTAAACCCGCAGATGGACTACGGTTAGTTGATATTCTTCGTATCTATTCCAGACATTAACGCCTCTGCCTCTCTCTTCTCCCTACATTTTGGGCAGTCACATTCCATCTTCAAAAAGTTTGATAGGGCATCTTGAAGGTTAAACTCCCCACCTGATGGACCTTCTACTAGAACGCCATTACCAAGTAAATCTTTGACCATATTCAGAAGTCTCATTCTTGGATCGGCCGAAGTCTGATTCATATCAATAGCAGATGTTATTCCTTGATGGAGAGCATAGTATCCCTCTTCTGCGAATCGGATGAATTGTGGAAAGACGGTTGCCAGAAATTCAGCTTGCGGATTTTCAGTTACGAAAATATAAGCTGCCTCCGCTGCTTCAAAAGTCAATAATTCATTCAGTCGTATTTGCCAATTTTGGATTATAGTTTCCGTATATTCACTTATTTCTTTATCAGACATATTTCGTACTTCTTCATCACCATCTCGATCAGCCAGCTTGTACGCACGACTAATAACAAATTTCACAGTTTCTTCAATTCTATTCTTAGCATCAAGAACTTTAAACATCTCATTGATCATGTATTCTTTGTCCATTCACCTCTCCTTTCTGATTAGAAAAATTATACCAATAACATTATCAATTATTAATATATATGGAGGTGACTTCTAATCAAGACTATCGAGAATTAACTTGACTCAAGACATTGGACATCTGAACAGGAAAGTTCAAGCATCTTTCAGCAATACTTTCCATCATCAGCTTGGTATTGAGATTCTTCTCAATGGAACTGAATCGAGTGATAGCAATGAAAAGCTGCCATCTGGAAATGACTCGAAGAGCAGGATCAGTTGATCCAACGAGTTCATTAAGGAGAGCAGACACATTGTTTCTTCTCTTGATCCCAAGTTTCTCAACTAATTCGAGAGTAGTTAGAAGAGTATCTTCCTCAAGAGTCTCATCGAAGTTTTGTTGAATGAAAGGACCAATTCCTTGATTGAATCTCTCAACATATGTTCCGATTGTTTCACCGATTGTAGTTCGAGCATTCCGAATATGAATCTGGCGCATAGCTCCAAACTTTTTGAATCCGGCGCCAAGTCTTCGTTGCCCATCATGAATTGTGATTCCAAATGTAATATTCACTGCTCGAGTTCCAGCATATCCATTTGTTACTCGAAGTTGTGGATATACATCCCCAACTTCAGCGATATTATTTCTATGCCGAATTACAATCTCATTCATCATCTGAGATCCAAACTTCATCGTCATCGGGACTTCCTCAAGTACCGGTGTTCCAACTGATGTAATAGAATTCCTGATAGCATTGTTGACTGCATCATGTCCAACAAATTGATAACTATCAGATACATTTCCGATGAAGTGATATACAGGATCATCCGCTTCTGAGCAGTAAAGAGCAAGGAATGGTATTTCCTCCTGGTCTCTGAGAGTGATTAACTGCTTATAGATCAAATCACTCAATGAGTCTTGATATGTGTATCGACCATAATCCTCAATGGTGAGACCCATACTCTCTGCTCTTTCATAGAAACTCAATCTACTTCTTGGAGTTTCCTCTTCTGGTTCTTCTGGGTTTTGCTCCAACACCTCTGCTTCTGTTACGGAGTTCATTAGTATTGACTCCTTCCTTTTTCAATAGTTTTTCGATTTTCTTCACGTTTTCCTTACTTCCAAGATTATATACATGCGGCATATTGTCGGGACCACTGTCAATATGCTGAATTGGGAGTTCACATTCTTCCATTACTTTCACAGCATACCGAAAACTTGTGTTCACTTCATTGTAAATAAGTTCTTCTTCATACTCATCCCTTGCTATCCACAAGACCGACCCCTGAATGGCATAGAGAATCTTCTTCACTAATTCTATGTCTGCTGTTGAATTCTTCATTATTCCAAGATGTTCAGTAATCGAAAGCATTTCATCTGGATTAATGGTCCCAGGAAAAATTACAACATAAGACATACTTGAACTGTTGGTGACGAAGTCTTGCTTGATTTTCATTTTATCCTCACTGCAGAAAATCTGAGGTAAATGTTTCTTCCGTCAAATTCAAAGTTACTTACTGGAGGTTGATTTATTACAAATCTCTCTTCCAGTTCAAAGAATTTGAATGCTCGTGATGGGGTCCAAATACTGGCATGTGGTGCTTCAGGTTCATTCAGCATCTCAGTAGAAAGGATAATATTGTGTTTCTCAAACATAGGTGTGTGCAGTAATTCAGGGGTTTCGGTTAGAAGCATTTTTGCAAGAATCTCATAGTCCGGAACTATCACATCAATATATCCACCAACTTTAACTGTAGTGGATAGGAGATAGATGAAATAGAGAACCTTATCCCTCGGAACATGTTCAAGAAATCTGTAGACTGTAATTACATCAAAAGTTTTCCTACAAGTTTCCATAAATTCAAAAACATCCTCACAAACATATTGTTCAGTAATTCGATCATAATCATCAATATTACCTGCACATATATCTTCTTCCCATACACCCAACATATTTTCAATGTGAGCAACACTCACACTAGATTGATACATTGAATCAACATTGACTACGTAAGCATGGGCACCATGTTCATCAAATACATCAGGTAAAGGTCCGAGTTTTCCGCCTGCCAGATTAAGAATCTTTTTCATATAAATCCCTTTCTATCGTTTAAGAATTCTAGGCAAATAGACTCAGCAAATGGACGAATATAGAAGTCATAGTATTTAATTCTATCAACTTCTGATGTATCCATATGATCTGCTAGAGTTTGTGATATTTCAGTTTCTCCGAAGTTTTTCAAAAAGACTGAGTATTTCTCCCCTTTCTGAATACAAAATAGTGAAGGATCATCAGACTCAAAAATCTCATCCTTAATTCTTTGTAGTCCTTTGAAGATTGCTGATTTATTTATATAGTTCAGTCTGAGAATCTTCCCAAACATTTCATCCATTCCTTGGTATCTGTATGGAACTCCTTTGATAATATTTTTTTGACCATCATATGCAATGTATCTTGTACGATCACTAGATATTAGGAATACCTGAAATATGGATTGTAAGTCTAAGGGAAGGTATTGATCGGTTGTGACTCTAAGAAGTTTTGTGACAATGACTCCATCATATTGTCTTATGATAATATCATCGTCAACAATGTTATTCCTCAATAAGTATTCACTTACAGTAGAGATAGTTACATTGCGCAGAAGTCCTGTCAGATTCGGATTGTCCCTCATCATTAATCCAATCTGTGTATTCCTTTGCAACTTATCATTTGGGTCAACATTCGGGACATTTATATTCATTTGTTGTAATATTGTGTAATGGCAAGCAGTGATATCGTATAAATAAACATCTCTCAAAAATAGTTTACATCTCTTATTGATATTCATATTATACCAAAAGAGGTGAGGGTTGAGTAAAACCCAACCCCCACACTCAGTGATTAATGGACGATGTTAATGATCACATCATCGATTTGGAGAAGATGATTCACATCTGTCACACCTTCCTGCTTGGCCAGCAACCAGTTGATCACATCCAATTTCGTGTTGAGTCCTTCTTTGTGTCGGGTGATCTGTTTGTATTGGAGCTCAACTGCCTCCATATCCACAGGTTCAGTCAGGACTGCGGCCATATCGGAAGGCATAGCATCAGGAACATTGAGTCCAGCATCCTTCTTCTTCAGTCGAAGTCTTGTGACCGGAATATAGAGATTAACTCCCTCATCGACATTCACGTTTTGGCACATGGTAATGATCAGGCCGGTTTTAACACCGTAGCATTTCAACACGACATTCTCACCATACGGATGCAGAATCCGATAGGAATCATTATTGAAAACATGCATCATGATTCCAGGCAGATTGAGGACCGGGGATAGACTTGCTTGATTCAGAAGGAATAATTTCCTCTTGGGGTGTCCATCCACTTCCCCGCCGGTGGGATTGAGGTCAGAAACAATCAGGGTATCATTGGGATCAACGCCTCTGATTGCTGCCTTGTGATATCGGACATTCTCGAACTGTGGTTCACTACTGTTCTGCTCAATCCATGACTGCAGGGAGATTGTTGTGATATCAAAACCTTCAACCTCTTCAACAGGTGCTTCTGTGGTTGCGGCTTCCTCAGGTGCAGGTGTGGCAGGATCGGAACTTCCGCCATTAGTGGGGACTTCCGCCGTGGTTTGATCTGCTTGAGCATCGGCTTGCTCTTCAGGCAGGTCAAGGGATGGTTCTGTTGCTGCAGGAGTGTTCTCTTCCATTCTGTTAACCATGTCTGCGAGATTTTCTTCGTTTCTGTGCATTTCGTCTTTCCTCCATTTCGTTGGTTTGATGATTCAGTTTACCTTCACTCTTTTGTTCTCACACTCATAGAAATCTACTAATACATACCTGTGCAGGGAACAGATGTGAATCTGTGTTTTCCCTCGTTGATATACACTACTTCATACTCTTGCCCATTGATCATGAACTTAGTACCGTGGGCAGGAAGTTTGGGTTCTTCCTTTGTTTGGGTTGCACTGGCGAGATGAGGGACATCACCTGTAACTACATTCGAGTCCGGAAGTGCCTCCTGAACTGCCTTTGCAATCTTTTGTGATTTGTCATCATCGCCAACTACTAATACATCGGGGGTTTCATTCATACATCATCCTCCTTCCATTTCTCTTTAATTCCCTCTTCTCTCCAGTGTTCCACATCGACTTCAGCATATGCTTCTAGTGCGGCTCCAGCTAGAGCAAATACTTTAATCAGATCTTCATATGTTCCGACTGGAGCAGGTCCAGGTAATCTGGATTCTACACAGGATGTCAACCAAAGTGGAAGTACAGCTTTCCACTTATCTACATACGCAACCTTTGCTCTACTAAGGTAGAATTCAACAAATCCTAGAAAACTGGAAATGTTAAGTGCTGGCTGATTTGCGTAATTTCCGAAGACTCTTTCCTGGTATTCTCTCTCTTTGCAATATAAACGAATGATTTCGTCTCGTGTCAATTCCCCTCTCCTTCAGAAATCTTGTGATTAGTTTATACGCCTTTACTGACTCACCTCTTACATGCCATTTCTTCATAAGGAATGGATGAATTCTTCTCTGTCGAAAGTCATATATTTCGATAATTGTTTTACCTATCATGATTTTCCATAAGAAGTCACTTGTTGGATTGATAGGTTCTGATGGTTGCCCTAATAGGGAGACTAACTCATCAAATCTGACAAATATATAACCAACGTAGTGTTTACATTGAATCATGGGTGTGGAAGGTATTCGTGCGAATTTCAGTTTAATTTTCATCCTCCTTTCTCCTTTCACTCACGACACCACCAATTTGAGTACTTTCGTCATACTCCCTTACGAAGACCCGTCCATGAACGACTAGGAACCATTTTCCTATTACTGTATCTTTATCAACTCCAGTATCCATCTTAAACCCAGTAGAATCACCCCATCCACATTCCTCACAAAATTGTTCAAATTCATCTTGTGTTTCACATAGACAATACATTTCACCATCAAATTCTTTCTCTTTAATCATGATTCCTCCAGGTAAGATTGGTCAGCCAGGAGGGATTCGAACCCCCGACTTGAGCGCCCCAAACGCCCCGCTCTGACCGGACTGAGCTACTGGCTGACATTTAACTTTTTTCATGATCTTCGTTGTGGTTATTTACCAGAATATCAAGGAATGAATCATATAACTCTTCCTCATATATTGCTGCAACAACCAATGCTATCTCAGTTGAATATCCTTTTTCAATTAGTCTACAAAAGATGTGTAATGGATTTAACATATGTTGCACTTCAGGAAGACCATTTTCCATATCATCACCAATGTATCTAAGGTTTGATCCAAACAACCATTATATCATTGGTAATTTGTTCTTGTCTATAGGTCAGCGGATACGATCTCAGATTTATCGTACTCCCTCTTTCTGATAGCGACACCCATCTCTCCGACTTTTGGTTGGAATAATACCAACCGATCCCAAGCAGTTCTTTTCTTTGGAAACACGAATCCTTTCTCCCACTTCACATCAGTTAACCATGAAGGGAATCTTCCTTCTCCATGTTTGAAGTATGCGAGTTCGGTGGCTCGAGTGGCGAATCGAAGTCTTGGGGTAATTCCATAGACCATCGCTTTCCTTCTCTCACTAAGGGTAACTAAGTTCTCCACTGAATTTTCATACACAGGGAATTCAGAATCATCAGTCGGAAAATCAACTTCAGCTTGGAATGCCTTTACTTTGATGGACTTTCCTTCACCCTTGGTAGTCTTCGGCCATTCCTTCTTGGGCCGTTCTTCTGGAAAATCGATTCCATCTGATAGCATCCTTTTGATCTGAATATTCAGGTTCTGTGATTCTTCTTCTAACCGACTGATCAATGCTTTGGTGATAAAGTAATACTGTCCGAAGAAACTTGTCCACCGATTCGGATGAACAAAGTTTTTGAATATGACTCGGTTTCCTGTCCATAATTTGTTCTCGAAGAGGAATTCATTTTCTTTGGCACTTGGCATGAATTCGATTGTCCTCCAACCGGAATGCCAGTCACCCGAAAGATCAGTCAAGGCAAAGTTTCTGAAATCCCCTGCCTTATCCGTAGTGATCACATTCGCATCAAGGATTCTGACCGAAAAGGAAAATACATCTTTGTTAGCAGTGAGACCAACAATATTTCCATGTCGATTGTGCTTTGATGTGATTCTCTCCCCTTCCCTGATTGAGGTTTGTCTCAATCCTTTATATACAGGAAGGTTGATGACTGCCTTCCTTTCGGATAGAGCATACATAAAGCATGCTAAATCCAAATCAGTTCCGACAAACACTCCATCTCGATATGCAGGGCCAGGTCGTCTGGAGAATAGGTCGTATCCCCACCAACTCTGGACTTCCTCAATCGTTGGTTGAATATCAGAAGTCTTATCAATGATTGCTGTCATTGCTTCAGTCTCAAGTAGATTCTTGAGGGTTCCAGCGACTTGTTTTGCTTGCGTCATTGTACTGTTTTCCTTTCTTTGTTATAGGAAGTATTTACCATCAAATCCACCAGACATCTTCCAGCAGATTGCTATTGCTTCACTTGTATGTATTGATTCTTCATGGATGCATTTAACTATCCAGTCAATAACCCCCTCCCTGTTGTCCACTGCATTTGATATTTGCCTTATTGCATCTTCCACAAAAATTGGATTCTCTGCTGCGATTCGTGCTATCTCTTGCTCATCAGGTCTTTTGATAATCGGATAAGGTAGAGTTTTGATAGCACCTTCAACTGATTCGATTATGTCTTCAAGCCATAGATAATATTTATCGGATGATTTGACCATAACTTTAGCAAAAGATCTCTGAGCATGAGGAAAACCATTCGATCCATTCTGTTTCAAGTCTTCCGATAATGCAGCAGAACATGGGCAATAGGACGCATATTGAACTATAACCCCTTGAAAGAATTGAAATAATTCTCCATTCAGTTGTCCTTCAAATTTGCAATCATAATAGATCGGAAATTGTGAATGATTTGTAATTGGAGATTTTCTTATCATCGGAATTTTGAATTCAAAGGACATATAACTATCAGTTGCTTCCTGTGAATCTCTCAACTCTCTCATGATGTCTAAAATGAGAGTCTGTTTCAGGGGTTTATCCAGGTATTTATGTAAAGTCAAATGGAGTCTTGACATTGAGATACCTTTCTTATCAGAAGTCAAATCAGTTCTCATTGAAACTTGTGCTATAGTCTCATGGAATCCTCCAGATTTAGACTCTAACATAAATGGTACTTGGACATTCTCGACTCCAACTTGATTTATATATCTCTTTATTGTTGGTTCAGTTTGTTGGATATCAGGTAGATCCGTCACTTTTATCCTCCACATCTTCTGGTATTGCCAACATTGCTTTGAATCGTTTGATTGCAGACTTTGCATCATTTTGAGATTCGGTCATAGTAGCGATCTCATCATTCATGAGACTTTCAAATTTACCAAATGCCGCTCTCTTCTTAGTAACTTTTTCTTGCTTTTCTGCTTTCTCTTTTTCACATTGAGAAACACCTTTTTCAAGGTCTGCAATAACTGCCTTGATTTGTTCCAGAGCACTAGCGATCTTTTTCTTGCCATCTATTTTTGGCAATCCTATTCGCATAATTACTTTCCTCCATTAGAGTTGGTCATGGGGAGAGATTACTCTCTCCCCCGACACATGTTTAGCGATTCATTGAAACTTTATCATCCCTTGCTTTGGGAGGAGTTCCACCATTACTTCCAAGGATGCCTCTTGTCAGAGTGCTATCTCCAAGGATTGCAGCGGCACCTTCCCATCCACCACCATTACCCGATACCAGAATATGAGGATTCTTTACGATAGCAGGATTCTTGATGGCAGCGGCCAGTACTTCCTTGAGGACGGCTAATTGATAAACCTTCTCCTCACCGAGTACTGCAACACGCGCTTTCTCACCTTTGGCCAGCTCAAGCAGATACAGCTTGTCACCTTCACCATCACGTTTGCGGGCAATTTTCATATTATTGGCAACCGTCTTGGCGATTTCAGATCTGATCAACTCAGGTTGTTGATCCGCCTCTGCTCTTGCTTTCTCTGTGGTAATCCTTTCATGCTGTGCAGACTTCTCTTGTTTGTATGTGGACTTCAACTGAGTAGCCAGTTGTTGCCGAAGTCGTGCAACCAGAAGTTCAGGAGGAACAACAGAGTCAACTAAGCGGAGATCCTTGATTGTCACACCAGCTTTTCGCCCCTCTGGATATATAGCAGATTCCATTCTTTCTTCAAGTTCAGACCTATTCTCATTGATGAGTGATAGGACTTTAGCACCGGCAGTGACATTCCTTGAAACACTTCTTAGAGCAGGAGTCACAATCTTGTTTTCTGCCTCATCAATATTTCCAACAGAGGCAACCAGGTGTGGAGCATCCCGAGGTTCCACTTGGACTTGAATCCTTATCTCTTGGGGTACTAACCAACCTTCAACTCGAACAAGGATAGCGGATTCAACTGCGGTCTTCGGGACAGGAACATTTTCTTCTCTTTCAGTCTGCTTAATACGACCATCTTCCCCAACTTCCAGGTCGATGAACCGGCGTTTGTAGCCACCCTTATAATTCCAGGTTTGAACACGGGTGTTGACAGATGTTATATTATAGGCGATCTCATTCAGATAGTAACGACCAGGATCAAGTGGCTCATCCCAAATACCAATACAACCCTTCTTTACAATCGGAACTGCAAGAGTGCCTTTGTCCACCTTGGCTACAACAACAGGTTTCTTGACTGCTTTCTTGGCGACTTTCTTTCCTTTAGCATCCTTTGGTTCCTCGGTGGCGACCTTAATAGGTTCAACCATCTGAACATTCGAACATTCATTATCAGAAATTTCCTGAATGTTGGATTTGATAACCCCAACAAATCCAGCAGCAATATCTGTTGCATCACCAATCTTATAATCCCACAGATAGGTATTCAACCGATATTTACCGGGTTTGATGACTGTGGTCTGAGGACCTTTTTGCCCACCATTGTTGAGGAAGTATTCTGCATCAAGCATCTTCTGAACATCAGATTCCTTCCATGCCGGTGCCAAGAACTCTCCCTTTTTCAGTGGAACACCATCTTTAGCAATCAGATATCCATACTTCCCATCAGGGATTTCAACAAGCTCCAGTTCTTCCACATCATACAGGACATTCAATAGGAAACGGAATTGGAAACCAGGAGGAAGGATTTCGGCTTGTGGACCTTTCTGTCCTGCTTTCGCAATGATCTGACCTGGTGCCATATTGTCTCCCATATAGGTCCGTTTCAGATGTCCGACCTTATCGGAGTCGATGATTGTCCATGACGTAGCCAACAAGCAGAAGATACCAAGAAGGACACACGCTGCTGAGGAGACTGCTTTCAATTCCTTCGGTGTCTTTTCAGGAATCACTGTAGGAAGGATAGCTGCTGCTACAAAGCAGAGAACTGCCAATATTACTAGAATCATCTTAGGTTCCTTTCATTCGATTTTCATTTGGTTTAAGTTAACTGATCGCACTTCATTTACTCTTGATCTGGACACACCTCCTTTCTGCACTTCGCATTAATCATCTTTCACAACACCTGCTAAGGTCAAATATGCATTTAACAACTTTACAGACTCCGGAACATAACACAGTTCTTTCTCCTCACCTCTGATCAAATCAGTTTCAATCATTTCCCGGATGAATCGATTCTTCGAATCAATACAATCAGATTTAGTTGTGAGAAATTCCGCTAGATTTTCGACTCCGTCGTGTGCGATGAGGCAAGCAGTTTCCATTTCACCACATCGTTGACCACCTCTATTTTTCCTTCCAGCGAGTGGCTGTAAAGTCCTACGAGCATATGACCCAATTCCTCTTGCTGCCAATCTTTCCTCGGCGATGTGAACCATTCTAAAGAAATAGATATACCCAACTGCAACTGTATTCAAAAGGAAATCCTTGAGAACTACAGGATCATACAGTCTAAACTCAAATGGTGTATTGGTATATACTAGTGCTTCCTTGATCACATCCATGGTGATTGATTCGAACGGTGGTTGTATTAAGTAAAGATCATCAACCAGTTGTTCATTGATTCCATTTGGTAATAAATCAATTTCTGATGTAAACTGATTCAAATACCAATTCCCTTCAGTCTGGTCAAGAATTTTGATGTAGTCAATTAAGTAACTTCTTAACTCGTCTTTTGATTTTTCATCTGAGATCATTTGTTTCAGATGTTTTCTCAAGTCATATAATGACATTGCGAGATGAAGTTCGAATAACTGACCAATATTCATCCTTGAAATAATTCCCAATGGATTTATACAGATATCAACATTCCTACCATCTTCAAGTTGAGGCATTTTCTCATGAGGAATAATTTCAGCAATAACTCCCTTATTCCCATGACGATTCGCAATCTTATCACCTAGTTCTATCGGTCTTCGATAAATTCCAAATAACTCAACATGAATTCCATTGACCTTCTCCCCTTTGATTCGATACTTTCCGCCCGATCCTTTTTCACCCGTATGTGAGAACTTATCGATATTTCTTTCTCTGATAAATTGATTTGCTTCATCTTTCGAGAGATGGGTAGTAATTACTTTCTTTAGACTAATCTCCTTCTCATTCTGAGCTTGAATCTTTTCCTCCACCCATTCTTTAAATTCAGGAATATCTGTATTCCATGTGTTCGGGTAGATGTTCACTTCAGTAATCATGATTCGTTTCTTTGCTATGAAGGGAATTTCCTCATTGAAGATAGTACAATAATCAACTGTGGATATTGGTACTTCCTTGAGTTTTGCATAAGGAGTTCCAACGTCAACAAAGTCAAATGGTTCAGGTAATGGTTTATACTTATCATCACACAAACTCATAAGGATTTTATTCGGTGCAAGATTGAATGATAAATCCTTGAAGTGAAGGGATGTAAAGGAATCATCTTTAACTAATCTGTCTGATATGACAATTCCGTCCTCGTAATTGTGTCCGTAATAAACCATTATAGCTGTGAGTAAGTTCTTTCCAAACATAATCTTTCCATCCTCACAGAATTTACTTTCTGCAAGTATGTCACCTGCTCTGAACTTATCTCCAACTTTCACATAGACTTTTAAGATGTCCATATTTCCAACATAAATCTTTCTGTATGCAACATCAAATATGTCGGTAGTATTATCATCGTATTTAACTATCAGGAATTGTTCATCACAATGAACGACTTCACCATTCTTTTTTGCCTGTTTAACAAATTGGGTGAAGTGAGTATATAGATTTTCACATCCTGATTGAATCATGGGTTGTTCACTA
>Ga0180432_10008971_pt1 | contig 12307 bp, 8 predicted proteins | sample SS_ome_10_FD_132414 | JGI IMG/M metagenome (GOLD analysis project Ga0180432, IMG submission 132414) | Hypersaline lake sediment archaeal communities from the Salton Sea, California, USA - SS_1_MS_2 metaG | ecosystem: Environmental > Aquatic > Non-marine Saline and Alkaline > Hypersaline >...
AGCATGTCTCAACCTCCTTCTGCTCTTTGGTACCACCTTTTCTCTTCTTGGACCAGTTTACGGCCGCCTGCATTCAACCGGCCTATTTCTTCCGGCTGAACAGTTTACCCAGAAGCCCCTCTTTTTCCTTGGGTTTTTCCTCCTCGGCTTCCTTTTCCTCTTTTTTTTCTTCAACCCGCGGCTGCTTGCCGGCCTTGCGCAGCGACCGGGGAACGCCGTACTTGCGCATGCTGATCTCGGTATCGGGAATCTTGAGCTTCTTGCGAATGATGTCATCTGTATCTTTGACGGTCATCTGGGTCTCGGTGATCTTCCCCGATTCGAGCTCCCGCGAGGACACCTTCAACAGGCACTCCTGATTGAGGGAGAAGGTGATCTCCAGTCGCACGGCGCCCTTGGGTGCCTTGGTAATGCCCGATATGGTCACGGTGCCCAGGTACTCGTTGTCCACTACCCGGTCGCTTTCGCCCTGGAACACGGCCAGCTCCAGCTCCTCCTGATCGTCCTTGAAAGTCCGTATGGTGTAGGCCTTGGTGGTGGGCAGGGCGGTTCCGCCCTCGAGCACCCTCAAGAAGCGCCCGCCGGGGATGCCCAGGCCGATGCTCACCGGCAGGACGTCGATGAGCACCACCGAGTCGATCTTGCCCTGGGAGTCGGCTAGAAGAGCAGCCCCGATGGCCACCGCCTCGTCGGGGTGCACACCCTTGTGGGGATCCCGGCCGAACAGCTCCTTGATCCGGCGCCAGATCAACGGCATGCGGCTCTGCCCGCCGACCAGCAGCACGTTGCCTATCTGCGCGGGGTTCAGCTTGGCCTGATCGAGGACGTTGGTGGCCACCAGCATGGTGCGCTCCACCAGGGGGGTCACCATGTCCTCCAGCAGCGAGCGGGTGACCCGCACCTCCAGGTCCTTGGGAGTGTTGTCGATGGCGGCGAAAAAGGGAATCCTGACTATGGTTTCTTCCTTCTCGGAAAGTGCGCACTTGGCCAGCTCGGCGGCATCGCGCAGCCGCTGCATGGCGGCGCGATCCAGCTCGGGAACCGCGCCCTGATCCCGGCAGAAGGCGTCCAGCAGGTAATCCACCAGCTGGTTGTCGAAGTCCACCCCCCCCAAGAAAGTGTCTCCGCCGGTGGAGACCACCTCGTAAACGTTGCCGCAAAGCTCCAGCACGGTGGCGTCGAAGGTTCCCCCGCCCAAATCGTAGACCAGCACCCGCTGGTCCAGGCCGCGATCGTAGCCGAAAGCCAGGGCGGCCGCGGTGGGCTCGTTGATGATGCGCTCCACCTGGAGACCGGCCAGGATCCCCGCCTCGCGCACCGCTTCACGCTGGTTCTCGTTGAAGTAGGCCGGGACGGTTATCACCGCCCGGTTGACCTCCTCCTTGAGCAGCTCGCGGGCGATGTCCCGGATCTCGGTGAGGATCAAAGCGGCCACCTGCTGCAGGCTGAAATTCTTCTCCACGATGCGCACGGCTACTTCATGGTTGGGCCCCTCGATTATCTCGTAGTGAAACCGGCTCTTCATCTGCTGCACGGCCTGGGAGCCGAAGGGCCTGCCGATCAGCCGCTTGGAGCCGTAAACCGTGTTGCGGGGATTGAGCTCCATCTGCGCCTTGGCGGAATGTCCCACCAGCAGCCGACCGTCGTCGGCGTAGGCCACTATGGAGGGGATGGTGCGATAGCCCTTGCGCGAGGGGATCACCTGGGGCTTGCCGTCGATCACCACCGCGGCACAGGAGTTAGTGGTGCCCAGGTCGATCCCGATCACCCGCGAGGAGACCCCGCCGGTCGGAGGCCGGGCGTCCTTGACCGGCTCTGCGGCGGGATCCACGAAGTCGTCCACCGAGATGTCCACCTCGAAGTCATCCGGTTCCTCGATGTCGACGTCGACTTCTATTCCCTCCCCCTTCTCGGCAGTCAAACCGTCCCCCACCTCCACGGTCGGCGCCGACTCCGGCGGGGGCACCTCCACCGTAACGTCCAACCCGTCCAGATCGTCGGCCGTCTCTTCGTCCGCCACGTCGATGTCGATATCTACATCAACCGGGGCAGGTTTGGGCGGCGCCTTCCTGGGAACTTCACGGATGGCCTTCTTGCCGGTCTTGATCTCGAGGATCTTTTTGATCAAGGCCTTGGAAGCCTCATCGAGGGCTAAAAACTTCACTCCCATTCCCGGCACCTGGGGCGCGTCCTCGCCTTCGGCCGGGCCGCGGTTCCAGGCGACCTCCCCCTCGCCCCGCAGGACCGTCTGCCCGCCCTTCAGCCGGATCTCGAAACGCAGGCGGGTCCCCGTCTTGTGGGGCTTGCGGCTCTGGAGAAATACGCCGCCGGGGCTCACGTTGGTGGCAAAGTGGACCATAAACTCGTCCACCTCTTCGTACTTGACCCGCACCAAGAGATTTACCGGAACGCGCGGATGCTTCCGGCGGTCTTCGGGCTTGTCCGCCACCCTCACCACCTTTTCAAACTACACGTAATCTCCGGGAATTATAGGCAATCCGCCCGGGGCATGCAACTTCTCTATGGACCGGCGTGGACAAAATGACCGCGGCGCAGCCGCTGGTAGGCCCGAAGCATCGGACGAGCGGCCACAAACCAAAAAACCGCGAGCAGAATGCCGGCGACCACGTCGATCAGGTAGTGGTAGCGCAGGAACATGGTGGAGATCACGATGTGGGGCATCCACAATCCGCAGATCACCGCCGCCGGGCGGAAGTAGCGGGCGGAAAACAGGAAGATAGCCACAGGCACCCCCGCGTGCATGGATGGGAAAACGTCGCGCAGGGGACCGTGCTGAATGGTGCCATGTACGAAGGGAACCACGCTATCATCCGGCAGCGGCCCCAGAAACTGGTCGGCCAGGTAGACATAGGGGCCCAGAGCCGGAACCACGCAGTACAGAATCGTGCCGACACACACGGTCCCCAGGACCACCAATCCGAACTCCATGAAAACCATGTCCCGCCGACAGAACAGCATCATGCCCACCACGAACGAACCGCCCACGACGTAATAGCCGAAGTAGGAAGCGGCGAACCAGGCGCTGGAAAACGGCGTTGCAAACTGCTCAAACCAGACGGCCGCGTCACCGCCGAACAGCCAGAGATCCAAGGCGCGCAGCTGCGCATCCATGTCCTCGGGGTTCACCATCGGGATCATTTCCCGCAACTGGAAAAACGGGATCATCACGCCGGCGACAATCAGGGCGCGGAAGAAGAACTTGAACACCGGCCGGCCCTCTAAATATCCGCGGTAGACCACGATGGCCGCCACCAACAATGCCAGAACCACCAGCACCAGGATCAGAATCGGCGTGGTCCCCCGGTCGACGGGCGTGAAGACCAGCATCCCGGTGAAAGCCAGCAGGTACAAGAGCACCAGCCACTCGACCAGACCCACATGCAATAGCATCCGGGTGATCGTGGTCCGGCGATGCCCGCTATTTGTAATCACCCTTGAGGCCCACAAGAGAAACTCGGTGGATGGTGCGGGTGACATCCTCGGAGGTGCCGTGCCGTGAAGGATCGTACCAGCCGTATACCCAGTTGAGCATACCGAAGATGCTGTATGCGGCCCTTTCGATCTCCGGCTCCTCGGCCTCCGCGCCGTTGTAATGTTTCAGCACCTGCCGCACTACGTCGCGGCCAATTCTGAAATACTGCTCCTTCAGGACTCGGATTTCCTTCCTCCACTTCGGAGGAAGGGTGGACGACTCATGAACCAGGATCTGCATGATATCGGGGTGAGCCATGAAGTAGCGAATGTGACTCGAGATGAATCCATGCAGCCGTTCCGCCGGCTCGTCCACGCTGGCCAGGGCCTTTCCGGCGGCCCGGATCAGGGTGGTGAAAGCCTGTCGCTGGAGTTCGAAAAGCACCTCCTCCTTGCAGGCGAAGTAGTTGTAGTAGGTGGCCAACCCCTTCTTGGTGGCCCGGGCCAGCTTGCGCATGGACATGCCGTGAAATCCGTGCCTGGCGATCACCTTGGCCGCTGCCTGTAGAATCTCCGCGCGCACCTTCTCGTGTCGGGTGGTATGAGCCATTACTTAACTACTTATCGAACGAACGTTCATCGGTCAAGGATAGATAGCTATAAGCTATTAGCTTTTAGCTATAAGCGGTTAGCGGCCCAACTCGAACAGCTAAATGCTAACAGCTAATGGCATCACCCTCAGCGATCTATGCTGAGGGTGATATTGATTTCCCTCTTCGGGTGGATATAATGGCCGGGCGCAATTTTAGGGATTGTCCCTTGCAAGACAAACTGTTCATCGCCATGGCCGGCAACATCGGATGCGGCAAAACCACCGCCGCGAAGCTGGTGAGCCAGAACCTGGGTTTCGAGCTGTTCGACGAGCCGGTAATCGACAACCGGTTCCTGAAGGACTACTACGCCGACATGCGGCGCTGGTCCTTCACGCTGCAACTGGAGTTCTTGATCAAGCGGGTGGAGCACCACGAGCTCATTCGCCGGGTGCCCAAGAGCTGCATCCAGGATCGCACCCTTTACGAAGATCCGGAGATTTTCGCCAAGTACCTGCACGGCCTGGGCTTCATGGACAACCGCGAACTGGACCTGTACTTCGAATACTTCAACCGGCTAAACCGCGATATCAAGCGACCCGACCTGATCATCATTCTCGAAGTCGACAACGTGGAAACTCTGCTCAAGCGCATCCGCACCCGCGGAAGGGAGGAGGAGCGCGGCATCGACGAGCAGTTCATCACCGGTCTGAACGCCTACTACTCGACTTTCGGACAGGTCTGCGAAAGGAAGTACTCAATACCGGTGGCCCGGGTGAATGTTGAAAAACTCGACATCCGCTCCCCAAAGGGCAAGCAAACCTTCATACATACGGTAAAGGATAAGCTCGGGAAAATATGATGAAGCCCAAGCAAACCGATACTCCTGAATCTACCGATCGCCCGACCTACATCGCAGTGGAAGGCCCTATCGGCGTGGGGAAGACCACGCTGGTCAAGCGCCTGGCCGATCATTTTCCCGCCAAGACGATAGTTGAGATAGTGGAGGAAAATCCCTTCCTGCCCGAATTCTACAAGGATCAGGAGAAATTCGCTTTCCAGACCCAGCTTTTCTTCCTGTTGAGCCGGTACCGACAGCAGCAGGAGCTCTGGCAACCGGACCTGTTCCACCGCTATATCTTCTCCGACTACATCTTTTCCAAGGACCGAATATTCGCCCAGCTGACCCTCTCGGACAACGAGATGCTGCTCTACGACCAGGTCTTTCAGATCCTGGATACGCGGGTCCTCAAGCCCGACCTGGTGGTCTATCTGCAGGCCCGTATCGAGATGCTGCTGGAGCGCATCAAGCGGCGCGGGCGGGCCTTCGAGAAGAACTTCGATCCCGATTACCTCAAGCGCCTGGCCAGCACCTACAACGACTACTTCTTCCACTACTCGGACACCCCGCTGCTGGTGGTGGACACCTCGGACATCAACGTGGCGGACTCGGAGGGGGATTTTCAGGACCTGGTGCAGAGCATCCTGCGCCATCGGGGCGGCATGGAGTTCTACAAACCCCTGGGCCACTGAGCCCTGGTAGCATCAAGGAGGTATTTGATGAAGTGCGCAGTTTTGCACGCGGAGTGGTCCCCCTGCGACGGCTTCTGCCTGGGAAGCAAGGACGTCGACGGCAAGCTCACCTACCTGGGCAGCCGGGTGTGGCGCAATCCGCGCATGGTGATCGAGGAGAAGCCCGAACCCAAGCCCGGCCCCCGGGACGTCCTCATCGAGGTCAAGACCTGCGGCATCTGCGGTTCGGACGTGCACATGGCCCAGGCGGATGAGAACGGCTACATCTTCTACCCCGGCCTGACCGCGTTCCCCTGCACGCTGGGTCACGAGTTCGCCGGCGTGGTGGTGGATTCAGGCGCCAACGCCCTCAACCGGCGCACCGGCAAGCGCTTCGAGAAGGGCGAACCGGTGTGCGCCGAGGAGATGGCCTGGTGCGGACGTTGCAAGCCCTGCGCCGACGGCTTCCCCAACCACTGCGAGGCGCTCCAGGAGATCGGTTTCTCCATCGACGGCGCCTACGCCAAGTACATAGTAGTGGACGCGGCCTACTGTTGGAGCCTCAAGGCCCTGGAGCAGAACTACCCGGGCGATAAACTGTTTCTGGCCGGCTCGCTGGTGGAACCCACCTCGGTGGCCTACAACGCGGTGATAGAGCGCGGAGGCGGCGTGCGCCCCGGACAGCACGTGCTGATCCTGGGCGGCGGCCCCATCGGCGTGGCCGCCTGCGCCATCATGCGCAGAAACGGCGCGGGGGCCGTGATCCTTTCGGAGCCTTCCGCGGGTCGCGCGGAGCTGGGCAAGCGGCTGGGCGCCACCCACGTGGTCAACCCCCAGAACGAAAACATGCCCGACAAAGTACTGGAGATAACCGGGGGACAGGGCGCCGATCTGATCCTGGAAGCCACCGGGCTGCCCGACGTGGTCTGGCCGGATCTGGAGCGGGTGATCTGGGAAGGCCGCACCATCAACGCCACGGTGGTCATCGTCGCCCGGGCGGACAAGAAGATCCCGCTCACCGGCGAGGTGTTCCAGGTGCGCCGGGCCAAGATCGTGGGCTCGCAGGGGCACTCGGGCCACGGGACCTTCCCCAACGTGATCTCGGCCATGGCCACCGGCATGGACATGACCCCGATGATCACCAAGCAGATCACCCTGGACCAGGTTCCCGAGCACCTCAAGCTCTTGCAGACCGACCGGGACAATTGCAAGATTACCGTTCTGCCCTGAGGAGAAGAAAATGAGCGACTGGAAACTGCCGCCCGAACGCGGCCACATGGACCTGCCCACCGGCATCTATCTGCAAACCATGACCTTCAAACAAATCCAACAGCGTCAGAAGAAAAACGACATCATCATCGTGCCCCTGGGCTCCACCGAAAACCACGGGCCGCACGCCTGCATCGGCGAGGACACCTTCCTGGTCACCCGCATGGCCGAGGCCGTGGCCCAGAAGTGCGGCTGCACGGTCCTGGAGCCGGTCTGGTACGGCTCGCACCCCTTCCACCACATGGGTATGCCCGGAAACATCATCGTCCCCGAAGAGATCTTCGTCGGCCAGGTCCGCGCCATCATGGCCGGCCTGTGGAACATGGGCTTCCGCAAGCAGATCCTGCTCAACGGCCACGGCCAGGAGTACGTCATCCCCACCGCCATCCACCAGTTCGCCAAGATCTACCAGGTCCCCGGCGTCTTCATTAATCTGAACTGGTACCACGCGGTCCCGGATGCCTTCAAAACCAAGGAAGAAGGCGGCCCCTACGACACCCCCTTCATCCACGCCGACGAGGTGGAGACGTCCTGGAGCCTGGCGCTGTTCCCCGAGATGATCAATATGGACGACGCCATCGACACGAAACCGCGCGGCTACCTCCCCGACGGACACGTGGACAAGGCCGGCAACCTGCTGCACAAGCCCATCTGCTGGTACGGCCAGGTGGGCTGCGGCCCGCTGGAGCTGGTAGCAACACCCGAGGGCGTGGTGGGCAAGGCCACCGCCGCCGACGCCGAAAAGGCCAAGCCGGGCATCAACCAGCTACTCGACTACATAGAAAAACTCCACAACGACATCAAAAAGACCTTCCCCCCCGGAAAGCTCCCCCCCACCGAGGAAATGACCCAGCGCCGCAAGGAAGACATCGAAGCCGCCCTGAAAGGCCCCCTGGCCGAAGGCGGAACCAGCATCTACACGCTGGCCTATCCTCCCTGACGTAGCCGTAGCCGTCGCCGTCGCCGTCGTCGAAATCTGGCGCCTGTTGCGCCTTCCAATACAACTCGTTCCATACGCTTCGTCGGAATGAGGACAATAGCTTCAATATATGCGGCGACGGCGACGGCGACGTCGACGGCGACGAGAGGATCAGCACCCGCAGTGCAGGGTGCGTTCGATTATCTCCTGCTTCATGCCTGGAGAGAGATCGTTGAAGTAGGCGCTGTATCCCGATACCCGCACCAGCAGCCAGGGGTTGCTCGACGGATCGCGCACGGCCGCGCGCAGCGTCTCGGGATCAAGGATGTTCATCTGCACCTGCATTCCCCCCTTTTGGAAGTATCCGCGGATCAGATCCCCAATAGCCTTGGTGCCGGTTTCTCCGGCCAGCGAAGAGCCGTCCATCTTGAGGTTGACCGCGACGCCGTTTTTGGCGTAGGCCCCCAGATCCATTCCGGCCGCCGAGTTGAGCGCGGCGGTGGGACCCAGACGGTCCTGCCCGTTCGAAGGCGACAGCCCGCTGGCCAACGGCATTCCCGCCGCCCGTCCCGACGGCAGGGCGCCGGTTGCCTCTCCGAAGGCATTGTGGGCGGTCACCGAGTAGAAACCGGCCCAGTAAGGCCCGCCGCGGGTGTTGGTATAGTCCGCCAGCGAGTTGGCGAAGATCTTCATGACGAACTGAGTGTAGCGATCGGCCGCGGGATCGTCGTTGCCGAACTTGGGCGCCTTAAGCAGGTGCCCCTGGATGTGCCCGGCCCCCTTGAAGCCTCGCTTCAGCGCCCGCAGCAAAGTCTTCATGCTGCAGATCTTCTTCTTGAACACCACCTCGTCGATGGCCGCCAGCGAGTCGGCCACGTCGACCAGGCCCACGCCCTGCACTCCGCTGCCGTTGTACTTGGCCCCCCCGCTGGAAGCATCCGTCCCCGACTCCAGGCAGCCCTGCAACAGCGCCGAGGTCAGCGGGGTGGGATGCAGCCGCGCGTTGGCCCGTTCGATTGCCTGCAGGTCGTACATCAACAGCAGCACCAGGTGGCGCAGTTGGGTGCGGTAAAGCAGCAGGATCTCCTCCATGGACTTGCAGCCGGCGGCCGGGGGAGTCCGCGCCCCGTCCTTCTTCAGCCCCAGAGTCCACTCCAGGGCCAGGGGCAGATTGAGCAGCGCGGCGTCGGTGGAGGCGAAGGTGGATCCACAGGCGCCCGGCTCCACGCAGCCGATCGGCGAGTAATCCAGGGCGTCCGCCCGTTCGGTTCCGCGGTCTTCCAGCATGGGCACTACCACGTCGTCGTTCATTAAAGACGGCGCACCGGAGCCGGCTTTGAGCATGCCGGCGATGCGCTCCAGGTATCCCATCGGGCTCTTGGAATGGATGCGCGCGTGATAGTTGGGCTGGCGCATGCGCAGCTCATCCATGGCATCCAAAAACATCCAGGTCAGATCGTTGGTGGCGTCCTTCCCCTCCCGGTCGGTTCCGCCTACCACCACCGTCTGCCCGTTGAACATGCCGCCGTGAAACCGGGTGATGCTCCTGGAGAACACCGGCACGATCTCGGACATCTTCACCGTAAAGCACCCGATCAGGTCCCGGGCGGCCTGCCGGTCGATCCGACCGGCTTCCAGGTCCGCCCGGTAGCAGGGGTGCAGGATCTGGTCGAGGCGTCCGGGGCACACGGCGTTGTCCAGGCTTTCCAGGTTCAAAGCGATCTGCGCGAACAGGATCGACTGCAAGGCCTCCTGCAGCGTTTCGGCCGGCAGGCGCGGCACCCGATCGCAGACTTCGGCGATCTGGTCGAGCTCGGCCCGGCGCCGCGGGTCCTTTTCCTCCGCGGCCATCTGCCGCGCCCGGGCGGCGTACAACCCGGCGAATTCCTCCAGGCCCCGGCAGATGATCTCGACGCCCCGGTAGAAATCCCCCTGGTGATTCCGCAGGCGCCCGAGCTCGCGGGCCTCGGCGGCGATCCCCGACGTCCCTACCTTCACCAGCTTCTGATAATCGGGCAGGAAATGCGAGATCCCGCCGGTCTCGTTGATCAGGTAGCGCTTCCCCCCCAGCTGGCCGAAGATGAACCTCAGCGACTCGAGCAAGGGAAAGGCCCGGGCGGATATGTTCTTAGTCAACCAGAACGGCAGTACATCGACGGCCAGCTCGCGGATCTCTTTCGGACCTGCCTGCAGGGGATTAACCTGGCGATTGGAGAAGGAGAACAGATCCTCGAACATGGCCACGCCGTGCAGCTCGGGAAACACGGAGCCACCCACCCGCCGGGAGCTGAAACAGCCCACCAGCAGTTCGTCCGGATAGATCTCCACCGTACGGTTCAAGAGCACGTGACCTAGCGCCTCGGCCTTCTGGACGTTGATGCCCTTCTTGCGGTTTTTTTGATCCTTGAAGTACTCGGTCACCAGCCGCGCCCGCTCGGTGCACAAAGCCGGCTGCTCGGACTGCACCGCGCCGCGCAGGCGCCACACTCTGTCTGAAAACGCCGACTTGCCCGCGGCGGTGCGCGGGGACCCGGCCCCTTCGACAATAGGTTCCAGGCCCACCTCGGTAAACACTCCGACGGCGCGCTCGACGGCCGCCTGGGCAGTCTGGGGATCCAGGCCCAGCTTCTCCTGCGCACTCCTGATGCGGTCGATCTTGGCCTCGCCTCCCTGGTGATAGGGAAGCAGGCGAATGGACTTGTGGCCCAGCTGGGAGACGAAGAGGCCGATGGCTTCGAACCATTCGGGCTTGTCGTTGAGCGTGGGCACCACCGGCATGCGGAAGGAGACGTCGGCGCCAGACTCCACCAGTTTTTTCGCGTTTTTATATATGCGATCCCCCGGACTGCCGGTCAGCTCCTGGTGCATGGCGTTGTTGGGCGCCTTCAGATCGAAGTAGAACGAATCCACCTGCGGCATGACCTTCTCGAACGCGGCCCAGGGTACCGCTCCGCAGGTCTCCACCAGGGTGGAGATCCCCGCCTCGCGGCAGGCGGCCAGCAGCTCGGCGGATTCGTCCGCCTGCAGCAGCGGTTCGCCGCCCGAGAGGGTCACTCCCCCGCTGCTCTGCCTGAAGTAGAACCGGTCCCGGGCGATCTGCTCCAGCAGCCTCCCGGTCTTCTCCTCACGTCCCACCAGGCGCAGCGCCTCGTTGGGGCAGGCCCGGGCGCAGGCGCCGCAGGCCTGGCATCTCGACCGGTTGACCCGCAAGGCTCCCGGCTGGATGGCGTCGTTGGGACAGGCCTCTGCGCAGAGCATGCACTCGGCGCAGCGCTCGGCGTAGAAGGCCGTCTCGGTCTTCTTGCTCAGCGACTCGGGGTTCTGGCACCACGTGCAGCGCAGCGGGCAGCCCTTGAGAAACACCACCGTCCGGATCCCGGGGCCGTCGTGCAGGCAGAAGCGCTGAATATCGAAGACACGCACAACCAACAAGTTTATGGGCGAAATCTGCTGGAATCAATACTTGCCGTAATCAGGCCCTGGTGGCATGATAATTTCAGACGGGGGAGTCTTTTGTGAACAACCTGGTCAAGTCATTGTCGTCCTCTCTGGTCGTCGCGGCCCTGGCCCTGATCCCCGCCTCGGCCCCGGGCCAGGAAGAGGATATCGAGGACGAGTTCGCCCTGCTCGAGGAAGAAATCTCGGCCGACGAGGTGGAGTCGGCCTCCAAGCACCGCCAGTCGATCTTCTGGAGCCCTTCCGCCATCACCGTATTCACCAAGGATCAGATCCGCAGCTCCGGCGCCACCAACCTCCCGGATCTCCTGCGGCGGGTTCCCGGATTCGACGTCTACGAGATGAAGCCCTCCTTTCCGCTGGTGGGGGCGCGGGCGCTGACCGACGCCTCCAGCAATCTGGTACTGGTGCTGGTCGACGGCCGCGAGGCCCTGATCGAGCTGGCCGGCATCCCCTTGTGGGCGGCGATGACCATCGATATCGAGGAAATCGAGCGCGTGGAGGTGATCCGCGGCCCCGGCTCCACCCTGTACGGGGCCAACGCCTTCGCCGCGGTGGTTAGCATCACCACGGTCTCCGACCGGCCGGCGGCCAACGCCGACGTCATTATTTCCGGAGGGGAGCAGGGCCACAACCGCCTCTTCGGCCGTTTCACCGACAGCTTCACCCTGGGAAGCGGCACACTCTCCTACAGCGTGGGCCTGGGCACCGAAAACCAGAGCAGCGTCTCGGACCGGCGGGACGACGTCAAGCAGGTCGACTTCCGGTCCCACGGCTATCTGCGCTACCGGCAGGGCCGCAAGCTCGACCTGTCGCTGCACGCCGGCGGCTCTTTGGGAGCGGGAATCATGTTCATGGCCGTGGGTGATTTCTGGGCCACCAACGTGCTCAACCACTATGTAATGGGGCAGGCGAAGATCGGGCTGGGCGACGGAATCAAGCTCAAGGCCCAGCTATACCACATCCGCTTCTACAGCGACTTCCAGGCGCGCAACTCGTTTCAGTCCCTGGGGGTCTGGCTGGCGGACATCCCCAAGTTCTTCCTGGACATCAGCACGGTGGACGGCCAGGTGCAGCTCGACTTCCAAATCCTCGAATCCCTCCTGCTGACCGGCGGAGGCAACCTGCG
>Ga0180432_10008972_pt1 | contig 12306 bp, 14 predicted proteins | sample SS_ome_10_FD_132414 | JGI IMG/M metagenome (GOLD analysis project Ga0180432, IMG submission 132414) | Hypersaline lake sediment archaeal communities from the Salton Sea, California, USA - SS_1_MS_2 metaG | ecosystem: Environmental > Aquatic > Non-marine Saline and Alkaline > Hypersaline >...
ACAAGGAAGAGATAATCTCTTTCTTACTTTTTGTTTTTGATATCTCTTTTTTTATTCTTTATATATCTGGAATTTTTCACAAAGATCTTCAACTTCTGATCTTATTTTCAGCTTTAGTTCACTGTCATCAGGCTTTTCAACAACTTTCACGAGCATTGATGCTATTTCTTTCATCTCACTTTCCTTCATTCCACGTGTAGTGAGTGCTGCTGTCCCGACCCTAAGACCGCTTGTAATGAAAGGACTTCTTGTGTCAAACGGTATTGTGTTCCTGTTTGTGATTATTCCTGCTTCTTCAAGCGACATTTGCGCATCCTTTCCTGTTATCCCCTTTGCAGTAAGGTCAAGAAGGACAAGATGTGATTCTGTTTTTCCTGCTACGACCCGAAGTCCGTTTGCACTGAGCTCTTCTGCGAGCACCTTGGCATTCTTTATTGTCTGGGCAGCATACTCCTTGAATTCCGGCTGCATCGCTTCATGGAAACAGACTGCCTTTGCGGCTATGCAATGCTCAAGAGGGCCTCCCTGCATTCCAGGGAAAACTGATTTGTCCATCTTTTTTGCATTTTCCTCCTTGCACATCATCATAGCGCCCCTTGGGCCTCTCAATGTCTTGTGCGTGGTTGTTGTGATGATATCTGCATATTCTGCAGGTGATGGATATACCCCTCCTGCAATCAATCCTGCAATATGGCTGATATCTGCCATCATAACAGCACCAACCTCATCACAGATGCTCCTAAACTCCTTGAAATCTATCTCAAGCGGGTATGCAGTGTATCCGCAGATGATAAGCTTTGGCTTTTCTTCAATTGCCTGCTTCCTGATAGCATCATAATCAAGCGCTTCGGTTTCCTTGTCTACGCTGTATGAAACTGGCTTGAACCATTTTCCCGAGAAGTTCACGTGTGATCCGTGTGTCAGGTGCCCTCCATGGGCAAGATCAAGTCCCATGAACTTATCTCCGACTTCCAAAAATGCAAAAAACGCAGCAACATTTGCCGATGAGCCTGAATGTGGCTGGACATTGGCATGGCCTACACCAAAAAGCTTTTTTGCCCTCTCGATTGCAAGTACCTCTATTTCGTCTACATACTGGTTTCCAGCGTAATATCGCTTGTTAGGGTAGCCTTCTGCATATTTGTTGGTCAGAATCGAACCTGTGGCCTCCATGACCGCTTTGCTGGCATAATTCTCAGAAGCAATCAATCTGAGCGTTTTCTTTTGGTATTCTGATTCCTTTTCAATAAGTCCAGAGATTACACTATCTGTTTGTTTTAAAGTCATAGGCCTCTCCAAACAGGTTTCACTGATAAATATTATAAACCAATCAAATTTGTAGTGCGTTTATCTAGAATGTTTTTATAATTTGTTTTCTTTATTTATGACATGGATCTAAGTGAATTGAACAGGGACCGTGTTCTTCTAAGATGGTCAAGAGTTCATTCAAATGAAAAGAATATCATTCAGCACGATGAAAAATCACTTGCGAGGCTGTGCGGCTTTTTAGCTGGCGACGGTTCAGTCAAAATAAGAACTGAATCATCAGGTAAAATTCACCATACTATGGAATTCTATCCAGATGACGAATCTCTTATCGAGCCCTTCTTTCAAGCAACTGAAAAGATTTATGGAAAACGAGGCAAGGTCGAGAGGTATCAAAATCATTTTAGGATAAGATATTATTCGAAGACAATTGTTGAGGATATCCTGAAAATTGCAACATTTGGCATATATGATTGGGATATCCCAGGGTTTATAGGAAAGAAAAAACCATTAATGCGAGAATGGCTGCGTGCTTTCTTCGATGCAGAAGCATATGTCGGCAAATCCCACATAAAGGTTCAGTCAGTTAATGGAATTGGTTTGAAAAAAGTCGCTACTATGCTAGAAGAGTTTGGGATTATCCCCAGATTCTACACATATGAACCAAAGAGGTCTAATTGGAGCAAGGTCTATATCCTCATCATAAATAAAAAATCAGACAGGACAATGTTTCTTAATAGAATCGGTTTTAATCATATAAAGAAGCAGCAACTGCTTCGGTCAATTGTGAAAATTTGAAAATTGCCGAGATCGCATAATCCGGTAGTGCGCACATTTTGCTTGAGTAAATTAAGTGAAAGCGTAAGCCTGGAACCGGCTTTATGCCAGTGAGCGTGTCCCTTTGGGATTGAGAGTTCAAATCTCTCTCTCGGCGTTTTTATTTCCAGAAGCCATTGGACTTATTGTCCGGAACTGAATCTATGGATCAAGGATATATGCTAGAGGGCTCATCTGATCTGATGCTTCACAGAAGCAAGCTGATAATCAACGCGGCACTCACTGGCAATGTCCCTACAAAAACAGATGTTCCTAATGTTCCTATTACTCCTGATGAGATAATCTCTGATGCACGCAAATGCTTTGCTGCAGGAGCAACATTCTTCCATCTCCATGCAAGAGATGACGATGGAAAACCATCATGCAAGAGGGAAATTTTCGAAGAAATCGTCTTTGGAATAAGAAAGCACTGTCCTGGTTCTGTTATTTGTGTTACTGCAGGAGGGCGAATCTTCAAAACATTTGAAGAGCGCTCTGCCATTCTTGACATTGAAGGAGAGCTTAAGCCTGAATTCGCAAGCCTTACCCTGGGCTCCATCAATTTTCCGGCAGATGTCAGCGTCAATTCTCCAAACATTATCCAGAGCCTGGCAAAAGCCATGCTATCCAAGGGAATCCGCCCAGAGCTTGAGATCTTTGATACAGGGATGCTGAATTATGCAGCATATCTCACAAGGAAGGGATTTCTCAGGTCTCCATTTCATTTCAATCTTTTCTTTGGCCTGCTTGGAACAATGCCAGCTCGCATGGTTGACATGTGCCACCTGGTCCAAAGCCTTCCGCAGAATTCTACATGGGCCTCTGCAGGAGGCGGAAAATTCCAGCTTTCAGTAAATACTGCAGCCATTCTAATGGGGGGCCATGTGAGAACAGGAATCGAGGATAATTTCTATTATGATCATGAGAAAAACATTCCTGCAACCAATGAAATGCTGGTAGAGCGACTTGCGCGACTTGCAAAAGAACTTGGAAGGCCAGTTGCAAACTCTTCTGAGGCAAGAGGTATCCTGGGCCTCTAATTCACCCTGGAGATGAAATTCCTTAGTTTGCCTGTTTTTCCTGGTCTTATCTCATCTACTTCCTCAAACTCAACTTTGACCTCTCCAAGGCAGACTTCGTCTATTATTTTTCTGATCTCATTTTTTGTCTTTTCATCTATCCCATCTCCCATCGGGACATATCTGAAGACCAGAAGATCCTCATTTTCCTGGATGATCTGATATTTCAGCACTCCTGCAAAAGCAGATTCAAGTGCAAGAAGTGCCAGTGAAAATGCAGGAACTTTCTTCCCGCTTGGAAGGCTGATCAGCTCATTTCCTCTTCCTTCTAATGATTTTATCACCGGAGAATGCCTTCCGCATGGGCACCTTTTGCCCCAGCAGCCAAGATCTCCAGTAGAATATCTCAAAAACGGCATGGATTTATTGAAGAAGTATGTTACGACTATCTCTCCAGTCCCGCTTTTTACCGGCTTTCCTTTTTTATCCACGATCTCAACAAGGTATGATCCATCTGCTATGTGAAGGCTTTTCTCTTCAGTGCAGTCTTTTGCAAGAGATGGGAACTCAATTGTCCCATATCTGTTGAAAACAGGACATGAGAATGATTCTTCAATGTGTTTCCTTGATTTTTCGCCCAGATGCTCTCCTCCTGAGAGAATTGATTTGACTTTCAGCTTTGTTTCTTTGCTGTTGTTTAATTTTGCCAGTATGTTTAGTGCTGATGGGTAGCTCCTGAGCATCTTCACATTGCTTTTTTGTAACATTGCCAGGTTTTTTTCCTCTCCATTTGCAATCGGCAGATGCATGACTGGGAACAGGTTTAGTTTCTTCAGTAGCGGGTGAACAGCCATAGCTCTATCCATTGCTGTGATGTGCCCGAATAATTCCACAGGAGACCTTCCAAAGCTTATTTCAGTATGATAGCTGGTTGCAATGCGATGCCAGAATGCTTCTTCATCCAAAAGGATTTTCATCGGAATGCCAGTGGATCCTGATGTCCTGAAAACCCTGAGGGATTTTTCAGATATGCCCTTCAGGATAAATGATCCAGGAGACTCACGCATGTCTTCTTTTCTTGTTATTGGAAGCAGGCTGATGTCTTCTTCAAGATCTGCAATAGAAATCGATTCCCGCTCCATTACCTTCTTATAATACTCAGTATTGCAGGCACACATAAGGATTTTTTTCAATCTTTCTTTCTGCAACCTTTCAATGGAATCAGGGTCCAGGAACTGCTCTTTATCTACGGTAAACATTCTGTGCAAAATGTTTATTGGCCCATTCCACATACAGTGAAATTTGCGGATTTGTGATTAAATATCTTTTGAAGGCAGAAGTTTGCTGATCTTGTGGATATATGGTTCAATTCGAAGACCATTCCAAACCGAAGGATATAATTCTATCTCGTAATATAGAAGCTCTACCGACTTGCATATCGGCGATTTTTTATTGTATTTTGGGTATGTCTTGGCATTGAATTTCTTATGGAATCCTATTGCGCTTGCAGCAGAATATCCGAATATCTTGCGAAAGCCCAGTGATGATGCTTTTGATATTGTCGCTTCTCTGAGCATTTTTCCAAAACTTATTCCTCTTTTGTTTTTTTGATAGGCTTCTTTTACAAAATGGTTGCGGCTGAGCGTACTCCCCAGAAGAAAATTCGTCCATCCGGTTGAAATGCCTCCTGTTCCTATTATCTCTCCGCTTTCTTCAACTTCCACAACAAGAAGATAGTTTCCATCAACCATGAAAGATATGATCTCTTCATCAGACCAGTTTAGCATCCTATCGACTTCTTCATCAGGATGGTCCTTGCCCCTGCTTACTCTGCGCGAATTATTTGCATCCTTGAAAACCTTTATCACGCCTTTTTCATCGCCCGGCCTGTATTCGCGAAGTTGGATATCCATACTAGTTAACCGACGTGAATCTCTTTAAATATGATCCTGATGCCAAATCCTGCCTTCTGGAAACTAATATAAACATGCTAACAGTACTTAGGCCAAGGTGAACCTATGAAATATCTTTCATTGCTTGTACTTTTCATTTTAGCATTTGGCTGTGTTAGCACACCACTTGCTCCTGCTCCAGAGGAAAAAGAGGAAAACATTGTCTGCAGAACTATCAATGAACTAGTTCCTGCTGAGTTTGAAGAATGCTCTGATGTTGCATATACTGAACAGGAATGCGGAAGGCGTTCATTAAATTATACTGCAACTGAACTTCCCATCACCCATCTTTGTATGCTTGATGGAGATTGCGGTGGCAAGCCTCTATCTGAATGTTCTGCATGTCAAAAAGCAGCCACTCGATGTACTATGGTAATCATGAATGATGATCTGAAAAAATCCGGGGAATGGACCGTTGTTGCTAACTTCACACTCGGAAGCTCGGTCTTTGCACGGGATCCGGTTACTATCTCTATAGATCCAAATGAAACAGCAGTCTTTGACTTCCAGCACTTCTATGTTCCTGGAGACCCTATCAACTCTGCGGGATGTGATTTGGCCATAGAAGAGCCTGCAGTTGTAGAAGATTGTTTTGAGATTACTCGGACAAAACAGGAATGCGTCAATGTTACAAGGGATGTGACAATAAAAAAAGAAGTCTGTGAATAGCCAGCAAATGCTGGCCTTTCACTAGACTACACACGCATCCATATAAAAACATTAATGTAGTATCTCTCGTCAATGTCCTCATACAATAAACTTTTTGCTCAGATTCAGATTGGGGAAGTTGAATTTGTCCCCTCAATGGAACAGGAATGGAATGGTATCTACAGGGATAGTATCCTCAGGGGTTCGCTTCTTGAAATTTTGCGGAATATCAAATCCTCAAACATGGAGAGTGCTCCTGGTAATTTCGATGCACTGGTTGTCCAGGCACTTACTCTTCCAGATCCACAAAGGATTCCAGGAGAAGAAATACAGGAATTCCATGACTGGCTAGTTGCATCTGATCTTTCTCTTGTAAAGACACTCTCAAAATCAATCGTACGCGAGCCATCAGAGAAAAAGCAGCTGATCTATTTCAAGATGCTCGAAGAGATTTCACTGTGCTCTGATAATCCTCTTGTCTGGAGGCATGCGATGATGGAGCTTGCAAAGCCACTTATTCCTGGTCTTTCACCTGTTGTTTATTCCCCGGAAGCACAGAGGATCGCAACACTTTCTCTTGAGAGGATACTGGTTGTCCAGGCAAGAAGGCTTCTTCCGCATTCTCAGAAATCCACGCTTGCAGGAGAAATTCTCTCAAGCGCGCTATTCCATTATGAGGATCCAAAGACCCGCTCATATGCAATAGAGGCTCTCACTACCCATCAAAAAGAGCGCTCAATACCAGCGCTTCTTGCCCTCTCTTCAGCAAAGGGAGACCTTCATGTCTATGTGAACATGCTGATGGAGATCAGTTTCATGCGGATGCACACATTATTGAACGGTGACAGCGCTACATTGGCACTGCTCTCACGCGGCGAGACTCCGCCAAGGGCAGCTGTTGTTGAAGAAATCTGCCACTACATGTCCCGTGCCATAACTGTCTCTGACATTACGACCCCGCATCCTCACTTTCTTGCAACCGGAAACCAATTCCCGCTTCCAAGGTTTCCTGAGAATGGCCTTCAGGAAAATGTGTTTCGCGCGCTTGCCAAAGTGGATTCTCCGGCAGCATTTGCTACCATGGTCGATGGCGTAAGTGACCTTATACTACCGCATATACCAAATCCAGACAGCCTGGATCCTCTTCCAAGACCTATCAAATCCGCTCTTCCAACAATAGCTGACTGCGTCCTTGATTCCGGAAGAAGGCTTGGCGTACCTGGAACAACAGAATTCCTCAAGCTTTTCCTGGGCCACCCCGAGCCTATGAAACTCAGCGAGCTCTCAGGATCATCAATAGAGGCTGCTGTTCCATTTGCTGCCCATATACTTCTGAGGAGGGCACAGCTTGGAACTTTTGGCCCATCGCATACTGGTCGCATTGCCGAGAGGGTGCTTCTGGTCGCAGGAGCCCATCTCGAGGATAAAGGGGTTCCGAATTCCTCTTTTGAAACAACAATGAGGAGGTTTTTGGAAATGCATGCAGACGTGTTTAATGCTAAATGCGCAGAGGAACTGGTGATACCGGAAGTCTTTGGGCAGGCACTAAAAACATTCACTTCAAAGAGACTAGCTCCGCCTTCCCAGAATTTACCACCAAAAAGACACAAACATATAAAAGCACGAGCTGCTCCTAGATAGTCATGAGAGGCCAAGAAAATACAATGCGGCGAGCTGTTGCAGCTACCTCAGTTCCACGAAAGCCTACTCATAGTCTTTTTCCAGGAAAGCTCACTGTAGTTACATCTGCTTTTACCTCTCTTTACCAGGGAAGCAGGACAAGTGATCCTGCAGAGCGAAAATCAGCTGCAAAAGAGCTTTACTCAAAAGCACACTCATTTTCTGCACAGGGAATTCTCAGCTCATCCTTGGAAGGAGCAATACTCAATGGCGCAGATCCATCAAAGCTTTTTTCAGAAGTAGTTTCTCTTCACAGGGAAACCGGCGATAATGTTGCCATGGATGCCCTGATGGACTGCTGCGTGGATCTCTCCAAATCCTCAAATGCAGTTACAAGGGGAGTTGCAGTTGATCTTACAAAGACATTGCTTCGGGGAGCAAGCCAGAGGGCTTGTGCAATTGTTGCAGACCAGTGCATTGAGCTTCTCACAGATCCTTCAAAATCCGTTCAGAGCGGAGCAGCCGATATACTTGCGCAGGCATACCGCTACCTTGATCAGAATGGCAGGCAGTTTGTGAGAGAATCAGTAGAGCACATCCAGCATTACGGGGTTCTGCCAGATGCATATGATCCAAATCCAAACGGATCATCAAAGGAAACAGCAACCGACCTTCTCGGAAGGCTTGTCAGTCCAAAAGTAATTGACCTGAGAGAGCAGTCACCAGGAGTCTATAGCCTATAAATTTCTTTCTCATTTTAATAGTGCTGCAATGTTATTTACTCTGGCTTATTCAGAAATAGCTCTCAAGGGCAAAAATCGATATATTTTCCAAAATGCCTTAATCAGAAATATCCAGGCATCACTGCCAGAGCAAAAGATAACTGTCCACAGAAGAGGCGGAAGGCTGCTTCTTGAGTGCGAGCGCTCTGAAAATGTCATTGAGGCTCTGAAAAACACATTTGGAATCGAGTCAGTCTCTCCTGTTGTTTCAACTGATCCTGATATTGACTCAATAAGAGCTCTACTCTCAGGAAAATCCTTTCCAGGAAAGATAAAAGTCCATACCAAGAGATCTGACAAGACATTTCCCATGCAGTCCCAGCAGGTAAATGAGATAATTGGCCGCGATCTTGTTGAGCGCGGCGCAAAGGTTGATCTGAAGCATCCTGACCAAACCATCTATATCGATATTCTCAATGACGAGGCACTGGTATATTTTGAGAGAATAAAATGTCCTGGCGGACTTCCGGTAGGCGCCTCGGGAAGGGTTTTATCACTCTTATCCGGCGGAATTGATTCTCCGGTTGCATCACTTTTGATGATGCGAAGGGGCTGCTCAGTTGACTATCTCCATCTTCATTCATTTGCAGAAAACAGCGATGCAAAAGATTCAAAGATCATACGTATTGCAAACAAGCTGAAAAAGTTCCATCCTCCAAAATCAAGGGTTTTCATTGCTCCATATCTCGAATTCTACAAGAAGACCCTATCCTCAAATAACCGCAGCGAGGCTATAATCTTCCGAAGATTCCTCCTTCGCCTTGCAAGCTGCATTGCAAAAAAGTACAAGATAAAGGCAATTGTCACTGGCGACAGCCTGGGACAGGTCGCATCACAGACCCTCGAAAACATCCATACAACAAATGAAGCATCAGAACTTCCTGTCTTCAGGCCTTTGATTGCCTACAACAAGCAGGATATCATTGACTACTCCATCCAAAGCGGACTGTTCGACCTGAGCGTTGAAAAATACAAGGACTGCTGCTCCCTGGTCTCACACCAAAGTCCTTCAACAAGAGTAAGGCTTGAAGCTGCAAGGAAAATAGAAGAAGATCTTGAAATCGAAAAAATAGTTGAAAAAACAATGGAGCAGGTTGAAGTAGTGAAGCTATAGCCCTTCTTCGTCTTCAGGCTCTTCCTCTGGTTCTTCATCTTTTTTGTTGACTTCACTCATTATCGAATAGACTACTTCCCTTGATTTGCTGTTGTGATGGAATCCGTATGCTGTAAACAGAACTGCAATAAATACTATGGTATATCCGATGTATGAGAATGCGGTGTCTGCAGGGAAATAACCGATGAAAAACAGTCCTCCGAGGGCAAGGCTGATGCCTGTTCTTATATATGCCAGGCTTGTTCTTTCTTTTGCTAATTTGGTTCTCTCTATTGCCAAGTGATCCCTCAGTATTAATTCGGACTCCTCCATAAAGTATTATGGTAATTTATGTTTATAATACTTTAACCTGTTTTTGTTAATTTTTTCTACAAATGAACCCGCTCAAGCCTAATTCCAAGCCCTTTTTTCAAATTTAGCTCTTTTTTTGTAATTTTTGCAATTCCAACACCAACAAACAGGTCTCTGTAGTATATCGCAACCTTTTTGCCTTCCTCAACTTCTTCCATATCCTCTATCGCAGGGATCATGATCTGCGCTCCGCCTTTTACTGATTCAAGCGCGCTTTCCTTGATAAAGACCTTGGGAAGCCTTATGAATTCCTCAGGCGCCCTGAGCATTTTTTCAATATCCTCCGGCTTTCCCTGCTTCTGGCAGTAGACCGCATCAATAAGGTCATAGATGCTGCTGCACATGTCCTCTGTGATTTCCCCCACTGCTGTTCTTCGAAGCTCTTCCATTCGCGCTCCGCCGCACTTTTTTCCAAGGTCCTTGCACAGTGTCCTGATATATGTTCCGGCATCAACCTTTGTTTCAAAGAGCGCGAGCCTTGGATTGTCCTTGTCGATTTCAATGAGCTTCAGGTAGTGGACAGTGCGCTTTCTGGGTCTTTTTCGAACTGCACTTTTTTTCGGAGGGGTTTGCGTGAGTGTTCCGGTAAATTCTGAAAACAATTTTTCTATCTTTTCTCTTGTCTGCACTTTCTTGAATTTGATTATGCCGACATATGTCTTGTCTGCACCTGCAATGTACCTGAGTAATTTTGTTGCCCGTCCAAGTGCAATCGGAAGCACTCCGGATACCTGCGGGTCCAATGTTCCTGCATGCCCTGCTCTGGCAGCACCAGTAATCTTTTTTACAAAAGTAGTGATCTCATGGCTGGTGTGGCCAGGAGGCTTGTCCAGGATTATTACATTGTTGGATTTCATTTCTTTGGCTCAAGGTGCGATATTGAAACTTTGCGCTCTTTCTTCTTGTCCTTGACCATGACAAAATTAGAATCCACAATTTTGGTAATTGTCACTTCTTCTCCTGCACGTCTTCCTGCTTTCATAATACAAGTTCTTCCCTCTTCAATTGCCGGCATAATAATTCCCTCCTATTTCTTTATAATCTCAAGACTTTTTGCAAGTAATTCTTCAGGTGAGAAAACTCCGCTGTCAAATACTGCATCAAAATTTTCCTCACTGTCAATATCTATTCCATAAATTTTCTTATAACGGTTGCGGTTGTTCTCGTCCCTCTGCCTGACATGCTCAATTGCTTCTTCAATTTTCATCCCGTCTCTTTTTGCAATCCGCTCTGCCCTGGTTTCAACTGACGCGAAAATCTTTATCCGCAAATCAGCATCAACAATCCATGGGCCGAGCCAGGTTGTTACAATGCAGTTTTCCTTTGCCTGTTCCTTGAGCACTTCATCGAACTTTTTGTCAATGTTGGGATCGTTCTCTGCTTTTTTCTGAAATTCCATCAAGGGGATTCCTTCTTTTTTTGCAAGGTCCTTGAATGTCGGGCAGACAAGCTTGTAGCCAAGCTCTTTTGCAAGAAGCTCTCCAAGCGTGTTCTTGCCGCTTCCAGTTAGGCCAGAGACTGTTATGATCATCTTATCTCCTATTTCTTCTGCAGTTTCCCAATCACGAATCCCAAACTAAGATTTGCGATCAATGATATGAGTATGAACCACCAGTATGGCTGATAGATCCTTGAAACATTGAGTATCGGGATTGTAAGTGGAAGGTCGACTCTGAATGCAGTTGCATTGTCTAATTTTGCCTCAATCATGCTGACATCATTTGCACTTGCATATATCTTCACTGTTTCTCCGGAGACATAATTTTTCTTGTCTGTATTGACAATAATGCTTTCTCCAACAGGGTTCTCCAGATAGCTGTCATCTATCTCCTTTTCATATGCAAAGAATGTTGAATTGTATCCGACTTCAGCACCGTTCCTGTATGCCCTTACATTTGCAACCCATTTTCCGCTGTTCTCAGGATCCAGGCATCCGGAATACACTCCGTCTTCAGCAACGTCATCACAACCATATCCATCATCAAGAAGCTGGATTTTTATGTCATCTGAAACTGTCGGATCTATCTGTCCTATCATCCAAGTGAATGCGAAAAATATTGCCAGGATGATGATCATTGGCTTGAACTGCGCAAACATCATGGTGTTCATCTTCGGAAGGAACTCCATCTGCTTCTTCATGATCTTGTCCATCTCTGCCTTGTCATTTTTTTCCTTTGCCTTTTTCATGTCCTCATTGAGTTTTTTTGATTCTTCCTGGATCTCCTTGATCTTGCTTCTGTCAATGAGTTTGTTTTGAATGAACTTGGCAGTTCCCGCATAAACAAGGGCCAATACACCAACTAGCGTTGTAAATAATTCAAAATCCATCATAAACAACTGCGCGGCAAGAATTAAAATAGCTTCCATGTTTTTGCAAAGAGATTTAACCGAATGCACAGTATTATTTTTGATGAGCGAAGAACTTGACAGCAAAACCAAACTTGAAATATACAAGGTTGTGCTCACTCGCTATAAGGATCTGATCAATGAAAAAGAATCGCAGTCGATTTCAGAGATCAGGCAGAAGATGGTTCCCTATACAGATACAATAAGAAAAATAAGAGACAATCTCACAAGCGAAATTATAGGCTATACATATGACCGCGATTTCCTTGCGGCAGCCCAAAGGGCAATGGCATATGTAAGGCAGATAAAAACATGCGAATTTGCATTTACTTTTTTCATGGATTTTGCACAGATGGATGAGCTTAAAGTCGGAACTGTAATGGACAAGGCAA
>Ga0180432_10008973_pt1 | contig 12306 bp, 7 predicted proteins | sample SS_ome_10_FD_132414 | JGI IMG/M metagenome (GOLD analysis project Ga0180432, IMG submission 132414) | Hypersaline lake sediment archaeal communities from the Salton Sea, California, USA - SS_1_MS_2 metaG | ecosystem: Environmental > Aquatic > Non-marine Saline and Alkaline > Hypersaline >...
ACGTTCCCGTTCGAGTCAAGGACGCTGGCGATGTGGTCGTCTTGGTCTACGCCGTACCTCGTTTCAGCCCCCCGTGGATCGACAACCAGTACCCTATCACCAGCGTATGTGTACTGTGTCTCTCGACCACTTGAGGTTCGCAACACGGTTACACGCCCAAGTGCATCGTAGCCAATGTGAGTCTTCGCAATGCCTAGGCTTGGGCCACACTCAGTGAGGCGACGCTTCTCGTCGTATGCGTATTGGGAATCTCCGACTGGCGTGACTGCACGGACCAGGAAACCATCCGAATCATACTCATACGTCACAGCTCTGCCTGTCCAGTCCTTTATGCGGGCCACCTTGCCGTCGTCATAGGACAGGGCGACCTCCTCTCCCAACTCAGTGACCACAGACGTCAAGACCCCCATGTCGTAGTCGAAAGAGAGGCATCGCCCATCCGCGCTCGCCCAGCTGAGCAGCCGCCCATCTGGGCCGAAGGCCAGATGCACTTCACCCGGACCGCGAAGCTGCCAGCCGCCACTCTTGTCTTGAGAGAGGGCAAGCTCTCCGCACGCGTTGCATTTATAGTCCCCGTCTGCATCTCGGTTGAACACCAGGGGGCTATCCTCCAGACCTGTCAGCGTAGCGGCGTTGCTCAGAAGCTGATCAAACATCCACTGCACGATGAGTACCGCGCGCATCGCGCGATCCAGACTCCTCGACGATTCGCCAAACTCGAGGAGCCCCCCCGCGATGTAGACTGCCACGATCACTTGAGCTGCATTGAGTGCCCGATCATTGGCGGCGAGGTGAGACCATCCACTGACTGTGTGAACCGCGATATCGTATGAGTGCTGCCATCCGAGGCCAATCGTTGTGGCTTCGGAACCCAGACCCACGTAACGCCGCTGTAGAGGGGGAAGACCTCCGGGCGCCTCACCTACGAAAACTAGATCAGTCACCTTGTGTCGCAACGCACCGCTCTTCAGATCTACAGAGATGCCGGACTCCGGTAAGCTAACACCGGCATGTGGAGTCACGGTCGTGTCCGCTGGCACTGAGAGGATATCGAAGCCCGGCGTTGCGATGACACCGCCGTCTATTTTCGTCTGCGTCCACACCACGTGCCCATCTGCAATGAAGACCGCGCCTTCCCAGTCCCCAATCCGCACGTCTCCGTCGGGGAGAATGGCATAGGCGTCTGGGCCCAGTTCACCTTGCTCGAAGACGCCCCGTAGATGCTCCTTCACTGGATCCGAAAGCGAGAGCTCTGGCAGAATCTCGGCCCAGTTGTCATCATCCACCCTGTAGACTACAAGGCCTTGAGCATTCGCAGCAGCAAGTCCGGAGATTGCGGAAACCGCCTTCCTCCCTTGAAGCTGCTCGATGTGGGCATGCTCCACAGCACTCTGAGTGTGTCCCATAAGCCGATCGAAGGCCTTCGCTCGGACAGAGCTGCTTCCCCCCCGCCAGTAGGTGAGACCAGGATCAAACCACAGGTCGAACTGGTATCCATTGACCGTCGAGTTGAATGTGCAGCGATATGTCGGTGCCACTCGGACTTCAAACATAGGGGCCATCACATCGTGCACGATTCTCCAGGTCTCGTCTAGATAACTCAGACCCATCACATGGAGCGATTCACAGATCACTGGCAGCGAGTACTCCGATGCAGCCTCTTCCTCCTCGTCCACTGGTGTTCTCAGTTCATAACCCTCCGGTTCCGGCGTGCCCAAAGCGAGATCAGGCGTCTTCGCACTGTCTTCGAGCAACACGTGCTCTAACAGCATCCTCCTGGTTGACAGGATCGCGCTGGGGTCTCCTCCCGCAATAAGGGACAACACATAGGTTTCCCCCCTTACCAATGGGCGTTCTCTGGTATCTATGGACCCAGTGGGCGTTCGAGACGTCACAGTCAAGGTGTATGTCCTAACTCCGGGATCTGGCTCGATTTCGAAGATGCGATTCCCGTCAATTGCTACCGTCACTGTGCTATAGTCCGTGTGAATCGCCAATGGCTTTCCAGAGATCTCATGGAGACGCAGAGTCGTCTCCCATCCGAGCTCAGGGATGGACACATCGAACAGGTACCACTCGGCTTCAGGGACGGCATCGAGTTCACGCTCTGCGATCAGCTCAGACTCGAAACTGATACCGCTTGCTGTCTCCCGATCCACAACGCGGGTCCACTTGCCCACGATGTCGGAAACCGTGGCCTCCGGGGACGTGTCTTCCAGATACTGCTGCAATGCGCTCGCGTACTCCGCAAGGCTGCTCTCCAATATCTCTGCATTCAGTTTCTGCACGGAGTCAGAGCGTATTCTCGCCCCTCGCTTCGTCGCTCTCATTAGGGAAAACTCGTCGTAGTCCAAAGCAGTCCCAAGATCGATACAGGCCTCGTACTCGTACAGCTTGAAGCTAGGATCGACCATGTGCCAGGTATCGCCTATGCGAACCTTGACCCACACATGCTCAGCCCGAAGGAGGTATCCATTCGGTGTCTCTCTGAATGTTGCAGGTTTCCCCAACTGGTTGAAGAAGCTGACGCACACCTCAGCTTCGTTCATCGGTATCTCCTCAGGATCCAAGAGGGCCAGATCCCACTCTGAGAGGTGTGCATTCAGCCACGCTTCTGCTGTATGAACTGGCATCTCGACGAACCCGGTCACAAACCGAGCTTCGTATCCAGCTTCGCGAAGAAGCGCAACAAGAAGTGCGGCAAGCTCCCAATCGTTGCCCGCTCTCTGAGCGATCGTCAACCAGGGGGGCTTCCTGTATCCCGCTACAGGTTCGTGGTCGAACTCATGCCGTACGTAGTCAATGATGGGCCGCGCATCGCTCCCCAGCACGCGCACCGTGTCCTTAACGGACACAGGAACCCAATGCGCTTCACTGTTCACTGAATTCGCATCGGCGTGACACCAGACCACAATCTGCAGCACGAGCAGCATCAGAAGCTTCAGTACCCTATACCGCTTCGTCATTACCCGTATACTATGTCCGAGCTGTTCTCTCGTCAATCCTGGCAATACCATGTATATTGTGATTGCTGCCCAAGCATGCCTTTCGCTACGGCTTGCCCGCGTTGAGTAGTTACCATGTTTGCCTGAGGACTGCTGGAAGGATGACATCCGAAGGGGGCACAGTGAGACATGCAGTGCTGGTCGCTGGGATGGTGGTCTTGCTTGCTAGTTGCATCCTGGCACAAGGCCCCGATGAGTGGAATACCGTACAGTTGATTCCCGCCTTCTATGATTGCCGAGACGGACGAGACACGCATATCCTCGTCACATGCCATGCGGAAGACAGCGTTAGCTATGGCTGGGTATTGTACAACGCGTATGGTGAGGTGCTGCAGGCATGGAACGGCTCAATCTCCTCTGGAGCATTGGCGCTTCTGCAGCCTCGGCAGCTTCTTGAGTCCGCTCCGCTAGGGTTCGATAAGTGGGATCTCGCTTGGGGGGTGATTGCGGTGCATGTCCTTGACGATCCATCAAGTGAAGGGGCACTCAGCATGACCGCTGTCTACTACACCGAAGGGAACCGGGAGCTCTGTCGTGAACATCTAGCACCAACCGAATACACCTACGTATCTGGGACTGAAGCCTCCAAAGCCGTCTTCTATAGAGCCACATCCATGATCAAAGATGTGCTTGTGGTCTCCAATGGATCGCCCGATGAGGTCGAGTTCATGCTGGAAGGTTTCGACTCCTCGGGGCGCCCAATCTTCTCAGAGTATGGGTTCCTGTCGCCCTATGAGTCCGACTACTATGCTCTGCACGAGCTGGTTCCGGACCCGTCTAGCACTGACTACCAAGGGATCCTTCGAATCACTGCGGATCGTGATGCCATGGACTTGCTGCAGCTTGTCTTGGAGCACTGGCTTGGAGGTGCACTGTTCTTCAATGAGCCGATCCGCTAGGCGGCGCCCATTTGCCTGGGGATTCGCCGTGGCTTGTGTCCTGCCGGTGTGCCAGGTTGAGGACCCATGCATCAACAACGACAACTTAGGGGGTAGGAGATGAGTCACAAGCTAAGAGCAAGCTGTGCGGCAACCGTTGTCATGATTCTCGTATCGGGCATAGCTGTCGCGAATTCCGAGGTTGTTCAGACTATCCCAGTGTTCTTCGACTGCAGTTGCGAGCGCAGCACAACCATCTACCTCCTTCAGGCTTCTGAACAGGATGTCCAGTTCCGCGCTCGAATCTACACAGCAGCAGGAATCAGCGTGGCAGAGCTAACCAACGTGCTGCCGCCTCACAAGTACGTGCCTCTTGAGATCTGTCCAGCTTTCCAGGGCAAACCTCCCGCAGCCATTGGCGGTGAGGGAATGGCATGGGGTGTGGTTCTGGTTGACATCCTAGATGATCGAGATGCAGCGAATGCTATCCAGTTCTGGGTTCCGCACAATGCGCCGCGCCCATCGGACAAGTCAATCCCAGCCATTGCTCCCGGACCGCAGCTCGCGTACCCATTGACTGGGTGGGAACATGACGGCCAAAGCCACATTGGAGCATTCTACCGTGCAACCCCCGGCGCCAATGACGCGCTGATTGTGGGGAACATCTCAACCGAAGACATCACCTGCAAGCTTCAGGTTTTCGATTGGGATGGGAACGAGCTGTTGAACAGAGACATCCTGATCGCACCAATGACGGCTGTTCGGAACAAGCTCACGGATCTGATTCCTCTCGAGCCCAGCTCCTCGCATCAGGGGGCACTAACACTCACTGTAGATACGCTGCATGTAGACGCGATTTGGTGCGCGCTTGCACACTACTTCGAGGATGTGTATCTCGACTGTGAACAGCTCCCGTAGTTGAGGGACTCGCTCTTCTGAAGAAGCAATCTACTGGCAGTGCCAGGTGTCATTTCATGCTCGTGCAGGCAGCCCCTGACTTCTGGCAAAGGGCTGATCTCAGAACAGCGTCTGCACAGTGGCGAGTATGCATCGGCACGGAGCTGTTCAGGGAGATGCTGTGCATCGCTGGCCAGAGATCTCCCCGATACACTTCGCAGGTTCCCGAAGAAGCGAGAATCGGGAGACTTGTCGCCTTTCGGAGAAGCATCTAGACTGGCAAGCTGGATCGACAAGCAGGAAGAGGAGATGCACGAACGATACCACTTCCCTTGCGAGGGATCTGTCGGCTCAAGCTACGGGAAGCTCGATACAAGGAGACTGGAATGACCATGCGCAAGACAAAGCTCGCAGTAGTGATGGGACTTGCTGCTTCCATCTTCGCAATGGCGCCAAGCGCAGCAACGCCGGGGGACCTCTGCGCACTGATACCTCTATTCTATGATGTTGCCTCCAATGCAGAGACCGTTCTCCACTTGACCAATCATACTGACACTGAGATCACCTGTTCGGTTGAGGTATACAATGCATACGGGGAGTTCCTGCACGGACTCCCGTTCCTCTCTCTCCCACCGCATGGCGCCACCGTTGTCGATGTGCGCGAACAAGCGCAGTACCTTCCAACGATCCCCAATTGGGATCTCGCGTTTGGGCTTTTTCTTGTGGGGCTGCTCGAATCGGGAGAAGGAGCGCCGAGCCCAAACGATGTTGGAATCAACGTCGATCGATGGCGCAATTACTGGCACGCAGTAGATGTGATCATCTCATGGACTCCAACCAAGTCCACCAATCCCGTTTCCGTCGTGAGCGGACCCTTCATGTCTACAGAGCACTACGACACGGAAATCCTTGTACTGAATACGTCAGTGGAAGAGATTGAGGCGGTCCTCCAGCTATTCGAGCGAGATGGAGCGCTTCTGTACGAAGAAGCGCTTTGGCTTCTGCCTAGGGAATGCTATCTGACAACGGTCGGCGAGGTTATCCAGGAATCTGCACTGAAGTCCTATTCGGGGTGCTTCGAGGTATCCCTGGATCATAGCGAAGCCTCAAGCGCACTCGCTGTAACCAGATACTACTACGACGATCGGCGTGTCCACGAGCAGCAATACCCCTTGCTTGGAACCTGCTCCGTCAACGGAGCGACCAGAGAGCATCAAGGATTCCCTTGGGGCTCTGATCTGTAGTCGAAGTAGCACTTCTCTCAGGACTCCCGCCAGATGGCGGTCGCAGGTCAGTGTGCTGACCGACTTGCGGCATGAACCATCGCCGGAGTGGCTCATGTTGCGAACGTTCCCGGACCGATCTTCGCATGACTACACGAGTCGCCATGGTCCCAAGCAATGCAACGAATGGCTACTCTGCTGTCACAACGCACCGTGCGGCGCTCACAGTCCCCCAGGTTTCACACGGCTGTTCCCACAACGCTTTCGCAGCATACGTCACTCCAATACGTCTCTCCTCGGGATGCAGCTCATGTCAACTGCAGCATTGCCTCTGGTTCGGATCCGGGATGAAGGTCAGGTCTAGACCGAGCTTCAGGCAGGAGATCTGGGTTTGCGACGATGTGTACGCAGGGAATTGCCAGATCATGAACACTTGTGGCATGATGTTGCCAGCAGACGAAGGAAGCCGGCGCTACGACAGTCAGTGAGCAAAGCCACTGTAGGCGCCCAAGACGCGCGAGGAAGAGGAAGCGAATCTATGAGCAAGTGGTCGGTGGGTGTGCTGGCCATCAGTCTGTTGGCTGTCTCAATCGGTGTTGCTCTTTTCCTCCAGCACCCTCGCCCTAGAGACCCCAATGCAGATGAGTCAAGTAGATTCGACCTGCAGCCGGGTATGGGGAGGGCTGCCGGCATTGTCGTGGACTCGGGTGACTTCCTCCCAGAGGGGGCAACGCCTCAGACGTATGTAGGAGCTTCGATCGTGATCCGCAGAGCAATTGAAGCGGGGATCTACACGGTAGGTCAAGAAGAAGCTGAGCGCACGAACTATGAGGCAGGCGACACCGTCGCTGAAGGTGAATCGGGAGAGGGCGGCTACTGGCAGGTGGATCTAGATCCGGGGATGTACTTCATCCGAGCCTTCTACGAAGAGTCTAGCTACTCAGAGGAGTTGCTGGTCGATATCGAAGAGGGGGCCGCTCTAGATCTTAGACTGGAACTGCACCACGGAGTGTAGAAGAGAGCCAGCGAATCGCTTGCATACGGCCAGAGACGAGAGCCGTCTCCCTCAGAAAGGAGGCCAGGATATGGTCCCGATGCCAAGTACAAGAGTGCAGTTGCAGGAGGGGGAGGTCCTCCTTAGGGAATCGAGGGCCAACCTGCAGACGACCTTCATTGTTCCACTCGGAGGCAGGCTTCTGCTGACCAACAAGCGACTCAGCTTCCTTCCCGATAGGTTCTCTATTCCCATTCCAGCACGGAGAGCGAAGGACACGATACTTGGCCTTGCCTCCGTGACGGCGGTAGAAGCCGTGAAAGGGGACATGGCCAATCTCCTTGCCGGCAGCTTCAGACGCCGGCTTCACGTTCAATGCAATGAGGCGTCTTACCTGTTTCAGGTGTGGAACCTGGATGAGTGGCTTAGAAGCCTCAGGGAGGCAGTTGCATCTGCGACGTGACTGCTCATAGGATAAGCGTTCGCATCGTCTAGTAGCGGCCTTCGCGGAAGGCTGTTGTCGGTTTTCTTTGGGAGGTGCCCGGTATGCGAAGGCCTGGAGTAGTAGCTCACTCAACCCCGCTAGCACTCTGCGCTTGCGCAGCGCTTCTGACGTTGCCCCTGATCCTAGGCACTTCCATTGCCGTAGTTGGCGGGTGTGAGGGATGCTCGAGGTCCTACCAGGCACTTGTGGAGGCAGAGAGAGACAGGGACATCTACTACCAGAAGTACTTGGCCGCCTACAACTTCTTCCAATACTGTCTAGATCAGGGGTGTGATACGGGCATGCCGGCAGCAGACACGCCGACAACAACCACGACAACAGACACAGCAGACCCGACAACAGACACGACAGGGGAATTCATGTGGGCGCCGAATGATGGTGCTTGCGATACATGGCTTGGCGAAGACTGCGCCAAGTCCCCCAACGATTGTGGATGTCTTGGCGAGATGTGTGACCCCGCTCACGAATACAGCGATGAATCGGGATGTGTTGTCAAGAGGGCCATAGGCACGCTGGTCCATTCTGATGGCATTGAGTCCTATCGGAGTCCTGCCTCAGGGGATGTTGTGCTCGAGGGCGTGGGGCGGATCCACTTCCCTGATCCGCCGGATAGGATCGCTGTACTTCACGACGGGCAAGGTGTAGCCCGCATTGAGCCGCGTGGAACAGAACTCTGCATCTATGTCAGTTCCGGATCGATAATGCTTCAGGTATTGAAGGGCGCGGCGTCGTTCTCAGACTTCGCCTATCGGAGTTCGGTAGTCGTCGAGGAGAATCACTCGTCTATCATGATGCTGGCTGATCCTGAACCTTCTGAGCCTTTGCCGTTCGAGCCCGCTGATGTCGAACGGTGGTGGGAACAAGACATCGGCGAGGTGGGAAGCTCTGAAGGCGAACGGGTAAATCGACCCCCCACTGCTTCATTCGTTGTGGTTCCGGACAGACCGACACCTGATGATACGCTGAGCTGCACGAACACATCCTTCGACCCAGATGGAGACTCACTCACCTACTCGTGGTACTTCGACGGCGAATACGACAGCAACATAGGCAATCTCCCCGACTGGACGTGGCCAAACCCACCCGCCGGGGAGTACACCATAGCGCTGGTGATTGTGGACGGCAGGGGTGGAAGCGATGAGTGCTCTATGGTAGTGACCGTCGCCGGAGATGGCGAGGCTGCAGAAAGCAGAAGTGGCAGCAACGGCGGTATCCTGTATCTCCTCTCCATCCCAGTACTCGCCGTAATAGCGGTCCTGATCCGTCGTAGACGGAAGGGAAGGTAGCCAAGTACGGTCCTTGGCGCCCTCCCGAGGCAGTGTTTGTGACTGCACGGTGAATCTTGAGGGCACTGGCAAGGAGGATTTGGGATGAATCACAGGATCAAGAGGATCGCTTTCTCTGCCTTATTGGCCTTCGTTCTAATGGAGGCTGCAGCACCAGCCGTTGCCAATGCCCAGGCCGAGTTCCTGGAGCTCAAGTTTGGTCAACGCGTGATGGCTCCCGGTGATGCTATCCCCTTCGAAGTCCAATACATGACTCGCTTTGACACGAGCAGAGGAGAGTGCCTGGGTGTAGATCCGCCTGATATCCCCTTGATAATGGTAAATGTGGGTCTATTCGGTTACTCTGGCGCCGAATTGACCGGGTATCTCGCTACGGCCTGTTCAGGTACATATCATACAATACTGAACGCCACATATGAGGTACCACTCGCTACTCCTCCGGGGAGATACAGTGTCTATGTCAAGCTGGCCAACGGACAGCTGTCCAGCGCTCCTGTGGAAATCGAGGTGAAGCTGTCTGAGCTGACCGTGACTACCGCCAGCGGATGCCCCTCCGGCCCTCCAGGAACTGAGGTAACGATCTCGGGCGGGGTGTTCAAACCCGGCGAAGAAGTCGACATCACTTGGGGTGAGGATCTAGGGGTGGGTACAGCCATAGCGGATAGTGATGGGAGCATATCGCTCAGGTTCGAGATCCCAGAAGGTGTTGAGCATCCTATGGAGTACACCGTGTACGCTATTGCCATGGAAGGACAGGGTGGCGCTTCTGGGAGGTTCCTGGTAAGAGATGGGTTAACCCTTTCCTTGACGGGCAATCCTCGCATTCCTCTCAGTTCCGCGAAGTACCTCAATCCCGAGATTCGAATGGCGCTCGCAGGTTGGGAAGACGAGCTTCCGGCGGAAACGGCATTCGGCTTCGTAATGGATCTGCGCCTGAAGATTGAGGACAGCTTGGGGCACGCGTTCGACAAGACCATCAAGTCTGTAACAATCGATGGCTTCGAACTATATTATCATGCGCCCGATCGGTGTGAATGCGGCAGTGATCTAGAAATCGTTGCGTTTCTGGCCTCGCTTCTCAAGAAGATCCCGCAAGAGTGGTGGGTGTCGAAAGGTGGTGACTATCGGGAATTCCTCGCACTGAAACGACCCAACGTAGAGGGGAAGGAGAAAGATCTCTGCCACGTGACGAAGCTGTCAGCACCTCTGAGCGAGCCGGTGATTGTGAGGATAGAGATCACGCGAGCGGAGCTTTTCTTTGACGACGGGGACGCTGTTCGTCGAAGACCTGTTGCCCTGCAGGACGCTCAGCTTGAGTACGAATTGGGGCAGGCCATAACGATTGCCGAACTTGCCGACATCAAGACGTGGGAAAAACTGACCCAACCTACTTCTCAGCAATGGAGGGATTTCTTCTTCATGTTTCTGCCCGCCAGATTCAGTGCAACGTTCCACCTCGTGGAACACAGACCGGTAGCAGCAATAAAGGACCTTCTCCCGTGGGCGATGCAATTCCTCCTAGCTACGGACTGGCACGAAATGCTCCTTTACCCTTCCAGCGGCGCATGGCCCAGTGCGGTCTGTGCGAAGTCATTCGTTGAGGGCCTCGACTACAGACATGTTGAGCCGTTCTGGCTGAACTACGACACCGGTGACATCGTGACCATAGACAAGTACGGGATGATATACGACGTAGAGGCGGCCGCCATGCCCGCGGCTGTCCCGTACTTCTACATCGTTTCAGCAAGCAACGATCCTATGGTTGAGGGTGAGATACTCCATGTGCCAAATACCACCGCACCGTTCAATTCTCCGTGGCAAGGCCCACAAGAAGATTCGCAATGGATTGTGGGAGCCAGCCGCGACAGCACCCTCTCAAGCATATACTGCAATGTAATGACAGTGCAGGGTTGGATCTACTTCGAATCGACAAGAGAGGGACAATGCGTGCTCAGGCCGCACTCTCTCATTTCCCTTGAGTTGTGTCGAAAAGGGGACGTCTTCGCTATACCAGGGGCGACAATCGCAATGGGAGAGATCACCGTGTGGAATGAGCCAATTACGATTGGCATAGGCACGTTGTCGTTAGCTCGTGTTGTCGAAGAACCTCCTAGGGTCTTGGCGTACGTAAAGTCGAACGGTACAAGATATACGGTTCGTGTGGAGGAGAATGAGAGCTTCGAGGTGAGCGTGGAAGAGGGAAGCGTGGATGTCTTGGACGTGAGCGGCCATCTAGTTGACACGGTGATGGTTGGGGAGAGTGAAACGTACGGTTTCCAGCTTTTCAGTGGACAAGGCGACGTTAACGTCCCTCCCACCGCTTCATTCGCCCTAATGCCTCAAGAACCCGAAGCCGGTGACGACATCGTTGTCGCCAGCAAATCGTCTGATCCGGATAGTGACTTGCTGACGGTCTCGTGGTATCTGAACGGCGAACAGCTATCAGAGATAGGCAATCAATCTGATTGGGAATGGGAGAATGTGGAAGCAGGAGAACACACCCTCCTCTTGCGTGTGGAGGATGGCAAGGGCGGGATCGACGAGCACTCTGTGGTAGTAGACGTCAGAGCTCCCGGGCAGGAATCCGCCAATCGCCCCCCTATCGCTTCGTTTGCCCTGATACCGACAGATCCGAAGGTGGGTGATCCCATCGTAATTGTCAGCACATCCTCAGACCCTGATGGCGATCCTCTCATGCATACATGGTATGTCAACGGGGAATACGAGATCAGCGCCGGGGACCGCTCCGAGTGGACATGGTCTAGCCCGGGCGAGGGGGAATACACGATCGGGCTGGTCGTCATGGATGGAGAGGGCGGAATCGGTGAGCACGCAGACACAGTAACCGTTGTCGGAGATGGCAGAGAAAATGCACGTAGCGCCAGTGGCGGCATGAACAGCCTGCTGTATCTCCTCGTGATACCTGTGGCCGCGGCAGTAGCGATTGTCATCGTTCGTATGCGAAAGAGACGGTAGCCGGCCACAATCTCTACCCACTCTTGTGGCTCCGCCGGAGACAGTCCAGGCAGAGCTTGGTGAGGCCGACCTTGTCTGCCGTATCAGTTCTGAATGAAGTCTGGTCCTCTTCTGAACCATAAATCGGAATCCGCCCGGGCGTTGGATCGAACCCGCTGTGGCCCTCTTCTCGTCGGGCGGAAGGAATGCGCAGAGACGATGAGGTCCTCCGAAGCAAAGACAGAGAGAGCGGCTTGGAGCCTCGGGAATCCAACCAACGGCCTCATCTGACTGTTCTCACATCACGCAGACGGACTTCTGGCAAGAAACGACAGCCAAGGATCCTTATCCGATAGCAACAACAGCACTGCGTTTCCAGCGCTGGTTGGGAGTAGCGGATACGTTCAGAACTTGCTCGGTAGGAGGGGGGGGGAACGGATTCCATCCAGGTATTCCTCCTCCACCCTGCTTGTCTGGCCCCCTTCCGTGACGGCGCAAAGACTACTCATGGTCTGCGGAGCCCTCGAGAAGCCACGAGAGAATCGGTTGATACACATTCCATG
>Ga0180432_10008974_pt1 | contig 12304 bp, 8 predicted proteins | sample SS_ome_10_FD_132414 | JGI IMG/M metagenome (GOLD analysis project Ga0180432, IMG submission 132414) | Hypersaline lake sediment archaeal communities from the Salton Sea, California, USA - SS_1_MS_2 metaG | ecosystem: Environmental > Aquatic > Non-marine Saline and Alkaline > Hypersaline >...
AGAGGTACAGCACCGATAGGGCGATCACCCCGGCGCATCCCATGGCCGCCAGGGGGAGCACCGCACGTCTCAGGGCGGCGCGCCGGCGGCGCACGAGCAGGTAGCCCAGGTACAGGAGGATCGCCGCGGGCACGCACACGGACTGGAACTTCGCCCAAACGCCGGCAAACAGGGAGCAGCCGGCAGCCAGCGACCAGAGGCCCGCGCGGCTACCCGGCCGCATGGCCCTGTAGAAGCACCATAGCGACAGCAGGCTGAACAGGACCAGCGGGCTGTCGGGACGGACGCAGGCCCCGTAGTAGAGGACCAGGGGGCTGGCCAACAGGACCAGCAGGGCCGCCAGGGCCGGCAGCGGGCCGTGCTCGCGCCACGTGATGTGCCACACCAGCACGAAGATGGGAAGGGAGAAAAGCAGCGCGTGCACCAGCCGGCTGGAATACTCCTCCGACGGCCACGCGGCCTGCGTGACGGAGGCCACCAGCATGGCCAGCGGCGGGCTGGTGACAAAGAGCTGCTGGTCGCCCAGGTCTTTACCCCTGGTACACCAGGGGAGCCCCGTCCGGGCGATCGCGCGGGCGATGTTCAGATAGTCGGCCTCGTCGAAATCGAGCTCCCGGTGCATCAGGCTGTAGGTCAGCCACGCGGCCACCAGGATGAGGCCGCCGCAGGCCACCCCGACGGCCAGCACTGCCCGGGGACCAAGCGGCTTGAATACCGGCTGCTGCGGCACACCGTCACCTCGGCTGTCTGGAGCGTGTCTTTCGGCGGGCGTCTTGTGGGGCGCAGCCGCCCTCTGCCTTCCCGCGCGCAACCATAGCATGCACGCACGGTGGGGTCCGGCCATGTGCCGGCACAACCCGAACGATCGCCAGGACCGGCGCCCGGAGAGAGGCCGTTTAGCCCGAGCACTTGTGCCGGGGGCGCCTCACCTCCGCCCGTCACGCCGGCGCCAGAAGAGCATGCCCAGAAGACCGAGGGCGGCGAGCACCAGCGTCGAGGGCTCTGGCAGGCGCACCCCGAAAAGCTGAATCTCGCTGATGCCGACGAAACTGGTGTATCCCCAGTTCTGCTTGATGTCCACGGCGAGCCAGCGTCCCCAGACTCCGCCGAGGTCCAACAGGTCGGGCGTGTTGTAGCCGCTGGTGCCGGGGGCCTCGGTAAACTCCACGTCCGGGGCGACCAGTCGCCAGACGGCCGTATCGGAGAAGTCCGGCGTCAAGGTGGACATGCCGGGGTCCTCCAGCATCGACACGTAGAGGTCGGCGAAGCGCACGCCGCGGGTGGTATTGGTGCCGGTGGCATTGAAGTTGTAGAGCTCCATTTGGAACAGCTCGTGCCCTTCGCCCAGGTCCACGGCGAACCAGCCGGTCGTATCTCCCGTGCCGGACAGCCAGCTATAGTTATTGCCGTAGTCGCTGGCCGCGTGGGTGTCGGGGATTCCGTCGCCGTTGGCGTCGCTCATCCCTACCCCCTTGATCGCCCTGTCCGGCGTGCGCGTCCCCCCGATCGTTGACGAGGCCTTCGCGTCGACGGCCTGAAGCAGGCCGCCAGCGAAGTCGAAGCGCACGGCGTCGGCCACGGGCCCGGTCTCGCTACTGCCGGCCAGCGCGCCCTCGGACGAGAGCATCAGGCTGCCCCCGGTGCCCGCCGCGAAATCGAAGTAGCCCACCGTGTTCCACTGCCCGGAATTCTCGCCCTGATCGATCCGGAAGTCGGACGTTCCGCCGGTGTGGGTTAGCCGGACCAGCGCGTTCTCGGTCCAGTTGTACGCGGGCCACCACATGGAAACCCGCCAGAGCCCTTCGCGCGGAATCATCGGCGTGTAGGTGGCCGTCTTCGTATGGCCGTCGTGGCCGTCGTAATACGCGAAGCGCGATCCGGTGTCGTTGTACGAGTTCGGCTTCGCCGAGCTGCCCGACTCGGGCCGGTAGTTCCAGTCCGGGGCGCCGCTGGTGGGCGTCCAGGTGATGTCGGTCGTATTGGGGCTGCCGGCCGGCCCGTCGTCGATGATGATCACGATCGCCGGCGCCGTGGAGGCCGTCGATACGACCAGGGCGCCAACCGCAAGGGCGAGTAGAACGCGTCGCATGGTTTCTTTCCCCCTACTGAGAACACGGTGTCAGAAGAGTCCGGGCCGCCGGCCCCCCGCTCGCCCGTCGTCGCACGACGGCACCGCGCAACAGTCGGCCCACGCGCTACGAATGCCCAAGAAAGGGCTCCGATTCCCATTATGGTTGGAGTCGCGTGTGGTGCAAGCTTTTCGCGAAGGGACGGCGCGAATGCCACACCGCAGAGGGGGGCGTGTGGCCTGCTTGAAGGGCATGCGCGCCGCTGAAACACACGCCACGGACCCTAGGACCGGCGCGGGAACAACTGTCGCCTTTCGCTCCGCGAAAGTAGCGATCTCCCACGCGTCAACGCCGTTCGCACGCTACTTTCGCGGAGCGAAAGGCGACAATTGTTGTCTCGCCGGACCTTGGACATATCGAGCATGCCCTGCCGCCTACGCCGATTTCTCCAGCGAGGCCTCTTGGTTGAGCTTGTTGTAGAGGGTTTTGAGGCTGATGCCGAGCTCGTCGGCGGCCTTGGGCTTGCTGCCGGCGTGGCGGTCCAGGGCGTCGTGGATCGCCTGCATCTCGATCTGGCGGAGCGTGCGCCCGGCGGTGCCGGCCGCCGTGCCCGGCGCCAGGCGCCGTGAGGCGAAGTTCTGCGGCAGGTCGTCGCCCCGGATGGGCAGCTCGTCGCAGAGGATCAGGGCGTGCTCGATCACGTTGGCCAGCTCGCGGACGTTGCCCGGCCAGCAGTGCCGCTCCAGCGCCGCCAGCGCGTCTGGGGTGAACACCTCTTGTCCGGCCGGGATGCCCGGCCGGAACCGGCCGACCAGGTGCCGGGCGAGAACCGGGATGTCCTCGGCCCGGTCGCGCAGGGGCGGCAGCGGGATCTCGAACGTGTTGATCCGGAACAGCAGGTCCTGGCGGAACTCCTCGGCGCGGACCATCTCGTCCAGGTCGCGGTTGGTGGCGCAGATGACGCGCACGTCGCAGTGGATCGACTCGTTCTCGCCCACCCGGCGGATCTCGCCGCTTTCGAGAAACCGCAGCAGCTTGGCCTGCATGGATTTGGGCAGCTCGCCGATCTCGTCGAGGAAGAGGGTCCCCCCGTCGGCCACCTCGAACAGCCCGGTCCGGTGCTCGTCCGCCCCGGTGAAGCTCCCCTTGCGGTGGCCGAACAGCTCGCTCTCGATCAGGTTCTCCGGCAGGGCCCCGCAGTTGATGGCCACGAAGGGCCTCTCGGCGCGCAGACTCTGGTCGTGCACCGCCCGGGCGACCAGCTCCTTGCCCGTGCCCGTCTCGCCGCGGACCAGCACGGTCGAATCGGTCGGGGCGACCCGGGCGATGAGCTGGCGCACCTGCTGCATGGCCGGGGTCCGGCCGATCAGGTCGGAGGTCCCTTCCAGGCGCACCAGGCGCAGCCACAGCGCCCGGCATTTCTTGTTCAGCTCGCGCCTGGCGGCCACCCGGGCCAACACGCGCTTCAGCTCCAACAGCGTGCAGGGCTTGGTCAGGTAGTCGAACGTGCCGTGCCGCAGGGCGGCGATGGCCGTCTCCTTCGACGACTTGCCGGTGAGCACGACCGCCTCGGTGTCGGGCGCCAGCTCCTTGGCCCGGGCGATCACCTCGATGCCGCCGGGACCCGGCATGTCGAGGTCGACCAGGATGCAGTCATAGGTGTTTCGCTCCAGCGCGGCCACGGCGGTGGTGCCGTCGGGGCAGACGGTCACGTCGTGGCCCATGCGCGGAAGCTCGCGGCGCATCAGCTCCTGGAGCGACTTCTCGTCGTCGGCAAACAGCAGCTTGAGTCGTTCAGGCGGCTTGGTATCGATCGGACACCTCCTTCTGAGGGTGGACCAGCGGGAGCCGCACGCGGAAGGTGGAGCCCCGGCCAGTGCCCGCGCTGTGCGCGTCGATGTCCCCCCCGTGGTCGGCCACGATCCGGCAGGCGATCGACAGTCCCAGCCCGGTCCCCTGCCCTGCCCTGCGCCGGGTGAAGAACGGCTCGAAGACGTGCTCGAGCACGTCGGGCGTCATGCCGCAGCCGTCGTCGGTGAAAGTCAGCTCGGCCATGTCGTCGCGCTGGCGCAGCTCGATCCGCACGGTGCCGTCGGGCGCGAGGCTCTCCAGGGCGTTGGTCAGCAGGTTGAGCACGACCTGCTTGATCTGCTGGGCGTTGATCGGCGCGACGACCGCCGCGCCCGGCTCGAACGCGATGTTTTTGCGCTGGTACTTGCCCAGGTGGCCCACCACGTCGATGACGCCCTGAACCAGCCCACCCAGCTCGGTGTCCTGGCGCGTGGGCTGGCCGGCGCGCGAGAAGTCCAGGAGCTTCTCGGTGATCTCCTTGCAGCGGAAGGCCTCGCTCTGGATCATCTGCAAGTAGCTGGCGACCACCTCGTGGCGCTCGTCGGCCAACTCGAGGATCTCGCCCACCCGCTCCTCCAGCGACTCGGCGCACATGGCGATCGAGGCCAGGGGATTGTTGATCTCGTGGGCCACGCCGGCGGCCAGGAACCCGACGCTGGCCAACTGCTCGTTGCGCACCACCTGCTTGGTCCGCTCCTGCACCTGGCGATCCAGGTCGTCGCGGATGGCCTCGAAGCGGGCGGTCATCTGGTTCATCGCGTCGGCCAGCTCGGCCATCTCGTCGCGCGTGCGCAGCTCAATCCGGTAGCTGAACCGCCCGGAGGCCACCTTGCGCGATCCGTCGATCAGGATCCGCAGCGGGACGAAGATCCACTGGTAATAGAGCCTGACGAACAGGGCGAAGATCAGCCCCGCCGACAGGCTGGTGATCCAGGTACCCACGATCAACGCCCGGTACTGCCCGCGCACCTCCGCCGCAAACCCGGCCAGCTTCTGGTGCAGGTGGCTGGGCAGCTCGCCGGAAAGGACTTGCAGGTTCTCCAGCTCGGCCTCCAACTGGTCGATCTTCACGTTGTCGAGCATCCAATCGCCGTCCTGGTTGGCGCTGTGGACGCGTGCCAGGGCGGCCTCGATCTTGTGCACCGTGCGCCACTCCCGCTGCTTGTCGGTGATCGGCGAGCCGGCCTCCCGCTGCTCCTCCAACTGCTTGCGGTAGTCGCCCAGCGTCTCTTCCACGTCCATCAGCCCGCTGCGAAACCGGTCGCGCACCATGCGCACGCGCACGGGGATCAGCCCCGCGTCGGTGCTCGGCAACCTGGTCGTGCGCAGCCCCCGAAGCTCGCTGAGCGTGGTGCGCAGGTCGCCCACCCGGCGGCTCAGCTCGGCCGCCACCGGCAGCTCGATCACGCGCGAGCTGAGACTCTTGGCCAGGCCGCGGTAGGCGTACGTGGCGTACAGCCCGCTGCTGGTGAGAATCATCACCAGCAGAAGCAGCAGGGCGAACCCGATGAGCAGCTTGACCCGAATCGGCCACTTGGACAGCAACGGCGACCTCCTTGTCGCGCTTCGAGACACGTTCCTCCAGAACGAGTGGGCGGGAGTGTATCACGTTCGCCCCGACCGGAGCAAGGCAGATGTGCCCGGCTGAAAGCACCGCCAGCAACGTCCCCAGGCGCGGCGTTGACCCTCCCCCGCGCCGCGCGTTATAGTCCCGCCCTCCCATGCCGTTGCACAAAGAGATTTTAGCCGGCGGGCTTGCCCGCCGTTGCGCCAGAATACCTATACTCCCAAAACGCCTCATATTCTCGCCCAACCTTACACAGATCACGGCGAGCGGCGGGCGTTAGCCCGCTGATTGCTCGACCCGATCGTTCCAGTCCCAATCGTCCCATGTCGGCCGGTTGGACAGACACACCAAATGTGTGTGGCGGCACAGCGGCAAGACGCACTTCACGCGGGCAAATCAGCGGGCTCACGCCCGCCGCTCGCCCGTGCCAGACCATGAACCCCGACCAACGACCAACCGATCCGGCTGCGGCCGCTTCCCCCCGGCGCAAGCGGCTTGCGCGCCGGGCGATCGTCGTGCTGGCCGTGGTGCTCCTGCTCGGGGCGCTGGGGGCCTGGCGCTATGTGCGCCACAACTTCAAACGGTTCCGAGAGATCCGGCCCGGCGTGGCCTACCGGATGGGCCAGCCCAGCGAGTATGGCCTGCGCAGCATCGCCCACTCCTGTGGCCTGCGCACCATCGTCTGCCTCCGCCACGATTCCCCTCGCCTGAGGACGGGGCGCTTCTTCGACGTCGGCGAGCCTTCCGGCCCGACCGAGGAGGACTGCGCCACCGAGCTGGGCATCCGGTTCCTCCACTGGCCGCTGGGCGAGGAGGTCTACTGGCCGTGGCCCTCCCCCTGGCACCTCCAGCAGTTCTACCGGCTCTACGACGACCCGGCCCACTGGCCGGTGCTGGTCCACTGCCGGGCGGGCAAGCACCGCGCCGGCACCTTTGCCGCGCTGTTCCGGCTGGAATACGACCGCTGGGACGCCGAGCGCGTGCTGGAGGAGATGTACTCCTTCCGGTTCGGCACGCCCCAGACGATCCAGGAGCACAACCTCCGCACCTACCTGCCCCGGCCGCGGCCCGATCCCGACCAGTGGGGCAAATTGCTCAGCGCGCTGGGCGATGTGCCGGGCCTGAAAAAGGGGATAAGTCCCATTTGTGCGAAGCACCCTCCGGGCCGCTGCGCGGCAAATGGGACTTATCCCCTTTTTCAGGCCGACTACGAAGCGCTCGTCCGGCGCCTGCGTGCCGTGCGCGATCGGCCGGGCGTCGAGGCGGCCCTGGAATCCTACGTCGCCGGGGAGCGGCCGTTTGCGGTGTGCCTGGCCGGGCGCCTGATCGGTGGGTCGGACGATCGCCTGGCTCCGGTTGCCTGCGGCGTGGCTGCGCGCTGCCTGGCCAACGCGCAAGCGGCCCCTTCGGATTGGGCGGCCTCGGCCGCGCTGGTCGCCGACTTCGGCACGCCCGAGCAGCAGCAAGCATTGCTGGCGCTCCTGGAAGAGGAAGCGAAGACGCCAGAGCCCACGCCGCGATACCGGGCGGTCGTCGCCGGGGTAACCAACCGCTACGCCCGCCACCGGGTCCGGTACCTGCGGCCGCTGCTGTGGGACCTGCGCCCGCGCCCCGAGACGGCCGCCCGGCAGTACCGCTACGCCGACACGGCCGTCGCGCGTCTGACGTCGATCGAGAACGTCGACCTGCTTGGCGTGCACGAGGCGGCCGACCGCGCCGCCTGGGACCGGGGCATCGAGGCCGCCAGGGCATGGTTCGCCGCTTCCCAGACTTCCGAAGTCTCCAAGACTTCGGAAGTCTGCCCCCCGTGACCCCACCCGCCGCTTACGCCCTCGGTCCCAAGCTCCGGCTTGGGACCGCACGTCCGCGAAGCTCCGCTTCGCCTGCCTGCCGCAAAGGGAGCGAGGCGGAGCTTCGCGGGGAGGGTGTTCCCAAGCTGGAGCTTGGGAACAAGTTGAAATGAACGGGCAGCTTACACTGCCCGTTCGCCTCAGAGCAGTCCCACGCCGCTGTCGTCGGGCTTGCGGCTGCGCTGGCTGCGGAGCTGGTCCATCATGAAGCTGATGGCCTGGCAGCTCTGGCGCACGGCCCCGGCGTAGTCGCCCGCGCCGGCTGCGGCCTCGGCCTGGGCGGAAGACCGGTTGAACGGCTGCCAGTCGACGGTCCAATCGGCGCCGGCCGCCGCGTCGCGGAGCTGCTGGGCGACGTTGGCCAGGTTGGCGACCATCTCCGCGGTGGGCGTGCAATCGCAACGGACGTAGGGCCCCGCTCCGAGCAGGCGTCCCTCGAACTGGTTCGCCGGCCCCCACTCGCTGTAGCGCCGGACCAGGATCGCCACGCCGGTCACGACCGCGGCGATCAGCCCGACCAGCCCCGGCACCGCGCTTCCCATCCCGAAGAGCCCGGCGGTGGCCAGGGCGAACACACCCATCAGGGTCCACAACAGCGGATGGACGGGCCGGGCGCCCGGGCCCCCCGGCGAGCCGTCCTGCTCGGTCGCGGCGCCGGCCATCACCTGGGGGCCGGTGACGCGCGCGATGATCACCGTGATGTTGTCCGGCCCGCCCCGCAGGTTGGCCAGGTCGACCAGCACGCGGATCGCCTCGGCCGGGGGCAGGCACTGGAGGATCGTCCCCAGCTCCTCGTCGCTGACCTGTCCCGACAGCCCGTCGCTGCACAGCAGGAACGTGTCGCCGACCTGGATCGGCAACGGCCCTTCCAGGTCGATCTCGACGGAGGGCTTGGGCCCGAGCGATCGGGTGATGATGTTCTTGGGCACGTTGGGCGCGCCCTGGCCGGGGGCCCCGCGCCCGGCGCGCTGCAATTCCCACGCCAGGCTGTGGTCGAAGGTCAACTGCTCCAGCTTGCTGCCACGGAGCCGGTACGCCCGGCTGTCGCCGACGTGGGCCACCAGCGCGCCTTGGGGTAAAATAACCAATGCGTCGACCGTCGTCCCCATCCCCTTGAAGTCCTCGCTGGCCTGGCCCCGGCTGTGGATCTGGCTGTTGGCGTCCTGGATGGCCGCGCGCAGGGCCTCCGGCGCCGAGCGGTCCAGCAGCTTGTGGTAGGTCAGCGGCACCACGCCGGCGGCCAGCTTGCTGGCCAGCTCCCCCGCGGCGTGGGCCCCCATGCCGTCGGCCACCAGAAACAGGTGGCCCCGCTGCTGGAAACCCTCCTGGCTGCTGGCCATCACCACCGCCTTGGCGTCCTGGTTGTTCGCGCGCCGCAGCCCGATGTCGCTGATGGCCACGCAGTCCAGGCAGTGCTGCCAGTTGGGCGAGTCCTGGTCCATTTCGCCAATCGGGGGGGTAATGTGGGAGGGGAGGCGTATACCACACTGGGCGTGCCCAACGAGCCCGCGCCCCTCCATTCTAGCTCCCGGCTAACAGCGAAGCCAGTCCGGCGAAGGGAGAGGGGGGAGGAGGAGAGAGTTCGGAGTTCAGAGTTCAGGGGCCAGGATTTGGGGATCCGCATCCGTTTCAAGCCCTGAACTCTGAACTCTCTCCCCTCCTTCCGATCCTTCCCCAGCATCCCCAAGTCCCCCGACTGCCAGGAAACCGGGCGAATTCGGTCTGGCCCGGCTGGCGGCGGCTGACTATACTCCGCCCTCCTTCGTCCCCTTCGGCCGTTCTTCTCTCGCCGTGACTGTTCCCCGGTTCGATCCACGCAGGCCGCTCGGGCGGTCGGGCCCAGCCCCGATCCTGGCCGCGCTGCTGTTGTGCGCCTGCCTGGGCGGATGCGTCCAGCGGCGCATGACCATCCGCAGCAATCCGCCCGGGGCGCTGGTCTACGTGGACAACTACGAGATCGGCACCACGCCGGTCTCCACCCACTTCCTCTACTACGGGACCCGCGAGATCCGCCTGGTCAAGGACGGCTACGAGACGGTGACGGTGATGCAGAAGTTCCCGGCCCCCTGGTACGAGTTCCCGCCGCTGGACTTCGTCTCCGAGAACCTGGTGCCCGGCGAGATCCGCGACCAGCGCGACTTGACCTTCCAGCTCCGTCCGCAGATGGTCGTGCCGGTCGAGCACCTAATGGATCGGGCCGAGCGTCTGCGGAGCGGGACGATCATGGGGCCCGGCCTCCCCGGCCAGCCGGCGCGCCCGATGCTCCCGCCCGGCCAGCCCGGTCTGCCATCCGGCCAGCCGGCCCCCGATCTCCAGCCCATCCCCGAGGGCACCGGCAGCGTTCCGTTGCATACCTTACCCGGCGGCAGCCAGCCCCTGGGCTCGGTGGGGCCGTGAAGGCGCGCTTCGTAGGGCAAGCTGCCAGCTTGCCACAGATGCGCACAGATGCGCAGGAAAGCCTGCCTGCCAGACCGCCAGGCAAGCTACGAAGAGCCAGGCAAGCTGGCAGCTTGCCCTACGGAGAGACCCTAGCGCTGGAACAGCCGGAAGCGGGGCTGCTGCGAGGGGTAGTAAGACGCCGGGCGCTCGGAGACGCCCGGAACGCCCTTGGTGCCGTCGCCCGGCCTGATCGCGTCGCGCACGATGATGCCGGGGTGTCGGGCGATCTTGTCGCTGAAGATGCGGGCGTCGTCGACGATCGGCCGCAGCTTGCGCGTCAGCTCCTCGATGTTGGCGGCCGTGCGGTTGAGGTTGTTGTACAGCTCGGGGTTGTTGACCAACTGTCCCAGGGTCCCCTGCTGGTTGCTCAGGGCCTGGCTGAACTTGAGCATCTCGTCCATCAGCGCGTCGGCCTTGGTGATGCTCTGGTCGATGCGCGCGACGATTTCCGGGCCGCGCTCGCCCAGCGGCTGGGTGAACCCTTCCATGTTCCGCAGGTTGCGGTCGACCAGGCTGATCGTGTCGTTCATGCGCCCGACGACCTGGCGCGCCTCGGCCAGCAGCCGGGGCATGTCCTCGACCGCCTGGGTGAGCTGGTCGCGGGACTGCTCGTCGCCGATCATCTTGTTGACGTTCTCGAAGGTCGCCTTGATAGCGCCGAGGGTCTCGTCGGCCTGGACGATCGTGTGCTGGATGCGATCCTCGTTGTCGGTGAGCATCTTGTTGACTTGCCTGATGGTGTCGCTCATGTCGTCGCTGGTGCGCACCACCGAGTTGATGGCCTTGGAGAAATCGGTGCGGAAGTCGCTCATCACGTCCAGCGGATCGGCGCCGACGACGCCCGCCTGCGTGCGCTTGATGTCGATGGGGGCGTCGGAGGCCTGGGGGCGTCCGGAGGGGATGAACTCCAGCACGGCGTCTCCCAGCAGCGAGCCCTTGATGCGGCAGACCTCGTTCTGCTTCAGCGGGATGTCCTCGTCGATCGCGGCGGTGACGATCACGCCGCCGTCGTCGGCGAACTCGTGCTTCCGGACGCGCCCGATGAGGATCCCGCTCTTGCGCACGGGCGTGTCGACCGTCACGCCGGGGGCCTGCGGGAACTTGATCCGGATCTGGTAGGAGCCCTTCCAGGTCGGCATCTCCCCGAGCAGCGCCATGAGGATGGCGGCAATGAACAGGGTGGCCAGGACCATCACCCCCACGCGGAACTGCATCACTCGCTCGTCCATCGTTCAGCTTCCGTTGTGCTGTTGCATTTCCATGAGGCGCTCGCGGGCCTCGCCCAGGACGAACTGCGTCACCCGCGTGTCGGCCGATTCCTTGATCCGGCCCGGGGGGCCGTCGTAGAGGATCTGCGGCCGGCCGGGGTCGAGGCGCTCGAGCGGGTAGAGCATCACCACGCGGTCGGCCGTTTTCTCCGCCGTCTTCATGTCGTGGGTCACCACGATGCTGGTCGTTTTCGGACGGCGTCTCCGCGTCAGCAGGATGAGCTCGTTGATCACGTCACTCATGATCGGGTCCAGCCCCGTGGTCGGCTCGTCGTAGAGCAGGATTTCCGGCTCCATGATCAGGGCCCTGGCTAGGCCCACGCGCTTGCGCATCCCCCCGGAGAGCTCGGCCGGCTTCTTGCCCAACACGTCGGGCGAAAGCCCCACCTCGCCCAGACGGGCGAGCACGGCCTCGCGGATCTCCGCCTCGGTCATGCGCCGGTGCTGTCGCAGCGGAAAGGCCACGTTCTGGGCGACCGTCATGCTGTCGAACAGCGCCGCCTGCTGGAAGAGGAACCCGAACCGGATCCGCTGCTCGGTCAGCTCGCGCTCGGTCAGCTCGGCCAGGTTGCGGCCGTCGAAGTAGACCGCCCCGCGCGTCGGCCCCAGGAGCCCGATCACCGTCTTCAGAAGCACGGTCTTGCCGCACCCGCTCTCGCCGATGACGGCCAGGGTCTGGCCGCGCGGAACGCCCAGGGTGATGTCGCGCAGCACCGGCTGGCGCCCGAAATGGAGCGCCATCCCCTCGATGCGGACCAGGTCCCGACCGACACGCTCGGCCTTTCCGGCGGCTTGAACCATAAGTCGGCACCCCCGTCTGTAGCAGGCACACGCCGTGTGCCGTCCGCACATGCCGCTACGGCACACGGCGTGTGCCTGCTACTAGAGGATTCTCGGTCCCTCCGGCCAGAGGGCCAGGTACACGGTGTCGATGATGATCACCAGGAACAGGTCCAGAAGGAGGATGGTGACAAAGGAGACGACGAAGGCCGAGGTGGCCGCTCGGCCCACGCCTTCCGCGCCGGGATCGCAATGGAATCCCCGATGGCACGCGATTACGGCGATCGCCGCTCCGAAGAACATGCTCTTGAACACCCCGGCGAAGAAGTCGAACAGGCCGACGAAATGCCGGGCGTTCTCCATGTAGTGGTGGAAGTCGATCCCGAAGACGTAAATGCCGTAAAACGCCCCGCCGACGATCCCCATGAAGTCCGCCATGATCGTCAGCATGGGAATCAGCACCAGGCAGCCCAGGAACCG
>Ga0180432_10008975_pt1 | contig 12302 bp, 7 predicted proteins | sample SS_ome_10_FD_132414 | JGI IMG/M metagenome (GOLD analysis project Ga0180432, IMG submission 132414) | Hypersaline lake sediment archaeal communities from the Salton Sea, California, USA - SS_1_MS_2 metaG | ecosystem: Environmental > Aquatic > Non-marine Saline and Alkaline > Hypersaline >...
AGGACAAGTACGACGTGTACGTGATTCTACAAGAGAAGGACAGGAACTCCCTCAAGGGAATCCAGAAACTGTTCTTCGTGAATCCCCTGGGGCAGACGATCCCCCTGGAGAATGTCGTGGAGGTGGTAGAGGGAAGCGGGCCGCTGACGATCGAGCGGGAAAACAGGATCCGGGTTATCGAGGTCACTGGAGCTTTGACTGGCGACCGGCCCCTGAATCGAATCATGGAGGAGCTGCAGCAAGGGGTATCCGAATTAGGTCCGGTTCCCCCGGGCCTGGAGCTTTCCTACTCCGGCTCTTACCAGCAGATGCAGGAATCCTTCCGAAGCCTGTTCTTCGTCCTGATCCTGGCCATCGTCCTGGTGTATATGGTGTTGGCCTCCCAGTTCGAAAGTCTTCTCCATCCGTTGATCATCATGTTTTCGGTGCCTTTCTGCATCATCGGGCTGGTTGCCGCTCTCGTGGTGACCGGAACGACCTTCAGCATCATGAGCTTCATCGGCGCTATCCTGCTGGTGGGAATCGTTGTCAACAACGCCATCGTGCTGATCGACTACATGAATCGGCTGCAGGCCCGGGGTCTCTCGGTCAGAGAGGCGATCATCCGGGGCGGAAAGACCCGGCTCAAGCCGATCCTGATGACCAGCTTCACCACGATCTTCGGGCTGCTTCCCATGGCCATCGGCGTAGGGGCCGGTTCGGAGCTGCGGGCCCCGCTGGGACGGGCGGTAGTGGGGGGACTTCTGACCTCCAGCTTCGTGACCCTGATCCTTATTCCCACGATCTACTGGCTGGTGGAATCCCGCATCAGGAAGCGAAGGCCATGAAGCGAGTGTCGGCCATAGTCCTTGTGAGCCTGTCTCTGTTCGCCGGTTTGCTATTCGCCCCGCTGGCTGCCGGGGCCGAAGACTTGAGCTTTGCCCAGGCTGTAGAGCTGGCCGAGAAACACAGCGAAATCCTGATGCTCCAGGCGAGCACGGTGAAAACAGCCGGCCTGGCTCTGGCCGAAGCCCGAAGCCGATTGGGACCGGAGCTGACCTTTGAAGCGGGCGGGAGCTACATGGCTCACCCTCCGCTGACAATAACGGTACAACCCGGAACGCTTTCTGAATTTCCACCCCTACCTGACGCTCAACTTATATTCCCCGAAGATCGACCCAGCGGCTATTTCGAGCTCTCCCTGCAGCTGAGTCAGCCCCTCTACACCTGGGGCAAACTCAACAGCTCCGTGCAGCTGGCCGGCTTGGGGCTGGAGAGCTCCAGAGTCGAGCTTGCCGAGGGGAAACGGCAGCTGCGGCAGGATCTGCATACCGCTTACTATTCGGGGGTGCTGGCCAGGCATTCGCTGGGCCTGTTGCGGCAGATTCTGGACATTCTCGAACAGATCGAAGAGGATAGACAGAGAGCCTTCGAGCTGGGATCGGTGAACCGGCTTTCGGTGTTGGAGGTCCAATCGCAGATAGCGGAGGTGCAGCGGCGGGTTGTTCAGGTTGAGCAGGCCTACGGGACCGCTCTGGAAGCGGTAGCCTTATACACGGATCTGGACCCGCAGAATCTTGATCTGAATACGGAGTTTCGACAGGAAGATCCCGGATTTTCCGAGACGGAATTAAAGGAGAAAGCTCTGGAAAGCTCGGCCGCTTTGAAGAAGGCGCGGCTGGACCGGGAACAGGCCCGGGCCAATCTGGAGCTGACCCGAGGAGGAACCAACTTCCGCCCGGACATTTCCCTCAATCTTTCCTTCGAGCTTTCCGGGCAGACGATCCCCTGGTCCGAGACCGATTGGCAAGATTCTTGGGATCTCAATCTGATCGCGGGGGTGGGAAGCCGAGGGTCGCTTTTCGACTCCGGTCGCTCGCGGCATCAGCTCCGTCAGGCCGAAGAAGCGCTGGCGGCGAGCCAGCTTGCCATCGATCTGCTGGGCAAGCAGACCCGCCTGCAGACCCGGCAGGCCTTCGAAGCGTTGCAGCTGCGCCGGGCTGAGCTTCGGGAGTCTGTGGCGGCGCTCGCCCAGGCGGAGGAAGAGGCGACGAATGCGAGCCGGGCATTCGAGCAGCAGGTGCTGACCCGGGAGCAAGCGGGGTTGGTCCGCATCAAAGTGCTGCAAAATCGGCTGGTGCTACTGGAGAGGAAGTATCTGTTTGAGCTTGCCCTGTACGAATTGGAATCCCTCGCCGGTTTTCTCTAGCTTTCAGCTATCTTTCAGCTAGCTTTAAGCTAGCCCCCGCAGGTGTCTCTGCCGATCAACTAACTAGAGGAGGGTGAGGCACATTTCAAAGGCCAAGAACAAGAAAACGTTTCTCTGTACGGTCTGCCAGCACGAGGAACCGAAATGGCTCGGGCGTTGCCCGGAATGCGGAAGCTGGAACAGCTTCCAGGAGTCGGCGCCGAGCCCGTCGGGGAAGAAGAGCGGGGAGCGGGCTGAGAGCTTTCCCCAACCCCTATCCTCGATAGAGACCAAGGAAGGCCTGCGTCTGGACTCCGGACTCGGTGAGGTGAACCGGGTTCTGGGCGGGGGCATCATGAAGGGCTCTGTGGCGCTACTGGCCGGGGAACCGGGGATCGGCAAATCGACCCTGATGCTGCAGCTGGCAGCGGGTATTCAGAGTGCGGGCCGGGTTCTCTACATCTCCGGGGAGGAGTCCCCGGCACAGATCCGCCTGCGGGCGGATCGACTGGGGGTCCGCAGCGACAGGATCGAGATCTTTTCGGAAACCGAGCTCTCCGCCCTGCTGCGGGTCTGTCAGAACGTCAAGCCGATCGTGGTGATCCTGGACTCGATACAGACCGTGTATTCAGAGGATATCGGCAGCGTGCCCGGAACGGTGAATCAGATCAAGCTCTGCGCTCAGGAGTTGATCGATTGGGCGAAGTCCCACGGAGCGGCCTTGTTCCTGGTGGGGCACGTGACCAAGGAGGGATACATCGCCGGACCGAAGGTCGTGGAGCACATGGTGGACACGGTGCTGTACTTCGATTCGGGCAGTGCCGAGATCCGTATTCTCCACTGTGCCAAAAACCGCTTCGGATCGGTCGATGAGATCGGGATCTTCCAGATGCAGGAGAAGGGGCTGCATCAGGTAGAAAATCCGGCCTCTGTGTTTCTCTCCAATCGGGCGGGCGACGCGCCTCCCGGCATAGCCGTGGCGCCTGTGTATGAGGGGTCCAGAATCCTCCTGGTGGAGATTCAGAGCCTGGTCGTACCGGCCAAGGGCGGAGTGTCCAGGGTTTTTTCAGAGCGAATCGACTCGGCCAGGGTTTCCCGTATGGCCGCGGTGCTGGAGAAACATCTGAAAGTGCGGTTGTCCGATCAGGATATCTACGTGAACGTCGGGGGCGGCATACGCATCAGCGAGGTCGGAGTCGACCTGTCCCTCTGCCTGTCTCTGTACTCGGCCCGCATCAATCAGCCGATTCCATCTCTCACGGCCATCGTCGGGGAGATCAGCCTGGCCGGGGAGGTGCATCCGATCGGGCATCTGGATCGTCGCATCAAAGCCGTTCAGGAAATGGGTTTTTCCCGGATAATCTCGCCTCCGCCGAAAGAAAAAAATCTGCAGCTTCCGGAGTTCTGCTTCCCCGTTTCTTCCCTTGCCGAGGCGGCCAGAATCGGATTTCACTCATGAGAGTACGTATCCGCCCAGACAAGCTGCCCCTGCTTCTACTGCTCGGTGTTCTCCTCGGGTTTTTCATCCTCAGCCCATTGGACTCCGTGTTCGCTGAATTGGATGAACCGCCCGGCATAGCGGAACCGGCCGGAAACCGGGAATCGGTGCAGGCTCTGCAGGGAGATGAAACCGCACTCCAGGGACAACGCATGGGCGGCCTCGATTCGGGGGAAGCCGCGAGGGAAGCGGAGATGATGGATAACCTCCGCCGGGGCGTTCTTGTAGCGGTCTCCTGGATTTTTCTCGTCGTGGGATTGACCCTGGTGGCCCTGACCTTGAGGAAAACATACATTTGGCTGAGGGCGATGCAGAAGGCCAGAGTGCCACCGACCCGTTACTTCAACCTCCTGCTTCAAGTCCGAAATCGAGATGGAGAGCTGGGCCTGTACAATTTCGACTACTACCCGGTGGTGGTAGCGGCTTCCGGGAGTCCGGATCTGCTGCTTCCCGATGTAGAGGATTCCCGATCACGATTCCGCATTGACTACCGTCAGGGCCAGGCCCATCTGCTTTCCGAGTCATCGATCATCGTCAATGGTGTGCCGAGACAGCAGAAACCGCTGAAGCAGGACGACCGGATCATATTCGGTCCGTACAGGCTCATTTTCAAGGGAGCCTCGATCCAAGAGCACGAGCCCCCCGTTCCCGGAAAGCCTGTCTTTGTCTGGCAGTTTCCCATCGTGGCCCTGCTGCTGGCTCTATCGGTCCTCTTCAAGCAAGCCGGCGCCGTGCCGGAAGACAGGATGCTGTTGGCCAAAGCGGCTGAGATGCAGCGCGCAGAGCTGCAGCGTACAGAGCTGCAGCGCACAGAGCTGCAAACAACCCAGTTGGACAGAGCGGAGACGGGCAGCACCGAGGCGGGTAGCGCCGAGATAACCGTTACGGAGCGGTCCGGCTCAGTCGCGAAAAGCACTCGGCAGGGCGGCGAGCAGCCGGAGAGCCCCGAACGGATAACGCTGAGCCAGAGACTGCGCTGGCTTTTCAGCCGGCGGGGAGCGGAACGGGTCCGGCTTGCCGAGGGTGAGGATCGGGAACCGCCGTCCGTGCCGTCAGCTGCGGAAGTAGCGGTTGTGAAGTCGGCGAGTCCGCAGCCTTCAATCCCGATGCAAAAGGGCACGGAAAGGAAACCGCCGTAGCATGAGCTTCGGGAGCAGAAAACCCGTGAGCAGAAGATCGAGACACGAGAACCGGAAGAGCAGAATCCCGCCCGGGTAGTGATCGCAGAGGTGGAATCTCCTTCCGGGCAGAAGATTCGGGCCGAACGAACCGTTCCCGCAACTGCAGAGGCTGATGCAAGGCCGGCCCCGGGGAAAAAGGTAGATCGGCCTTCCCAAGGTGTGGCCGAAGACTCGAATCCATCCAAGCAGAAGGTAGCGGCGGCGCAACCGTTACCGCACAGGGAGCCGGTGCTGAGCAGCGAGCCGCCTGTCGAGATAAAAGCGGAGGTGCCGGAGCCCCGCACCGTTGATGGTACTGCAGCGGTGGAGGTTCCCACACCGTCTCGGCGCGGTGTAACTGAAAACACGCCGGTGCTCCAGGCTTCTGTTCTCGCAGCCGTTTCCCCGCCCGGGGTGCAGAATAATGTGATCAATCCGTTGGAAGCCCTGAGCTTTGCCAAGGCCAGATCTACACCGGAGATCGGCAGGGTCAAGGTCCGGGTCATCCCTCCGGGCCGCCAGCCGGAGTATTTCAAGTCGGATATCCTGTTCATCCATGCCCATCCGGACGACGAGAGCATCGATTTCGGTTCCCTGATGGCCATGGCTTCCCGTTCGAACAAGCGAATCGTCACGTTGCTGCTAACCGACGGAGAATCCGGACTGGATCTGTATCCCGAGAGAAAGGTGGGGGACATCTATCCGGCCCGGGATCTTACAGGCGGTGCCCTGTCCCAGGTTCGCGTGGTGGAAGCAACCCGGGCCCTGTCGATTCTCGGCTCGGAGATGTACATCCGTTGGGGTCTGGAGAACCGGCCTTACAACAGCAAGGCGGACGAAGTTCCTCCCGATGAGGTGATCCGCGGCTGGGGCGGGGAGGAGCGGCTGGTGGAAAGGCTGATCGAGGTGATAGAAGGATTCAGACCTACGATCGTTGTTTCTCCGGATCGGCATTCCAAGGCCTACGAGCATTTCGAACACGAAGCGGTGGGCCAGCTGGTCCAGACCGCTTTGGAAGCTCTTCGCCGTGACAACGGGGTATCCTTCGTGAAGGGACACATCGTGTCGATCGATCCCCATCAGGTTGACCGCTACAGCGGCGTGACCAACGTGGATGCTCAGGCTACAGACGGGCAGTCCGGGTTGGCCTACCGGGCGATCCAGGCGTTTGCCCTGAGGGAGCACGTTACCCAGCGGGATGCCGCGGTGATCGCGGTAAGCCGCTTGTCCCACCTTCCAGATGAGTTCTACAAGGTTCTGTACTGGGATCTGAATCTGTCCCTCGAGGAATACCTGAAATAGCACCGCCAGGGTCAGTGATTAAGTTTAGATACTGACCGTTGATTAAAATCCAGAGAAGCAATTCCCAATACTAAGCTGATAGCCCAGGGACTGGCTCAGCCCCGGTTATTGGAGAACAGCGCGGTGATTCCCTTCTCCGTGGCGCCGCAGATCCCCCGCTCGGTAATGAGGCCCGTGACCAGGCGGGAGGGGGTGACGTCGAAGGCGAAGTTCGCCGCCGGGCTTTCCGCCGGCATGAGCCGGATTTTTCTGATCTCACCGCTGCCTTTGAGAGCGCCCGCCATGAAGCCGACCTCATCGGGATTCCGCTCCTCGATCGGGATCTCGGCGATCCCGTCGCTGATCTCCCAGTCGATGGTGGAGGAGGGCAGGGCCACGTAGAAGGGGATGCCGTTGTCCCGGGCCGCCAGGGCCTTGAGGTAGGTCCCGATCTTGTTGGCCACGTCTCCGGTGCGGGTGGTGCGGTCCGAACCCACGATCACCAGGTCCACCCGGCCGTGCTGCATCAGGTGACCTCCCGCGTTGTCCACGATCACCGTGTGGGGCACCTCCGCCTGGGCCAGCTCCCAGGCTGTGAGGCGGGCGCCCTGGTTCCGGGGGCGGGTCTCGTCCACCCAGACGTGAAGCGGCACGCCCCGGCGGAGGGCTTCGTAGATCGGAGAGGTGGCCGTGCCGTGGCGCACGCAGGCCAGCCAGCCGGCGTTGCAGTGGGTCAGTATGTTGACGGTATCCCGTTTCTTTCTATGGATCTCCTCGATCAAAGTGACTCCGTGTTCCCCGATCAGGCGGCAGCGCTCGACATCCTCCGCCTCGATATCCCGGGCCGTGGCCAGGGCCGCGGCGACCCGCTGTCCCGTGTCGTCGATCTCCCGCAGGGCTTCCAGCTGGCGCTGCACGGCCCAGGACAGGTTGACGGCGGTGGGGCGGGTTGCCATCAGCAGCCGGGCCGCCTCCTGCAAAGGGACTGCGGACTCGGCACCTTGGGCCTGGCGGCAGGCAAGGTACATGCCGTAGGCCGCGGCTACCCCGATCAGCGGCGCTCCCCGCAGGTGCATCTCCCGAATCGCGGAGCACATCTGCTCCAGGTCGTCGATCTGTTCGATGACCAGGCGATGCGGGAGGCGGCGCTGATCGATGATGCTCACCGTCTCGTCTTGTTCCGAGTACCAGATTGACTGCAGTGTCTTGGATTCCGGCATGTTTCTCCCTAGTGGTCTGGTGGAATATGGGGAACGATTGGCGTTCGGCCAATCGGGATTCCCAAGTATAGCGGAAGTTCCTTCTGTTGATAAGCGTGCCCCTTGCATGTATCCTGCAAGGGCTATGAGCGCTCTTGTCTGGATCGAATTGGACCGTGAAGCTCCGGATCACAACCTGAAGGAACTGCGCAAGGGTTTGAAAAGAGGGTCGATCCTCTGCGCCGTGGTCAAAGCCAACGCCTACGGCCACGGGGTGAAGCAGATGGTTCCGCTGTTTGGTTCCGCCGACTGGTTTGCCGTTAACTCTCTAGATGAGGGGATCGAGCTGCGGGAGCTCGGGGAGAAACGCCCCGTTCTGGTCCTGGGCCACGTTCCCCTGAAAGATCTCGTGGAGGCGGTGCAGCACAACCTCGACCTCACCGTGTACAACCGGGAAACCCTCGAGGCCCTGGCCGGCCTCAAACTCGGGGACACCGGCCCGGCCCGGCTACACCTCAAGGTGGAGACCGGCACGGGGCGGCAGGGCGTGCTGCCCGAACAGATCCGGGGATTCGTCGAGCAGCTGCAGTCCGTACCGGGAGCCCGGCTGGTGGGTGTGTCCACGCATTTTGCCAACATCGAGGACACCCTCAACCACGACTACGCCCAGTCCCAGCTGGACAAGTTCCAGCAGGCGCTCGGAGCCCTGAAGGACTTGAAGGCAAAGCCGCAGTACATCCACACCGCGGCCACGGCTGGAGCGATCCTCTTCGAGAAGACCCACTTCAACCTGGTGCGCGCGGGCATCGGCATCTACGGCCTCTGGCCCTCCCGGGAGACCTACCTCTCCACCTTGCTCGGTCACCGCCCGGTTCCCGATCTTCGCCCCGTGCTCACCTGGAAGACCCGCCTCGTTCAGATCAAGCAGCTGCCCGAAGGCAGCTACATCGGCTACGGCTGCACCTACCGGGCCACCCGCCCGATCCGGGTGGGGGTGCTTCCGGTGGGCTACGCCGACGGCTACGACCGCAAGCTCGGGAACACCGCCTACGTGCTGATCCGGGGCAAGCGGGCGCCCGTGATCGGACGGGTGTGCATGAACCTGACCATGGTGGACATCAGCGACATCCCCCGGGCGGGCCTGGAGGAGGAGGTGGTGCTGCTGGGCCGGGACGGGGAGGAACGGATCAGTGCCGAGACCATGGCCGAGTGGGCCGGCACCATAAACTACGAGATCGTCACCCGCATCAGCTCTCTGCTGACCAGAAGAGTAACTGATCGCTAATAGACACTGAATCAAGGAGAGTGTTCGACCTACGGCTGCACAATTGAAGAGAATTCATAGCGATGTTTGCTGCTATGTGTTTAACACAGGCTTTTTAATTAATAGTCTTGTGCTATAATTATTTTACAGAACAATTTGGATAGGATCGTCGGGCTAGTAGACCAGCTCGATATATTGGCATATCTGGTCGCCACCTTTGCCCGCTTTGGTCCCAGTACAGTCAGAATAGATTGATCGATGCCGTTGTCGGAATCGATCAATCATCGGCACCATGGATCGAAAACGGTGCATCGTAAGGGGGGATATGCCATGAGGTTGTCGTGCTATTTGCTGATTGCGTTGAGCTTTCTCCAACCGCTCTACGCTGATTCCGGTAAGTTGCCTTTCCCAGGGACGGAGAAAGACGGCGAAGGTGTAACATCTTTTTCTGTTCAAGTTACTCCCAGTCTGCTGGTCCCGCTGAGTATCGAAAAAACGCCCTTGTACCTTCCCGGGGGAAATATCAATTTATCGGGCGAGTGGGGTTTTTCCGAGCAGCCAGCATTCTGTGTGTCCGGCGAACTCTGCTATCTATTGGTGCCGATTCGGGATACGGGGGACAGCTTATCCGTTTTGTCTGCCGGAGTCGGCGGCGGAATGATTTATGATATCACCCCGCGCCTCAGTCTGAGGGGAAGAATCGCGGGAGGCCTATACTACGGTATCCTAAACAGCGGTACGACCTCAGACTCTTTGCCGTGTCCGTTCTTCGACGGCGGAATCGGACTCGACCTGCTTGTCTCTCCATCGTTGAGTGTGGGAGTAGGAGCAGGCTATAGGAATAATTTAGGGCTGTTGAGCAGCGTGAACGTCTTTATCGGAACCTCCTACTACCTATCTGGAAGATCCCGGCGCATTGCCAAGATCGAGAGCAGCAAACCAACGGGTCCTGAGTATCTACGGCGTGCGCGTGCGGCTGAGCCGGGTGAGGGCTTGGAAATCGAACGGTTGGATCTGGATCCGGTTTTTCCAGTGTTTTTCAAATACTACGACGATCATCCAGTAGGAAAAATTACGCTTTCTAACCAGGAAAAAGAGGAAATCACCGACATCGTTGTGAGTCTGTATATAAAGCAGTATATGGACGCCCCCAAAGAGACGAATGAACCCCTCGTTGTAGGCGCTTCTGAAAGTATCGAAGTCGATCTGTTGGCCCTGTTCAACGACAGTGTTTTGGACGTTACCGAAGCAACCAAAGCTGCCGCCGAACTGGTAGTCTATTTTAAAATGGCAGACACCTGGTATCAGATCGCTCGTACCGAGACGATTCGTCTATACGACAGGAATGCCATGACCTGGGATGATGATCGAAAGGCCGCATCTTTCGTCACAGCGAAGGATCCGGTGGTGCTGAGCCTGGCGAAGAATGTTGCAGCCCTGGTTCGCTCGAAACGCAATCCGGCGATCAATGGAAATCTGCAGGCTGCTATGGGGCTGCATGAGGCTCTATTCCTGCACGGTGTGAATTACATCGTCGATCCAAAAACACCATATGCCGACTACTCTGCTCAGGCGGATGCCATAGACTACTTGCAGTTTCCGCGGCAGACCCTGGAGTACAGAGCTGGTGACTGTGACGATCTGTCGATTCTCTATTGCGCACTGCTCGAATCGGTGGGCATCGAATCCGCCTTCGTGACGGTTCCCGGTCACATCTTCATTGCTTTTTCCGCCGATATCAGTGCTGAAGAAGCTGATACGCAGTTTCAATATAGAAACAATCTGATCGTCGTTGAGAACCGGGTCTGGATTCCTCTAGAGACAACGGAGCGAGGCGGTGACTTTCTGGCCGCTTGGCAGAGCGGGGCGCGACAGTGGCGGGAGCATGTAGCTCTCGATCAGGCTCGTTTGTATCCCGTGCATGAGGCCTGGAAGGACTACGAACCGGTAGGACTCGCGGCAAGTGGAACCATCGCTCTCCAGATCCCCGCTTCGGATGTACTGGAAAATTTTGAACATGAGAAGGTGTCTTTCATCAACAGGGAGATCAGCGACAAAGTATCCGAGTTGGAGGAGCGCATTGGAAAGCAAATCGGTGGTTCACGAACCATCAACCGGCTCGGAGTGCTGTACGCGCGTTACGGACTGCTGGAAGAAGCGGCGGAACAGTTCCAGTCGGCAGCAAGAACCTATCCTCCAGCCGTAGTTAATCTCGCTAATGTCCATTTTCTCAGGCAGGACTGGCAGCTTGCGCTTCAACGCTTTGAAGAGGCAAAAACTCTTCTACCGGATAACGCCAACGTTCTACTCGGACTGGCGCGGGTGCATTACGAATTGGAGAATTACGGCTTGTCCAAGCAATTGTATGGAAACGTGAAGACCGTGGATCCGCTCCTGGCTGAACGCTTCTCCTACCTGGAGCTCAAAAACCAGGACGGGGCGCGGGCGGCAGACTTCGATGAATCTGGAGGAACAACAATATGGATGGAAGAATGAAACACTTTGGCGCAGTTCTGAGCGGAGTGCTCGTCATCCTGTCGCTGTTGTTCGTAGGCTGCAAGAACCCCCTTCTCAACACGGTCCAGGATCTCTACCAGCATGCACAATCCATGAAAGTTCCACCCATACCACCTGACAACTTAAATCCGGCAACGGAAACGGACACCTCGGTGCGGGTATCCTGGGAATTGGTGTCAAACGCGCTCAGCTACGCCCTGTACTGCTGCGTAGACGATTCCGACGGACTTTATATCTCGATTTATCAAGGATCCAGTCCACAGTACCTGCACGATAGTTTGAGCGACGGTTCGATTTACTACTATAAAGTAGAGGCGTTCAACGATGCGGGTGCCAGTGGGATGTCTGACTATGTTTCCGTAGTCATCGATTTGACCCCTCCAAACGTAGCGGTAACCTCGCCCGCGGACAGTGCCATACTGTCTGACAGCACGCCCCTGATTTCGGGAACGGCCAGCGACGCCACGAGTTCGATTAGGGATGTGTACGTACAGATCGACACCGGGGTGTTTGTTGAAGCAGCGACCAGCAACGGTTGGGCTACCTGGAGCTATACACCCCCCGCCCTGGCAGCGGGTGAACATACCGCCACGGCTCGGGCAACCGACGGAGGCGGGATGCAGAGCACCGATTCGGTGGTATTCACCGTGGATGCGGTTGATCCATCCGTGTCCATCAATTCCCCAGCCGATGGGTCATTGCTTTCCGGTGCCACTCCGACCATTTCCGGCACAGCGAGTGACACCAATGGGATTTCCAAAGTAGAGGTGAAAATCGATGCCACCGGCTATGCGACCGCCAGCGGAACCACCTCTTGGAGCTACACTTCCCCGTCTAGTCTCTCCGACGGCCCGCACACCATCTATGCACGGGCGACCGACGGAGCCGGCAGGCAGACGGCGGAACCGGTTCCGGATATCTCCATAACCGTCGATACGACCGATCCCTCAGTCGGCATCTCCTCTCCGGGAAACAACTCCACTACAACCGACACCACCCCGGCCATAACCGGCACCGCGTGGGATGCCAACGGGATACAGAAGGTCGAGGTTCAGGTGGATGGAGGCAGCTACTACACAGCCAGCGGCACGAGCTCCTGGAGCTATACAACCGGGGCGCTGAGCGCAGGAGCACATACAATCACGGCCCGGTCTACCGACAATGTAAACCGCACAAAGACAGCATCTATCACCCTCAACGTTCTCGTTCCCCCAAC
>Ga0180432_10008977_pt1 | contig 12302 bp, 9 predicted proteins | sample SS_ome_10_FD_132414 | JGI IMG/M metagenome (GOLD analysis project Ga0180432, IMG submission 132414) | Hypersaline lake sediment archaeal communities from the Salton Sea, California, USA - SS_1_MS_2 metaG | ecosystem: Environmental > Aquatic > Non-marine Saline and Alkaline > Hypersaline >...
GAAAACAAAAGCGAATCCGGATTATTCAGGCCGCAAGCGCTCCAGGCTTGAATCCTTACATGGATCATACAAATCCATGGTTCGGACAAAGGCTTCATCCCCGGGAAATCAGGTCCGTCACGTTTTGGGATGCCTGTTTTGAAGCAAGATGACATGAGCCGGAAATCGCAATTTTTACCGATTGCCCTGTTTCCCTCAGCCGTTCTGCCTGTCCAGCCCGGGACATTCCCTTGTCGCAGCCGGATGCAGCCAGGGGCATCATAGAGGGAAAGGCCTCAATCCCGTACCGGATCGGTTTATTCCGATTGCTCCCCGGCCGGACTTTTCAAAAATTTTTTCAGCCATCTTTTGAAATCATCTCCGATCCAGAGATCCCCGAACCGCTCTGTTTCCAAGGCGGCGGCTTTCCGCCTGTCTTCCAGCACCTTTTGATAAATGCGCAGAAAAGCACGAACCGCCTCGGGTGAATTCCCGCTGATCGAACGGGAGAGAGCGATGGCCGCATCCAAAACCCTGTAGCCGGGAACAACCTCGTCGATCAAACCCATGGACGCGGCGCAGCGGGAATCGATGGTTTCCGAAGTCAAGAGAAGACGCAGGGCCTTTGAAGAGGCGATTTGCGTGAACAGGCGTACGCCCCCGCCCCAGCCGGTGATGAGGCCGTTGGCCGCCTGCCGGAAAGAAAACCGGGCTTGATCGGAGGCGATCCGGTAGTGACAGGCCGTCAAGATCTCACACCCGCCGCCGAAGGCGCTTCCGTTGACCGCGGCGATCACCACCTGATCGCCGGATCTGAAGCCGTTCAAGACGGCCTGCATTCTCCTTGACATACCCAGGGCCTGATCCCGGTTTTTCAGAGTGGCGAAGTATTGGATATCCCCTCCCGCACAGAAGGATTGAGTGCCGGTTCCGGTCAGGATGAGAACATTGATGTCTTTGCGGCGGCGCACCGCATTTTGTATCTCTTCCAGTCTCCCCATGACGGCGCTGTTTACCGCATTGTGGACTTCCGGACGGTTGAGGCGTATCAGGGCATAACCGGGTTGCGTTTCGAAAACGACCGTACCTTCAGACATTTCCCGGTTTTATACCACATCGTGTCCGCCCATTCAAGATGATGGGAGACAGATGTGGGGCGCCTGATAACGCGCGAAAACAGAAGCTCCCCCGAAACTTATTGATTCCGAGGCCGGGAAGGCATATGATAGGGATTTCCATGACTGCAATGAGTTTATTGAGAGGAGTCACGACAATGGATGCGAAATACGGTTCCATGGATACGAAGTTGATCCATGCAGGAGAAATCAGTCCGCGGATTGAAGGAGCCATCACTCTTCCCGTCTTTCAGACGTCGACCTATGAATTCGAGGAAGGACTGGGCTATCACGACATCCCCTATATCAGAATGAACAACACGCCCAATCACCTCGCCCTCCACCAAAAACTGGCCGCTCTGGAAAACGCCGAAGCCGCACTGGTGACGGCCTCGGGAATGGCCGCCATATCCACCGCCCTTCTCGCCGTTCTATCGTCAGGGGATCACTTCCTGGTTCAGGACTGTCTCTATGGAGGCACGCATGATTTCATCACTCAGGATCTTCCTTCTTTGAATATCGCCCATAGCTTCATCAAAGGAAGCGCTCCCGAAACATGGAAAAGCAAGCTCAGAGACACGACCAGGGCTTTTTATGTGGAGTCCCTGACCAATCCACTGCTCGAGGTCACGGACCTGGAGTCGGTGGTTGCCTTCTGCAGGGAAAACGGTTTGACGGCGATCATTGACAACACCTTCACCACTCCCGTGAATTTCCGCCCCGCAGAGGTCGGATTCGATCTTTCGATCCACAGCTGTTCCAAATACCTCAACGGCCACTCCGACATCGTCGGGGGTGCCGTTATCGGCAGCGCCGATCTTGTAAAAAAGGTGACACGAAAGCTGAATCATCTGGGGGGCTCCATGGACCCTCATGCCTGTTTTCTCCTTCTCCGCGGGCTCAGAACGCTCGCCCTGCGCGTGCGCTGCCAAAACCGGAACGCGCTGCAAATCGCCCGCTTTCTCTCCCAACACCCTGAGGTCGAAAACGTCAATTATCCCGGTCTGGAAAACCATCCCGGCCATGACCGGGCCGCCAGGCTGTTCGACGGATTCGGCGGGATGATCAGTTTTGAACTGAAGGGCGGCATTGAGGCGGTGGAAAGATTCACAGACCGGCTGCGCCTGGCCATCATCGCGCCCAGCCTGGGCGGCATAGAAACCCTGGTCACCCGCCCTGCCACCACCTCTCACGCGGGAATGTCTCACGAAGAGCTAAAAGAGGCGGGCATCACCGACACGCTCGTCCGGATCTCAACGGGCATCGAGGCCCCGGAGGACCTCATCGCGGATTTCAATCAAGCGATCTCGCCGTAACCGTACCCGGCGCCCTTTTCTTCCGCCGCATGCCCTCGATGAGGGAGTACATGACGGGGATGATCACCAGCGTGATGAGGGTGGAACTCAGGAGGCCGCCGATAACCGCCCGGGCCATGGGAGCCTGGGCCTCCCCCCCTTCATTGATGCCCAGAGCCAACGGAATCAGGGCGATGATGGTGGTGGTGGCCGTCATCAGGATCGGGCGCAGCCGCCTGCGGCCGGCCTCTTCGATAGCCTCCCTCATGGACATCCCTTCCCGCCGGCGCAACAGATTGGTGTAATCGACGAGAAGGATGGCGTTGTTGACCACGATCCCCGCCAGCATGATGCAGCCGATATAGGACTGGACATTGAAAGTCGTGTTGGTTAAAAAGAGCATCATGATGACGCCTATGGCAGCCAGAGGGATGGAAAACATGACAATAAAGGGGTCGCGAAGTGACTCATAAAGTGATGCCATCACCATATAAACCAGGACCAATGCCAGAATGATGCCAAAGAGCAGCTCACGGAACGCCTTTTGCTGTTCTTCGTAATCCCCGGCGAAGGTTATGGCAAAATTCTGGGGGACGGGAAGCGTTTGAAGATCATCTCTGATGTCGCTGATAACCGATCCCATATCCCTTCCTGAAAAGTTGGCTGAAACGCTGACGATCCTCTCCTGATCTTTTCTTTCTATGCGCACGGGGCCTTTTCTGGGACGCATGGTGACGACATTCCGCAGCATTACAGGCTGCCCTGCGGAATTGGTGAGTGTAAGGTCCAGAAGTTCTTCCGTGCTCAGCTTTTCGGCATCTTCGACCTGAACGCGGATCCAGAATTCATCCCCGCCTTCCCGGTAGCTGCTGGCCCGGGTGCCCGTAAGGAAGGTTTGGAGCGTATTGGCAATCTGGCTGACGGTCAGTTTCATATCGGCCGCTTTCTGGCGGTCGATGATGATGAGCTCCTCCGGTGTTCCGGTCTCACGGCTGATCCGCACATCCGTTATCCCATCCACATCTTCGATGAGTCGCTGGACTTCTAGGGCCAGAGAATCGGCGGTTTCCAGATCATAACCTCTTATTTCCACCTGAATGTAATCACCGCCTCCCATGCCCATGCGCAACAGAAAAAAACCCTGGCCTGCTCTGATCCGGGTAATGACGCCCGGAATGGCGTATAATTTTTCCCTCAACACCGAGGCGATCTCTTCGCTGGATCTGGACCGTTCCGCTTGCGGCATGAGAGCGATCCGCATCCCTCCGACATGCGATCCCGAGGGCCTCCAATCCGAACCCCCGACGCTCTCCACCATGCTTTCGATCTCGGGAACTTCCCTTTTTACGATCTCGGCCATATTCCGGATTTTTTCATCCACCAGGCTGAGCCGGGTTCCCACCTCCATTTCCGCATTCACCCGCACTTCCCCTTCGTCTGAGGCCGGCATGAACTCGTTTCCGACCAGCTTGAAAAGCAAAATGCTTCCGGCGAGAATCAGCAAGGTGACTCCGATCACCGCCATTCGGTGATTCAAAGAATAGCGCAGAAGCTTTTTATAATTTTCTTCAAGCCCCACAAAGAACCTGCCGGTTTTTTCAAATATTTTCCGGCTTGGCGAGTGCGACGAAGAATTCCTTATGTTCGTAGTGCGCAGGATGCGGCTCGAGAGCATGGGCACGAGAGTCAAGGCAACCACCAAAGAACACAACAGAGAGAAGCCCACCACATAAGAAAGCTGTTTGAACATGATTCCCGCCATTCCCTTGAGAAAGACGATGGGCAGAAAAACGGCCAAGGTGGTCAGCGTGCTGGCAACAATGGCATTGGAAACCTCACCCGTTCCCTTTACGGCCGCGGACATCGGCTTCTCTCCTGATTCTTGAAGACGGTAGATATTCTCAAGGACTACAATGGCATTATCCACAAGCATACCGATGCCCAGGGCCAGGCCTCCCAGCGTAATGATGTTCAGCGTGAATCCGCCGAAATAGATCATAGCGAAAGTCCCGATGATGGAGATGGGGATGGCTGTGGCGATGACACTGGTGCTGCGGAGATTCCGCAGAAAAAACAAAAGCACAAAAACCGCCAGCAAGCCGCCGTAAAGGGCTGCCCGTCCCACATTCGAGATAGACTGCTGGATGTATTCAGAAGAATCGATGATGGGCGTGAGCGTTATTTGAGGAAAATCCTGGTGGACACGGTCGATCTCTTTGAGAACGGCCTTCGCTATTTCAACGGTGTTCCTGCCGGACTGCTTGCTCACACCCAGCCGGATTCCGGGTTTTCCGTTGACACGGACGATTCTCCGGATCTTCTGCCAGGAATCCTCTACGGTGGCTATCTCTTTAAGCTGGATGGGAACTCCGTCCCGGATGGCGATGACCGTGTCCCTGAGCTCATCCAGGGAGGTGTAAACGCCGGGTGTACGGATGAGGATTTCGAAGTTGCCGCGTTCGATGGTTCCTGCGGGCACATCCACATTTTCGGATTTGATCCTCCCGAGAATCTGATCCAGAGGCAGCCCTAATGCTTTGATTTTATCCGTCTTCAGGTTGACATGGATCTCCCGCTCCTGCCCTCCCCAGATATCGAGAGAAGCCACTCCCGGAACCCGTTCGATCCTGTACTTAATCTGGTCATCGATGAGCCGGCGTGTCTGAACGGGGTCCAGGTCGGATGACGCTCCCAGAATGAGGATCGGGAAACTGGCCGCATCGAATTTCATAAGCCGGGGGCGCTCCACATCTTCAGGAAATACGGGCATGATCCGGTCCAGCCTGTCTCTCACATCATTGGTCGCCGCATCCAAGTCGATCCCCCAGCCGAAGGAAACACGCACTTGGCTGCTGCCCTCCGTCGAAACCGAAGAGACTTCCTCGACACCGGGCACTGCCGCCATAGCTCCTTCGATGGGGCGGGTGATCAGCTCTTCGACCTCTTCGGGGCTGGCGTTTTCATAGGTCGTGAAAATACTGAGCGTGGGATAAGTGATATCCGGCATGAGATCTATGGGCAGACGGATGAAGGCCACTCCCCCGAGGATGATCACGATCAGCATGATCATAACCGTAAAAATGGGATGGTTGACGGAGAATTGAGGCAGTTTCATTCTTTCTCTCCGGTCTTAGCTGCGTTAGGCGTGCCCGCCTCAACCGGTATGGGGAAATTTTCATGGGGCGCACCCGGGATTTTTTCCGGAAGTATAAGAGGGCTTCCATCGACAAGAAGATGCTGCCCGAGAGTTACTACATAGCCGGAGAGAGACTCAGGCTCTAAAATCTCTGCCAGATCCCTGGTGGAAATACCGATCCGGACGGGGATGAAGAGGGCCTTTTCTCTCTCCGTATCGGCCAGGAATATTCCCTGCCTGCCATCCCTTTTTACCACCGAACCGACAGGAACGATGGTGACATCCGCATGGGCTTCGAACTCGATCTCCACGTTGACGAACATCCCCGGCTTGAGAAGCTCCTCGGGATTGTGAATCTCGATTTCCATCCGCGCCTCCCTGGAAGTCTCTTTCAGCATAGGAGCGATCCGGGCGATCTCCCCTGACACCTTAAGGCCGGAAACGGCATCAGTGCCGACCTCGGCCGCCTGACCCGTGCTGACCCTGAAATAATCCTTGTCCGTGATGTAAACCACGGCGATCAGGGGATCGATTTCCAGAATGGATAGGATGGGAGCGTTGGGCGTGAGCATGGCTCCTTCATCCACAAAGCGCTCGCCCACCACGCGAATGCCGTCTCCATCTTCCCACGTAGCCCGAATCTTGGTGTAGGACAGGCGGACGTTGGCTGCTTCCAAAGCAGCCTTTCTGTTGGCGACTTGCGCCTGGGCGACTTTATATTTGGATTCCTGCGAAACGAACAGACTTCTGGCTGCATCGAGCTCGGAATCGGATGAGATGCCCCTTGTATGCAGCTCATGCATCCTTTCGTATTCTCTGCGGACGGTATCCAGTGAGCTTTTCGTCTCCTCGAGGTTTGCTCGCGCCACCAGCAAATTGGCCTCGGCCTGAATAACCTGCTGCCGGTATTCGTCGTCATCAAGGACAGCAATCAGCTGCCCCTGCCGGACATCATCACCGATATTGACAAGAAGTTTTTCCAGTCTGCCCGAGATCTTGGGCGCGATGATGAATTGAGATTTCGGAATCAGAGAGCCGGTAAACCGCCCCACATCACGGATGCTGCCCTTGTTCACAGGCATGAGTTCCACTGCGACCGGCATGGCCGCCTGCTGGAATGCGGCACCGCTATTACTTTTGATCGTCCTTTGGTACACCTGCCATGCGACAAGGGCGGCAAAGATGCCTCCGACAATGATAAGTATGGTTTTTTTCTTCATTTTTTGCCTCAAGGACGACTCGTGTTTGCAAACGAGATCCTTGCTTTCTTTCTTCTATAGATGTGATCCATCCCTCTTCATGAATACGTATTGTTCACGGTTTCGTTTTCGTCCTCAACAAGGCTTCGGTGAATTTTATGTTTTTCGATTCAAAGCTCGTTCCCAGAACCCTCTCCAAATGCGCCATTGAAAGGGCATAATCCACCGTGGCTTTCAACTCGGCACTGCGTGCGTTGGCGGCATCCCTCTGGAAAAGAAGAATGAAATAATTCGTGGATTTGCCGACATTGAATTTTTCCTGCTCCGCTTCCAGCTTTTTCTGGGCCAGCTCTCTCGCCGCTTTATAGGCCTGAACCCTTTTATAGTTTGTCTGAACACCTCTGACTGCAGTCTTGATCTCCAGATAGACCTGCTGTTTCTGGTTCTTGAGCTTGAGCAAAGCCTGTTCGACATTGACTTTCGCCTGGGCGTATTGAGCGTGCGAAAAAATGCTGTCCACCGGAACCTTCAGTGTCACACCGAAGGACCAGTTGTTGTACTTGAAATCAAAGGCATCCCTCAAAGCCTCCTGCAATCCGCCGGGAATCGTGCCGATGATCTCACCTGTCAAGGGATTGCCGTCACGATAGAGAATCTGGTCGCCGGAAATGCCGGGACTCCAGTAGGAGGCCTGGAGATTCAGCTCGGGAAGAAGCTGGTTTTTTGCATAGCTCAGGTTAATCTCCTGATTATTCAGATCGATCTTCATGGCTTTCAGATCGGGACGGTTAGCCAGAGCAGTGACCATGGCCTCTTCGACGTTCATGTCCATCTCCTCGAAAGACGGTCTGTCCGCCGGGAGTATTGCGTCCGAATTCCCGGTTTCCATCTCCCCATAATTGATGATGGTTTTCAGAAGATCTTCATTGTTCTTCACCAAAGCCTCTGCCTGAAGAATATCGGCCTCGCGCGTGGCCACTTCCGCTTCCGCCGTATAGATCTCAATAGGGGCCATGGTTCCCACCTCCACTTTCCTCTTGTTTTCCTCGAGAAGATCGCGGGCGAGCTTCAGTGATTGCCGTTTCACTTTTAAATCCTCTATACTGTAGACGAGATTCCAGTAAGCTTCTTCCACACTGTAGATTGTGCTGAGCAGGCTATGGGTAAGCTGATATTCGGATATCTCCAGATTGTTCGAAGCGACAAGGATTTCTTTGCGGTTGATGTTGATGCCGAAATTTTTGAGCAGCGGTTGCGTGAAGTTCAGGGTCAGAGTCGCGCCATAGCGGGGGTTGATAGTCTGAAACCGCCTGGTCGTATCATTCCTGTATGTATTGAGATCGATGGCCAATCTTCCCCCTGTGGGGATGAACTGATCCAAATTCAATGTGAAGTCGTTGAACGCAGTGCGGACCTGTTCACCGCCGTCAAAAAAAGAATAAGAGGGCATTCTGGTCCTTTGACCGTTATAGCTGAATGAAAGCGCCGGAAGAAATATTTCCCTGGCAGCAGAGACGGAAATCTGCGCCAGTTCCGGATTCAACACTTCAACGGCTATGCCCAGATTGTTCTTTATGGCGCTGACGATACACTCCTCCAGGGTCAAAGACGCCTTCTGCCCCTGGGCAAAGGACGCCGCGGACGGAATCAGTGTCACCAGCGTCGTGAGCGCGATGATTCGTTTAAGCATTCCAATCTCCTTAATCGCCAGATCATCCTAATGGCTTGCAGGGTATGATCAGGCCGGCTCTTACGGGCGCGGTGACCGCCGGTCTATACTGGAGACACCCGCTTGCTCTGAAGCTTCGCTCCCGGCAACAGCATTACCACCGGATTTGTCTTCTATTTATTCTTTAATGCCAATACTCCAAAATATTATTTATAGCGGATTTGGCTGCCACATTCAATTCCTGCTACGGCCGGATGTCTGACAGTTCTTGGCTTCCTCTCAGCCGGGGCTCATCTCGCGAATGGATACCCGAGTTGAAGCAAGGCGCTGTAAATAGGGTCCACTGAAAAAATCGTTTAGCTTTATTGGCTTATATCGCTCTCTCGCAACTTCCATAATTACGATTCTGGTTTTTCTGTTTACCTCATTTGACTCATGCTCTGTTGGCAGCTGCTTTCAGATTCATCGCCAGTAGAGAAGCTCTGACCCACATCTCCGATCCATCCTTGATGGAATATCTGACTCCGTCGAGCCTATAATGTTCTTTGCCGTTGCCAAAGCTTCCTTCAATCTGGTTTCGCTCCCTTTGTTTTCTCTTGAACCAGCGGCCCTGGGAATCAACGGTTTTGGGCTTCCTCCCTCGACGCTTAAACGAGGCCCGCACCTCAAGTGCCGACACCAACTTCCGGTTCTCTTCTGTCCCATATTTCGCATCCATCGATAGATAGAGAGGAAGTTTCCCAAAACGATCTTTATAGCCTGCAACATGCCTCCCAAGCAGCTCTTCCTCAGCAAAGGCCCGGTGCTCAAAATAATCCAAAAACAAAAATCCTCCCACATGTACCAGCGCCCCTTTTCCTCCAAACTCTGTCTTCTTCCCCTGTTTCCCTCGCTTGATCGGCCTCACATACGGCCGATGAAAACTCACGATCCTCTCATCCACCCGATTGATTCTCTGGGTGTACATCTCGTGCTGCTGATGGTAGATCTTCTCTGCAACCTGTAACCTCTCTATGATGTCTTTTTTTGTCTCCCTGTCGCTTTGACCTGTTCTATCGCATCTTTTAGCTGTTTGAGGTTCCGCCGCACATACTGCAGCATCTTCTTTTTGCCTTTCCTGATCGTCTTCTTCGTCTTGGTCTTCTTCTTCGAAAAATTGAGATACTCTTTCCTCGCTTCCCGAGGACGCGTACGGTACTTCTTGCCTATCGTCTTGCCGATCCTCTTGATGTTCCGCACCAGCCACACACGGACGTCATTAAGCAGTCCGACATCATTGGGATATTTTATCTTCTCAGGAAACACCGTCGCATCCACCAGCATCCCTTTCCCCTTGATGATCCTCCGGTCAATCAGCAGCTTGTAGGTCCTATCCTCTAACTGCTTGAAGAACGCCAATCCCAACCGCTCTCTCTGCTTCGTCAGCGTACTTGGGTCGAGGATCTCTTTGGTGAGGAATTTCTCAAACCCACAGAAGGCCTGCATGTACGGATTCTCCAAGACATCCTGCACGATCCCCTCATCCGATAGCCCCGTCATATGCTTCAATAACAATAATCCAATAACAAGTTGCGCATCCTTGGCCGGTCGGCCTACATCAGAAAAATGCTTGGCATATTCCTCCTCCAGCTCCTCCCATGGGATCAGCTCTGCTATCCTCAGCCAGCGATTATTTTCGTCTAATTTGCCGCCAAAAGGGAAAAGTTCCGGAAACAGAGGCCGAGTTTTACGGTCTTTGCGACGATACATGCGGGTTATCTCCGATGAAAAGTGCAAGGTTTTTGAGGGGGGCACAGCTAAAACCTTGCATTTTGGACTTGAATTTCTCCTTCAACCTATCATATATTTATAACATTATCAATAACTTATTGGTCTTTTATGACTTTTTCAGTGGACCCTAAATAATGGGGGTATTGGAGCGAAGGCAAGATTCCCAACCAGCCTAATCCCGCCTTCACTCGGCGTTCTTCGGGGTATCCGGTAAAGCCGGAGGTCGGGAACTATAGACTATATAAGCAGGGGGTAAACAGCATGCGGATTCGTTTCCGGCTGACACAGGATAAAAAGCAGGGGATGTGTGTGCGGGCACGGATCCGCCGGCACCTCTTTTTGCTCGGGCCTCCCGGCCGGGAGGCTGCAGGATTCAAGCAAAGATCCAGGAAAAAAGGGAATTCAGAGGCATTCGTCGATGCCCAGAGATTTGTTGATGAGCGGGTTCGGGCCAAAGATCTGAAAATCTCTGTAACCCAGAGCTTCGGACTTCGTTTCTTCACCGGACGCCGTGCGGATGATCATGTCGAAAATGCGCCGTCCTACGCGGCTAATCGAATCCTCACCGGCAATGATGGTGCCGGCATTGACATCCATGTCACCGGACATGGCGGCATATGTCCCGGGATTTCCGGTGACCTTTATCACGGGGGCAACGGCAGACCCTATGGTCGATCCCTTCCCGGTAGTGAAGATCGCCACTTGAGCCCCGGCCGCCACCATATGGATCACTCCATGGACATCCGCCCCTGTACCGTCCTGGATGTAAAGACCCGGCCTCCCGGGCTTTTCCAGAGTGCGCAAACTGTTTTCCAAAACACCGCAGACAGGAGTGGTTCCTCCCTTTTGTACGGCGCCCAGAGACTTTTCTTCGATGGTCGTCAAGCCTCCGGACACATTTCCCGGAGACATCCAGCGCGGCTGTATGTCCAAAGCCTTCCATCTCTTCTCTTCGTTGGCGGCCACCCGGTAAATACGATCCCTTACATCGTTATTAACAGCTCTGCGGGCCAGTATGTGCTCGGCACCGATCATTTCACCCGGCTCGGTAAAAATGGCGGTGCCGCCTTGCTCGATCAGCATATCGACGGCTACACCGACCGCCGGATTGGCTGCCAGCCCGGAAGTGGCGTCCGAACCGCCGCAGTCCACGGCCACGGTCAAGCGGCTCAAATCGAACTCCTCTCTACGAAAAGAGCCGGCTTCTTCGAGCATGTCTTTGATGATCTTCGTTCCTTTCTTCACTGTGGGTAAAGTTCCCCCCTCTTCCTGAATAACAAGGGATTCGGCGGGTTTCTTCAGGGCAGCGAACCTTTTCATCAAAGCCTGTGCCTGGAGGACTTCACAGCCGAGCCCCAAGACCAGAATTCCCGTCACGTTAGGATTTTCTCCGATTCCAACCAGGTTGTTGACGACCTGCCCTTGATAGTAAAGCTCCGGACCGGGTTCATCGCATCCAAAGGAATGGGTTAAAGCGACGGCTCTCTCAGCATTGCGGGCGATGAGCTTCGCCGTTTCGTTGGCACAGTATACCGTCGGCATGATGACCACGTGATTGCGCACCCCGACCGAACCGTCGGAACGGAGGAATCCTGCAAATCTGGCTGCTTTGTTTTTATCATTCATCGGTCTCTCATCACCTCACCCGCCGGCTTTCCACATTGTGGACATGCACGTGCATGCCTTTTTCTATGACCTGGACCGCTTTGCCTATCACTTCACCGAACTTGACCACGTCCGCGTCCATCCCGATTTCTTCGACGGAAAGTTTGTGGCCCAGAGGGATGGCCGAACTGGCCGTTACGGTGCCCACCACTTTCCCCTCAGCCGAAAAAATCGATACATTCTCCCCTTTTTCTACTTTACCGATGAGGGTTGCGACATTGTCATCGGTATGGATTTTTATGGCCTTCATACACATCCTCCATTCTTGGCTATTGGTTCTCAGCTAAAACGGTCAAAGGCTTTCATCCCGGAGCGGAAGGCCCGGATATTGCCCTGCGCCGTGCTGCCGGAAAAATATAAATCGATCTCTTTCTCGATTTCCTGAGATTCGACAGGAATCAAGGCCGTTTTCATCAGGGCGCCCAGCATCACGATATTGGCTGAAAGCGGAGCTCCCGCCTCGCTTGCGATACC
>Ga0180432_10008978_pt1 | contig 12302 bp, 11 predicted proteins | sample SS_ome_10_FD_132414 | JGI IMG/M metagenome (GOLD analysis project Ga0180432, IMG submission 132414) | Hypersaline lake sediment archaeal communities from the Salton Sea, California, USA - SS_1_MS_2 metaG | ecosystem: Environmental > Aquatic > Non-marine Saline and Alkaline > Hypersaline >...
CTGCCGCAACGACGAGATCCCCATGGACTCCGGGGAAGCGAACAACTCGCGCGCCGCCGGGACCGAAGGCTACCCGAACATGCACGCGTGGCTGATGGGCGAGATGAAGGCCTGGATCGAACGGGGGCTGGACGTGGTGCCCTGGCACAACTCCATGAAGATGTACCGGCGCGGCACGGCCGCGGGTCTGGTGCGAATCTTTGCGCACGACCTGGACCTGTACGAGCAGGCCGGCGCGGCAGGCAGCGAATTCGAGTCCTACGCCCAGTACTGGCACGGATTCGCGCAGAACTTGTTTGCGGCGAGCCGGCTCTTGTGGGACCGGAAGGCCACGGCGCGCGGGTGCCTGGAGGACTTCTCTCGGCTCTCGTTCGGCCCGGCGGCCAAGCCCATGCTCGACTACCTGCGCCTGCTCGAACGCCTCACCCAGGCGAGCCGCAAGCGCCGGCGCGGCGGGGTGATGGACCGGTTCGCGGACCGCGACGTGGAGAAGGCCGAAGAGGCCTTCGCCCAGGCGCGCCGCCTGGCCAAGGGGCGTGCGTGGCGCGCGCGGGTGCGCGACGTGGAGCGCCACTTCCGGTATCTCATGGCCCTGCGCGAGGAGCACCTGTGCGTGCGCGACGCGAACGGGGCCCTGCGCCGCGGCCGGTGGGACACGGCGGCCCAGGCCCTGTGCCGGGCCGCGGACCAGGTGGAGGTCGCCGCGCAGGTGGGCGGGGCCATCGAGTCCGAGTACGCGCTCTACGGGTTCTTCTGGCCCGACTCCCACCGGCGGCGCATCTTCGACCTGCACGACCGGGCGCGGCCCGTGTGCAAGGCCGCGGCGTTCGGCGTCGCGCCGCTGGGCCCGGGCACGCACGCGTTGGACCTGGCTCTCTTTGACACGCCGCACTTCGGCCCCTTCGGCGGGTTCATGCGCGCGGGCGTGCGGGTGGTGAGCGAGTTCCACATTCACAGTGGGCGCAACGAGCTCGCGTTCTTCTTCCGGTTGGCCCAGCCGGACGGCCCCGTGCGCCTGCACCTGCACGGCGGGGCCGTGGTCCCGGGCCTGGACCAGCGCGACGGGATCAAGCCCTCGGCGCGCGTCACGGTCAACGGCAAGCAGGTCTTCGCCGGCCCGGTCGGCGTGCCGCTGATCCAGGTAGACCTGGTCTCCGGCGCGCCCATATCCACGGAGGGGACCTGGACGCTGGACATGCCCGCGCGGCTGCTGGGCAAGCGCAACATCGTGGTGCTGAGGCTCACCGACGAGCGCGACGGGCGGTCCGCGCACTTCGACGCGGTGTCCGTGGAGGTGTAGGTCAGGCGCGGCCCCGGCCGTGCCGGGCGAGCTTGTAGGAGAGTTCGGACAGTCCCACGGACAGGAGCTCGTCGCGCACGATCACGTGGGGCGGTACGCGCAGGTGCATGGGCGCGAAGCTCCACAAGGCCCGCACGCCCGCGTCGATGAGCAGGTCGGCGACCTCCTGGGCCGCGTCGGGCGGGACGGTGAGGATCCCCAGCTGCACGTGCTCGGCGCGCACGCACCCGGGCGCCTTGTCCAGGGCGCGCACGGTCAGCCGGCCCACGCGTTGGCCGATCTTGTCGGGATGCAGGTCGAAGATGCCCCGGATGCGCAGGCCGAGCTCGTCGAACCCGCGGTAGGCCACGATCGCCCCGCCCAGGCGGCCGTACCCCACGAGCACGGCCGGGATCTCTCGCTCGAAGGCCAGGATCTTGCGCACCGCGTCCAGGATGTCCCGGCAGCGGAAGCCCACGTTGCGCTGGCCCCGCACCCCGATCAAAGCCAGGTCGTGGCGCACCAGCGTGTCGTCGATGCCCAGCAACCGCGCGAGCTCGGCGCTGGAGACCACCTCGCGCTGCGCGGCCGCGAGCTCGCGCACGTAGTTCGCGTACCGCGGCAGCCGTTCGATCACGTTGCGACGCAGAAGCTCCACTGCGTCCCCCTCACGCCGTGGCGCGCTCGGCGCAGCGCTCCAGCAGGAACGCGCACAGCGCGTCCATGCCCTCCCCGGTGCGCGCGGACACGCAGAAGGTCTGGCAGCCCTCATTCAGGCTGGCGCATTCGCGCACCACTCGGTCCACATTGAAGTCCATGTGGGGCAGCAAGTCGATCTTGGACAGGACCAGGACCCGGCTCTGCCGGAAGATGGACGGGTACTTGAGCACCTTGTCGTCGCCCTCGGGGAGGCTGAGCATCGCGGCCTTCATGTGCGCGCCGAGCTTGAACGAGGCCGGGCACACGAGGTTGCCCACGTTTTCGATCATCAAGAGCTCGGGAGGACGGTCGCCCAGGACCTCGTCGAGCACGTCGGCCACGTTCTTGGCGCTCAGGTGGCAGGCGCCGCCCGTCTCGACCTGCACGGCGCGCACGCCCGCCTCGGACAGGCGCTCGGCGTCGCGGCGGGTCTGCACGTCGCCGACCACCACGGCCAGCCGGTCGCCCAGGCGCCGGCCCAGGACCTCCAGGAGCGTGGTCTTGCCGCTGCCGGGGCTGCTGATCAGGTTCACCGCGTACGCGCCGGCCGCGTCCAGGCGCTTGCGCACCTCGGCGGCGATGCGGTCGTTCTTGGAGAGCACCGGTTGGTCGATCGAGACCTGGTCACGGGACGTGCGGCTCATGGGGTATCTCCTCCACTTCTACGGATTCGAGGCACAGGTCGTCGCCGCCTTCGAGCGTGCGCTCCAGGGCGCCGCACTGCGGGCAGACGGCGAACGCGTCGTGCATGGCATAGGCCGCTGCGCAGGCGCGGCACACGGCGCGCGCGGGCACGGTGCGGATCTCCAGCGCGGGCCGACCGAAGCCCAGGGCTTCGGCGGCCTCGGGGAAGGCGAACTCCAGCGCCTGCGGGTCCACGCCCGAGAGCACGCCCACGCGCGCGGTCGCGGCCACGAGCGGCCGCGGCCCGCCTAGGCGGTCGGCCACGAGATCGAGCATGCTTTCGGCCACGGACAGCTCATGCATGGACAAGCCCTTGCGCGGGGCGGATTTCCCTTGCGGGGTCCGTCGGCGGCGCGATACAATACATACTTCGCAAGGCCGTGCGCCGTCGGTGCGCCGGCCCAATTCGTCGATGCGCGGAGCAACGTCTCATGTGCCTGTCCCTCCCCGGACAGCTTGTAGAACGACGCGGCAGCGCCGGCGTGGCGGACGTGGACGGCAACCGGGTCGAGGTCGACCTGTCGCTGCTCGACGACGTCGATGCGGGCGACTGGGTCCTGGTGCACGCCGGGTTCGCCATCCAACGATACGACGAAGCCGAAGCCCTGGCCACCCTCCGCGCCGTACGGGAAGCCCTCGGTGCAGCTGCAGAACCGGTTCCGGGACCCCACCCTCGTCCGTGAGCTGGCGGGCCGCATCCGGGCCGCCGCCTCCCACCGCGAGACCTACACCTTCATGGAGGTGTGCGGCACCCACACCCAGGCCATCGCCCGGTGGGGACTGCGGGAGCTCTTGCCCGATCACGTGCGCCTGGTCTCCGGCCCCGGGTGCCCGGTGTGCGTGACCCCTGGCGGATACATCGACCAGGCCGCGCGCCTGGCCATGGACGGGGACGCGGTGGTCGCCACGTTCGGGGACCTGCTGCGCGTGCCCGGCGACACCACGAGCCTGGAGGCCGCGCGCACCGCCGGGGGCGACGTGCGCGTGGTGTACGCGCCCACCGAGGCCCTGGCCCTGGCGCGCAAGCTGGACCGCGAGGTCGTGTTCCTGGCCATCGGGTTCGAGACCACGGCCGCGGGGAACGCGGCGGCCGTGCGCGCCGCGAGAGAGGCGAACCTGACCGGGCTCTCCTTCTACGCGGCCATGCGCCGCGTGCCGCCCGTGCTCGACGCCCTGGTGCGCGACCCGCAGGTCCGCCTGGACGGGTTCCTGTTGCCCGGGCACGTGAGCGCGGTGCTCGGCCGCGGGCCGTACCGGTTCCTGGAAGAGCGGGGCGTGCCCGGCGTGATCGTGGGGTTCGAGCCCGTGGACATCCTCCGGGGCGTGGAGGCACTCCTGGGCGCGGTCAACCGGGGCGCGGCGGACGTCGAGAACCTGTACCCGCGCGCCGTGCCCGAGGCGGGCAATCCGCAGGCCTTGGCGCTCTTCGACCGGGTCTTCACAGCCGAGGACGCGGTGTGGCGCGGCATCGGCGAGATCCCGGGCTCCGGGTACGGGCTCGCGCAGGACTGGCGGGACCTGGACGCGGCCGCGCGTTTCGGCCTGGGGCCCCTGCAGGCAAGGATGCCCGCGGGCTGCCAGTGCGCGCCGGTGCTCAAGGGGATGATTCTGCCGCAAGAGTGTCCTCTGTTCGCCACTGCGTGTACGCCGGAGCACCCGGTCGGCCCGTGCATGGTCTCGCGCGAGGGCAGCTGCGCGGCCCACTACCGGTACCGGGCCTCCTGAGCGCGAGGGGCCGGCGCCCTATTGGCTCAGCTTCGCGCGGAGCGTGGACAGCAGGGTGTTCGGATCCAGCGGCTTCTGGAAGACCCCGTCCACGCCCAACTGGTGGACGTCCACGCTCAGGTTCAATTCGTCGCCCACGGAGCTGAGCAGGTACACGGGCGCCCGGCACCCGCGGGCCTTGAGATCCTTGACGAGGTCCGCGCCCGCGTCGACTTCCTCCATCATCAGATCGATGATCAGGAGGTCCGGCTGCGACGCCTCGTAGGCGCGCTGGCCCTCCTCGGCGCTCTTGGCGCCCACGAACACGTACCCGCCCTGTTCGAGCGCCAGGCGCAGGGTCTCGAGGATGTCCGGGTCGTCGTCCACGCACAGAATCACATGTTTGCCGTCCTGCATCGAAGCTCCCTCGCTCACTGGGGCCCGCGAAGCGCGCACTCGGCTTCGACCTCCGGGGACGGGTCGTCCTCGAACCGTCCGGTACGCAACACCTCCGCAAGAAACGCAACCGCCGCGGCCAGGTTGCGCCGCGCGCCGGGGCTGAGCCGCTCGCCGAACGCGTCGAACGCGTACCCGCGCACGGCCAGCACGTATGCCCGCGGCTGCGCGCCGAAGCAGGCGCTCGCCACGCCGAGCACCGCCTGCGGCGTGACGCTGTGCGTGGTGAACGAGCTCGCGCCCTCGGGCCGCACCCGCGTCCAGGCGTAGGGCGCGGGGCCCTGCGCGGCCGCGTCGGCGAAGATCACGACCTCGTGCCCCGCGGCCGCGTATCCGTCCTCGACCGTGAGCTGGTAGTCCGCGCTCGCGGTCACCCCGTCGAGGCGCCACCCGTCCACGGCCTCGGCCACGGCCGGGCCCAGCCCGTCGTCCAGCCGGCCCGGATTGCCGTATCCGAGCACGAGTACGCGCCCCTGGGAGTCAATGCCGGGTGCGTTCGTCAAGGACTTCTCCCTCGGGGTCCACGAGCTGCACGCGAAGCTGCATCTTCCCGAGCGCGTGCGTGGCGCACGAGAGGCATGGGTCGTAGGCGCGGATGGCCACCTCGATGTGGTTGAGCAGGCCCTCGGTGATCTCGGGCTTGCCGTCCAGGTGCGTCTGGGCCACGCGCTGGACCGCGCGGTTCATGGGTTCGTTGTTGCTGGTCGTGCTCACGATCAGGTTCGCGGCCTCCACCTCGTCGCGGTCGTTGACCCGGTAGTGGTGGAACAGGGTCCCGCGCGGGGCCTCGAGCAGGCTGACGGCCTCCTCGCGGCGCTCGCCCTCGGTGACCAGGTCCGTGCCCTGCAGGTCCGCGTCGTGGAGAAGCTCGTTGATCTTCTCCGCGGCGTGCAGGGCCTCGATCATCCGCGCCCAGTGGTAGGCCATGGTGACGTTGTTCGGCTTGCCGTCGGTGAGGCCGGCGAACTCCTTGCGGGCCGCCTCAGCGAGCGGGGTGTCGATGCGCTCGCAGGTGTTCAGGCGCGCCAGGGGCCCGACCCGGTACCAGCCCCGCTCCGGGCCCAGGGACTTGATGAACGGGAACTTCATGTAGGACCAGGACCGTATCTCCTCGCTGATGTAGTCGAGGTAGTCCGCGTAGTCCACGTCGTCGATGACGCGGTTGCCCTGCGCGTCCACGGCGCGCAGCACCCCGTCGTACAGGTCCATGCTCCCGTCCGGGGAAAGGATGGATAGGTGGTTGCTCTCGAAGCTGCCGAAGTCGGCCAGCTCGTCGAGGTGCTCGAGCGTGTAGTCCTTGGCGAGCTTGACCGCGCCCTGGGCCCATTCCACGATCTGGTCGATGTCCTCGAGGAACCCGTCGCGCTCCTCCACGGACAGGTTCTTGTTGATGCCGCCCGGGATGGCGCCGGTGCCGTGGATCTTCTTGCCAGCCGTGGCCTTGATGACCTCCTGGCCGTAGCGGCGCAGCATCACGCCCTGCACGGCGAGGTCGCGGTGCTCGGCGATCACGCCGATCACGTTGCGCTTGGCCGGGTCCGCGTCGAACCCGAACAGGAGGTCGGGGCTCGCGAGGTGGAAGAAGTGCAGCGCGTGGCTCTGGAGCACCTGGCCGTAGTGCATGAGGCGGCGCATCTTCTCCGCGGTGGGCGTGAGCCGTTCGCCGCCCACGATGCGGTCCATGGTCTTGGCCGCGCACAGGTGGTGGCTGACCGGGCAGATGCCGCACAGGCGCTGCACGATCATGGGCACCTCCCAGTAGGGGCGGCCCTGGATGAAGCGCTCGAACCCGCGGAACTCCACGATGTGGAACCGCGCCTGGGTGACCCGGTTGTGTTCGTCCATGAGCACGGTCACCTTGCCGTGTCCCTCGACGCGGGTGACCGGGTCGATCACAATCCGTTTGGTCTTGCTGGTTTGGGCGGTGGACGCCATCGGTTCTCTCCCGGTTGGTTCAGTCGTACTTGATGAGCTCGTAGGGCAGCTCCACCGGCTTGTCGCTGAGCAACGCGGTGAGCGCCTGCCACAGGGTGTCCCCGCTGGGCGGGCAGCCGGGCAAAAAGTAGTCGATCTTCACGATCGCGTGGTTCGGGTAGACCTTGTCCAGGAGCAGGGGCAGCTCCGGATCGTTGGGGATGCGCTTCTCCGGGTTGTGCGCGGTCGGGGAGTGCAGGTACGCCTCCTCCAGACACTCGGTGAGCGACAGCCGGTTGCGCAGGGCGGGGATGTTGCCCCGGATCGCGCACGCGCCCATGCTGATCAGGATGTCGCAGTGCTTGCGGAAGTCACGCAGCACCTCCACGTTCTCTTCGTTGCAGCACCCGCCTTCGAGCAGCCCGATGTCGCAGCGGCCGGTGAACCGCTTGATGTCGTCGATGGGCGAGCGGTCGAACTCCACGAGCTCCACGAGGTCCAGGATCCGGGCGTCGATGTCCAAGAGCGACATGTGGCATCCGAAGCACCCGGTCAGAAACGCGGTCGCAATCCTCGGCTTGGCCATGGGGATGTCCTTTGTGCTCTCCTAGGCGTCTCGGCGCTTGCGCTCGACGTCGCTGCCGATGGGCACCTTGTCATACTTGCGTTGGCCGACCGGCGTGCGATAAGCGCGGCGCTTGATCACGATCGCGCCCACCGGGCAGATCTCGGCCGCCTTGTCGAGCTCCGAGAGGTCCGTGTCCGCGAGGTTGGCCTCGGCGTTGACGATCAGGCGCTTCTCGGGCCCGCGTCCGGCGAACTCGAACACGCACTTGCCGTCCACGTCGCGGCTGGCCTGCACGCACCGTCCGCACAGGATGCACCGGTTGCGGTCGATGAAGACCTCCGGGTGCGAGCAGTCCAGCTCGCGCCGGGGCCACAGGAACTGGTACTTGGGCGCGGTGATGCCCAGGCGGTACGCGGTGGCCTGGAGCTCGCACTCGCCGCTCGCCTCGCAGAACGAGCAGAAGTGATTGCCGTCCACGAACAGCATGTCCACGAGGTCGCGGCGCATGTCGTTGAGTTCGTCCGTGTCGTTCTCCACGACCGCGCCGTCGGCGGCCGGCTGGGTGCAGGCGGTCTGGAACCGTCCGTTCACCTTCACCGTGCACACGCGGCAGCTGCCGTGCGGGGTGAGGCCCTCGGCATAGCACAGCCGGGGGATGTAGATCCCGGCCTCGTCCGCGGCCTCCAGGATGGTCTGGCCCGGACGCGCCTGGACCTGTGCGCCGTCGATGGTGAAGGTGATCGTCTCGTCGGTCATGGGCTGTCCTCTGGCTTCGGGGCCTTGTTCAGTGTCCGTGCACGGACGACCGGCCGGCCACGGTCTCGGCCTCGCGCAGCGCGGCGGCCAGGTCGAACGAGGGCTCGAACCGGTCCGCGGGCTCGTGCAGCCGCGGGCCGAACAGATCCGGAAAGTGCTCCATGGCCGTGAGCACCGGGTTGGGCGAGGTCTGCCCCAGTCCGCACCGGGCCGTGGCCCGCATGGTCGCGCCCAGGCGCTGGAGGAAGGGCAGGTCGCCGGGCTCGCCCCGGCCGGCCATGATCTTCTCCAGGCGGCGCTGGAGGAGGACGTTGCCCACCCGGCAGGGCGTGCAGTAGCCGCAGCTTTCCTCGATGAAGAACTCCAGGAAGTAGTGGACCACCTCCAGCAGGTTGCGCTGCGCGCCGAAGACCATCACCGATCCGCCGGTGGCCAGGTCGTCGTAGCAGATCGCGCGCGCGAAGTCGCCCGGGGCCACCAGCGTCCCGCTGGGCCCGCCCATCTGCACGGCGGCCGGGTCGTCGGCCGCGCACAGGTCCAGCACCTCGCGCAGGGACATGCCGAAGGGCACCTCGTACACGCCCGGCCTGCGGCAGTCGCCGCAGATGCTCAGGAGCTTGGTGCCTGGGCTGCCTTCGCTGCCGATCCCGGAGAACCACCCCGGACCCCGGTCCAGGATGGGGGGCACGCAGCACAGGGTCTCCACGTTGTTGACCGTGGTCGGATATCCCAGGTACCCGCGGTTGGCCGGGAAGGGCGGGCGGGTCTTCGGGTCGCCGCGCAGCCCCTCGCACGAGCTGATCAGGCTCGTCTCCTCGCCGCACACGTACGCGCCCGCGCCGAGCTGAATGCGGATGTCGAAGTCGAACCCCTGCTTGTCGCTCACGCCCCGGCCCAAGAGCCCGGCCTCGCGGCGCGCCTGCAATACGTGCTGGAGGAAGTTGTACAGGTACGCGTACTCCGCGCGCAGGTACAAGACGCCGAGGTCCGCGCCGACCGCGTAGGCCGCGATGGTCATGCCCTCGAACAAGAGGTCCGGCCGCTCGGTCAACAGCACCCGGTCCTTGAACGTGCCCGGCTCGCCCTCGTCCGCGTTGCACAGCACGCACCGGTGCTCGCCGGGGCTGGAGCGGGTGAAGTCCCACTTCATGCCGGTGGGGAACCCGGCGCCGCCGCGGCCGCGCAGCCGCGCGGTCTTCACGTCGCGGATCACCTCGGCCGGGGTCATGGCCAGGGCCTTGCGCAGGCCCTCGTTCGCGTGGTGGTCGCCGAGGAGCACCTCGCCCGCGCGGCGCACGTTGTTGTACACCATGGAGCCCACGAGCTCGTGGGCGTTGTTGCCGTCCCCGATCTTGGTCACGAGCTCGGCCGGGTTCGGGTCCTTCTTGAGCGCGCGCGCGATCCGGCGCGCCTTGTCCGGCGACAGATACGTGACCACCACGTCGTTGACGAGCGCGGAGGGGGCCTGGTCGCTCATCCCGATGCAGGGCGTGGTGCGCAGAGCGATCTTGCCGTCGGGCGTGGTCTGGCCGGGGGCGATGCCCAGCTCGTCGCCGAGCACCTGCAACACGCGCAGGGCCCCGGCGTGGCGGTCCACGATGTCGTCACACACGCGGATGACCACCTCGCCTGTGGGCTCCTCGGAGAGGAACGCGTAGAAGGTGACCACGCTCTCGACTTCGTTGCGGTGGGCGCCCACGGCCGCGGCGATCCGGTCCATGGCCGCGCCGGGCACGCACCCGAGGCGGCGCTGCACCTCGCGCACGATGTCGAGCATCCGGGTGCGGTCCTTGCCCTGGGCTTCGCAGACTTGCTGGACCGTGGACTCAAGGTCGTTGCTCATGAAGCTTCCTCACTGTCTCGGGGCGCTCGTCCTGCGGCCGGCCCGTCGCCACGGGGGCGGAGGACACCACTTGCGGGTGTGTACTCTATCAGACCGGGACTTGGGTGCAAGGGAGTTCGTGAAAAAAAACACAAAATCGGGCCCACGCCTGCCCCCCCTGCGATCCGTGCGCCGCCCCTTGTCCGCAAATGCCCTCCGACGCTCACCCGGGGCCGCGCTCGCGCGACCGGCGCGCGGCCGCGTGCACCACCTGGCCTACGGACACCGCGCCGTCGCCGGGCGGGAGCAGCGTATGCGCTGCGACGCGGAAGCCCGCCTCGCGCAGGCGCGCGTGCGTGGCGGCCAGGAGCCGACGGTTTACAAAGCATCCGCCGGATAGCAACACGCGTGCCAGACCGCGCTCTGCGCGCACGCGGCGCGCGATGTCGACCACCAGGTCCGCCAGGGTGTTGTGGAACCGGCCGGCCACCGCGCCGACCGGCGCGCCGCGGGCCAGGTCCTCGGCCACCCCGCGGATGACCCCGCCCGTGCGCACCACCGGCCCGTCCAGCGCAAAGGGATACGCGTCCGGGGCGTCCGTGGCCGCGGCCTCCAGGCGCATGGGCGCCTTGGCCTCGAAGGTGTTCTCGTCGCACAGCCCGCACAGCGCGGCCACCGCGTCGAAGAGCCGGCCCATGCTGCTCGTCTGGACTTGCGGCAGGGGCCCGGCCAGGAGGCGGGCCACGGAGTCCGCGCGCGGGTGGGCCACCCACCGCGTCCAGTCCAGGCCCTCGCGCACCAGGTACGCGAGCGCCATGCGCCAGGGTTCGCGCGCGGCCCGGTCGCCGCCCGGCAGCGCGACGTGTTCCAGGTGGCAGACCCGCTCGTACCCGAGCGCGTCGAAGACGAGCGCCTCGCCGCCCCACACCGTGCCGTCGGGCCCGTACCCCGCACCGTCGAACGCAATGCCCAGGGCGGACGCGTAGTCCCCGGTCTCGGCCAGCAGGGCGGCCAGGTGCGCATGGTGGTGCTGGACCCGCACCACGGGCAGGCCGCTCTGCGCGGCCATGCGGGTGGTGGGGTAGTCCGGGTGCAGGTCGCAGGCCGCGAGCGTAGGCGCGACCCCGAGCACCTCGGCGAGGTGGGCGCGCACCTCGTCGAACATCTCGAGCGCGCGCACGTTGTCCAGGTCGCCCACGTGCTGGCCCGGGAACACCGTGGTGCCGCGGCCGAGGGCCAGGGTGTTCTTCAGAAGCGGCCCGAAGCCCAGGATCCCGTCCGCGTCCAGGCCCGCCTCCAGGCCCGCGGGCACGTACCCGCGCGCCCGGCGCAGCAACGTAGGCCCGGGGTCGGTGGCCAGGAGCACCGAGTCGTCCACGCGCAGGTGAATGGGCCGGTCGTGCACAAGGAACGCGTCGGCTACCCCGCTGAGGCGTTCGAGGGCCTCCCGGTTGCGGATGCAGATGGGCTCCTCGGACAGATTGCCGCTCGTCATGACAAGGGGCACGTCGCCCAACTCCTCGAACAGGAGCACGTGCAGAGGCGTGTACGCGACCATCACGCCCAGGGTGTCCGTGCCCGGCGCCACCTCCTCGGCCACGGGCGAGGCGGCCCGCTCGGGCGCGACCAGGATCGGGGCCTGCGGGCCTGTGAGAAGCGCCCGCCCGTAGTCGGGCAGGTGCACGAGCGCTGCGGCCGCGTCCGCGTCGGGGACCATCACGGCCAGGGGCTTGTCCTCGCGGTGCTTGCGCGCGCGCAGCCGCGCCACGACCGGGGGCCGGGTCGCGTCGCAGGCGAGGTGGAACCCGCCGAGCCCCTTGACGGCCAGGATGCGCCCCTCGCGCAGGAGCCGCGCGGCCCCGCGCACCGGGTCGCCGTCGAGGGGCTCGCCTTCGCCGCCCAAGAGGCGCACCCGGGGCCCGCAGGCCGGGCAGCAGGTCGGCTGCGCATGGTGGCGGCGGTCGGTGGGGTCCTCGTACTCGGCGCGGCACGCGCCGCACATGGGGAACGCGCGCATCGTGGTGTTGGGCCGGTCGTAGGGCACGGTCAACAGGATCGAGTAGCGCGGTCCGCACTGGGTGCAGTTGAGCAAGGGGTAGCGGTACCGCCGGTCCTGGGGGTCCAGGAGCTCGCGTCTGCACGCGTCGCAGATGGCCGCGTCCGGGGTGACGGCCACCGCGGGGGCGCCCTGTGCGTCGGAGGGCAGGATGCGGAAGTGCGCATGCTCCTCGGCCGGGATCGGCCGCGCCTGCACGCACGAGACACGAGCCAGGGGCGGGGCCTCAACGCGCAGCGCGGCCACGAACGCGTCCACGTCTCGGGCCGGGCCGAACACGCGCGCGACCACGCCCTGGGCGGTGTTCCGTGCCTCGCCCGTGAGCCCGTGCCGTTGGGCGAGCGCGTACAGGAAGGGCCGGTAC
>Ga0180432_10008979_pt1 | contig 12302 bp, 7 predicted proteins | sample SS_ome_10_FD_132414 | JGI IMG/M metagenome (GOLD analysis project Ga0180432, IMG submission 132414) | Hypersaline lake sediment archaeal communities from the Salton Sea, California, USA - SS_1_MS_2 metaG | ecosystem: Environmental > Aquatic > Non-marine Saline and Alkaline > Hypersaline >...
CTGCCCTGCTCCTTGAGCCGGGCAAAGGACCCCCCCTGCTCGACGGCCGCCTGCGCAGCCGAAAGGTCCGCAATGGTCATGGTCAGCAATTCCCCGCGCGCGTACCCGGTCATCCGGCACGCGGCCGTGTTCGCGTCCAGGTACTTGCCCTGCGCATCCGCGACAAAGATGCCGTTCGGCGCCGACTCCACGTACGTGCGGAACTTGGCTTCGCTCTCGCGTAGGGCGTCCTCGGCGCGCTTGCGCTCGGTGACGTCCTCGCCGATCGACTGGTACGCGACCGTCCGGTCGTGCTCGTCGAAGATCGCCCGGTTCGTCCATCGCTGCCATCGCTCTTCCCCATCGGCGGTGACGACGCGGTGCTCGTGCGCCTGCACGGGCGCCTGCGGGGTCCGGGCGCGCAGGGCCTCCATGACGCGCGCGCGATAGCGCTCGGGGATCAGCTCCACGAACGATTGGCCGACCAACTCCTCGCGCCGCTTGTCGAAGGCCGCGCAGTACGCGTCATTCACGTACGTGATTTCCCCGTCGGGCCGAAAGCGGCAGATCAGCGCGGGCATGTCCTCCGCGATCGCGCGGTACAGGCGCTCGCTTTCACGAAGCCTATCTTCGGCGTCGCGCAATCGCTGGTACGCGGCGTCGCGCTCCTGTTCGTTGCGGCGGCGCTCGGTGATGTCCGTGAAAAAGCCCACATTGCACGCGCGCCCGTCGAGCACGGCCGGCGCAGTGTTGATGTCCGCGTAGAACACCGTGCCGTCCTTGCGCAGGCAGGGCGTCTCGGGGCCCAAACGCGTGTCTCCCCGCACCTGGGCCTCGAACTGGGCGAACACCTTGGAGAGCTTGTCCTTGGGATGAATGTCCTCCACGCCCAGTTGCGTGAGCTCCTGTTCCGTATACCCGAGCATCTCGCACATGGCCGGGTTCGCGTACCGGAAGCGCTTGGTCTCCACGTCCGCGACCAGGATGCCCTCGGCCGCGCCCTCGAACAGGGCGCGGTAGCGGGCCTCGGACTCGCGCAGCGCCTGTTCGGCGGCCCGGCGTTCGTGGCGCTCCCGCGCCTCGCGCAGCTCGCGCTCGATCGCCGCGCCCAGCCGCATCACATTGTCCTTGAGAAAGAAGTCGTGTGCCCCGGCCTTCATGGCCTGCACGGCGGTGTCTTCGCCGATGCTGCCCGAGACGACGATAAAGGGAATGTCCTGCCCCGTGCCACGGAGCACATCGAGCGCCTCGGGTGCGCTGAATTGGGGCAGCCGGTAATCGGCCAGCACCACGTCCCAGGTGCGTTCGTCGAGAGCAGCCGCCATGTCTTCGGCCGTCTGTACGCGGCGCCAGTCGGGGTCCTGGCCCGCGCGCTTGAGCTCGCGGACCATCAGGAGCGCGTCGTCCTCGGAGTCCTCGACGATCAGCACGCGCGGACTCTTGGCCATGGCCGGTCACCTCCTGCGGGGAAGCGGCTGGTTCAGGAGCATCCAGTAGAGTCCCAGTTGCCTCACCGCCTCGGCGAATTCTCCAAAGTCCACCGGCTTGCGCACGTAACTATTCGCGCCGAGCTCGTAGCCGCGGACCAGGTCCTGCTCCTCGTTGGATGAGGTCAGGATCACCACCGGCAGGGTCTTGAGCCGGTCGTCGGCGCGAATCGCCTCCAGAACCTCCAGGCCGTCCACCTTGGGCAGCTTCAGGTCCAGAAGCACCACTGCGGGCGAGTCCCGGACGTCGCGCTGCGCATACTCGCCCCGCGCGAACAGGTAGTCGAGCGCCGCGGCCCCGTCGCGCACCACGTCCACCTCGTTGCCCACGTGGCTCTCCTTCAGGCTTCGCATCGTGAGCAGCACGTCATCCTCATTGTCCTCCACGAAGAGAATCCGTCCTTCAGCCATGGTCCGCCTCCCTTTGTCTCGAGTGGCCGTCTCGCGGCACAGGCCACCCGTTGTACCCGCGCGCCGGGCCTAGCGTTGCGCGCCCTCCTCGCCGGATTCGGTCTGCGCGTCCAGGGTGAAGTAGAACGCCGCCCCCTGGCCCGGGGCCCCTTGGGCCCACACCCGCCCGCCGTGCCGGCGCGCGACGCGCTGCACCGTGGCCAGGCCGATGCCCGTGCCGGAGAACTCGGACCCCGAATGCAGGCGCTGGAACGGCTCGAAGAGCTTGTCCACATACTCCATGTCGAAGCCCGCGCCATTGTCGCGCACGAAAAAGACGCGCGCGTCGTCGTCCAGGTCCGCGTGGGGCGCGCCGCACCGGGCGTTGGGCGCCGCACCGACCTCGATGCGCGGGTCCGGCTCGTCGCGCGTGAACTTCCAGGCATTGCCTAGCAAATTCTGCACCATAGCGGAAAGCAGGCGAGCGTCGCCCTGCGCGCGCAGGCCGCCCTGGATGGACACGTCCACCCTCCGATCCGGGTCACGTTTGCGCAGGTCGTCCACAGCGGCGCGCGCGAGCTCGCTCAGGTCCACGGTCTCGTGCTCCAGCTCGTGGCGCGAGACGCGCGAGAGCTGGAGGATGTCGTCGATGAGCCGCCCCATCTTCCGGCTGGCCGCGCGCACGCGCCGCGCGTAGTCCCGGCCCGTGTCGTCGAGCCGGTCGCCGTAGTCCTGGAGCAGGGCCTCGCTGAACCCGTCCATGCCGCGAAGCGGCGCGCGCAGGTCGTGACTGACCGAATAGGCGAAGGCCTCCAGCTCCCGGTTGGCGGCCCCCAGTTGGGCCGCATAGCGCTGGAGCTCCGTGGTTCTTTGCTCCACGAGCTCTTCGAGATGCCCGCGATGCGCCTGCAGCTGATCCTCCGCCCGCTTGCGATCGGTCACGTCCCACACGGTGGAGACCATCAGCTTCTTGCCGGGGATGGGCGTGTTTCTCGCGGAGATGAACGTTGTCTCCTCGCCCTTGCGCGTGATGGGTATGTCCGTCCAGTACATGCGTTGCGGGTCGCCGCCGGCGCAATCCTTCAGCACCCTCTTCTTGATGCGTTCTCTGAATTCCGGGTCTTCATACACAGCCTCCCAGAACGCATCCTGATCCTCGAGCGCTTCCCTCGTGGTCCGGTACAGGTTTGCGAAGCTGTCGTTCATGTAGGAGAACGAGACCGTGGGATCCACCGAGTTCACGGCCACACCGACCGGCAGATGATCCATGACCGTGCGCGTGAATCCCTCGCTCTCTCGCAGATCCTGCTCCGCCTGCGTCCGCTCGGAAAGATGTTGGAGCGCCGAGGAGACCACGTACACGCCCACCACGATGGCAAGGCCCGATTCAACCAACGCTTCGGCCCAGTTGCTGGGCGTGGCCGACACTCCAAGCAGAAGGCGTGGGAGGTCCACCAATTCGTTCATCCAAATCGTGGCGCACAGAAACGCGATAGCGCCTCCCAGCTTCAGAAGAAGCGAGACCTGCTTGGCGCCTGCCGGCGGGGCTTTGTCCCCCGAAGTCAAAATGACGCCCATGATTCCCACGAGCATCAAGGCGGAGATCAAGAGCGCCACCGACTCGGCGGCCACGTCCGGCGGATGTGCGGAGTCGCCCGCAAGCACGCGTACGAGGGTAATGGTGCGCCGCGCGCCCATCAGCAACACGGCCACCGCGACGCACAGCCATGGAAGCTTGCGTTCGCTGCGCCGCACCAGCCACAGCGCGGCGGCTGCCGCCGCATACTGCAGGATCGTGGAAACGGAAAGCAGCACTGCCGCCATGGGTCTGCCCTCCCCACAATGCGCCAAAGCTCGAGAGCGCCGGCCAAACTACGTCTGTGGCCCGAACATCCTCCCTTCGATCCGGACCTCGCTGGCCATGCGTCCGCCCGCGCCGGCACCATCTCGGCCCAGCGTGCGCCAGGGCTGGGTTGGCCCCCAGAACCTAAAGCCTATGTATGCGAAGCCGCGAGGCTCATGTCAAACAATTTCAGTGCTACCTGGTGTGGCGCTCGGGTGCTCATGCGCTCCCGACCCCGCGCGCGCCGCGCGCAGTCAGCCGATGCGCACCTTCTGGTACATGCGCGGCGGCACGGACACCCTGCCCCTGGCGCAGGCCCTGCCCGGCCGGCCCAGCATGTCCGCGGCGACCGGGCGCTTGCCCTTGAGCAGGGCCCCGCCGAGCGTGACCGTGCGCCGCGCGGACGCGGTGTTGTACAGGTCGAGCTCCAGGGCCCTGCCCCACCTGCGCAGGGCCAGGGGCAGGACGTCGCTGCTGCCCCGCAGCGCCAGCCCCGGCGCATCGCGAAGCGTGCCCGCGCGCACCACCTCTGCGGGCGTGTGGAACCCGGCGGCGAACCGGTACAGGTCCGCGTCGTCGAAGGCCCCGCGCACCGCCCGCAGCCCGCAGGCGAACGTCCACGCGCGCGCGCCGCCCTGGTCCGGGATGTGCTCGCGCGGGTTCGACCCGGTGCACAAGAGATACCACTCCAGGCGCGGGGCCGTGTCCGGGGACGTGCGCAGCGTGGCGCGCACGTCGCGTTGGGGAAGGCTCGCGCCGTACCCGCCCTTGGCGGTCGACACCATGTGTCCGCCCGCGCCGCACAGGCCCGACTCGCGCAGCGCGAAATCGATGCGGGTCTTGGCGCGCTTGCCCGAGCAGCTGAGCCCCTCGCCGCACGAGACCACGGACCCCACGATGCCGCGCAGGTTGTCCCCGCCCCGGTCCGCGGGCCCGGGCGTGGCGAACCCGCCGCCCGTCTCCGCGCGCCACAGGCACCGCTTCCAGGGCAGGTCGAACCCGAGCCGCAGGTCGTAGCCCTCGCGCGGGGGCGCGCCCCGGACCGCGACCGCGAGCTCGCCGTCCGCGCCGCACGTGCCCGGCCGCACCTCGGCCTCGACCCGGAACGGCCCGACCGTCCACGCGCCCGTCTGCCCCTGCCATCCGCCTCGTGCGGGCACCTCCTTGCCGTCCAGGGTCAGAAGGGGCCTGACGTTCTCGAGCGGCAGGGGTAGGTCGGCCGTTGCCGCGGGCGCCTCGTCGCCCTCACTTGTCGGCCGCAGGGTCCGCGCGCCGAACCCGGGGATCGGGACCTCGGCCTCGCGCCAACCCTTGCGCCCCGGCGCCGCGCGCAGGGCGAACCGCTCCCCGGACTGCGTATCCTCCAGCGCCGCGCCCGCGCCGCGCACCGCCACGCGGCAGGGCCGCGCCCAGCCCAGGGTGTTCACCGCCTGGAAGGACGCGCCCGACGGGGCCGCGCGCTCGCGGATCTGCGCGAACGCGGCGGCCGCGGCCTTGACCCGGTCCTGGCGCAGCTTCAGGTTCACGGCCTTGGACCCATCGCTCGACCCGTTCCACGCGTGGTCGCTCAGATACACGGTGTGCAGGGTCCCCTGTTCGAGCAGCCGTTCGGTCCGGGCGCTACGCTTGCCCGTGAGCGCATGCAGGGCCGACAGGGACACCGCGTCGCGCTGGACCCGGCGGAACTGTGCGGCCTCGCGCGCGATGCACCCGAGCCACGCCTCCCACGAGGCCCCGGTGTCCCCGCGCACCGCGCGCAACGTGCGCACCCGCGGCCGGTCCGGCGGCCCGAGTTCGCGCTCCACATGCGCCTGGAAGTCGCCCCACGTGGCATTGACGAGCTTGGGGAAGTCCCACGCCTGTCCATTGTACTGCGCCACGGCCTGCATCTTGATGTCGCCCCACTCCGGGCTGCTCGGGCACAGGTCGCTGTACATGCCCACGAGCGGAATCGCGGACAGCGGATACTCCGCGCCCTGGGCCTGGTGGGCGGGGATCACCTCGTGGTGGAGCAATCGGTTCGTCTCGTGCACGCCCGCGAGGATCCGGTAGCCCTCGACGTACCCGCGCGCGAGTACCAGGTACACGTACGCCCCGGGCGCCGCCTCCAGCCGGGTGAGCCGCGGCAGGCGCATGACCTCGTTCACCCACGGCGCCCGGTACTGGAGCAGGCTCTTGCCGAACATCTGGAACCCCGCCGCGCGGAAGAGCGCCACTAGGCCGTTCGTCCAGGTGGGCGCTTCCATATGATACGCTGCGTGGGAGTCCATGGGCCCGATCCACTTGCGGTACGGGTCGAGAAGCATGGGATACGCCCCGAGCGAGACCGCCCCGCACAACAGCTGCGTGGGCACGGGCGTCACGTACAGGCGTCCGTCCTTCAGCGCCCGCTGGAAGGCCCGCTTCTCTGCGGCGCTCGCCCGCTCGTAGAACCGCTGGGCCTGGTAACTCGTGGCCAGGTTGTACGCGTTCTGCGGTCCGCGCCCGAGCTCCGCGCGCGTGGTGCGGTAGTCGTCGCGATCGTGCGCGCGCAGGTCCTCGTACGCGAACGTGTCGTCCGCGCACAGGTCGGAGAGGAGGTACATCGTCCAGGGCCGGTGCGTGCCCACGATGACCACGCCCTCGTACACAGCCCCGCCGCAGGTCACAACCAGCCGCGCCTTCGGGTCAACGGGCTCGGGCCACAGGCAGGGCGCGAAGCAGCGCACGACCTCGCCCTGGCGGTGGCCGGGCAGCACCGCGCGCGTGCGTGCGCGCTTGCCGCCCGCGCGGACCTCGATCGTTGCGGTCGCGCGGCCCGCGTTGCCCGCAATGGCCACGTCCATCCACTGGCACAATTGGCCGTCGTGTTCGGAGAAGAAGATCGTCTCCTCCACGCGCTTCACCTCCAGATTCTTGAACGTATTGCGCACGCACGTCACCCCGGGTGTCGCGGTCATGGTCTCCCTTTCAGCTGTTCGCGGATCTCGTCCCAGACGCGTCGGTCGCGGTCGCTGTGCAGCTCGGGCTCGAATCCGAACCGAAGATACAGGTGGATGGCCGGCAGGCGCGCGGACTCCGTGGTGAGGAACGCCGCCCGGTGCCCGAGCTCGCGCATCCGCACGAGCACCGTGCGCAAGAGCGGCTTGGCGAGGCCCCTGCCCTGCATGCGCGGCACGATGGCCACCCAGTGCACCCGGCCGTACGCCGGGCCGTGGCTGCCGTCGTCCGTCCACGCAGTCGCGGTGCCGAGCACCTCTCCCCCACGGTCGACCAGGAAGCACTGCCGCTCGCGCAGGCGCCCCACATCGCGGCCGAACTCGCGGCGATACAGGGCCGGCGTGCTCGCGTGATACCGGTCGGCCAGGGCGTGGATGCGCACCCAGTGCGCCTCGTCGCCCTCTTGGTACCAGCGCACCGTCACGTCGGACGGGAACGCGTGCCGCGGGATGCGCGCCAGGCTCTCGCGCACCATGACCACGGGCACGAGCCCTCGTTCGTCCGCCATGCCGCTGCCTCTCCTGAACCTCGCCACCTGCTTGCGGTCACCCAGATCGGGCTCGTCCACGCGAACACGGGGTAGTCGTCGATGGTCTTGCGCTGCGCCATGCGCAGGTAGTAGACCGCGTCGGCCTCGAAGGTCTTCTCCAGCGTCTTCTCGTAGTCGTACCGCGCCGCCGCCCCGCGCTCGTGGAACGGGTCGGTCTCGTGCAGCCGGTCGTAGAACACGCGCTCCCAGGCGTCTTCGCCCAGCTTCAGGCCCGCGAGTTCCACGAACGCGATCTCGTCGGTCCCGTGGATCTCGATGACGAAGGTGAGCGTCTCGCCCGGTTGCGCAATGAGTTCGCTGCCCATGGGTGCGCCGTTGATCCGAAAGTCCACGAGGATCCGCTCGCCCGTGGTGGCGTAGCAGTGGCGCGCGCGCAGGTTGTCGAACAGGGCCTCGCGCGTATTGGCCTGCGCCCACACGCCCGTGCACCCCTTCACGGGCTTGCCCGGCTGGCCCATGTGGTCGTCGCTTCCCGCGATGACCCCGTAGCGGCGGCCCTGGGCCCAGGCGTCCCGCACGTACACGCGCCGCTCTTCGCTGGCGGCGTACTTCTGGGCCTTGCCGCGGGTCCGGTTGAACTCGTAGGCGAGAATGTGCTCGGGCGCGTACATTTCGCTGAGCCCATGGTTCGAGTACAATTCCACGAGCGGGATCCACTTGTCTCGCTCCGGGTAGTAGCGCTCGTGCGGGCCCCAGTCGATGGCCACGTGATGGGGCACCACGAAGTTCTCCTTCTCGTCCAGGGGCTCGACCCACTTGTCCACATGCCACAGCGACGGATCGGACGTGTCGGCCATGCGGCCCGCGCTGCCCCGGCAGTACACGTTGTGGTGGCCGGTCTTGAACCCGACCTCATAGCTGAGGATCGCGGTGAACCGCTCCGGGTCGTTGGCGGCGTTCGTGCGGTCCATGTGCGCCTGCCACACCTCCTGCGAGAAGGCCTTGAAGTCCGGGGCCACGCACACGAAGTCGAGGCCCGACACCTCGCGCGCGTACGTGAACGGATCCTCGCCCGCGCCGCAGTTGTGCATCTTGTCGTGGCTGTGCACGTCGCCCCAGAACGGTCCGCACGGTGCGTCGGTGATGCGGATCGGGTTCGAGAGCGCGTCGTCCGCAATCAGCGTGTCCTCGCAGGGGTCGGCGCAAAAGTGCAGCCGATGCACCCCGGGTCGGTCGATGGCCACGCGCGTCGCGTACGACCCGGTGAACCCGATGTCCCGCTCGACCACCTCGCCGTCCGCGAACCGCAGCACCCCGTTGCGAAACACCGAGCAGGATCGGTTCCAGAACGGGTCGAGCGACACGATGCGCACGTGGAACGCCTCTCCGGGCTTGCGCGCCGAGGGCACGATCACCCGCAGCCTCCTCGCCCGCGCGGGCAGGGTCGTCAGGCGCGGGGTGTCGGTGAGTTCCTCGTCATTGATCCACACGCGCACCTCGCCTTGTTCGGCCAGCCACGGCGCGCGGAAGTTGTGCAGGCCCACCCGTACCACGCTGCCCGCGCGCAACGTGCCTTGCTCCACCGTGGCCACGATCTTCTGGATGTGGCCCTTGGCCCTGCCGCTCGGGAGCAGGATCGAGGTCAAGGACAGCGCGAACCGGGCATCCGGCGAGGTTACGGACACGTAGTCGGGCGCATGCGGGTCGGTGAACTGCGGCTTCTTGGTGAAGGTCACGCAGTAGCGCTGGCAGTACCACACGACCGGCAGGGCGAATGCGATCGAACCGCCGGCGTCCACCCGCCGGTCCAGGACCGCCGTGATTTCGACTTCGGTCTGCTCGTCCACGGGCATGGATGCCGGCTGCACGGAATACTGGAGCGCTGCCATGGGGTCCTCCTGTACGCGTGGCGCCTGGTTCGGTCCGGTGCGGGCCCCCTGCGGCCGGCCGCACCGCGCCCGGGCATTGTAAACGCGCCCCCGCACAAGCAAACCGAAAACCGGCGGAGCGAGCGGCGCGGGCCCAGGCCTAATCGGTCTGCCGCAGCCTCAAGCCCCTCGCCCTGCCGCCACCTCGGGCCGTGAGGTATTTTTCAGAATTCGATTGACATGCCTCGGACCGCATGGTATACATACATCAGGCTTCGAGGCATAGTGCATGGAGGATAACCCGGAGGATAACCCATGGGAACGCAGACCGAACTCGTGAAGGGGACCACGGTCCCGATCATTCTTCGGCTCCTGGCCGAGCGCGAGATGTACGGGTACGAGCTTGTGAAGCTCGTCAACGAACGCACGAACGGCGCGCTCACCTGGAACGAGGGCACGCTCTATCCGTCGCTGCACCGGCTCGAGGCCCAGGGCCTGGTGCGCGGCACGTGGCGCCAGGCCCCGAGCGGCAAGCAGCGCAAGTACTACCGGCTCACCCGCCGCGGCCGCGCGGAACAGGCCAGGCGCGTGGACGAGTGGCGCACGGTGCGGGGCGCGGTGGACGCGCTCCTGTTGGGGGCGGTGTCATGGCGCGGTTCGACGACCTGATCGAGTCGGTCACCTACCGGCTGCGACCGGACCCGGAGCTGCGCATGGATGTGGCCGCCGAGCTGCGCGCCCACCTGGACGACGCCGCCCGGGCCGCGCGCGACCGCGGCGCGGACGAGGACACAGCGGTCCGCGACGCGCGCAAGGCCTTCGGCGACCCGGACAAGCTGAGCGACGAGCTCTGGGCCGCCAATCGTGCGCGCATGCGCCTGCGCGCCGTGGCCCGGTGGGCGGGGCGGCTCGTGCTCATGCCTGCGGCCATCGTGCTCGTGGCGCTCCTCACCTGGGACACGGTCCGGTTCGCGTGGTATCTGGAATTGACCGGAATCACGAGCCCGGGCTGGGATACTGTCGAACGCGATCTGTTCGCGTTCGCGTTCGCGTCCTTCCTGTCCGATGCGTACCACCACCAGATGCGGTCGGCGCAGGCTGTGCAAACCGACAAGTGCCCCACCAAGGAGGAGCGCCTGCTCCTGCACACCAGCGGAGAAGCGCCCGAGGAGGTGCGCGCGCTGGTCCGCGAGCGGCCGGACAACCCGGTCTACCGCGCGCAACTGGCTCGGGCCTTCTTGGTCCAGACTCAGATTCGCCCCGGTGGGGGGCGTTCGAGCCCCCTGTCCGAAGCGTCGCTCGACCACGGCCTGGCCCTCGCGCAGGAGGGCGAGCGCGTCGACCCGCAGAACGCGTTCTGGAACTACTTCCGAGCAGTCCTGCTCATGCGCCTGAGCGGTGCGGCGGACCTGGAGGAGGACCCGGACTTCGAGTACGCCCTGCCCGCGGAGCGCGGCACGGACACGTCCGTGGGCTTTCGCGTAGTCGTGCACGACCCCGCCCGCTTCGCGCGGGGCCTGGCCGAGCTCCGCAGGGGCCTGGACAAGCCCTTCTACCGCTCCTACACGGCGCAGTTCGTCCGCCGGCGGCTGGCCCTGGCCACGCCGCGCGACCTCACCGACGAGGCGCGCGCAATGGCAATCGCTGCGGGAACTCCTCTGCCCATGTTGGGTGACTTGCGCCAGTTGACGCCCATGGTGATGGCCCATGCCGCCCGGCTGATCCAGAAAGGCCGCACGGCCGAGGCGGCCGAATGGATCGACATGGCTCCGGTCCCGGGCACGCAGGTGACCACAGGCGCGGAGTTTCTCATCGAAGCCCTGGTCGGGCGCCACATGCGTCGCACCGCCCTGTGCCAGGGCGCCGCGCTGTACGAGCGCATGGGGCGCGAAGACGGAACCGATGCGGCCATGCGCCGCGCACAGCGTGACCGGCAGGTGTTTTTGCGCACCATCGGGGGCCCCGCACACCGCAGCGGACCGCCGCATGGACGTCAACCCCAAGCGCTGCTTGCGCGGCACGCACTCGCACCCCTGCCCGGTGTGTCCTCCGACGCAGTGCGGGCCTTCGCGCACCTGGCGCGCGCGGAACGATTCTTCCTGGAGCGCGCGGCCCTGGGACTGCTGTGCCTCGTGTTCCTGGTCCTGCTCGTCGTCGCGGCCGCGGTCACGGCGGTCGGCCTGTGGCGCCACCGCAAGGACACCCGCGGCCCGAAGCTCCTGTTCATCGGCTGGCCGCGCCTGGCGCGCGTGCTGGGCCTGGCGGTGGGCCTGCCCCTGCTCGGGTATGCGCTGTGGACGCGCGCGCTCCCCTTTGGCAGCACCCAGACCAGTCTCGTGTTGGCGGTCGAGCATCTAGCGTGGGAGCTGTTGATCACGGCCGGGCTCATCCTGGGCCTGACCCTGGGGCTCGGGTATCGAGCGATCCGCGCCCGGTGCCGCGAGCTCGGCATGGAGCCGCCGACGGTGCGTTCGCGCGCACGCGCGTGGCTCGTGCGTCTCGCATGGTGCGTGGTCGCGGCCGCCGCGTTGGTGCTCTTCTTGGCCAGCCTGGATTTGTGGGTCGGTCTTGGATCAATCGCACTGTCCTTCCTGCTCGTAGGCCTGGTGGTGCTGATCATTGCCCGTACGCCGGATGCGCGCCCCACGGTCGTGCGCAGCATGCTGCCCGTGCTCGTGAGCTGCCTGCTCGTCCTGGGCCTGGTGGGCAGGGGGTACCTGGCCCGCGCGGAGCAGGCCGCCGTGGCCCGGTTCCAGCGATACGGACACACCCTCCTGCTCGACGAGCTCGCCTACACCTCGGCCCACGAGTACCAGGAGTACCTGCGCGCCCTGCCCACGCCCGGCATGCCGTGAGGGCGGGTGGCCCTAGCGCAGTGGCTGGCGCCTCTGCGAGGTAACCCGGAGCTGCGACCCCCCCGCCCCCTACTCCTCCGGGACCGGGGCGACGTGCTGGTGGGCGCACAGCTCCTGGTAGAGCCGGTCCCTGGCGAGCAGCTCCTCGTGGCGGCCCGTGGCCCGGATGCGGCCCTCGTCCAGGAGCAGGATGCGGTCCGCGTTGCGCACCGTGGCGATGCGGTGGGCCACGATGACGGTCGTGCGCCCGGTCATCAGCCGCCCCATGGCCGCCTGGACCTGCTTCTCCGCGAGCGAGTCGAGCGAGCTCGTGGCCTCGTCGAAGAGCAGGACCGGCGGGTCCTTGAGGAACACGCGCGCGATGGACAGGCGCTGCTTCTGCCCGCCGGACAGGCTCGCCCCGCGCTCGCC
>Ga0180432_10008980_pt1 | contig 12302 bp, 7 predicted proteins | sample SS_ome_10_FD_132414 | JGI IMG/M metagenome (GOLD analysis project Ga0180432, IMG submission 132414) | Hypersaline lake sediment archaeal communities from the Salton Sea, California, USA - SS_1_MS_2 metaG | ecosystem: Environmental > Aquatic > Non-marine Saline and Alkaline > Hypersaline >...
ACCGTAGGCGTCTGGTCGTCAGACGACGCCATAGACATCCGCTGGTCAGGCGCGTCCGACGGCGCCGGTAGCAGCGTGAGCGGCTACTCGCATTGCTGGACCGCCGTCGATGAGACCCTCCCCGATGATGTCACAGACACCACGGGCACCAACGCCACGAGCCCGCCCCTCAGCACCGGAAACAACTGGCACTTCCACGTCAGAGCCACGGACAGGGCGGGGAACTGGAGCAACGACGCCGCCCCCAAGGGCCCGTTCCGCATAGACACCACCTCCCCCAGCAATCCCCTCCATTGCACGGAAGATGGGGGAGCCCCGGACGACACCTGGCAGAACGAGGTGAGTGATCCGTCCTTCACCTGGAGTGGCGCATCCGACGGAGCTGGTTCTGGAGTAGCAGGCTACCACGTGTACTGGGGATCCAACCGGTGGGGTACTTCGACCACCTGGACCACGGACGCCAGTTACGACCCGCCGGCCATTGCCGGCCCAAGCGTGTACTACCTGAGAGTCAAGACCAAGGACAAGGTAGGCAACGCAGCCTTGTGGAAGACTCTCTTTACCCTCAGATACGATGCCTCTCCTCCCTCCAATCCGATCAGTATCTACGGCGTCACCCACTCGCCCAAGGTTTGGTCGAGCGAGGACAGGGTTACCGTCACCTGGTCAGGAGCATCCGATGGGGAGGGCATCGGTGGTCTCCGCTATTCCTGGTGCTGGGACACTTTCACCGATACTGTGCCTGCCGCCGAAGGAGCCGCCGAGGCCAATCGCGCAGTCAGCCCCCCTCTCGCCGACGGCAACAGTTGGTACTTTCACGTGAGGACCACTGACCTGGTGGGCAACTGGAATGATGGCGCCGCCCACACGGGGCCCTTCTACATAGACACCTGCTCGCCTTCGAGCCCCTTGTCTTGTAGCGAGACGCACGGGGCTCGGCGGGGAGTCTGGCAGCGCAGTCTGGCAGATCCCGCCTTCGAGTGGAGCCCAAGCTCGGACCATGGCGGGTCCGGGATGGGGAAGTACTACGTCTACTGGGGCACAAACCCCTCCGGTGTCTCCCCCGCCTGGACGGCCGTTGCCCGCCACAACCCGCAGGGGGTCCCCAGTCCCAGCATCCACTACCTGCGCGTGCGGCCGGAGGACAGGGCCGGCAACGCCGGCTCCTGGAAGAGCCTGTTCACCTTCCAGTACGATGCCTCCCCGCCTGCCAACCCCACGAAGCTTTGGAGCTCCAGCCACGAGTGCGGAAATTGGTCGGCGGACAACACGATACAGGTCGAATGGTCTGGCGCGTCCGACGGAGACGGTAGCGGCGTGAGCGGCTACTCGTACGGTTGGGACAGGCATCCACGGGCCGTTCCTGACAGCACGATCGAGCTCTCGGCCACTCACACCACGAGCCCTCCCCTGGACGACGACCATGATTGGTACTTCCACGTCAGGACCCGGGACGAGGCGGGCAACTGGGCCGGCGGAGCCGCCCACCGAGGCCCGTACCTCATAGACCTGACCGCTCCCCGCGGTCCCACGAACTGCAACGACGTGAACGACTGCCCTGACGACACCTGGCAACGCGACAAGACGGATCCCCTCTTCCGCTGGAGCGGCGCGTCCGACGGAAGCGGCTCTGGAATCAAGGGCTACTACGTCTACTGGGGCACAGATCCGTCGGGTATTTCCACAGAATGGACCGCCTACCCCAGCTTTGACCCTCCCAGTGTCCAGACCGAACCGGGCCTTTGGGGAGACACGTTTGGCCACGCTGGCGGATCGAGGACACTCTGTGAGCCATGTACCCACTATCTCAGAGTGCGCACTCAGGATCTGCTCGGTCACCTCAGCCCCTGGACAACGCTCTTCACCTTCAGGTATGATGCCTCTCCTCCCTCCAATCCCACGTCCTGCACCGAAGACCACGGCGCGCCCACTGACACCTGGCAGAACACCGTCGATGATCCTTCCTTCACCTGGAGCGGCGCGACCGACGGCGGCGACTCCGGAGTGAAGGGCTACTACGTCTACTGGGGCGGCAATCCGCTGGGTGAGTCTGCGATCTGGACCTCTACGCCCAATTGCGATCCGCCTCCTGTCTCCAGCCCCAGCATCCACTACCTGCGAGTCGCCACCAAGGATCTCGCCGGCAACACCAGCCCTTGGATGACCCTCTTCACCTTCTTCTATGACGGATCGCCTCCCTCCAATCCCGACAGCCTTTGGAGTCCCAGTCACACCGCGGGCGCGTGGTCGGACGACAACACCGTCGAAGTTGGCTGGTCGGGAGCCTCCGATGGCGCAGGCAGTGGCGTGACTCGCTATTCGTACTCATGGACCACCTCCCCCGAGACAATCCCCGACACCATTGAAGAGACCACCGGCGACACGGCCACCAGCCATCCCCTCGATTATGATGGCAATTGGTACTTTCACATCAGGACCGGAGACCAGGCGGGCAATTGGAACGCCGTCGCCCTTCACAAGGGACCCTTCCGCATAGATACCAACCCACCCTGCAATCCCCCCAGCCTGTGGAGTCCCAGCCACACCGTCGGGGCATGGTCACCCGACAATACCGTGGACGTTAGCTGGGCAGGTGCCTCTGACGACGATGGCAGCGGCGTGGCCCGCTACTCCTACTCGTGGACCACCTCCCCTGAGACCGTCCCAGACGCTGCGGGAGAGACCGCCAGCACCAACGCAACCAGCCCTCCCCTCGATGACGGCGACAACTGGTACTTCCACGTCAGAACCAGAGACCAGATCGGCAACTGGAATGATGGCGCCGCCCACAAAGGCCCATTCCGTGTAGACACGGCCGCCCCTTCCGGCTCCCTCTCCATTGACCACGGATCAGCCTGCACCAACGACCCCTCCATCTCGCTCAGTCTTTCCGCAACTGACCAACTGAGCGGCGTGTCCCAACTGCAGTTGCGCTACGCAGGCGTCGACCACGACTGGGAACCCTACGTCGCCACCAAGGCTATCCAGCTCGGTGGACCCGATCGCGTCAAGTGGGTCTCCGCTCGTTACCAGGACAGAGCCGGCAACTTCTCCGAATGGTACACTTCCAACATCACCCTCGACCGCACCGCCCCCACCTCCCAGGTCGCCCCCCTCTCTCCCAACCAGACCGCCACCTCCTTCCTCGTCGCCTGGTCCGGACAAGACCCCGACCCCGGTTGCGGCATCGCGGCCTACGACGTGCAGTTCCGCGTTGCCGGCAACACTCAGTGGCAGGACTGGCTCATCGACACCCCTCTCACTTCGTCTATCTTCGGCCCCCTCCACCCCACTGCCCTTGGTGACGGCCAGACCTACTACTTCAGATCCAGCGCCAGCGACGTGGTAGGCAACATCGAGGCCATCCATTCTTGGGACGGAGACACCAGCACCACCTTACACTTGCTGGAAGCCTTCCTGCCACTGATCACCAAGTGAACCCATGGGGGGTGAGACAAAGCGCTCACCCTCCACGCTCCGACTCGCCGCGCTACGATGGAGCGCACGACCGCGCGTGCAGGCGTTGATAACCGGCGTGCTTTGTGCTATAGTGTGAGTATAGTTGCCACACGTCAGCATCCTCAGCGCTGTGACGCGTTGGTGCTGACGTCACCCCACATACCCTTGGGAGGAATCCTTGATGGAAGACAAGGTCAAGATCGGCATAGTCATCTGTGACCGCTATGGCTCCTGTGCCGGTGGCAAGTGTCTGCGGTCGCTGCGAGAGAGGCAGGGGGCTTTCAGCATCTACGACCGGCAGGAGGTGGAACTGGTAGGTTATACCACTTGCGGCGGCTGCCCCGGCGGCAACATCGAATACGGACCGGGAGAGATGAAGAAGAACGGAGCGGACGTCCTGCACCTGGCCACCGGACTGGTCGTGGGGTACCCGCCGTGCCCGTACATAGCCTACTTCCGCGACTTCATCAAGGCCCGCTATGACATGGACGTCGTCGTGGGGACACACCCCATTCCGCAGAAGTACTATCTGATGCACCGAGAACTCGGAACCTGGAACACTCCGGAATGGCAATTGCTAATCGAGCCGACACTGGCCGACGAGAAGACCCGCCTGGCGTACGATTGAGGCGCTCCGACTAGAGATCTCGGCCGCTGATGAGAGCGCACCCGCAGCAACCTGTGAGCTGATCGAGAAGACCACTGAGGCCTCCTCGTGACTCAATGGGATCTCTTGCCGGAGTCTGTGCTTGCGAAGACGGTTGGAACGCGATCATTCTGGCCATGGCGCTGATGAGGGACCGCTTGACCCTTTGCTGGCGAAAGGAGACGGTGAACCATGCTCCGTTGTCTTCGTGCATTGGCGACCCTGATGGCTATGCCGGCAGTGGCCATCATTGTGGCGGTGCTGGCCCGCCGCCGAGAGCACCGGCCGTGCGAAGAATCGATCCTCTGGATCGACGCTCAGCCCGGCACCCCGAGCGCGGGCGAGGAGCCGCCTCACGCGGCACCCCCCTTGCCGGCCAAGCCCGATGACCTGACGCGGATCGAGGGCATCGGACCCAAGAGCTCGGCTCTGCTTCAAGCCGCCGGAATCTCGACCTACGCGAAGCTGGCCTCGGCAGACATCAGTCGGCTGAGGAGCATCCTGACGGACGGGGGCATCCGAGCTGGCAGTCCCGCGACCTGGCCAGAACAGGCCCAGTTGGCCGCGACCGAGGATTGGCAAGCGCTCGAGGCCTTGCAGGGCCAACTCAAGGGCGGCCGGCGAGCCTGATCTGGCACGCTCCCCTGTGTGCATCAGTGCGGAAGGAGGCATAGCCCGGTGAAGGACTTCAAGGAGTTTGCTCTGCGCGGGAACGTGATCGACCTGGCCGTCGGCATCATCATGGGGGCCGCCTTCGGAGCCGTCGTGAAATCGGTCGTAGACGATGTGATAATGCCGCCGATAGGCCTGCTGCTCGGAGGAGTGGACTTCGCCAACCTCTTCGTTCTGCTCAAGGCGGGATCACCTCCTCCGCCCTATCCGTCGCTGGCCGATGCCCGTGCTGCGAGCGCAGTGACCCTCAACTACGGCCTGCTCGTCAACGCTCTGGTGAACTTCCTCGCGATCTCAGGTGCGATGTTCCTTCTGGTTCGCGGGCTCAATAGACTCAAGCGCGAGGAACAGGAAGCCCCCGCGGAGCCAACGACCAAAGAGTGCCCGTTCTGCTTCTCCTCCATCTCCATCAGAGCCCTCCGTTGTCCTTACTGCACGTCTCGACTGTCAGACCCTGCCGGCTGACCGGCATTCATCTAGCCGCGCGCCGAGACGCTGGAGCATGTGCGACAACGCGCTCGTCCGTCGCCATGTCGCCGGGCGAGCAGTTGGGTCGCCCCTCGGGCAAAGATCACTGTGGCCTATGCCCCGGTGAGCAGATCCTCTTCTGGCACGTCCGGTGAGACGGGAAAGCTGGGGAAAGGCTCGAAGCGCGAGGTCAACCGGTCGCAGCCGCCATGGCCGAGCCGGAGACCCATCTCGGGGCGCGCAAGCGATCGCGGCCGGCCGCGTCGGCTACCGGCCTGGGAGATCGGTGGACAAACTTCCGGGACCTGATGGTTTGCCTCGCACCGGCGAGAAGCATCGCCTCGGTAGCGGCGGCGCCCGTCAAACCGTCTCTCTCCTGAGAGAGCCCAGCACGGCCGACATGGCGATCAGAGTACCCAGCGCCAGGACCCAGAAGACCGTCCGGAGAGAGAAGGCATCCCCGATGTAGCCCAGCACAGGGTTCAGCGCCGAGGACATCAGACAGCTTAGCACCGAACCCAACGAGATGATGGTGGCCCTCTTCCCCGAAGGAATGCGCTTGCCGATCATGGCATCGAGAACGGGATAGCTGAAGCCCTCGACGAAGAAAATCACGAAGATGAATCCGACCGCCCAGGGTGCGGTGAGCCACCCCATGCACGATGCCGACACCACGAGACAGGCCGGGATCAGGTAGATCGCCGCCTGTCCGATGCGCTTGCTGATGGGGTCCGCAAAGTGCGCCCCTGCCGAACAGCACAGCTTGAAAAGCAGGTACAGCATCCCGATGGCCTGCACCGAGATGCCGTATGAATCCAGCAGGGGTTGGTAGAAGTCTCGCATGGCCCAGACGAACGCCCCGACGATGGCGGCGTAGAGCAAGAGGAGTGCCACGGTCCTACGCCCCAGAACGTAGCGCGTACTCTGTCGTATGTGTCTCAAGTAAGTGGGTTCAGGGGCGTCGGCGACTTCTGGTTCTCTGAATAGCAGGATCAGCGGGCTGGTGAGAAGGGGTATGGCGGCCGTGATCACGATAGGAATGGTCAAGTCGATGCCTCCGAGCAACCCGGCCACGATGCTGCCGAGAGCCGAGGCCAGGAACACGAGAGTAGTGTTTCTGCCCATGACCCGTCTGTACTCCCCTTCTCTGTTGACCTGCTTCAGTGAGTCATAGATGAAGGCAGAGGAAGTCCCAGTCTCGAAGGATGACGCGAACCCCCACAGCACGTTGGAAAGGGCCAGCAAGAGAAACGACCTGCCGAAGGCGAGCAGAAGAAAAGACGCCGACTGTGTCAAGGCCGAGATAAGCAGACTGATCCTCTTCCCATATCTATCCGTAACGGCGCCGGTGGGGATCTCGAAGACCAGAGTCGATAGGTACCACAGGGAATCCAACAGAGCATACTGGGTCAAGGAGAAACCGCGGCTCAGAACGAGGAGCACGACGATGGGCTCCCACATCTCCAGTCTGTTAAGAAACATGTAGACATGGAACAGCCTGATGTTCCTCTTGATCCCTTCCATCAACAGGCACCGGCCCGGCATCTCGGACCTATGCAGACCCGAGCGATGAGTGAGTTGCACGAGACCACAGCACCATTATGCAGGGTGGATGGCGATGCGTCAAGGCGCATCGCCCCACCGTGCTACCTGTCCATCTGGACCCCATCCTCGACGCTCGGCGCCATCTCTGCTGCTGCCCAGGCGTAGCCTGCCGCAAGGAGGGCAAAGAAACGCTCACACCGGTTGGAGCCTGCCAGGACTTGACGGGAGGCCGGTTCTGAGCGATACTCAGGCCCAGGAAGCGCAAGGCACTCTGCGACCCCAGCGACGACACTGGGGTCCGGATCATCCGGACCGGTAGCGAGCGGCCGGCCAGCTCGCCCACACCACCACAAAGAGAGGCCATCATGGCGCCACGACAGAGTTTCGACCGTGCACTCGACAACCTGAGAGACGATCTCCTACTGCTGGGCAGCATGACCGAAGAGGCGATCCTGGCCTCCGTCGATGCGCTGAAGAATCGAGACCTGGAAGCCGCCAGACGGATCATGGCCGAGGATCTCAACATCAATCGCAAGCGTTTCCAGATCGAAGAGCAGTGCATCCAGTTGATCGTCACCCAGCAACCGATGGCCAGTGATCTGAGAACCATCGTCGCCGTGCTGCACATCAGCGTGGACCTCGAGCGAATGGCAGACCACGCGGCAAGCATCTCCCGCATCAACGTCCTTATCGGGGAACAGCCACTCCTGAAGCCCCTGATCGATGTTCCGCGCATGGCCGAGAAGGCAACGGAGATGCTACGCAGGAGCCTGCACGCTCTCGTCGAACAGGACGTCGAAGAAGCTCAAAGAGTGTCCGCTGAGGACGACATCGTGGATGCCCTGTACGATCAGATCTACCGAGAACTGGTGAGCTACATGATCGAGGACCCCGGCACCACGACTCAGGCCAACTACCTCCTGTGGGTGGCACACGATCTCGAGCGCATAGCCGACCGGGCGACCAACATCTGCGAACGCGTCGTCTTCCTCGCTACAGGAAAGATGACCGAGTTGAACGTGTCTGGTCCGGCAAGTACTGATATCTCGAGTGCGTTCGAGTAGACCACGTTCCGGAGACTCCACTCGATCGAGCACAGTCGGCAACGAATCGGCACCGGAATCCGGCGCGTTCGCAGGCACGGATAGCCCTCTCGTGCGGGTCACGGTGAATGGGCGCCTGCCACGCGGGCTTCACATCCCGGCGTACTCTGCTGAAGCTGGATACCTCGTTCGTCCGCCCTGCACACCACACGAAGCAGCACGTGAGCCATGCCGACGTCGACGCGCCCTCCCGCTGCCCGATTGCCGGCTCTCAGCCGACGTCTGGCGCGTGAACGGGGATGACATCGCCCGAACGGCCCGCAGGCACTCATCCGCGATGTGCTCTTCCACTCCACAGGAGCTCAGCATCGTACAGAAGCCCAGAAGCAGCGGACAGACAGAGCGGACAGGCTCTAGAGCGTTTTTGACACCTCGGGCATTGCTCCGTATACTACTGCAGCGGTATGTGCGGGAAGCCGGCCCTCCGGTAGGCGCTCTCCCCAGAGCAGTAGCAGCAATCGATACTCTGCACCGGGCGAGGTTGGGCCGATTCGCTTGGTCAGTGATGCCCCCGACGGCTCACGAAGCAGTGAGGACCGAACAACTATTCCGACAGGGAGGTATCACTGCCTATGGCTCACGAGAAGAAGCTCTCACACCTACTGGAGCAACACCGCGATGTGCAGATCGATCTGCCAAGGGCGGAACTGATCCGCCAGTCCGTCGAGCGCAAGGAAGCGCTGGTCTCGGCCAACGGAGCCCTGGCCACGTGGACTCCTATTGAGTCCACCGGACGCAGCCCCAAGGACACGTACATCGTCCGCCATCAGCAAAGCCAGGGAAACATCGACTGGGATTCGCCTAACAACATCCCACTGTCCCCCGACACGTTCGACATGCTGATGGACGACGCCATCGCCACCCTCTCCCACAAACCACGCCTGTACGTCACCGATCGGGTGCTTGTCGCCGACACATCCTACGCCTTGCCCGTCCGAACGATTACCGACCAGGCTCTGTCTGCGCTCTTCACCGACAACATGTTCCGCCCGGTGCCCGACGGCTTGGCCGAGAGTGCCTTGGCCGATCAGGGGTTCGTTCTGCTGGCTCTGCCGTATGACAAACTTGACCGCCAGCGATACCAGGGCCGGCTCCGAGAGTTGCCCGATGGCCGAACGTCCAACATGGCCGTGGCCATGGACTTCGACCGCCGGCTGGGCGTCGTCTACGGCTCGGCCTACGGCGGCAGCATCAAGAAGCTCATGTTCACAGTTATGAACTACGTGCTGCCGGGCATTGGAGTTCTGCCCCTGCACTGCTCGGCCAACGAAGGTCCCAACGGTGACGCCGCGCTCCTGCTCGGCCTATCAGGTACCGGCAAGACCACACTCTCCGCCGATTCGCGTCGCGCCCTCCTGGGTGATGACGAACATGGATGGAGTGACAACGGCATCTCCAACTTCGAGAACGGCTGCTACGCCAAGCTAATCAACCTCCGTCAAGACAAGGAACCGGAGATCTGGAATGCCGTCCTGCACGAGGCCCCACCTGTGGAGCACGGCGCTATCGTCGAAAACGCCATGATGTACCCGGACGGGCATTTCGATCTCGACGACGAGCGCTACACGCCCAACTCGCGAGCCTCGTACCCGCTGCGCTTCCTGAGCAACATCAAGGAGCCCCCGACGGCCGATCACCCCAGGACCATCCTGTTCCTGACGGCCGACGCCAACGGCGTGATTCCACCCATATCCAAGCTCACACCTGAACAGGCCATGCTCTGGTTCCTCATGGGCTACACCAGCAAACTCGCCGGTACGGAAACGGGCATCGTCGATCCGGTCAGTACCTTCTCCCGTTTCTTCGGGGAACCCTTCATGCCCCGCAACCCGGACGTCTATGCCACCATGCTGGGCGAGCGGATGCGCCGTCACGGCACGCAGGTATACCTGGTCAACACCGGCTGGAGCGGTGGTCCATACGGCGTCGGATCCCGCATGGACATCGACATCACCCGTGCACTGGTCCACGCTGCGCTCAGTGGGCAGTTGGCCGACGTCCAGTACCGCGAGGATCCGGTCTTCCACATCATGGTACCCACGAGCTGCCCTGAAGTGAATAGCGACATCCTGGATCCCAGGAACACGTGGGAAGACAAGGCAGCCTTCGACGCCAGGGCACAGAAACTGGCCAGCGACTTCAGTGCCCACTTCGACAAGGCCTACGGTAACAAGGGGATCGACCCCGCCGTGGCCGGCCAGTGCCCGGGGAAGTAGAGATTCTCCCGAGCGACGGCGGAATCGGCGAGCGTACATCCGCGCGGCCGCGCAGTCACACAGTCATCAGGTGCCCGGCACTTTCGAAGTGCCGGGCACTTTGGCTCCCGACTCACTGGCCGACTTCCCCGGTAGCCACCAGACCCGCGCGCTTCCGGCACGGGCAGAATGCCCGAGCCACTTCGATAATCGGTCTACTCGCTCTTGACAAACCCTGGCCCCTGTGATATAATTAACGCGCGTTACTAACACGTGTTACCCACAGGAGCCGAGCCCTGAAGAAGAGACGCGTGACCAGCCAGGAAGTCGCCCGGCGAGCCGGAGTCTCCAGAACGACGGTCTCCTTCGTCCTCAATGATGTGCCTAACGTCCAGATCCCACAGGAGACGCGCCAGCGAGTACTTCAGGCGGCCCAGGAGTTGAACTACTATCCCGATGCTGCGGCTCGCTCTCTGGCCAGTCGGAAAGCGCAGACCATCGGGCTGGTACTGTGCCAGACGCGCGAGCGGGTCTATGCTGATGCGTTCTTGCCGGAGGTCATAGCGGGGATCGGTGATGCCATTGAAGAGTTCAACTTCCGCGTCCTGATCCAGCCGGTGGAGGATGTGACGCAGCCCGACGCCTACAGTCGCATCGTGGGAGAGAAACGCATCGATGGCATCGTGCTTTCGGGCCCCCGCTCAGACGACCGTCAGCTCGGCAAGTTGGTACGGGACGGGTTTCCCATCGTGCTTCTCGGGCAGCTCGATAGCTACCCGGTGAGTTGTGTGGACATAGACAATGTGGCCAGTGCGAAGATGGCCGTGGAGCACCTGATCAGACTGGGGCACCGGTGCATCGGCATGATCACCAATGCCGCTCTGCTCTACACGGCCAGCGCAGACCGGCTCAAGGGCTATCGACTGGCGCTGGACGAAGCAGGACTGCCGTTCGAGGAGCGCATGGTCGGCTACGGGGATTTCACGAGCCACGGCGGCTATACCGCCATGACCTCCCTGCTCAAGGCCCCTGATCAGCCTACTGCGGTCTTCGTGGCCAGCGACGTCGTGGCCTTCGGAGCTCTGGCAGCGGTGAAGGAGCACGGCCTGCGCGTTCCCGAGGATGTGGCTCTCGTAGGCTTCGATGACATCCCCTTGTCGAGCTATGCGGACCCGCCGTTGACAACCGTGCATCTCCCGGCCTACGACCTGGGCTACGGAGCTGGCGAAGTTGTCATGCAGATCATTGACGGTAAGACGGCGGAGCCGCGCCAGATCCTGTTGAGCACACGACTGACGCTCAGGGAGTCGTGCGGTCACCACCGTCGACAGTAGCCGACACCTGGTCGGCCGACCCTGATCTCGGCGCTGATCAAGACAGTGGTATTTGGTCTGAGTCCAAACCATGGCAGCCAGGACGATCGTCTTCCAGAACGTGAGGCCCATCATGGAAGTGACGAACTCCCGCAGAACAGGCTGCCCGGGGATCACCTATAGGATGCCCGGTCATGCCGCGTTGCGTGGCTCGGCCATAGCCTTCCCGTACATCCAGCCTCGCTCGCATCCATGCCTACGAGATCAGTGCTCGGTGGCATCTGCTCTCGCAGGTTCCTCACTTCGTGGAGATCAACCAGCCCTGCTGCCCCAGACGGATCCTCCATACCTGTGGACGATCTACCCTCGGCGGCTGATATGGCCAGCAAGCGTACGGTTTCTGCCGGCAACTAGGGACACGATTCGGCGAGTTTCGAGAGGCATGCAACACTCAAGGAGGTGATGGCGATTCGAGAGATAGTGAATGACAAGGTGGTGGCTGGCGGGTCGTGCGCAGCACCTGTTCACGGCTGTTGTGCCCGTCAGCAACTGACAGTGCAGTGGCTACACTAGTATCTCAGGAGGAGAATACAGATGAACTGCAAGAGAATAGTGGCTGCCATTCTCGCGGTGATGCTGCTGATCAGCCTGGTGGGAGTGGGCTGCAAGCCCCCTACTCCAACTCCGAAGCCCGTCGTCCCGACCAAGGTACCTGAGCCAACCAAGGTACCTGAGCCAACGAAGGTTCCGGAACCGATGGTCGACTGCATGGGAGCATCGTCCGGCGATGAGGTGACCGTCCTGTACCAATGGTCAGGGGCCGAGGAAGAGAAGTTCAACGCTATCCTCAAGCCCCTCGTCGATGCCTGCGGCATCAAGATCGTCGCTCAGTCCACTCGCG
>Ga0180432_10008982_pt1 | contig 12301 bp, 4 predicted proteins | sample SS_ome_10_FD_132414 | JGI IMG/M metagenome (GOLD analysis project Ga0180432, IMG submission 132414) | Hypersaline lake sediment archaeal communities from the Salton Sea, California, USA - SS_1_MS_2 metaG | ecosystem: Environmental > Aquatic > Non-marine Saline and Alkaline > Hypersaline >...
CCCCAAGGCAACGAGCATGAACAGGATGCCCGCGCAGGCGAGGCAAATGCTCAGCGGGGACGGTCGCCATTGCCGCTGTTCGATGTGGTGCGTTACGCAGTACAGATTGAAACCGTACAGAAGCGGCGCGACGGCCAGGCTGATCAATGCGACCGCCGTCACCAGCGTGACTGGGTTGCCGACCAATGTCAATATCAGGCACGCGATCAGAGAGGAAACGATCACGAAGCCGCGGTAGTTCCTTTTGCGAGTATTCTCCGAAGACGCCGAGGGAAACAGTACCGCGCAGCACTCGGAGAACGACCGCGAGAAGCCGTCGATGACCGTGTAGGAAGTCGAAAACATGGCGAAAAGCGCCGTAAGCATGAACACGTGGTACATCCATGGCCCCAGCACCGTGGTATACGCGAGTGAAAGTGCCTCGACGAATTGTATGCCCTTGAGTTGGTCGCTTCGGCCGCTCAGGTGAACCGCCCCCATTATCACGAACATCGCGCCTGAGCAGAAGGAAAGGAAGTAACCCGCTCGCATATCCCAAAGCGAAGTCTTCAGCCGCCGCATTCGCGTTGCTTCCGGGGCTTCCTCGTTTTGCGGGCTATTCGCCTGCATCTTCTCGATGGTCCAGATCGAGTGCCACACGGAGACGTCGATGCCCGTCGGCATCCAACTGAGAATCGCCGCCACCAGCACCAACGAGCCGCTGGGCAGGCTGGGAACTATCAAATGGCCGAGGGCTTCGTGGCTGGGGATGCTCGGCAGGATCGGCACGAACGCGGCCACGGTGGCCAGTGCCAAAATGGCCATCATGATCTTGTTAAGATGATCCAACCAGGAGAAACCGCCCGCCAGCAGCAAGCTCACGATCAGGCCGACCAGGATCACGGAGAACCACTCCATCGTCAGAAGCTGTGTCCAGGTCCAAAGAACGCAACCGGCAATGCTGACCACGCCGGCCAGCACGCCGATACCCTGTACCATTGTGCTGCCGAGGAACAAGATCAAGGGCCACCGCCCGGGGCCGGGAATTCGCGCGTAGCCCTGAAGCAAATGTTGCCCCGTGGCGGCCGCGTAGCGAGGCCCGAACTCGAAGGCCGGATACTTGAAGAGATGGCTGGCCACCACCAACCACAGCAGATCATAGCCGAACGAGGCCCCGGCCTGCGGACTGAGCACCAGATGCGACGCGCCCACGCTGACCGCGGCCAGCAGAATCCCCGGCCCCAGCGCGTTCCACAGTCTTCTTGCACCCATTGGCTTTCCTAAGCGGTTCGACGCAAAGCAGGTATCGTCCTCACCTGACCAAACGGAAAACGGGTGCCATGCCCGCGCCTTTCATGGGGCATGACACCCGAGGATTATCAACCGGTACTACTTCACAACCAACGGCGGTGAGCGGAAGTCGGGGTGGTCCTTGTCCTGCAGGCTGTTCTTTCCCCGATACGTCCCGTAAAACGGAATGTTGGCGTCAATCCAAGTAACCAGCCGGATGAACTCCTCGCGGGTGAGGTTCGATTTGCAGGGGGCCTTTTGAACTTGGGAGACGATCTTGCTCAAATGCGAACCGTGCGTCAGCGGCGGCACCGCCCGGAAATGGGCCGAGCCGTAGGCACACTCGCGATAACTGATCAAGTCGCTGTTCATCAGGTTCTCGTAAGACTGGCTGTACCTGTGAGTAGGTATCCCGGCCAGATCCAGGTTGCCCTTGGCGTTGTCGCCGCTGTGGCAACCGACGCAATGCCTGTCCAGCGTGGGCTGAACATCCACGGCGAAGTGGACCGCCCGGGGGCCGGTGTCGCCGGGTTGCGGCATGATGTCTTGCGGCGGATTGTCCATGGCCAACGAGCGCTTGTGCTCCATGTTCGGCGCCGTGCGGCGGTGTTCGTGACAGCCGATGCAGGCACGCTGCTCGCCGGGCATCATGTTGATAAACGACGCCATGTGCTGCAAGGACATGTAGTTTTCATCCAGCGTCTGGAAGAAGAGGTTCTCCTCGGCCGGCACCTTGAAGTAGGCCGAGCCGTCTTCGTGAACCTTCACAACGCCGTAAACCCTCTTGCGGTGAACGTCGGGTCCGACCTTGCTCATGCCGAACTCGTTCCAGGGAGACTCCAAGGCGCCCATCACGCGTAGGTACTTGACCCGGCCGCGCTCGATGCCGGTCAGCCCCCGGTATACGTCCTGGATGAACAGCGTGGCGATTCCCTTCTTGCTGTAAGGGCCGACGCCCAGGCCGACGCTGGCCGCTCTGCGCTTGGCCGCCAGCGAGGCGATCTCAACCGGCACGCGACGCGGCAGCAGCGGAATCGGCTCATAACAGTCGATCTCCGGGTCCCGATAAAGCTCGGCCCGATTGCCCCACGCATCCAAGGCGTATATCCCGAAGCCCGGCTCGGCGTTGCGTTTTTGACGAGCGTCGTGAGCCACGAGGAAGAACTTCTCCGAGAACGGAAAGGGGTCCATGAAGATGCCGTACTTAGTGGTGGGCGCTCCCATCGACGGCGGGAAACCGGTCTCCGGCGTGATGCAGGTCATCGGCTCGATCGTGCGGCGGGTGCGGCGTGCGTCGACCAGTATTACCGTGCCGACCGCCGTGGTGTGGTGGCCGCCGCCGATGGTCACGACCTTCTGGCTGCCGGGAATTCCCCGGGCGTTGGCCATGCCGGCCGGCCAGACGGTGTTGTTTTTATAAACGTGGTCGGAGCCGCTGCCGTCTTGGCGGATTGTCCACAGCCCGGCACCGTTGCCCAAGCCCTTGTCGACGTATTCCCAACGCGTGTAAAGAATCCGCCCGTCGTCCATCACGCTGGGCGAAAGTTCGTTGATCGGGCCGGCTGAGAGACAGCGAATGTTGCTTCCATCGGCGTCCATGACGTACAGGGTCGTAACGGTCGAACCGGCACAGAAGACGCCCCGCATGGAGCGAGTCGAGGTGAAAATGATCCGGCCGTCCGGCAGATAGCAGGGGTCCATGTCGTTATACGCGCCGACACGGCAGCGACCGCTCAGGTTGTTACATGCGATGTATTCGCTCTCGGCCTCGCTACCGGCGGTCAGTTGCCGCAGGCTGCCCGGGACCATCTTGCCGGCCACGGGGTCGATGTCGATTTCGTAAATGCGGAAGGTCCCGCCTTCTTTTCTATAGCCGAAGACGACCTTCTTCGCGTCGAACGACAGATCGAAGCGGTCGAACAGCCCGCCGTCGAGTTCCGGCACCAGATTGGTAACCTTGCCATCGGGGCTGACCGGCGAAAGGATGCACAGGTTGCCGCCGCTGCCCGGCTGCTGCTGATCCGAATAGGTGTGGCCGTAGCCGCGGCTGGGTCGCTTGAGGAACAACAGCTTGTCGAAGTTCAAGGCCGGATGATTCAGCAGGGCTCGGCTGCGCAAGGCGGCCAGTTGATCCTCGGTCGTGCCCGAATCGACTTCCAGTTGGTCCAATTCCTTGAGGTACTTCTCGCCGTCGGGATATTGGGTGCCGAGTGTCTTGATCGTGTCGTTGATCGCCACGCGCAGAGCGGCCGTGTTGACAGCGCCTGGCGGCAAGAAGAGAGCGCGAAGTCGGGGCTCGACTCGGGTGATGTCGCCCTTGCGCTCGGGTTGCTGCCAACCTTCGGGAAAGGCAGTGGCCGAATCGAAACGCAGGGCCGCCATGTTCGGCAACGGGCCGCGGCGGCTGATCTTCACCGTATGCTTGCCCTTGGTAATCGGCAGGTTGAGGAGTTTGCCGGTCTTGTAGTCGAAAACGCCTTCCCACTTCAGCACTCTGGCGGTGGAGGAGAACGTGACCGGATATTCCATCGGCCGGGAATCGATCGTCGCGCCGGTGCAGCCCTTGGCCATGTGCTTGCCGTCGATCCAAACGTCGACTGGGCGAGCCTCGGCCGAGGCGTATCGGAATTGCAGCGTGTAGTCGGCGTCGGCGGGAAACTCGATGTCGAACTCCACGCTGGCCTCTTCGGAAGGTTCGCCCTCGGGACCACCACCCACCAGCGGCGTGCCGTCGGCGTACTGGTCCGGGCTGGCGTGGACCTTGGCGTTGCCCCGGTCGAACGTCCAACTCGGGATCAGCAACGAAGCGGCGCCCGCGCGTGTGGGCGCGTCACTGACCGGCGGCGGCAAGACGACCGTCTTGGCCAGGGCGGAGCGGAACTTGGTCGGGACGGCTTCGATGTCGCGCACTTTGTACTTGGGTTGCTTCCAACCTTCGGGGAACTCGGCCGCCGTGTCCAGGCGAATGGCCACCAAACTCGGCAGCGGGCCAGCCCGGGTGATTCGCAACGTGTGCTTGCCTTCGGTGATCTTCAACTTGGCGGGATGGCCGCCGTAACGATGAACGCTTTGCCACTTGGCCGCGCTGCTGGCGGCCGTCGGCGTCGACCCGCCGGAAGCGCCCGGCTTGAAGGTCACGTCCGTGCAAGACCTGGAGACCATGGTCCGGCCATCGAAGTAGACCTCGACGGGTCTCGACTCCGTCGAGGCGTAGCAGATTTGCATTGTGTATTCACCGGCGACGGGAACGTCGAGTTCGTACTCCAAGCTCCAACCCCAGGGCTTCTCGTCCGCGCCGACAACGACCGGCCCCGCGTCGGCGAGCCCCCCCGGATCGGCATCAATCCGAACATTGCCCTGAGCGAACGACCAGGCGGGAATTGTGATCGAACCGGCCTCGGCCCCGACCGGCATCGAAGCGATGCTCCAAGCGGCAAGACACGTCGCGGCAACCGCCGTCAACGACAACCGGCGAGACCAACTCGGCAAAGACGAATGAATCCTCATCGCAACTTCTCCTTCAACGGTAAAGCGACGTTTTCCGCTCCATGATCAATCTATACATGATACCAATTCCGCTATCGGTTTGAAAGACTTTGGCTATTATCGCCGTAGAAGTGCAAAGTCAATTCTCGGGTGGGATTTACGTGGGGGTGGCTGGGGATGAACCACGAGGAACGAGTGGTGAGGCCCCAGTGCTTCAGGTCTGGGGCACCGATGCTCGTGCCTCGCATTTGAAGCCCCAGCCACCCATGAATTGACTTCGCAGATGCCCGCAACTACCCGTCGGGCAAAGTATCCCGAAAGTATCGATACGCCATTATTGTCGGCTTATCGGGCGATCGAATCGAAGAAACCGATATATCCGGCGCATTTTCATGCGCGGCCGGCATGCTTTCAACGCTCGCGCACATCAAAGCACCAGAGCGTGTCGTGGTAGCGGAGATACAGGTGGCCGTCGAGAAGCACCGGATGGGCCCAGGCGTCGCGGACTCGCCGCTCGTTTTGGACGAGTTGAAAGCGGCCGACGATTTCGAGGCTGTCTTTGTCTGCTTTCAACAGTCCCACGAAACCGTCTTCGTCGAGCACGTATATGTGCCCGTCGGCGTGGATCGGGGCGCTTACGGTGAACTCCTTAAGCTCGTGGCGGAATTCGCCCGTGGTCCAATCGGCGGCGATGAACCATTTGTTCTTCCGGTAGCCGGAACTGTACAGCATGCCGTCGAAGAACACGCCGCTGCCGTTGGATGTGTCGAGCCGGTTGGTCCATTGGTGCATGGCGTCGATGCCGTCGTCGGTGCGGCGAAGTTGATAGAGCCGTCCGTGCTCGGTGTAGGGCGTAACGTAGAAGACGCCGCCGGCGCCGTAGATGGGCGTGGCCGAAGTCACGCCGTATTGATTTTCAAGCGGAACGGTCCAAAGCAACTCGCCCGTGTCGGCGTCGACCCCGAACCCATGGGCCGAAGAACACTGCGCGATTATCCGACGCCCGCCGAAGCGGAACAGGATCGGCGAAGTGTGGGTAACGCGATCGTCTCCCAAGCGAGGCGTCTTCCACCGCGTCTTGCCGGTTCGTTTGTCCAAGGCGGCGATCAAGGCCTTTCGACCCACGGGCGTGACGATCACATTGTTTCCGTCGATCAACAGGCATTCGCTCACCGCCCAGGGGTTGTTCTTGCCCTGGAACTTTTCAAGGATATTGATCGACCACAGCTCTTCCCCGTCGTCGCAATCGAGGCAGTTGAGCCGCCCGTGGCCGTTCAGGTTGTAGAGACGTCCCTCGGACAACGCGCAGCAAGCCCGCGAGCCGGGGTAAGAGCCGTTCCAAGCCCGACCGTTCTTCCCGCGCCATATTACCCGACCGTCGGTATCCATGGCGAAGATCACCAGATCGTCGTCGATGTCGCCGGTGATGTAGAGCCGGCCGTCGACGATCATCGGCGACGACCACCCCCGGCCGATCCCCTCGGCTTTCCAGAGCAACTTCGGACCGCCGTTGGGCCACTTCTTGAGCAACCCCTTTTCGTTCGAGATGCCGTCCCGTCGCGGGCCGCGCCATTGTGCCCAACCTGGTTCGGCACAGGCGATTGGTCCCTCGCCGGGTGCTTCGACGTACTTGTCGGCCTTGGCGAGAGAGGGCGCCGATTCGCTCGTCTCTTGGGCACAACCGACGGTTGCGACTGCGCACACAGCGGCCCACAAAGCGGCAACGCTACGTCGACGGGAACAGATGCGGAAGTTCATCAACGGTTTGGTCCTCGGCGGTGCTAAGGGCACTCTGCTTCTCGTTGCGTGGGCGTTTGTAGTCCCGCCTTTAGGCGGTCTGTGGCTATCGTTGCCCCGTGGAAACTTGGCTTTGCTCGTGTCCATTCCGCCTAAAGGCGGTACTACGAACTGGGCCGGCCGGTTCTTAGCCTGATGAAACATGTCACCCAAGTTTTGTCGACAGAAACTAATTATCCCATTTGGCGTCCAATTCGCAAACCTCCATCGACAGCAGCTTCGCCTGGCCGCCTTCGCAGAAGGCTTTCACCGACTGGATGTTCAGGTCGTTATCGAATGGCAACGTCGCGATTTGCCCGCCGTTGTTGGCGAAAATCTCCATCATGGGGCGATCGATCAGCAGCCGTATGGCGATTTTCCCGTCGACCGGCACCAGCGGCATCGTCTTGTTGAGCTTGCCGTCGGCCGTGTCGAAGGTGGCGAGCTTCTTGCCGTCGACTTCGAGGCCCACGGCCGTGGCCTTGCCTAAATCGAACTCGGCTTGGATGTCGAACAAAGCGCCGGAGGTCTCCAACGCCACGGGCTTCTCCGGCGTAAGCACCTTGTCCTTGGCCGACACGCACTTGCCGCGTATCTTCTCGATCTCCTTGACCGGCTCGCCGAACATTCGTATTCCGTTCTTCGTGGTGCGCAACGACAGTTCGGTCGGGAAGGAGAACGTCTGGTTGAACGGGGAACCGCTGGTTTGGATCTTGGCCCAACCTATCTGCACACGCCGTCCATCGGGCGCGTCGGAGAAGAGTTGCGAGGCGTAGTAAGCGCCGTGATGAAGCGTGTGCTTGCCTTTGTGCTCGGGCGTGAACTTCTTGCCGTCGAAGTCGCCCACGGCATACTTGGCGTCGGCCGCGAAGACGACCCAACGCGTTTTGCTCTTATCGCCGTCGACCGGCAGCGGGAACAGTTCGGCACATTCGTAATAGCCCGACAGATGGCTCTGGACGGTCCACTTCTTCAGGTCGGTCGACGTGTAGAAAGCCACGTTGCGGCCGTACTTCTCGTTGTGGTCGTAGATGGCGATGACCCAATGCCCGCCGAGCTTCTTGGCCGCCTCGTCCAGCGGTGTGTCGTTCGGCCCGTATTCGTACCACAGCGGCTTGGGGTCGCGGCCGCCGTGACGGATGACCGGGTTGCCTTCGAATTCGGTGAAGGTTCGGCCCCGATCGTTGCTGTATGCGATGCACTCGCCGCGTCCGGTGCTGGTCCAAGTGGCGATGATCACGTCGTCTTCGCCGGTCTTCCAGCCGCCGACGTTCTTCCAGTCGACGGCCGCGCCGCCGGAGAACATGGCGTCGCCGCCTCCGCCCTTGGTGTGGCGGTGGTGGAACACGTTGGGGAGTTGCTTCCAGTTGACCAGATCCTTGCTGACCGCGTGTCCCCAGGTCATGTTACCCCACGGCAACCCGACCGGGTTGAGCTGGAAATACAGATGCCACTCGCCCTTGTAATAGACCATGCCGTTGGGATCGTTGTTCCAGCCGACCTTCTGCGAGAAGTGGAACTGCGGGCGGTTCGGCTCGGTGCCCCATTTCTCCTCGCCCGGGACCTTGTCGCCCTGGGCGATCAACGCGAGTGTCTCGGCCGTGGCGGATCTTACGCTGACTGTGAGCTTCTTGCCCATGTATTTGGAGATGTCGAAGAAGGCCCACCAGTCGGCATCTTCCTTCTTTTCGGCCAGGGCGATGTGCACGAAGCGGACTTCCTCGCCATCGACGAACGCGCTAAGTTGCTGGCTGGCGGGCACGCCGTTTTTGATCGGCAGCAAAAGGTAGTTCTTCGAGACGGTCATTTCCTTCTTCAACTTGCCGAGCAACTTGGCCTTCGGTGGAGCGGGTGAAATCTTCGCGCTGTTGTCGACGTTGCCGTCCAGCTTCCACCATGCGGTAAGACCGTCGGTGGCGGCTTTCCCCTCGGCGCGGGCCATCGCTTTGACCTCATCGACCGACAGGACCCTATTGTATATTCGCACGTCGTCGATGCCGCCGGTAAAGAACTCCTCGGAACCCTTCGCGGATCCGATATAGGCGGGAGCCCCGCCACCGGTCATGATGTCGCCCGAGGCCTTGGCGGTTCCCAGTTGCTTGCCGTCGGCGTAGAGCGTGATCGCCTTGCCGTCGTATGTGGCGCAAACGAGATGCCACTTTCCGTCGAGCACTTTCGACGGGGCCAGCGGGGAATTGAACTCGGTGGGCTTGCCGTCGATGCCCAAGCTGAAGCAGAGGCAATGCTTATTCTCGTGTTGGCCGATTGCCAGCAACAAGCGGGCGTTGCCGTCTTCTTTCCTGAGGATTTCCTGCCACCACCAACCCTCGGTGACCTTGGCCGGTTTGATCCACGCCGAGATGGTCATCGTCTTGGCCGGCTTGAGGCCCGGGTAGTGAGGAATCTCGACGCTTTGCCCGTCGCCGTCGAGCATCAGCCCCTTGCCGAGTTGGGCGTCGACGTATTGGGGATCGTTTCCTTCTTCGGCCAGTGTCAGGCCGGCGGCGAACGCTACAACGAGCGGAAGGATAGAAATAACAAACAGGTTGCGTCTCGGGATGATCACGTCACTGCCTCGCGTGGGTTGGGAAGAGTGGAAGTTCGCCTCTACTCAGTTTCATTCCGCCTAAAGGCGGGACTACGAACTAGTTACTCAAAAAAGGTGAACGGGCGCCGTGCCTCGCGCTTCTGGCGGGATACGGCGCCCGAGTGTTGTTGACTATATACGAGCCGATTTCTACTTTCCGGCCAACGGCATGGGGCGGAAGTCGGGATCGTCTTTCCACTTGGGATTCTTCTTACCGCGGTGCGTGCCGTAATACGGCGCGTTGGCGTCGATCCAGGTGACGATCTTGATGAAATCCTCGCGGCTGATGCCCGACTTGCAAGGGTCGGACTGAATCCGCTGGACCATCGGGCTCCAATGCGAACCGAACGTCATCGGCGGTTCGGCCGGCACGTGGGAACTGCCGAAGCCCGAGGTGTGCAGATAGCTGACCAATGCCTTCTTCGTCAGGTTCGTGTACGAAGTGTTGAACATGCCGCTGACCTCGCCGGTCAGGGCCAAGTCGCCCTTGGGTTTCTCGCCGCCGTGGCAACTGATGCAGTTCTTGTTGAGGATCGGCTGAATGTCGGCCTCGTAGTGAACCATGCGAGGGCCGGTGTCGCCCGGTTGGAAATACAGATCCTCGACGGGATGATCCAAGGCCATGGGGTTGGCCGTTCTCAAACCGGGAGCGCTGCGGCGGACTTCGTGGCAACCGACGCAGGAGCGGTTCTCGCCCGGCATCAGGTTCAGGAACGTCCGCATCCGCTGCACTTCCATGAAGTTCTCGTCCAGTGCCTGGAAGTAGAGGTTCTCGTTGGCCGGCACTTTGAAGAAAGCGGAGCCGTCTTCGTGAACCGTGGCGATACCGTGAACCTTCTTGATGGCAACGTCTCCGCCGGCGCTTACGACCGAAGCCTGTTGGCCGACGCCGTCGCCCTGCTTGCCGGAGCGCCATGTGTCGTACCAACCGAGGTTCAAGGCGTCCATTACGCGGATGTACTTGATCGTTCCTCGTTTGACGCCGGTCAGGCCGCGATACACGTCGACCAGGAACATGGTCGCCTGGCCTTCCATTTTCGCCTTGCTGGTGTCGACATCGTCGGTGGCGGCCACGGAAGCGAGCGTCGGCGGCGTTTTTCGCGGTCGCAGCGGCGTCGGCTGGTGGCAGGCAAACTCCTTGTCGCGGTAAAGTTCCGCCCGGTTGCCCCAGGCATCGAGCGTGTAAATCGCGAAGTCGGCACCTTTCTCGTGTTCGACGCCGTTGGGTCGGTGCGAGGCGATGTAGAACTTCTCGGAGAAGGGGAACGGCTCGCGGAAGGGGCCGCCGCGTCTGGACATGGGGAACATGCCGGCGTAGGAAATCTCCGGCGTGATGTTCGTCAAGCCTTGCGCGTTTCGCCGGTTGCGGCGGTTGTCAACCAGTACGACCGCGCCGGCCATTCCGCCGTGGTGCCCGGCCGCGATGGTGATAATCTTGCGGCTGTCGGGAATGCTCTGCGCGTTGGTCATCGAACCGGGGCGGACCAGATTGTTCTTATGCACGTGGTCCGAGCCGCTGCCGTCGGGATGGATCAACCACAGGCTCTGGGCGTTGCCGAAGCCCTTGTCGACGTATTCCCAACGCATGTAGATCACCCGGCCGTCGTCCAAAACGCAGGGGTTGACCTCGTTGACTTGGCCTCTGGAAATGCAGCGGATATTCTTGCCGTCGGCGTCCATCAGGTGCAAGGTTGTCACACTGGCCGGGAAACACAGCACCGACCGTTCGCTACGAGTGGAAGCGAACATGATGTTGCCGTCGGGCAGATAGATCGGGTCGATGTCGTCGTAGCCACCGCCACAGAAAGAGCCGGCGAATTGCTCAACGGTCTCCGCTTCCCGCTCGTTGCTGTGGGTAAGCTGGCGCAGTTTCGAGCCGGGAACTCTCTGGCCGGTCTTGGGGTCGATGTCGATTTCATAGATACGGAACAGGCCCTTGTCCTTGACATATCCGCTCTGGCTGTCGGCCTCGCCCTTGGCCGCGGCGTAACAGAAGATAACCTTGGTGGCGTCGAACGATAGATCGAAACGGCCGAATACGCCGTTGTTAAGCTCGGGCACCAGATCGGTCACCTTGCCGTTGGGTCCCACCGGCGCGAGTACGCACAGGTTTCCGCCCGGGTCGCCCTTGGCCAGATGCCCGGTATACGTGCTGAAGCCGCGTGCCTTCTGCCTGACGAACAACAGCTTGTCGAACTTGAGCGAGGGGTGAGCCAACATGGCTTCTTGCTGAACGGCCAAGAGAGCCTTTTGGACGGGTTCCTGCTCTTCCGGCGTGCCGTCCTTGACCGCTTGTCGCTTCTTTTCCAAATCGGCAAGTTTCTTGAGCAGTTGCTGACCCTTGGGATACTCGGCGCCGAACTCGGCGGTCATGTCCTCGATGGCCAGCCGCAACGATTCGGTGTTCACGTGTTTCGCCGGCAGGAAGATGCGGCGGCAGTTGGCGTGCATCTGGTCGAGCTTAGGCTTTCGCCCGTCAAGCTTCCACTCCTTGGGGAAGGCCACCGGCGACTCGACGCGGAAAGCGTGCAACCGAGGCGGCTCGCCATCGCGGGTGAACTTCAACGTGTGCTTGCCGGCGGTTGCCGAGAACTTGCAGCCCTCTTCCCACTCGATGCCGTGGAAACCGCGCGCGTCGCGGGGACGATTGTGCTGGGGATGGCGATCCATGTACGGTGCCGGATTGCCGGTCGTGCGGCCGCAACACGTGCCGACCTTCTTGCCGTCGAGCCAAACCTCGACCGGTCGGGCGCCGGGCGATCCGTAACAGACTTGAAGCGTGTATGTGGTGTCTACCGGGAAGTTGATGTCATACTCCAAGGAGAAGGGCGACTCGCCCTTGTCGACGACCACGAGCTGAGGGAACTTGTCGCGATAGTCGGCATAGAGGTCCGGGTTGCTGATGGTCCAGCCGTTGCCCCGGTCGAAGGTCCAGGCGTCGATCTTGAACGCCCCGGCCGGCTTCGGCTTGGCTTCTTTCTTATCGGCGGAGATCGCCGGACGCGCGACGCCAAGCACGGCAAAGCAAGTCACGGCGAGAACCAACGACATCAAGCGGCGAGACCGCCACGGCAGGTAAGATTCAATCCTCATCGCAAGCGCTCCTTTATTCTGTGTCAGATAGGTGGCTCAATACAGGATGGACCCTCTCGGGGTTTCTTAGGCAGGCCCTCTCGGGGAGGA
>Ga0180432_10008983_pt1 | contig 12300 bp, 7 predicted proteins | sample SS_ome_10_FD_132414 | JGI IMG/M metagenome (GOLD analysis project Ga0180432, IMG submission 132414) | Hypersaline lake sediment archaeal communities from the Salton Sea, California, USA - SS_1_MS_2 metaG | ecosystem: Environmental > Aquatic > Non-marine Saline and Alkaline > Hypersaline >...
AGAACAAGGTCTCCGTTTTCCGTTTCACGTGTTACGCGAAGTGCACCCGGGAACATTATCTCGAGGTCGGTGCGATCCGCGGTGACTTCCAGTTCGCGGGTTCGGGACGACGGGATCGAGAACACCGACTGCCGCCACGGGCCTCGCTCGACGGCGGCCGGGCGGGCGGCGAAAGTGATCGCCACGTTATAGGTGCCGCGCCGGCGCCACGCCATATAGTAGGTGCTCTGAGACGGATCATACCGCAACTCGTAGCCCTTGGTGGTGGCCGTCTCGATCTTGTAGAGGACCACCGACCCGCTCACAAGGGCGATTTCCACGTTGCGCTTAAGCGCCTTGACCGTAAGCCCCAGGGCGAAAGTGATGTTGCGGCCCTCTATCCTTCCCTTCAGGCTCACGTCGGTCACCTTCACCTTCTTCGGATCAAGCGTGTGGGCCACGAACGGCGCCACGTCACTGAGAGGAGCTTGTTCGGGTCGGGCCGGCTCAGCCGTGGCGGTGTTCGCCAACAGCAGCATTGCAACGGCCAGGGCTGCGACGATTTTTCCAATGGTTCGAGGTGTTGAACGTACTCTCATGGCTTTGCTCTCCGGCTGGTGAGGATCTTTCCCAAAAAGGCCCTGTCCCGATCAAACCGATCCGATTCGTGCGCCGCTATCTGTTTGTAACCTTTCGATGACCTGTGGTTTGTAACAGTTGTGTAACATTTCCGGGCCGACCGGCCGGCTCGTCCGTCACTGGGCCCTCGGCAGGCCCTTTGCCGCGGTGACGAGGCCGAGGAGCTCGCGCACCCGCTGATCGAGAGGCAGCGCCGCGGCTACCTCGATCAGGATGTTTCGGACGCTGTCGAGCTCGCCGCCGGCAGCGTGCTCGCTTTCCCGCAGGATTTCAGCAAACTCGGCGCCGGCGGCGGCAAGGTAGAGCCGTGGGGCGGTTCGGGGCGTGGGCCGCCCGATGATCGACCGCTCCAGGCGGCGCGATATTTCTTCGATCTTGCCCGTATCGATATTGCGATAGCGGACGTAAACCGTGCCGAGGTCGCCGGTCCGGTCCAACGGCTCGACCTCATAGAGGGCCGTAGACGATTGCCCGCTGCCGACCTCGCCTGCGTCGACCGCGTCGTTGCGGAAGTCCTTATCGGCGATGTCGCGATTCTCATAACCGATCAGGCGATAGCGGCGCACGTGCGCCGGGTCGAACTCCACCTGGATCTTGGCGTCGCCAGCGATGGTCTGAAGTGTGGCCATCTGCTCGACAAATACGCGGCGGGCCTCGGCGCGGGAGCCGACAAACGCATAGCTGCCGTCGCCCTCGTCGGCCAGCTTCTCGAGAAGCTCGTCATTGTAGGCGCCCATGCCGAATCCGATGCTTGAAAACGTGATGCCGTGATCTCTGAAGACCTGCACCTTTTCGAGCATCGTCTCGCCATCGGTGATGCCGATATTGGCGGCGCCGTCGGAGCAGAGAATCACGCGGTTGATCTGCCCTGTCCGGAAGGCCCGCCGGGCGATCCCGTAGCCGAGCTCAATTCCCTGGAGGAGGTTCGTCGAGCCGCCGCACCCTATGGCCCTTATCGCGGCAGATATGCGCTCATCGCCCGCGGGCACCGCTTCGAGCACGAGGGCCGCGCGGCTGCCGAACGTGATCATTGAAACGCGATCACCGCTGGTCAGTTGCCCCGCCAGCAGTGTGAGCCCGTACTGGACGAGCGGCAGGCGGTCGGCCCTGGCCATCGAGCCGGAGGCGTCGACGACGAACACAAGGTGCGCCGGCTTGCGGCCCTCGCGGCCCAGCGCGCGGCCCTGCACGCCGATCTTCAGCAGCGTGAGGCCACGCCCGAACGGCGACGGCATCCCCTCGGCGTGAACGGTAAAGACGCTCCCCGTGTGCTTGGGATAGTTGTAGTCGAACGCGTTGATGAATTCTTCCATCCGCACCGACGCCGCAGGCGGAAGGTAGCCGCGGCGGATATAATTGCGGGCAAGCGCGTACGACGCCGTGTCGACGTCCAGAGAAAACGTCGAGAGCCGGTCCTGCTTGGTCATCACGAACGGATTGACGGGCCATTCTTTGAAGATCGCAACCGACTCCGGCTCGCCGTTGGGAACCGGTTCTTCGACGAGAACTTCCGGTGTGGCCTCCGGCATGTCTTTGTAGCCCACCGCCGACGTTTCTGCCAGTTCTCTTCCATCTTCTTTTTCCCGCGCTTCTTCGGCGGGCAGCCTGATGAACGAGGGGTGCCGTCCTCCCGCGCCTCGGCGATCTTCCTCGGCGGCTTTGTCTGTTTCCCGCACGATATCTGCAATGCGGTTCTTGAGGGCCTCCTGGGCGTCTCGTGCGCGCCGGTTCGGGACGGCAATCCCAGGGATGCCCGCAGGGTCTATGCGTGCGTCTGGTGCGCGCCCGTGCGGGTCCTCGACCAGAAACCCCATGTCAAGGATTCCTTCCAGTGATTTCCGCTTTGAGTCCAGCGCGGGAGAGCACGGGGCGCTCGCTTGTCCCCTCTTGAGAAAGCCGAAGAAGCCGCCGGTTTTCTTGGCGCCTTTCTCGGCCTCCGCCCCGCCGACGGGCCGGGCCGGCTTTCCGTTGGGCGCTCCCCGGGGTCGCCCGTTGTAGTATGTTGCGTCGCCACCACCGCCTGCGGGCTGGGAGGCCAAGAGCTTCAAGCGGTCGGCCGGTTGTTGCGCTTCTTTGAGTTTTTCCGCCTCCTCACGCTTCTTAACATTCTTGAGTCTTTTCTTGTCTGCGCGGGTGCTTTCGTCTTTGTCCTCACGCTTCCAACGAGAGAGTGATCTATAGTGCACGGCGTCCTTGCCCTTCTCGCCCTCTGTCTCAGTCCGGCGGGGCGCAGACAACTCGTGGCCCCGGGGAGCCGAGCCGGGCGCAGATGCGCCGTCCGGCGATGGCCCGCCGGTTTCTCCACGGCGGCCATTCGCTCTTTTTAATGCGAGGGAGGTCTGAAAACCTGGTTCCCCCATGCGGCCGGAGAGGACCCCAGTGCTCTGGCGGAAGCTGGAAGCATCAGGGGCGGGCTTCTCAGCGATTGGCGCGAGCCCCCCGAGGCTGAGCGTCCCGATGCCGGGGGATGGGGCGTCATCTTGGTCGGGCGCCGCCTTGCTCTTCCAGAGGTGTGCATCGTTGTACAAGAGTTCGGCCCGCTTCTCTGTGCGGGGTAACGACTTTTTCGCCGCCAGCAGGCGGAGCGACTTGTGCTCCCCGTCGATCCCCGGTTTTCCGCCCCCGGTGTCTCGCGCCTTATCGTCGTCCCACGTTTCGGGAGCGATGGTGTTCTTGATGAACCCGACGAGCTCTTCCGGCGTATAGGTGTTTTTGCCCGTTTTGTCTGCGTCAGCCCAGTCCTCCCACTCGCCGCCGACATCCGGGCCGGGCACGGCCTCATCACCGGATGTGCCAACACGATCGCGCAGCTTCTGGAAATTCCCGGGGAAGTCTTTGGTCTCGAGTATAATGTCCCCGACTTCGGGCCGCTTCCCCAGAGTTCCCGCGCCGTATCTCGTGTCCGCATGTTCGTTCTCCGCCGCGGGCATTTCCTCTCCGGCGTCCGGGCGTGCCGGCTCTCCGGTTGCCGGCGGCGGTCGCTCGAAGGCCCAGGAGTGGGGGCCCGAGGGCGAGGGCTCGCGCCTCAGGGCGATGCTCCGTCTATTGTTTAAGCATTGTCGGCCTTTGAAAAGAGGCGGCATAAACACCTTAGCCACAACGGCGAGGATGAGCACGGCCGCTATGGCGCCCATGGTCCGAGGAGAGAGCGGCCGAGATAGTGTTGGGAAAACGGATTTCGGAGTCACGGGCTCCGCCGGCTGTGTTTTTTGTGAGGTTTTCTTCCGCTCTGCGGCAACCGCTTCAAGAAGGGCGGCCCGGCGGGCGGGGCTGAGCCTGGGCGGCTCGCCCGCTTCGAGGGCCTCTTTCAGTGCGCCGCGCACGGAGCGCATGTCGGCGAGGAGCGCCTTGCACTTCTCGCACTCGGCCAGGTGTTCGAGGAGCAGGGCCTTTTGTCCGGCCTCAAGCTCGCCGAAGATCATGGTAGCCAGTAGTGTTTCTGCTTGCTCGCAATGCATATATCAATCACCCCCTTGCTTGTTCATTCTATCCCCCTCCTATAACAATCCGGCGTTTTTCAGGCGGCGCGACATTTCGCGCAGGGCCTGGTTGAGACGATACGAAACGTGGCCGGCCGACAGCCCGGTGATCTCGCCGATCTCGCGGAAGCTGAATCCCTGAATGATCTTCAGCAGGACCACCTGCTTGTGCTGCTCGGGCAGCGTTTGAAGCTCGGTGAGGGCTCGGTTGCACATTTCTCTGCGGACCATTGCGTCGAGGGCGTCGATCGGCCCGGCGCTTTCGCCTGCACCGGCGAGGGCTTCGGTCGCGGCGTGTTCGCGGAGCTTCTTTTCTTGCTGCCGCTTTCGCAGCCAACTGATCGCAAGGTTATGCGCCACTCGGAACAGCCAGCCTGCCACGTTTTTGATGCTCGCCAGGCCGTGCTCGTGCACGTGGCGATGAAGCTGGAGGAATGCTTCCTGAACGGTTTCCTCGGCCGCCTCGGGGTCGGGGCCGAGAAACTGGGCCACGTACCGCAGGAGCGGCGTTTCGTAGCGATCCACAACGGCGGCGAAGTCGAAAACGGCGTCCGCGGCTCGATCCGCTCCGCGTTTCTTGCCGCCGGTCTTGATGTCGCGAACCGGTTTGGGCATAAGGTACCTTACTCCGCTTTTCACTATCATAGACGCGCGAGAGGGACAGATGTTCCAAAAAATCTCTTGACATCCGCATATTTTGGAGGATAATATTATTATTGTTTGATATGGAGCAATCACGATGAGCGTCGATCGGGTTATAGCCATACGCGGTATTGCCGGCATCATTGCGGACATTATCATTATTTTGCCCGCGGGCCGTTGAGGTATGGCTTGATCCGAAAAACCTGGCGGCCGCGGGCGAGAAGGGGGGCGTCTGCGGCTGATTTTGATTTCTACGAGCCGCGGACGCGAAGAGTCTGTGGCCTTTTTTCATGTGGGGTCGCCGTCCGGCGGCCGCCACCAAACGGATTATGTGAGCGCAACTCGGGAAAGGCACCGAAATGAACCGGGTAACAATCTACGATGCGACCCTCAGAGACGGCACCCAGGGCGAAGGCGTTTCTCTTTCGGCGGCGGATAAGCTATTGATCGTCAGGCGGCTCGACGAGCTGGGAATCGGTTATATCGAGGGCGGTTTTCCCGGTTCCAATCCGAAGGACCGCGAGTTTTTCAAACTGATGCAAGATGAGCAACTGAAACACGCTAAGCTGGTGGCATTCGGCAGCACCCGCCGGGCCCGGATGAGAGCCGAAGACGACGCCGGCTTGCGCGGCATCATCGAATCGGGCGCTCCGACCGCGGCGATTTTCGGCAAGAGCTGGGGCCTCCACGTGAAGGAAGTGCTGAGGACTTCGCCCGGCAACAACCTGCGGATGATCGAAGACTCGGTGGCTTTCCTGAAGTCCGCCGGGCTGGAGGTCATCTACGACGCCGAGCATTTTTTCGACGGCTATAAGGAAGACTCCGAATACGCCCTCGCTACTCTCAAGGCGGCGGAGAAGGGCGGGGCCGATTGGATCGCTCTGTGCGACACGAACGGCGGCGCACTTGTTTGGGATGTGGCGGTCGGCGTGCGCGATGCCGCAGCCAACGTCTTTGTGCCGATCGGCATTCATACCCACAACGATGCAGGCGTTGCGGCCGCCAATTCCTTCGCCGCGGTTCGCTGCGGCGCAACGCAGGTGCAGGGCACTATCAACGGCTACGGCGAACGCTGCGGCAATGCCGACCTGTGCTCGATCATCCCGACACTCGAGCTCAAGATGGGCAAACAATGCCTGCCCGAGAGCAGTCTGGCCAAGCTCACGGAGCTATCACTTTACGTGGCCGAGATCGCGAACCAGGCCATCGACGAGACCCGGCCGTACGTGGGCAACTCGGCGTTTGCGCACAAGGGCGGCATGCATATCGACGCCGTGCAGAAAAACACTCGGACCTTCGAGCACGTGGACCCGTCGCTGGTGGGCAACCGCCGCAGGCTGCTGCTTTCGGAGCTTTCGGGCCGGAGCCTGATCCTCGACAAGGCTCGGCAATATGACCCGGACATGAAAAAGGATTCGCCGGAGGTCAAACGGCTGTTTGATGAGCTGCGCGAGCGGGAGCTGCAAGGGTATTTGTTTGAAGGCGCTGAAGGGTCTTTCCAGTTGATGTTGATGAAGGTTTTCGACAGGCATGAGGAGCTCGTTCATAGGGTCGGCTTCAGGATCATCGTAGACAAGGAGAATGGGGGCTGCGTGAAGTCGGAGGCGACCATAAAGATCGGCCTGGGCGAAAAACAAGTACACACGGCAGCGGAGGGCGACGGGCCGGTGGACGCCCTCGATACCGCGCTGCGCAAGGCCTTGCAGGAATTCTATCCTGAGATCAAAGACATCCACCTCACGGATTATAAGGTGCGCGTTCTCGACGGCGGCGCGGGCACCGCAAGCAAAGTCCGGGTGTTGATCGAGTCGACCGACAACGAAACGCTGTGGGGCACCGTGGGTGTATCGGACAACATCATCGAGGCTAGCTGGCAGGCGCTTGTCGACAGCCTGGAATACGGTCTGTTGTACAAGAAATCGAGAAGCAAGCGGAATAAATAGTGCCGCACCCCGCGTCGTGGTCCGAAGCTCACTATCCCGCGGCCCGGGCGGCAGAGCGATTCGACGACGAGGACGACGACGACCACGACGACGAAAGGAAATGAGAAAACCATTTGCCAAGAGCCGTCCGAGCCACTATAATTGTCTTGTCATTTCGGCAGACGCGCAAGAAGAGAAGTTCTAACGGAAAAACACGACCCTATGCCGAGCCTTGAGACGGAATACGTTGGCCTGAAGCTGAGCAGCCCGGTGGTGGTGGCCTCGTCGGGGGTATCGGAGAAGGTCGGGCTGATGAAGATCGCGGAGGAGCAGGGCGCCGGTGCCATCGTGATGAAGTCGCTGTTTGAGAAGGAAGTGACGCGTATTGCGCCTACTCCGCGGTTTGCCGTTCTCCACCATAACCTGAAAGGCTACAGGTCGTTCACGTTCTACTCGTATGAGCAGGCAAGCGTGTGGGGGCCGGACCGCTACGCGAAGGAGGTCGAGCGCGCCGTCCGCGAGGTGAGTGCCCCGGTGATACCCAGCATCAACTGCTGCACGGACGAAGGCTGGCTTCTTATGCCGGACTGATGGAGCGCGCCGGCGCGCCCGCCATCGAGCTGAATATTTCGTGCCCGCACAGCTCGATCACGTTTTCGGGCGGGCAGGTGGTGGACAACCTGCTGCGCGCGGTTGAGATTGTCCGCAGCGAGGTGAGCGTGCCTGTTGTGCCGAAGCTGAGCGGGCAGCTCACGGCGCCGGCCCGTGTGGTGCACGAGGTCGAAAAGCGCGGGGCCGACGGCGTGGTGATGTTCAACAGGTTCACCGGCCTCGACATAGATACCGAAACCGAGCAGCCGATCATGCACGGCGGCTATGCGGGCCACGGCGGCCCGTGGGCTATGCTGTATCCGCTGCGATGGATCAGCGAGATCGCCCCGCAGACGTCGCTGGATATTTCCGCCACAAGCGGGGCCGTGTGCGCGGACGACGTAACGAAGTATCTGTTGGCGGGCGCGGCCAACGTTCAGGTCTGCACGGCCATTTATATGCGAGGCTTCGGAGTGATCCGCGAAATGAACGAGGGCCTCGCGCGATGGATGGCGCGAAAGGGCTACGAGCGGATCAGCGATTTCAGCGGGAAGGTCACCGGCTCGAAGATTCTCGGCACGGACGAGGTGCGGCGCGAGCACCACCAGGTGGCCGAGGTGGACCCCGACCTCTGCGTGGGGTGTGGCGTATGCAGGGATATCTGCATTTATTTCGCGCCGGAGCTCGCAAACAACAAGGCGACTATTACCGGGCGCTGCGACGGCTGCGGGTTGTGTGTGGACCTTTGCCCGAAATCGGCCATCAGAATGGTCGAGAAGAATAGTAAGGGGTAGGAGCGTACGAGGAGGAAGAATGTTTGCACCGGAGGAGGAGTGATGAATAGGATCGGGGTGCTGATTGCGCTGCTGGTCGCGGCCTGTGCTCCGCCGGTGAGGATGCCGCCGGAGGCTGTGCAGCGTCACCGGCAAGATATACTGGCGCTCGCCGCGGACGGTAAGACGAAAGAGGCGTGGGAACAGTATGTCGAGCTGATAAACACCTCGGGCGTGGCGCAGTATCCGGCTGTGTTGCTGCAGCTTGCCACCAGGGTGCTGGAGCGCGGTTTCGCGGCGCCCGGTGTTGAGGTGCGCGAGCAGGCGGTAAGGGCCCTGCAGTATTGCGACCATGAATTCGCTTTCACGGCGGCCGCCGGCAGGTTGGAAGACGAAGACACGACGGTGCGAGCAGCGGCCGTTGACGTGCTCAGAAAACTGGGGCGGCCCGCTGCTGCGAAGTTGATCAGACCGCAGCTCAAGCCACCCGCGCCCGAAGATAAGGAATTTTTGCTGACCGAGGGCCTGCGCGCGCTCGAGAGCCTCCAGATGCACGCGATGTGGGCTCTTGCCGAGTTGGGGGAGAAATCGCTGCCGGTCGCGCCCGCAGTGAAAGGCATGACCGGCCCCGACCCACACATACGAGCCGTTGGGGCGCGGGCGCTCGGGGCGATGGGCAATCCGGAAGCCTTGCCCTCGCTGCGATACGGCCTCGACGAAGACATCGAGTGGGAGGTCAACTCGGCATCGGCCGAAGCGCTACTCAAGCTCGGCCGGCGTGGGATAGTCGAGAGTTTCGCCGGGCGGGTCTCCCGCTCGGATTACCCGGAGAAGGTGGTCTGGTCCATCAATATGCGCCGGAGCCACGCACTTGGTCCGACGGTCGACTGGATATGGCGGGAGGCGACGTACAACGCGTCGGCTGAGGTTCGGATGCGGGCAGCCGTTTGTCTGGGTGAGATGGAAGTGCACGACGCTGCCCCGAGGCTTATCGAGATGACGGAGCATTTGGAGCCGCTGGTGAAGGCGGCCGCCGCCTACGCGCTGGCAATGCTTCGTGATCGGTCGAAGATCGGGATTATTGTTGAGGCAACGGGCAGCCGCGACCCGGAGGCGCGGGCAAGGGCGGTGGAGTACCTCACGGCCCTCGACGGCGAGCGCTACCTCGGCATTTTTCGGAGTCTGGAAGAAGACCCCGATCCGCGCGTGAGGCTGGCGGCGGTGCTGGCTTTCAGGCCGGGCGGCGGGCTCCCGCCCCAGATGGCCTTTCAATACCTTGCATGGCCGCTGGGCGACGAAAACGACGAAGTGAGATTCACGGCCGCCGCACTGATACGCAAGGCCCGGCACGCTGGAATCGCCCCACCTGCCGAGCCCGTCCGGACAGGGAACTGATATGGAAGCAAAGTTCATAGCAATCGAAGGAATCGACGGCGCCGGCACTACGACCCAGGCCATTCGTCTTCGCGATGCACTCATAAATCGCGGCGAGAAGTGCGTGCTCACCTGCGAGCCCACGCGGGGGCCGGTCGGCTCCGTGATTCGCCTCGCACTCAACGGAAGGCTGAAACTTACCCCCAATGACGCACAGCGCGAGGAGTCGGTCCTGGGCCTCCTGTTCGCAGCCGACAGGCTCGACCACCTCCTCAACGAGGTCTACCCGGCGCTCGAAGCAGGCAGCCACGTCGTCAGCGACAGGTATTATCTGTCTTCTTTCGCATACCAGAGCGCGCGGTGCGATCTCGCGTGGCTCAGGCAGCTCAACTCGCAGTGCCCGCGGCCGACCGTTACCTTCCTGCTGGACCTCGACCCGGAGGTCTGCCTGAGGCGCATCCGCAAAGATCGCAACGGTCGTGATCGTTACGAGGAGCTCGAACAGTTGCAGACCATCCGGAGCAACTACTTACAGATAGCTGAGATTCTGCGCTCCGAAGGCGAACAAATAGTCCGGATCGACGCGGCCAAGCCGGCAGAGGCAATCAGCGACGAGATACTGGAGCACGTATGACCGGCGCGCCGCGGGCCATGCGGCGCCGCCGAAGCTATGACGCGGAGGCAGGCGAGCCGCACACGCCCCCCGAAACAAAAAACCCTCAATTTTCGCCCCACGGGCAGTCTATAATTATAGTACGATCTTCCAACAGATTCCCCCAGCCCGGCCGAGCCGGAACCGAACGGGAGTGCGACCACGCGGCAAGATAGACCATGAGTATCAAGCTGAAATGTCGGATGTGCGGCAAGGAGCTGGAAGTTCCTGATTCGTTTGCCGGTAAGAAGGGCAAGTGCCCGTTCTGCATGGAGGTCCTGGATATCCCGGCGGCCGGAGAGCTCCCGGCTGCCGAGGCGCGTGGGGACGCACGCGAAGGTGCGTCGGGATCGCAAGCCGGAGCGGACGGCGCTCAGGCCCCCGTTGCGGAATCCGAAGCCATGCACCTTGCACCGGCAGGCAAGGCGCGCAGCCGCCTGCGGTTGTCTGTGATCTTGCCTGGGGCCTTCGTGGTCGTCGGGGCCGTAATCCTTGCACTCATTATGAACGAGATGTCGTGGTTCGAGCCGAAGCAGCCCGATCAGGACACCAAGGAACCCGTTGCGCACAGTGCAAACCCGGCGGCCGGCGCGAGTACCGACGAGCGCACCCACCGCCCCGCCGAGCCGCCGCAGCCGAAGCGATTCCCCGATACGCAGAGAATAGCAGCGGCGCTGCCGAAGACGGTGTGCTGTTACGTCGAGATAAAGGAACCGTGGAAGTTTTTCGATCAGGTTGCGGCCCTGCCCATGTGGAAGAACAAGGCGGAGGCCGACAAGCGGTGCCGGGCGGCCCGGCGAGAGGCGGTCAAGTTGATAGCCGCCGCGCTCGGTCAAAAACAAGGCCCCGTGGCCGAGGTGCTGCGTCGCGCGCGGACGCTTCACCTGGGTTTCTTCAGTTTAAACGAACAGCCGCTGATGGTTGTTAGCCTCGGCGAGCAGGCCTCGCGGAAGGATCTCTTCGGCGATCTATCCTTGATCGATTTCGTAAGGAGCGTAAGGTTCGATGAGGAGGCCGACTTCGCGGTGGACGAATTCCGCGGCGAGAACGATCGCAACCTTTTTGTGGGCTATCACAATTATTGCGCCGTGCTGGGAGCCGGCTACGAGTTGGTCTGTTCCACATTGAAACGACTCCGCACAGAAGCGGCCGACGGGCTGCGGGGCACGGAATGGTTCCAGAAGGCGCTGGCTGCGAGGACGAGCGAGGCAACGTGGGTTTGCCTCGCACCCGAGAAGCAGCCGGAGCTCCTGCACGGCCATAAAGTTGCGGCATTGCTGGAGACCGAAAAGATACGTATGATCGAGGCCACGCTTGACGCGGGCGAAAACAAGATCAGCGGCAGTATAGCGCCGGCGGGCACGGTGGCGAACCTTCTGGCCGGCTCGGGGGAGGGAATAACGGCCAAATACGCGCCGGACGGGGGTGTTGCTTACGCGAGTATCTCGCCCGGGACCCTCGACGTTCCGATGCGTCTTATTGAGAAGGTGCTGCAGAAAGAAGCCGAACCCGCCCACACGGACGTGTTCAAGAACATCTTGCCGGCGCTCGCACCAGAGATCGCCTTGGTCATACCCGACGAGCCCGACCTTGGCGAAGCGGCGATTGTTGTGGGGCTCTCGGACCCCGAGCGGCTGGAAAAGGCTCTGGGCGGGCATTTTCTTTCCTCACTCATTCGCGAGTACAAGGAGTTCAAGATATTTCGCTGGAGCAAGGGCGCGCTTTTTGCTTACGGCAAAGACGCGGTAATAATCGCCCGGGGGCAGGCAACCGTGAGGCGCTGCATCGATGCCGCAACGGGCGGGAAGAATATGTCCGCCGAAGTCCCGAAGAAAACATGCGCGACCGTGCGGGCGGATATTGCGGCCGCGGTGGCGCCGTGGGTGGGCCCGTTGCAAGGCGGGCTGTCGGCCGGTGCCTTCACACTGCTTGCCGCCGAGCAAGACGGCGGCGTTGTGAGATTCCGGGCCGACGCGAGCGGCCTGGGCGTGCTGGCGGCGTACTTCTCGACCGCGGTCGAGAAGCGCAGGGCGGAGCAAGAACGCCTCCGGGCCGAGGAGATCAGGAAGGCCCGGGCCAAGGCGCGGGAAAACATTACGGCCATCAGCCACGCGATCAATGAGTTCGTAGCCTCGGACTTCGATCTGCTGGAATACCCGGGGTCGATAAAGGAAGTGATCGACGCCGGCCTCTTGAAGCCGGAGCTGCTTCGGCATCCGCTGGATGAGGAGCCGGGGAAGACGGCGGAC
>Ga0180432_10008984_pt1 | contig 12300 bp, 9 predicted proteins | sample SS_ome_10_FD_132414 | JGI IMG/M metagenome (GOLD analysis project Ga0180432, IMG submission 132414) | Hypersaline lake sediment archaeal communities from the Salton Sea, California, USA - SS_1_MS_2 metaG | ecosystem: Environmental > Aquatic > Non-marine Saline and Alkaline > Hypersaline >...
GGTCTTGGCATCCTTCATCTTGAGGGCCCGGGCCAGGGGATCGGGGGTGTAGTTCAGCTCCCTGATGGCGCTTTCGATCTTTTCCCCCAGCTCTGGGGAGACATACCGGGTGCCGTTGATATACGCCGACACGGTGGCCCGGGATACCCCCGCTAGACGGGCCACATCCATGCTCGAGGGGCGTTTTGTCTGTGGCGATTTCCTGTTCATGAATATCATCTCCCCCGTAAAATTGAAAAGGTGCGATACACGGTCATCAACCGATACGCCGCATTGTATCACAAATCGACGATGATTTTGAGGGTCTCGTCCGGATGATCCACAAGCAGGCTATATCCCTTGATCCAGTCTTCAAAGGGTACGTGGTGGGTGATCAACGGCTCGAGGGAGACCTCGTTTTTTTCCATCAGCTCGACGGCCCCGTGAAAATCATCCCAGGTGTACATCAGGGATCCGGAGAGGGTCAGCTCCTTGTCCTGAACCAGGATCATCTCCGTCTTCGGGTCGTCCTCGTATACCCCCAGTACCACCACGTCTCCGCCCCGACGGGTTGCTCGGATGCAGGCGTTCAGGGCCGATGCGGTCCCGGCGCATTCAAAACAGACATCGGGGAGACCTCCCATGAGGTCTTTCACCTGTTCCTCGATGGGGGCGGAAGGTAGCGGCTCGATGACGTCGATGGAGAGGTCTGAGAGGATGTTTCGTCGAAACGCCACGCGCTCGGCGACGACGAGGCGTCGCGGCTTGGACAGGCGGGCCACCTGGGCGATGAGGTTGCCGATGGTGCCGCCGCCGACGATCAGCACGCCCATTCCGGCAAGAGCCGGCGCCTGTCCCACCCCGTGGACCGCCACGGCCAACGGCTCTGTCATGGCCGCCTGGTCCGGGGTGATGCCCCGGGGCATTTTGACGACATGGGGGGCCGGAACGGAGATAAACTCGCTCCCGGCGCCGGCAAGCGCCCCCCCGATGAACAACAAGTCATCGCACCGGGCGATAAATCCCTCTCGGCAGCGATCACAGGTCCCGCACGGAACCGCTGGCTGAACCGTAACCAGGTCGCCCGGGGAGAGATTCGATACATTCTCCCCGATCTTTTCAACGGAGCCCGAGAACTCGTGCCCCTGCACCAGGGGAAAGCTCACCAGGGGGTGTTTCCCCTTGAAGACGTGGAGGTCCGAGCCGCAGATCCCGATCCGGGACACCCTGATGAGGACGTCATCCGGGCCGGGTGTCGGCGTTTCGACGTCGCGAAACGAGATGGTCTCCGGATGCGGTATGTATGCCTGTTTCATGAGACGAAATGCCTTCAATTCTGTGTTCTAAGGACCGGAAGCGATGCGAAATATCCGCACTCTATCGGCCTTTTCTATATCCTCTCCACCAGGTACGCGCCGATGTCGGTGATGGTGATCGGAAGTGCTCTGTCGTTCGCCGCCCGCCGAAAGGACGCAGTGCAGTTGGGACACGCGGTGATGAGGGTTTCGACGCCGTCGGCTATCGCCCCCGACAGGCGGTCCGCCGCCACCAGCTGGGCCACGTCCGGGTCAGTCAAGAACATCCCGGCCCCGGCGCCGCAGCATTCGGCGGCCTCCCGGCTGTGAAAGAGCTCCACCGGCGGCTTCCCGGCGGCCGCCTCGATGATGTTTCTCGGGGCGTCCAGGATGCGAGCGTTCCTCCCCAGGTGACAGGGATCATGATACCCGATCGATGACGGTGAGTCGATCTTTTTCAGCTTCAATGTGCCGTTGTCTATCGTACGCTCCAGGTACTCGGTGAAGTGGATGACCTCGATATTTTTCGGGAACGTCACGCCCAGCCGGGGGAGGTAGGCCGTGATTGCCCGGTACTGGTGGGCGCAGCCCACAACGACGCTCTTGGGCGAGAGCTTCTCTATTTCGGAAACCAATTTCTTCGCCTCGCCCTTCGCCCGCTCCACATATCCCAGCTCAAAAAGCCCCGCCACCGCCGACGGCTCCCGCTCGAGGACGGCCCAGTCGCTTCCGGCGGCGGTCATCAGCTTCGCCGCGGCCTCCAGCACCTCCGGCGTCTCGATCCGGGCGGTGGCGCCGGAGAGAAAGAGGATATCGGGATTTTTCTTGCCGATGGAATTTTTTGCTATCGAAAGGGTCGAGAGCTTCTTCGCCCCGGCGTCGTCCCGATTGGTGAGCTCGTCCGCGGCCTTTTTCACCCGATCAGGCACGGCGTCCGCCGCGATGATCTCCTCCCTCGCCTGCCTGACCAGCTCGTCCTCTTGCCAGTGATATTCGCAGTCCTCCCTGCACAGACCGCACTGGCTGCACTGGTAGAAGCGATCGACCACCGATTCGGTCCAGGTGAGCTTTTCCGCCTCGATCTCCGCCCGAAGGAGGGCGTAGCCCCGGGGGGTGTGGGAGTCGAGCTTAGTGGCCAGGAAGGTGGGGCACGCGTGCCGGCACATGAAGCAGTGTTTGCAGCTTTGAATCGTCTCTTTGATCTCTTCTCTATTCATCTCTATTCTCCCAGGCCCAGTTTTCCGGGGTTCATGATGTTGTTCGGGTCCAGCGCCCGCTTGATGGAGCGGGCGAGCTCGTAGCCGTCGCCGTAGATGTCGTGCATCATCCTGCCGCAGCGGAGGCCGATGCCGTGATGCTCGTTGACCACGCCGTTGTTGTCAACCGACGCCTTCACCGCAGCGTCCATGATCTTGTTGTAGAGCCGCATGGCGGCCTTGGGGTCGTCGGGGAACTCCTTGATGAGAAACGTCGGGTAGAAGCTCGTCCCCCAGTCGTACCAGTGGGAGAAGTGGGCATGAAATTCCGCGTTCCACTCGGCGAAATCGGTCTCGATGGTCTTTTTCATCTCGTCGTAGATCGCCTCGATATCCTCGTACGGCGCCACGGTATCGGTGACGGCGGTCATCCAGGGATAGGCGATGTAGTCGTTGGGGGGGTAGTAGGACTTGTAGCGTCCCTCCCACCAGTTCTTCCCCGGGTCCTCCCCCAGGTCCCGGGCCCCGGCGGCCGACAGGATGGCGGTGGATTCTTTCATCTGGGCGTCCACGATGGACGCCGGCCCGTCGAAGCCGATGAGCATCACGCAGCCGTCCTCTTCCACGCCGAACTGCTTTTTCATGATGTGCCGGGTGTCTTTCTCGTCGTAGAGGCGCATCAGACAGGGATCCAGGCCGGTGACCATGATCTTTCGCCCCGCCTCGATGCCGTCCTTCAGGTTCGGCAGCAGAAATCCCCAGAAAATCCGCTTTTCCGGGAGGTGGTAGATCTTGCAGACCGCCTCGGTGACGATTCCCAGGGTGCCCTCGGCGCCGAAGAAGAGGCGGGAGTAGTCGGGCCCGGTGGAGTGAAGCCGGACGGGGAGGCTCTTGAACACCTGTCCGGTGGGGAGGACCACCTCGAGGCGGTGGGTCATATCGCTGAGCTTCCCGTACTTGGAAGAGAGCACGCCCGTGCCGTTGGTGCTGATGAATCCCCCCAGGGTCGAGGTGGTATACGACGCGGGGAAGTGATTCATGGTGTAGCCCCGGCGGTTCAGGCGCTCTTCCAGGTGCTTCTGGAGGATCCCCGGCTGGACGGTGACGGTAAGGGATTTCTCGTTGATGGAGATGATGGTATCCATCCTCTTCGTATCCACCACGATCCCGCCGGTGAGGGCTGAAGCCCCGCCGCCGTCCCCGGCGCCGCCGCCCCGGGGGATGATCGGGATCTTGTAGGTATTGCAGAGCTTGACGATCGCCGCCACCTCATCGGTGGTTTCCGGGAAGACGATGGCGCTGGGTTTCGGGAACTCGAAGTCCGTGAACTTCCAGAACCTGGTGACCCACCAGACGTCCAGGGATTGGGCCTCGATCTCCGCCTCGTCGGTAACAACGCGATCCTCGCCCAGCAGCCGCTCAAGCTCATAGTTGATCATTTCATGATAAAAAGTTGTGCCGCTCATGGTGCACTTGACTCCTCGTGATGTGTGAAGTGTTGAAAATATCCTACAGCATGCTGGAAACCGGCCCCCACTCGATGGGGATGTTCGCCTTTTCGGCTATCTCGGCAAGCAGCCGCATGGTTCGAGCCTCATCTTTGATAGATGGCGTGGGCTCACGTCCCCCCTTCACGCAGTCGATGAAGTGGCGATATTCCCCCACGTAGCCGTTGAAGACGTGGCTCTGGTTGGGGCTGATCGGATTCCAGTCGCTGGTCCAGGTCTCTCCCACCTCGGGGGTGTAATGGGTCACCTCCCGGGCGTTGGTGATGATCACGCCTTTGCCGGTGTCAGACAGTATCTCGATACGCTCGGCGAACGGACCGGGGCCGCCGTAGGTCCCCCAGCCCAGGGTTCCCACGGCACCGCTTGTGAATTTCAGCATGGCGACCAGGGCGCCTCTGTTTTTTGCGGTCAGGTGGGAGACGGCGCTGACCTCGTCAATGTCGCCCCCGAAGGAGATCACCGCGTCCAGGTTGTGGCACTGCCACTCCAGCATGCAGGTATAGAACGTCGGGAAGACGTCGAACCCGTGCATCTTGCTCTCGATCTGGATGACGTTTCCGAATGTTTTCGTGTCGTTGATGATCTCCCGGGCCCGGTTGTAGGCCAGGCCGTATCGCTTCTGGTGGCCCACCTGGACGATCTTTCCCGCCTTCTTCGACGCTTCGAGGATACGCTCGGTATCCGCGAGATAGATAGACGAGGGCTTTTCCAGAAAGACCGGGAGCCCCAGCTCCAGCACCCGGCAGGCCACGTCAGGGTGGTGTTTGCCACCCAGGCAGATCATCACCGCGTCGAGGTCCTCGGATTCGATCATCCCCTCGAAATCGGTGTATGCTTTCTTCCAGCCGTATTTATCCGCCATGCGCTCGGCCCGGGCGATGTCCAGGTCGCAGACGGCGGTGCGCTCGATGTCATCGAAGAAATGGAGGGACAGGCTCGGAAACTGGTTGGCCTCCGCGAAGATGCCCGCCCCAATCGCACCGATGCGAAAGGGTCTTTGTGAGGTCATGTCCTCCTCCAATGGTCGTTGTGGTCTCTAGGTTGATATCGGCCCGTAGGCGCGATCAAAGATCTTTTTGAGCTCTTTATATCGCTCGAAAAGCTCACCATAGCGTGCGTGATTGTCCCGGTTGTGGGGGACGGTTGTCGATCCTCGGACACATCGGCGGGCGGCGTCCCGGATGTCCAAAAACACGCCTGCCCCCACCCCCGCCATCATCGCCGCCCCTTTTGCCGCCGAGGCGCCGGGGACCAACAGCCCGTCCACCCCCAGGACGTCCAGCACGATGCCGGTCCAGACCCTGTTCTTTGTCCCGCCGCCGACCAGGTGGTAGGACGAAAAGGAGTCGGCGACGCTCCCCAGGGCGCCATTCGCATCGGCCAGGGCGAATGCGGTCCCCTCGTACACCGCCCGGACGAGGTGCGCCCGGCCGTGGGAGACGTTCAGGCCGAAGAAGCTGGCGGTGAGGCGATGATCCCAGTAGGGGGCGTCCTCGCCCATCAGGTAGGGGTGGAAGAAGAGGCCGTCCGCCCCCACCGGAACGGTTTCGGCCATTTTTTCCATCTCGGCGAACGCCTCCGCTGAATCGAGCACGTCACCGTAGAGGATATCCCTGAGCCAGGCGGTGGACTGGGCAGAGGAGCGGGTGTTGATGTCCAGCATCCAGGTCCCCGTCTCGGCGAAGGCCCAGAGATAGGCCTTCGAATCCGCGGGGATGCCCGAAAGGTCCGATATGATCGTCGAAATGGCCCCGGAGGTGCCCAGGCGGAGCTTCGCAGAGGACAGGTCCACCACGCCCGAGGCGAGCATCTCCGTCACCGCGTCGCTCCCGCCGACGATCACCGGCACATCGGTCGGCAGCCCGGTCTCCTTCGCGGCGACATCCGTGATATATCCCGACACGTCGGTGGAAGAGAGGACGGTCGGAAGTTTTCTTTTTTCTATGGAAAACAGCCCCAGCAATTCATCGGACCAGGTCCCCTCTTGCATATCAAACAGTGAGCTTCCCGAGGCGTCGCTGGCGTCCGTCGCCGTCGTCCCCGTCAGGCGAAAAGCGATGGAGTCCTTCGGATAGAGAATGGTTTTCGTATGCTCCCAGGCCTCGGGCTCATGCTTCTTGATCCACAGGAGCTTCGGCAGGGTGCACATGGTATTGAGGGGGTTCTTCGTGATATTCTGTATCACATCCCCGTGCCGGGCGGTGATCTCCTCCACCTCCCGGTGGCACCGGGAGTCGTTCCACAGGATGGACGGGAGAAGTGGGAGGTCGTCGCCCCCGATGAGGGTGACACCCCGCATCTGTCCCGTCAGCCCCACGGCGTCGACGGGCGTGCCCGTTTTGATCGAGGGATCTCCCATCAGTTCACGGATTACGTCGATCGCAGAGCGATACCAGACGTCCGGGTTCTGGCGGCTCCACCCGGGCGTGGGGGTTTCGGGGGCGTATTCCCGCGTCGCCTCGAGGATCACGTTTCCGTCGTGGTCCATGAGGAGTCCCTTGCAGCCGCTGGTGCCGATGTCTATGCCGAGGAGATATCCCATAGGTATCCGCCCTTATGCGTCCTTCTTCGCCCGGCGGACGACGTTCCGGGCGCTGATGATCTGGGTCCAGACCCCCGGCCCGGTCTCGCTCTGGCTCCCGATGAACCAGAGCCCCCGGACGGGGGTTTCCGACGGCGCGCCGCTCCGATTGAGCATGGGGCAGTAGCCGCCGAAGGAGTGGTGATCCACCAGGTGCACCAGCTTCCCGTAATCCTTCGGGGTGACGGTCAGCGAGGTGGTGACCTGCTTCGAGAGGCCCGGGATGATCGATTCCGCCTCATTGATGAGCTGTGCGGCCATCTTGTCCTTCACCGTGTCCCAGTCGTCCTCGATGCGGTACGGGGCGATGGTATAGACGGTGACGGCATGGGCGCCTTCGGGGGCCATCTCCGGGGAGTGCAGCGAGGGGATATAGATGATGTATCCCTGCTTCCCCTCGTGGTATATGCCGTTGCGTACGTTCATGACGCCGTCGGTCACATCGGTAGTGCCGTAGTAATAATTGAGGGGGACGTCCTGGTGCTTCGTGATGTCTCCCGCGACCCCCAGGTGCACCATGAAGACCGACTCCATCAGCGGGATGTCGTCGATCTTCTTCGCATAGTCATCGGGGAGAAGATTTCGCCCCACGAGATCGAAAAAGCACTCCCGGGCCCCGCCCGAGGCCAGCACCAGGTCGGCGGTGTGTTTGCCGCCGTCGGAGAGGACAACACCGGTGACCCGGTCCTTTTCTGTGAGTATCTTCGTAACGACGGCGTCTGTATGAACGGCTCCCCCGTGTTCGGTGACGACCCGCTCTAGGGCCTCGATGAGGCGACCGCACCCCCCCTGGACGAACTGGTAGGTGATGTTACTGGGTCCGATCCCCAGGGCACGCTTCGGGGGAATCCGCCGGTCATAGGCGGTCTCCTGGTTGGAAAAGGGGATGCCCAGGGCCGGGTACTCATCGGGGAGGATGGTCATGTCGGCGAGAATCATCATGAAGAACGACTTGAGTATCTCGTCGGTGAAATACTCATCCATCAGCTCTCGGGCGCTTTTCGTTTCGTACTTTTTGATCCGCTGCCACAGATAAAGCATCCCGAGAATGAGGGGGACCTTTCTGACGGGTCCGGCGACCGCCGAGTGACGCTCAAGGGTGATCAGGTCGATGGAGGTCTCCAGGAACTCGTAGAAGCGATCGAGATTGGCCGCTTCGTGGGGGAAGAGCTCCTTCAGGCGATCCTTTCTCCAGTCCCTCCCTCGGTATTCATCGGGCCGGAAGACCCGGAAGTCCGGGAACGAAAGCCCCCGGTCTCCCCTGACGAGGTCGTATCGGTGGTTGCAGCCCAGCTCCTTCATCACCCGGTCGGCCGGCTCTCCGGGTCCGATGCCCTCCAGGGCCATGGGCCCCAGATCCCACCGGAAGCCGTCCCGGGAGAGGGTGGCGGTCACCCCGCCGATGTGGTCGGCCTGCTCGAAAACCGTCACATCGGCGCCGTCCTTCGCAAAAAACGCCGCGGCGGTCATCCCGGCCATGCCGGAGCCGATGATAATGACCCGTGTCATGTGATTGCCCCCGTCTCTTAAAGCGAGTGTATCAGTATCGGTGCATATATCGCAATGTTATCCGCCGAATAAATAATGAGCGGCGGAACACCTATCGCGGTGACACGTGTAGCTACACGTGTCACTTCATAAGTCTACAATATCCAGTATAAATGTCAAGAGAGAAACGATCTTTTCATAAAAAATTCGTTATCAACCGAGTGGAATGTGCTTTTTTTGACAGCCCATTTTACGGTATAGTAGTTTTTTATTGCGTTCTTTAAAGATGATGGGTAAAGTAGGAATATATTTTACACGTGTAGCTGCTCGTGTTGACTAAAATGCAACTTGAGCAATGAAAGCTCCATATGTGCGATATACTGTTACAGAAATGATAGAGAACGGAGGATCGATTCATGGCTACAGAGGATGTGAACGGAAGCGCGAGCGCCCGAGGAGAAGACCGGGTGCCCCTCTCCACAAAGATCGGCTACGGCGTCGGGGATTTCGGAGCGAACCTGGTATTTCAGGTTCTCTTGTTCTTTCTGATGTACTACTTCACAGACGTGCTCGGGATCAAGCCGGAAGTGGCGGGGATCATCGTTCTGGCTTCGAAGTCATGGGATGCGGTGAGCGATCCCCTGATGGGAACGATCTCCGACAAGACGAACAGCCGATGGGGGAAAAAGCGGCCGTATCTCCTGTTCGGTTCGTTGCCAGCCGCTATCGCCATGTTGCTCCTGTTCTATTCGCCGAATTTCTCAGGCAGCGAAGAGGCGATCATGCGTATGCGTATCATCTGGGGACTTCTCACCTACATTCTCTTCTGCACAACGATTACTATCGTAAATGTTCCGTATGCCTCGCTGACCGCGGCAATGACCCGGGACTCCCACGAGCGATCGGTGATTACCGGGTATCGCCAATCGTTCGGCATCGTGGGCACCCTGGTAGCCGCCGGGGCGACGCTGCCGCTGGTGGAGCTTCTCGGAGGCGGCGACCCGATAATCGGTTTTCGGATGCTGGGGCTCTGCTATGGTTCCGTGCTGGTTGTGGTCACCCTTATCGCCTTCGGTTCGACACGGGAACGGGTGACGGACCTCGGCGGCGGGCCTGGAAAGGAGATGAAACTTTCCCAGTACGCACTGACGGTGGTGAAGAACCGGCCGTTCATGATCCTGCTGGTGGGAACGCTCATGTATATGCTGGCGATGAACACGATCGCCTCGGTTCTCGTCTACTATTTCAAGTATAACCTCGATGCGGAAAAACTCATCGCCTTCGCGAATCTTGGAATATTCATCCCGGCGCTTCTCTCGATTCCGTTGTTCATTTATATCGGGAAAAAAACCAGCAAGAAATTCGCCTATAACACGGGCATGGGAATAGTAGGTGCGATACTGGTGGTCCTCTTCTTCTTTGCGGAGAAGAGCCTCGTCCTTACGTTTATCTGCCTTGCTGTCGCGGGCATCGGGCTTTCCACCAACTGGCTGTCGCCCTGGGCGATTATCCCCGATACCGTGGAGTACTCGGAGTGGAAGCTGGGTATACGAAACGAGGGGATACTCTACGGGGCGTTCTTCTTCGTTTTCAAGTTTGCGGGAGCCATGGGTGGGTTCGTGGTAGGGAAGGTCCTGGATTTCATGGGGTACATAGCGAATCAGCCCCAGACCGATCGATCCCTCCTGGGCATCAAGCTCCTGTTTACGCTGATACCTCTGTGCTTCATCATCATGGGAATGATTATCCTGTCATTTTTCCCGATTGATGCGAAGAAACACCGGGAGATGATTGACGAGATAGAGAAACGAAAGGCAGAAGGCGCGCCTATCGGAGCGTGAGCATCGCCGCGGGATTTTACACCGTCAGCCGATCGATGCCGTCGCCCGCTGCTCCCTTTTACCGGAGTGCCGGGATGATCTCGTCGATGATGAAAAAGCTATTGAATAAAAGCATCTCTGCCGGGTGGGACTCGCTATTGGAAATAGCTATTGATCCAGCTCCAGGCGGGCCGTGGGATTCTCCGCCCATGCGGTGAGCTTTTTCTTCAGGAAAGAGAAGGCGGCCTCGTAGTTCGCCTGTGCTTCGGGTGTGAGGCCCTCTTCGAACTCGAAGGAATACCCCCGGATGCCGAGTAGCCACGCCTGTGGGCTTTTTTTCAGGTGATCCTCGCAGATGGCCAGGATCGACTCCGGGGAGACCGAGTGGCTGGTGAAGGTGATCTCGGTTGACGGCTTCATCAGCTTCACCGAGAAGGGCTCCGGCCCGTCGATTTCCGCGTCCACGAAGACGGCGATGTCGTGCGCGGAGATGGTGGCGGCGTCCTCGATCTGGAGCTGCAGGTCCGCCTCTGATGTGACAAAGGGAAGGCCGAGGGCGTCAATGCCCTCGGCCATCATAAATCCCAGGCCGTCATCCTGTCGTCCGGGGTTGCCGTATCCGATAATGACGACCGTGTGTGTCACAGCAATCCTATCCCTTGATCTTCTCATCGATGATTGTGCCGTCCTGATCGATCAGCTGGACCTGGAGCTTCATCTGCCCGATGGCGTGGGTGGCGCAGGACAGACAGGGATCGTACGCCCGGATGCCCACCTCGATGTGGTTGAGCAAACCCTCGGTGATCTCCTTGCCTTCCAGGTACTGTTTGGCGACAACATTGGTGACCTGATTCATCGGCTCGTTGTTGTTCGTCGTGGAGACGATCAGGTTGGCCAGCACGATCTGGTCGTTGTCGTCGATCTCGTAGTGATGGAAGAGGGTGCCCCGGGGCGCCTCCAGCCATGCCACGCCGCGGTTTCTCTTGGTTCCGCTGGTGGTGAGGTCGCCGCTCAGGAGGTCCGGGTCGTCCAGGAGCTCACGGATCTTCTCGGCGGCGTGAATCGTTTCGATCAGCCGGGCCCAGTGATAGGCCAGAGAGGAGTGAACGGGACGACCGCCTCCCAGGGCCATGAAGGCCTCACGCTCTTTTTCGGCGATGGGGGTGTCGATGTAGTTACAGGCATTGACCCGGGCCAGGGGACCCACGCGGTACCAGCCCTTTTCCTTGCCCAGAGACTTGATGAAGGGGAACTTCATGTAGCTCCAGGGGCGGACTTCCTCGGCGATGTAGTCCAGGTAGTCGGCGGGTTTGACCTGATCGAAGATGATCTTGCCGTCGGCGTCGATGGCCCGGAGAACTCCGTCATATAGGTCCATGCAGCCGTCTTCCTTGACGATGCTGACGAAGTTGGACTCGAAGGTGCCGAACTTCAGCAGCTCGTCCTGGTTCTTGCTGACCACGTCCTTGCAGATCGACAGGCCCAACTCGGCCCACTCCACCATGGTGTCGGCGTCCTTTTTCAGGAAATCCCGCTCCTCGGCGGTCAGGTGCTTGTTGATGCCGCCGGGGACGGCGCCGGTGCCGTGTACCTTCTTGCCGGAGGTGGCCTTGATGACCTCCTGTCCGTACTTCCTCATCAATACCGCCTTGGTGGCCAGTTCCGGATCGGCATCGATGATCGCGATGACGTTTCTCTTCTCCGGCGGCGCGTCGAACCCGAACAGCAGGTCCGGTGCGGATAGATGGAAGAAGTGAAGGGCGTGAGACTGGTAGGTCTGCCCGTAATGCATCAGGCGGCGCATCTTTTCGCCGGTGGGAGTGAGCGTATCCGCACCCACGATCACGTCGGTGGCCTTGGCGGCGGCCAGGTGATGGCTCACCGGGCAGATGCCGCACAGCCGCTCCACGATGGTCGGGGCTTCCCAGAAGAGCCTTCCCTGGACGAATCGCTCGAAACCGCGAAACTCGTTGATATGCAGGCGCGCCTGTTCGATTTTACCGTTTTCGTCAATATGCAGGGTCACTTTGCCGTGTCCCTCGACCCGGGTGACCGGGTTGATGACGATCTTTCTTTTTCCCTTGCTAGCTGCAGCAGCCATAGGTCGGTTCCTCCAGCGGGTTAATCGTATTTAATGAGCTCATAGGGGAGTTCGGGCTCCTTCCCGGAAAGGAGCGCCACCAGGGCGTTCCAGATGGTGTCCGCGGACGGCGGGCAGCCGGGGAGGAAGTAATCCACCTTGATCACCTCGTGGAGCGGGTATACCTTGTCCAGGAGGAGCGAGAGATCCGGATCGTTGGGGATGACCCCGTCGACGACCGTCGGACCGTTCAGGTACGCTTCTTCCATGCACTCCTTGAGGGTGACGGTATTACGCATGGACGGCACCGAGTTGGCCACGGCGCAGGAGCCGAGGCCGATGATGATCTTGCA
>Ga0180432_10008985_pt1 | contig 12300 bp, 10 predicted proteins | sample SS_ome_10_FD_132414 | JGI IMG/M metagenome (GOLD analysis project Ga0180432, IMG submission 132414) | Hypersaline lake sediment archaeal communities from the Salton Sea, California, USA - SS_1_MS_2 metaG | ecosystem: Environmental > Aquatic > Non-marine Saline and Alkaline > Hypersaline >...
CGGCGGGCCTGCGGTCAGTCTATCCGATAACACGACGGCGTACCCCTCGTTTACACCGGGAGAAGACGGCGACTACATATTCAGCCTGGTGGTGAATGACGGGACGGCAGACAGCGCCGCTGATGGGGTGGTCATTGCCGTTACTGCATTGACAAACACCATGCACGTGGAAAGCATTGAGATGGGGCTGCTGGAGCTCTACTGGGGCTGGCGGACGTACGGACAAGCCACCGTGCTTATACTTGATGCCAGTAGCGACCCGGTGCCGGGGGCTCTGGTGAACGGTCACTGGGAAGGGGCAACTTCGGATACCGAGTCGGGGACTACTGATACCAGCGGCATGATAACCTTCACATCCAATTTCCGGCGTCAACCGGGAAGCGGCACGGTGTATATCTTTGTCATTGACGAAGTGGCCAAAGCGGATTGGGACTGGGATGAAGCCGGTAGTGTGATGACTGGCTCAATAGAAGTCCCGTAATATACCTTGCCGGTCATCAGCCTCGTTCCGAATGCTCACCGGCGCCTGGGGCTGGTCAGTGTCATTCAAACTCGTTTCTGGTTAACACGGTTACGATAAAGGCGGCAATCCCCACGACCGATAAGGGTAACGCTGCCGCAATAGAACCGGCGAGAGCCAGAGGCCAGTTCTTCCCCTGTAGCGCGTAAATGCCGCCCACCATAGCCAGTATCCCCAGAATAGCCAGAGGTATGGTGATAGTCCACAGAATGGCTATTACATTCGCCGGAAATCCCCATGCCGCCCGGAACATGCCCATGTACGGGCCACTCTCAGCAGCAATGATAGCGATAATCAGGCCGAAGACTACGAAGAGCTTGAACACTGCGGAGATTATATCAAGGATTCCCGCGACCATTGATGTCCTGGACTGTTCCATTGGTCACTCCTCTTACCAGCTATTCACAATGATATGACGGATCCTTCGTTTTGTCCAGCTTGGGTACTTAGTCCAGGGTAAGCAATACTCATTACGTGTTTCTGACAAAGGGTTTTAGTTAATTGGTAGGGAGGTCTTACCCTACCAATTGGTGATTGACTAAGGCGTCAATAAGAGGAAAAATTATTATAGAGAATGACTTTAATTCAGGGGAGCAAATAGTCCTGTGGCTGGTTCAAAAGGAATATATCGAGGGTGGTTATGAGATTTCTACTTGGTTTTACCCTTATAATTGGTGGTATGTGGGGGCTGGGCATTAGTTTGCTCGGTAGCACGATGGTGAGTTCTTCTCTGCTCATTATTAACGGGCTGGAACTTTCCATTGGTCTGGCAGTATTTTCCGTGGTCGCCCTGGTTAACGGTCTATTTACCTTGTTTTCCACCCGTTAAGCACTCACCCGCCATATGACCTTATCCCCATAAAACAGAAGTCAAAGTATGTGTCTCCAGGTCCTCCTGGTGTCCCGGGGTTGCATCATTGCGTCCCGCCGTTGTTTCCTCATCGGTACCATCTGAAAGTCCCGAAATCAAGCTACTACTTTGCCGGATATTGACAGTCGGTACTGATACGTTTAAGATAGCCACAGTACTTTGATAAATGATTGGGGAAATCTAGTGGGAATTGGCCGACTTTACCGGATGAGTGACAACCAGCCTATCGCCGATGTGAATTACCAGTTGTTCACCCATCCGGCAGCAACCAACTGGTGGGGAGAACTCACCCTCGTCGAGGCTTCAAGTCTTCGTGAAGGTGAGATGTTCATAATTGAGCTGGAAGACATGCGTCGCAGCCGATGTTACCTTAAAAAGAGGGTAAACCGGGCAGTGAGTGGCATACCACCCCGTTACGTTTATCATGTCACCGGCTTCAGTCCGTTTGAATAGAGAATATCGCAGCTCTCTCATTTTATTCCGCTCTGGCACACGTAACTACCCCAGATTAGTATTCAGCGGATACTGTCAGGGAAAGCAGCGGATGCTGACCTGATAATGGCTGCTTCCCCGCTCCCGGCATTTTTCAGGTTCGGTGCAGGTAAAACGTATTGCCGGGTATGCCGTGCGTAAAACTGTTCCGAAGAGTCAGCCATTTTGCCTCGCTGAAACGATAATTGGGGGGCGTGGCTTTTTGGCACCGGTTGACCTGCCTGATTATAACCGGTTGTGGCTTAACAGGAAAAACTATCGACACCAAGCCTGGACAGGGAAGTCACCTCAGGGGATGGGTTGCCTCACCAACAGGCATGCGGGGTGATAAAGCCTGTGATATAATGGTGCCAACCCATGAGTCATACCCGTAAAGCCGTGAAAGGAAGAAAATGTCAACCCAAAAATATATCAGGCACCCGGGTGATGAGCGGAAGCCGGTACCGGTCTCCGGGGGATCAGGGAGAACATTGACCAAGAACTTCAGCTTCAGCGGGCATGGCGATGGCTCTAATGTTGCCCGGGTCGATGTGAAGGATGGCAGAATACTGAGAATAAGGCCCCTGCACTATGATGAGAAGTATCCGGCTGAGCAATGTAGCCCCTGGCAAGTTGAGGTGCGGGGCAAGGTCTTCAAACCAATGATGAAAGAGCCGGTATCTCCGTTCTGCCTGAGCTACAAGAAGCGGGTCTACTCACCAAACCGGATTAAGTACCCGCTGAAGCGGGTCGACTGGGACCCTGACGGCGAGAGAAATCCGCAGAACCGGGGTACCAGCCGGTTTAAGCGAATCTCCTGGGACGAGGCTACCGACATCATAGCCAGCGAGATAACCAGGATTCAGCAGAAGTACGGGACATCGGCTATTTACTTGATGAGGGGGAATCACGGGGAGACGAAATGTGTGCACGGGACTCACGGGGTTCCGGTCCGGCTGTTGAGGGAAGGGTACACCGCACAGAGTACCAATCCGGACAGCTGGGAGGGCTGGTACTGGGGGGCGCAGCATGTATGGGGAATGGACTGCCCCTGGACGAAAACCATGTCCGTAGGGATGATGGCACCGCAGACCAATGTGTTTAAAGACATGGCCGAGAATACCGGCATGATTCTGTTCATTGGCTGCGACCCGGAAACCACGCCCTGGGCGTTTCAAGGACAGCTGGCAAGTCGGCTCTGTTACTGGTGGACGGAACTGGGGATAAAACAGGTATATGTCTGCCCTGACCTTAACTATGGAGCCGCCATACATGCCGATAAATGGGTCCCGGTACTACCCAATACGGACGCCGCCTTGCTGCTGGCAATAGCCTATACCTGGATAACCGAGGGCACCTATGACCGGGACTATGTAGCCACCCACACCTTTGGTTTTGAACAGTTTCAGGATTACGTTATGGGGAAAGAGGATGGGGTGGCCAAGACACCGGAATGGGCTTCGCCGTTATGTGGTGTTCCGGTATGGAGCATTAAAGCCCTGGCCAGGGAGTGGGCGTCCCGGACGACGTCGGTAATTCATGTGTGCGGTGGTTCCTACCAGCGGGGACCATATGCAACCGAGCCGGCCCGTCTGGAGGTCTTGCTGCTGGCAATGCAGGGGCTGGGAAGACCTGGAATTCACCAGGCGGTGCTGGGTGCCGGTATGCCCGGTGGCAAAATAAAGCCGAGCCTCCATTCGGCAATGCGCGGTGACGCCGATGCCGTTGGTAGACCGAAACAGTTTATCTGGAAGACCCTTCTTCACGAAGCCATTCTCAACCCGCCACTTAGCTGGTATGCCTCATTTCTCTTTGGTCCGGTTGAAGACCAGTTCAATCAGTACGGATACCCGGTAAGTGATGGCTCGGAGATACACATGATATGGAGCGATGAAGGTTGCTTCACCGCCTGCTGGAACGACGGGAACAAGATGATAGAAGCCTTTCGCAGCCCGAAGATAGAGTTTATTCTCAACCAGCACCCGTGGCTGGAAAACGATTGTCTTTACGCTGACCTTATTTTACCGGTCAATACCAAGCTGGAGGAAGAAGATATATCCGTCGGGTATAGTGGTCAGTTCGACCTCATTTTCCCCGAGGGGAAATGCGTCGAGCCTCTGGGAGAGTCCCTGAGCGACTATGAGATAGTCGGTGAGATAGCCCGGAAAATGGGAACGTATGACCGGTTCACTGAAGGCAGGACCGTTGAGCAGTGGATACGGCACGGCTTTGAACAGTCAGGTGTGGCGGCTATGGTAAGCTGGGGGGAATTGAACGAAAAGGGGTACTACGTCGTCCCCACGGCTCCGGACTGGGAGAAACACCCGGCGGGGATGATAGAATTCTACCGGGAACCCGGTGCCCACCCCCTGCATACCATGTCGGGCAAAATAGAATTCCATAGCCAGGGATTGGCGGAGCACTTTCCCGACGACGAAGAGCGCCCGCCGGTCCCGCACTGGATTCCCGGAGGCGTGACCCACCAGGAGAGCCGCCAGTGCCGGCGAGCCGGGAAATACCCGCTGCTCCTGGTTTCCAACCACCCCAGGTGGCGGATGCATGCCGAGCACGATGATGTATCCTGGTTAAGAGAAATCGAAATGGGCAAGGTTAAGGGACCGGACGGGTACCGGTATGAGCCGGTATGGATAAACCCGGTGGATGCGGCGCCACGAGGCATAGCAAGCGGCGATATCGTCAAGCTCTACAACGAGCGAGGCACCGTCCTGGGCGGGGCTTATGTGACCGAGCGAATAATTCCCGGGGCGGTGTATCAGGACCACGGGGCGAGGCATGACCCGATAACGACCGGTCTTGACCGGGGTGGCTCCAATAACCTGATATCTCCCGCCAATACCACCTCGAAAAATGCTTTCGGAATGGCAACCAGTGGCTACCTGGTTGAAGCTGGCAAAGTAACCGTAGACCGGATGGAAGAATGGAGGAAGCTCTATCCGGAAGCATTCAGCAGGCCGTATGATCCGGCCACCGGCCTGCGCTTTGACGCCTGGGTTATTGACTGACGACAGTGAATAGCCGGTTAAGCACTGAGAACCGGTAATACCCGGGAAGTACAGGAGCAACCGGCTCACCTGTTTAGCTTTTCCGGAAACGCTTTTCCATTTCCCGGAGGAATTTTTCCACCTCCGGTGAAAGGGTGGGCAGCTTCTCGTCCCTTTCTTCCACCTCGGCTTTCTTCCCGGCTACTCGTGCGTCGTAGTGAGCCTCAAGCTGCTCAACAATTTCCTGCACCTGGGGATTCCTGGCAACCTGAGCTATGATTTGTTCGTATTGCCACTCCGCCTGCTTGATATTTTCCTCTGATACCGGGATATTGTACAGGGAGGAAAAAATCTTCATGAGCCGGCTGACCCCCATGTAGTCCTCGTCCAGCTGGGTGTACTGGGGCAGGTGGACTATCAGGCTCATGGAATCGGTACCGCGTTCTGACATAAGCTCCGATACCAGGAAGAAAATGGTTATCGGACCTTCATAGTCGCCGGTGACCAGTCCTATCTTCCGGTAGTCCTCTTCAGCGTCTCTGCCGGTTGCCCCGCCGGTCACCAGCAGGGGCCGGGTATGGGGCACGAAGTCATACATGCTGCCGACGAGATAATACCGCTCGACTTCGAACATCTCCAGCAACCGTAGCGCCGAATCGATAAAGAACTCGCTGTGCATGTGGGGTTCGAGAAGATGGAGGAAGAGAAAATCGTTTCCCGTCGGTCGCTGACTGTAGTTAATATAGCAATTGGGGATGGTAACCTGGCGGCGACCTTCATTCAGATAGAGCATTGGGCGGTAGCGGGTGAAGTCAAAAAAATTACCGGGCCGGGACAGCTTGGCCAGTTGCCTGGCGTGACACGCCTTCTCCAACCAGTTAAGCGTTAACGTCCCGACGCTGCCCACATCTATCCAGGGACGCAATATGGTGAGCGCATGGGGCTTTTTCAGCCTGGGTAGCGGCTCGTTTACTTCGAAAGCACCTACTCTCATACGTACATTTTACCAATGGAGAGGAGCGCATACAAGCCGGTTTTTACTAATGGCACAGCCCTGGGCAGAGGCAAGGACCCCGGTGCTGAATCTAACTTCGGCAAAGGGGCTAGAAAGACACATGACTAATTATCTATTCAAATTTGATTGCACGGGGGCTAAAATTACGATGGATGAGAGTGACTACAGGGGAGGGGATGAAAGGCACGGGCACGGTTACCTGTAGCCGCGAGGCGGGTACGGGCGGGAGAAAGGACAGCGGGTAATGGCTGAGATTAAGGAACGGCAAGAAGTTGGAGTTGATGAGACGCAGGTACTCATTGCCGAGTTCCGGCAGAAAATTACTGAGGCTCTTCAAAGAGAACACTTCGCGCTGAGAATGCTTGCTGAGCAGGAGGCGTCCCATATTGTTGAAGGTGCCTGGGCAAAGGCGGAGGGTATAATCGCCAAGGCTACGGGGGAAGCTGAACACGTTGTTGATGAAGCCAGGCAAAAGGCGAACGAAGAAGCAGATAAAATTACCGGTCAAGCCAGGCAGAGAGCCGAGTTACTGTTACAGGAGGCTGAAGCTCATACCAGAGCCAAAGCCAAAGAAAAGGTAAAACGGGAAGAGGAGCGAATTATTAGAAAAGCCAGGGAGGAAGCGGAGACTATTGTTGCCCGTGCCAGGCGGACGGCGGAGAAGGAATCAGGTAACATTATCGCGGCAGCGAAAAAGGAAGCGAAACAGGTTGTCCAGTCCGCCAGGGATGAGGCACGGGCCGAGATTGCTGAGGGCCGGCTTTTTGAGGGGGATGTTGAGTTACAAATTGCATCATCTTTTACCGACTCAACGCAAATAAGGAGTTTTAAGGAATGCCTGGCTAAAGTTACCCAAATAAAAGCTACCGGCGAATCACTCTCTTCGGATGGTGATTGCTCGCTTTACATAACCATAGTCGAACCAATTCCACTACTCTACATTTTAAAAAAGATGCCGACTGTAGGCAGCGTTACGGCTCAGGATAAACGTATCCAGTTGACTCTGAAGAATGAGCCGGACGCAGCGGCACCGTAGTCCGGGCATCCCACAATGTCCGTAATCGCCGGTTATGGCTAAGAGCAGCAACCGGTTACTGCTCCCGCCGCCATCTGACATACTGAATATGTACCCTGGTATCCTCCATTTCCGGTGTTTCGGCGGGATACCTGGCATTGCCTTGGCTACGCAGGTTATTATTGCTTGATATTCATCTCGCATACTACCGGGTTCCGCCATTTTGCCGGCATAATCATAACCGCTCCATGACTGGAGTGTTTCTTATGTCCATAGAGTAAAGGCAGCAGTATATTTATTATCAGATTGTGACCTTTACCATTGACTATGCTGGCGATAAAATGTACAATTTGCCGATAAATATCTTTGCTGTAATTCAGTCGATGCGACCATAGCAATGAAGGAGGTGATACTATGCCTGAAGCTGTAGATGGCTGTGTTCAACCGGCTAAAGGCCCAATTGCTGGTATTGAAGAAGGAGCGCCGGAAACGGTGCAGGTCCAAAGAAAAAAGGAGGAAACCAGGATGGTTGCTCAGGTTGGCAAGGAAGCCCCGGATTTCGAAGCGAGTGCCTTTATCGATGGCGGGTTTAAAAATATCAAGCTTTCTGACTATAAGGGAAAATGGGTAGTACTCTGTTTCTACCCCGGTGACTTTACCTTTGTCTGACCTACCGAACTATCGGCAGTTGCCGCCAAGTACAGTGAACTGCAGGCTCTGGGGGTGCAGGTATTGTCACTGAGTACGGATAGCCGCTTCACCCACAAGATATGGCAGGAGGAAGAGCTTTCCAAGATGGTCCCGGGCGGGGTCCCCTTTCCGATGTTGTCCGATGCCGGCGGACGTATCGGCAGTGTTTATGGAGTTTACGATGAACAATCCGGGGTGAACATTCGGGGCCGTTTCCTGGTTGACCCTGACGGCATCATTCAGGCTATGGAGGTGCTGGCACCGACGGTAGGGCGCAACGTGGCTGAACTAATTCGCCAGGTCAGGGCATTCCAGCACGTGCGTGACACCGGTGAGGTAACCCCCTCCGGCTGGCAGCCGGGCAAGCCAACTTTAAAGCCCGGCCCCGATCTGGCTGGTAAGGTATGGCAGGTCTGGAAAACAGATATGGCGTTCTGAACAAAGTAGGATGAACTCTATGGCCATTCTCTAAAACAAGCTATGGGAAAAGACGTCTGGTCTGTGAGTACCAGGCCTGCGGGCTCCAGGTGAGACTAGATGGGGCAAGAGAAGCCGGCAGAGGCAAAAAATGGCTCCCTCACCGGACACACATCCTCTTGTGAATGAATGCTATGCCGTAATTAAGTGTCGAGATTTCCATCTTTTACGGGTACTATTGGGGGGAGTAGTACCTGTCCTGACTCATTCTCAATAAACCTGTTCCGGGATGAATCACCAATCTCTTGAGTAGCTTGACAACATGTGTTCGCCTGTAGTACTCTCTGGTACACTGATTGTACATGATGATACATTGTCAATACAAATAATTAAATCATGAACTAGATTAAGGAGGTGCGTATGGAGTAATGAATTATAATGCATTCCTCGTTTTAGGTTGATCAATCAAAGCGCTTAAAAACGAAGGAGAAGAGATGAAGAAAGTTGGCTTATTGGGATTAGCAGTTATATTGCTGACTACCTTGATTCTCGCTGGATGTGCCCAGCCGGCTCCCGCTCCAGCCCCAGCACCAGCCCCCGCCCCCGCTCCAGCACCAGCCCCCGCTTTAGCACCAGTACCAGAAAAACCTATAGAAATTAAATTTTCTTACTGGCCGCCGCCAACCTGCCCTCCTGCCGAGCGCATTCTTCATCCCTGGGGGGAAACGATAGAAAAGCGTACCAACGGAAGGGTCAAGGTAACCTTTTATCCCGCGGAGGCTCTGGGCGCCGCACCGGACCACTATGATTTGGTTCTCAAGGGTACCGCCGATATCGGCTGGATTGACCCCAATTTCACCCCGGGCGCCTTCCCGCGAATTGGTGTGATTGCCTTACCCATGCTGTTTCCTTCATCCGAGATTGCTGGCGCCGTATTCTGGGAAATGATGGAGAAATATATGGCGGATACGGAGTTCAGCAAGGTGAAGGTGCTCTGGGTCTATCCCACCGGTCTCTTCCAGCTGTGGACAAGGACAAAGCAGGTGAAAACCCTGGAAGACCTCAATGGTCTGAAGCTGTCTTGTACCTCGGACGTGCTGACCAAGATAACCAAGGCACTGGGGGCGGTTCCGGTGTTCATGCCCGAGCCGGAAATCTACACCTCGCTGGAGAGGGGCCTGCTTGACGGCCGCTGGCATGAATGGGAGGGTGGCTGGACATGGAAAGCCCACGAGGTCACCAAGTACCGCACAGCTAATGTAGACCTGGGAACGAACACCAACGCGATTATCATGAACCTTGATGCCTGGAACAGCCTGCCGCCGGATATCCAGCGGATATTTGATGAGACCGCCGGCCTGGAGTACTCGATGTATTCCGGTAAAGTCTGGGATGAGACCAACGAAGAATTCCTGCCCATCGTTATGGACTATGACCAAAAAGTGGGCAATCCCCCGATTTATTACCTTCCCGATGAGGAAAGGGAACGGTGGAGGGAAGCGGTTACTCCGGTATATGACGAATGGATAAAGGAGATGGAAGCCGAGGGAATACCGGGACAAGCAATATTTGACGACACGCTGGCAGCAATCAAGAAATATTAGAAATGAGGCCTGAATCTTGACCCTGCTGACAGATAGTGTGGATTTGCTTAGAAAAGGGATTTCCCTGGTGAGCCGCCGGGCCCGTGATATCGGGGCAATTGTATTAATGGCAATGGTGCTGTTGGTGGTGGTAGACGTTACCCTGCGCCGCGCCTTCAACAGCCCGTTGCCATTTAGTTTTGAACTCATCGGCATTATGCTGGTGGTGGTCGTCTTTTGTTTCGTGGCTTATTCCACAGCGACGGGGAGGCACGTCAGTATTGATGTGCTGGTCGCCCGGTTCTCACCAAAGGTAAGGTCCAGAACTGACCTGTGTACCGATTTTCTCAGTGCCGTGCTCTTCGGCCTGATTGGCTGGCAGAGCATCGTTCAGGGGATACATATTTGGGATGCCGGTGTTGAAACCGGAATACTGAACATACCTCACTATCCCTTCCTGTTTATCGTCGCCTTCGGTAGTATAGTGGCTAGCCTCGCAGTCTTCTTTACTATTATAAACTACATGGTTAGAGCGGTACGGAAATGAGCCTGGCTTTAGTGGGCGTTATTGGCGTATGTGTGCTTTTTGTGCTTATCTTCTTAAATATGCCGGTAGGCCTTGCCTTGGCTATGGTCGGGTTCATCGGGCTGGGGGTGGTCAGAGGTGTGGACCCGGGACTGTCTGTCCTCGGTATGCAGTACTTCCGGACGGCATCCTCATATGTTTTCAGTGTCATTCCACTGTTCGTGGCGATGGGATTTCTTGCTTCCGAAGTGGGACTGAGTGCGGATGGTTTCCACGCCATAAATAAATGGGTAGGGCACCGGCGTGGTGGTCTGGCAATGGCGACTACCGGCGCCTGTGCCATGTTTGCCGCGATATGCGGTGATGCCATCGCCACGGCGACCACCGTCGCCACGGTGGCGCTGCCCATAATGCGGAAGCATAAGTATGCCGACGTACTGTCTCTCGGCTGTCTGGCTGCCGGCGGCAATCTGGGTTTCTTAATCCCGCCCAGTCTCGGCTTTATTTTCTATGCCATTCTCACCGAACAGTCAGTCGGCACGCTGTTTATTTCCGGTATACTGCCCGGCCTGTTGCTTACCCTGCTCTTTATGATAACGATATGGGTCTGGGTCCGATTTAATCCCCGGGTGGCGCCACCGTCGCCGGCGGCAAGCTGGCGGGAAAGGCTGGCATCGTTGCGGAGGGTCATCGGCAGCCTGGTGATAATCTTAATAGTGCTGGGGGGCATTTACGGTGGTATTTTTACTCCCACCGAAGCGGCAGCAGTAGGGGTCTTTGGGGTTATCGTCCTTGGCCTGGTGTTCCGGCGATTGACCTGGCAGGGCTTTACTTATTCGCTTTTCGAAACGGCAAAGCTGGTGGGCAGGATTTTCATCCTCGTCACCGGAGCTATGGTCTTTAGCCGGTTTGTAACGGTTACCGAGATTCCCCTGCATCTGGCGGAAATTATCGGTAGACTCAGCATCTCGCCGTATATTGTATTGACGATTGTCCTGATATTCTATATCCTGATTGGTTTTATCATGGATATCATGTCGATTATCCTGCTGGCGGCGCCAATACTGCACCCCATACTGGTTGGACTTGGCTTTGACCCTGTCTGGCTTGCCGTAGTAACGATGGTTACCGTCCTGATGGGACACATCAGCCCACCGGTGGGCATAGTCGTCTACGGGCTTAGCGGATATGTGAAGGATGTTTCAGTATTCCTCATATTCCGCGGAGCCCTTCCCTTCCTGATAGCGATGCTGGTCTGTCTGGCGATACTGGTTACTTTCCCGCAAATTTCGCTGCTGCTACCCAATTTAATGAGACCGGTGTGAGTGTGGTTATTTCAGGTTACTATATAACGCCTGGTTTTTACCCCGGGTTTTTATTACTCGGCTGACTATAAAGTAAATTGCCGGTAATCCGCTATTTTCGAGGTCCTGGGGACCGGTACCGGAATGCCCCTCACGTTGAGCGCCAGGCTGGCACCGCCGGCGATGACCAGGTACCTGAGCATGAAGCCGCCAATGAGGCCGATAATACCGGCGGCAAGGGTCAGCACCAGCATTGCCGCGGTCGCGGTTGCGGGCAGGGAGGTAAGATACATCTCAACCGCGAAGGGGACCACCAGTCCGGCTAGCACCACGCCGGCCCAGAAATGCGGGGCGAGGTTACCCTGCGTCACCACCCGTGCTGAAGTCCTGGCGTCAGTCCGCTGGTACATTTTGACCAGGTAGAAGGCGATAATGAGCGCCTCCACCAGTATGATGAAGGTATCATAGCGTCCGAGGAGCATTAGTGGCTGCTCAAGAACTTGCCCGGCCGAAAACCCGTATATGGAGAGGTAGAGCGTCAGGCACATGGCGCCGGTTGATATGCCGGATACCAGGAAGAGCCCGGGCAGGAACCAGGGGTCCCAGAAGGCAATGGACTTGGCGGTACCCAGCACCATTCCGGTATAGAGGAGGGTGAGCACGGCAAATAGTGCCGTGATAATTCCCAGCGCAAGCTGGAGACCCGGCGCACCGGCGATTACGGTGAAGGGCCATATCAATGTCCCCAGATAGATTAAGTCCAGTATCACGAAGGCGGTTATGATAATCGTCCCCCGCGCTATCCATGAAGTCCCCGGCTGTGAGAATACCAGCAAAGCCCGTGCCTTTTTACCCAGGTCGATAACCAGAAAGATAATGCCGATAA
>Ga0180432_10008986_pt1 | contig 12299 bp, 5 predicted proteins | sample SS_ome_10_FD_132414 | JGI IMG/M metagenome (GOLD analysis project Ga0180432, IMG submission 132414) | Hypersaline lake sediment archaeal communities from the Salton Sea, California, USA - SS_1_MS_2 metaG | ecosystem: Environmental > Aquatic > Non-marine Saline and Alkaline > Hypersaline >...
ATAGTTCCCAAAATCGATCTTCTGAAATTTTTGATACAAAAACCAGCCATCCGCTGAAGCGATTAACACTCACATCACCCATGGCGTTCACGCTGATCACAGGTTCACTTTTACCAACATCCCAAAATCCACCACGCAAAAAAATTCCTGACGAGCGATTTGCTTGTCCCCATAGTGTACTGGATAAAAGGAGCAGAGTTGCACAGACTGTAATTTTTTTCAAACTGCTTTTCATAGTAACACCTCTCTTGTTTTGTGAATCCATCATCAATAATCCTGTTTTCGAACACATTTCAAGCAAGAGAAGTGCCAAACTGATCAGGCGTTTCTATCCTGCTAATTATCAAGATATTATGCATATAATTATTGGACAGTGAAGACGTTTTATTAATGCGGAAATGCGGAATAATTCCGCAAATTTCTTAGCTCTCTTTACTGTTGAATAAGATGATAATTTTTAATAATTGCTTGGAGAGCAGGATGAAATTTTTTAGGTAATCCCTTAAATATTGAGGAATCTGTTTGATCTTGGGAGAACGATTTTAGCTCATGAAGATGACCTTTGAGATTATCGAAATATTGGATGATTTTTGACTGAACCCGTTGAATAATCTTTTTATTATCCGTATCCGCAATTTGTCGAGCAGCCTTTTGGATGTTGAAATCATTTTCGACTAAATATTGAAAACAGATGCCGCGAAAATACTCTGTAATTGTACCACGGTCACGGTTCCCCAGCGCCTCTGCTGTCTTTTGAATTGCAGAACGGGAAAATTGTAATGTTCGTAGTAGCCTCAAGACCTGATCTTCCATGGATTGGTACGGGTTGAGTAGCAGGTTATTATCTTGATCTTGGATCACTTCAATAGGTAAATCCTTCTCTTGAATCATCGCGCGATTTTCACTCTGAGCCAAAATGGCTGCACGGCGAATCACATTCTCCAATTCACGGACATTGCCAGGCCAATGATAAGATCTTAAAACATCCATCACTCTGTCTGATAGAGACACCACATCCTTATACTGATGTTTCTCTAAAAAATGGCTGCATAACAGTGGGATGTCCTCAACACGATCATGCAAGGACGGCAGTGTAATGGGGAAACCGTTCAGTCGATAAAAAAGATCCTTTCTAAATCGTTCTTCTTCAATCTCTTTCTGAATATCTTTATGAGTTGCAGCAATGATACGTATATTGACAGTGACAGGTTTTTCACCTCCCACCCTTTCAAAAGTCTTCTCCTGGAGCACTCTTAAAAGTCGTGCTTGAAAAGCAGGTGAAGTCTCTGTGATTTCATCAAGAAAGATAGTACCACCATGAGCCAACTCAAATCGCCCTTTTCGCTGCTTGTGTGCGCCTGTAAAGCTACCCCGTTCATGCCCAAATAATTCGCTTTCCAAAAGGGTGTCTGGCAGCGCCCCGCAATTGATCGCAACAAAAGGCGCTCTCCTCCTGGCACTTGAACGGTGTATGGCATGCGCGATAAGCTCCTTTCCAGTGCCTGTTTGTCCTGAAATCAGAACGGGGATATCATCTGATTTCATCTTATCAATAAGTTCTAAAATTTGTGACAGCTTGCTATTTGGAGAATGAATGATCTCTTCATGTTTTGTTTGGCGCCGAACTTTTCGGGATTGATACGCTTCCAAATCGCGAATTTGTTTTTGAACCTCCAAAACCAGCGCCTTGTTTTCCTTGATCAATTGACGACTCTTTTTGGAAAGCGTTTCTTTCTCCTTCAATTCTTTTTGAATCTGAATTTCCAAAGACTTCAACTTATCACTTGCTTCATCTAATCGTTTCTCTTTCTGGCTCATACGGTCGCGAAGCAACCTCTGCTCTACTAGAAGAAAACGATGTTGTTGGCGCTGCTGAAGGAACAGCCAATAGAGGAGCATGATCACAGATCCAACGAAAAAGGGAGCCAAAGGTAGAAGAATTGAATAAGTGACAAAAACAATAGATGCCGTGCACAAATAAAAAATGAGCAGACAGACAGAAAGCAGAACAGCCCATTTCGTTGTGGTTTTCTGAAAGAGCAAAGTGATTATTCCCATCGCAACAGCCAACAACAAGCATGATATCCATAGAGGGGTTGAAACCAGGAAATCCTGGGAGAGAATATTCTCTGCAACAGTCGCATGAATAAGACTTGCTGGATAGAGGGGTGAGATAGGCGTGCTTTTTAAAACAGGCATGGAAGGTGCTGTGACAGCAATTAAAACAATTTTATTTTGGACAATGCTCGAGTCTGGAGAGGATTCATGAAGCTTTAAAAAATTTACCAGACGGATGGAAGGCACATTGGATATTTTTCCATAATAATTCAGGCGCATCCGTCCAGTATCATCAACTGGAATTTGAATGGCTTTCGCACTATTTTGAATAAGGAGTTTTTGATGATCAAATTGTATCACAGCTTTTGATCCCAAATACAATCGTGCCATTTCTAAACCCAGAGCGTAATAAAAACCTGAATGAGTATATGCAACCAAGGGTACTTTTCGAATCTTTGCAATAGGATCAAAATTACTAAAACCAATACTCCCAGCTTGTTCTTCAAACATAGTGTAGGGCATAACAGGCTTTTCTGCAAAAGGTGTCTTTTGGGAATGTTTCATAGAATCTGCAAAGGTTTGTTTTTCATGCCATTGATTAAAAACCATGGGGAGGCAAACCATACCCGCAGATTGAATAAAGTCAGCCAACAATGTGTCAGACTCGGGATAATGTGGATCAGGTTGATCTAGTAAAAGGTCAAATGCAATGACACGTGCACCATTTTGTGTCAGGGCATGGATCAGGTAGCCATAATAATCACGGCTGATGGGCCACCCACCCAGATCTTGAATATCTTTTTCATCAATATGTATCAGAAGAAAACGATCAGACATGCATCGTTCTCCTCGAATTCTAAAAAGAAGATCTGATGTGGCGTTTTGGAAATATTCGGTACTTAACGTTCCAAAAGCAAGGATACCATAGAGAAACAGGTAGCCCCAAAATGGACGCACATTCAATTTAAACATAGCAAAAAAATGATAAAAAATCTTTCTAGCGAAGCAAAGTCATCTTAAATATTTTTTCACGATTGCCACTTTGCACGTGATAAAGATAAACACCTGAACTCACCTTGTGTCCAAGCTCATCTGTCCCATCCCAAGATTCAAAGTGGGGCCCTCTTGTCTGTTCTTTTTGTACCAGGGTTTTAACAAGCTGACCCTTAATATTAAATATTCTTAATTTTACCTCGCTTTCTTCTGCAAGAGAATATTTGAATGTGGTGCTTTCATTAAAAGGATTGGGATAATTTTGAAAAACCAAAATGCCTTTTTCGGGCACTTCTTCATTTGTGAGACCATCCACAGGAAAGGAGGTGATCAAACAATTGCAACCAGACACGATCAGTTCAACCCGGTTGGAGGCAACTTCACTGGAATCAAATGGCAGTTGAGCAATACCATTCTCATCAAATGTGACAACCCCAATTAGAGAATCCTGACTCATCAGTGCACAGCGAAAATCCTCTGCTGTTCCTTGATCAATTTGCACTTGCACATAAAGATACTCATCGTACCCCAATGTTATTCTTTCATAAGTCATAGAAGGAACCATGGGTTCATCGCTCCATACAGCAAGCGCTGGATCTCCTAAAATATTGTTTCCATAAAAAGTCCAACGTTGGGCACCTTCTTCCCACTCATTAGGTTGATTCACCCAGGGTGCTGTATTAATCTTTGACCAGCGATGCGCCTGCCCCAAGGTTTCAATTTTTTGACCGTAAAACGCATCCATTAGCTCGCGATGAAGGTGTGTTGAAGGCCCTTCTGTCTGTCCTTCATTATCCCATCCATATCGGGAATTGCCGACATAAGCCAATGCAAAATTTTGGATGTTTACCATGATTTCGCCAATACAGTCGTCGCTGTCAAATGAGCCACTATTGCACCCGTGGCTGATAATGATAGGATAATTGTGGTCGTTACCGTTAATGGCAGAAAAGGTTTCGTCTGTAATTTCGCTGCTTGTCATCCTTAAATTGTAACTGGTGTTTGAGTGCCCTGAGTGGTGAATAAAAGAGGGCCCTTCTTCTATTTTTTCCAAAAGGTCCTGGGATGTCCAACGGCCGTCATCACGATCTGTTAATGTGACATAGTTGTAATTTTCAGGAATGCCCTGGGTGGTGTATCCATTATCACTGTGATGACCAATGAGAAGATCAAAATAATCTGCACCCCAGCTCAAGGGATTCTCCCAAAATTTCTCTGCCGCCAAAAGGGGCTGACGAAGCTCGCCTAAAACAGGCTTCAATTGATAAGTAAAAATCTTATGCAGTTGATTATCCAAATCCTCCTTCGTACTGAACGGAATTCGACCAATCGAAACTTCTGGAAGCAGGTCCTCTTCACCTATTTCACCCCAGACATGATCGCCATCGTCATCCCAAGTGCCATCAAGGGCAGAATAATATAAATCAGAAGGGATGTTGGTGCTTTTATACAAATCGTCTCCCGACTGCACTTCACAGTAAAATCCACGATAAGGAATATGCTCCGCATCACCAGCCAGCACAACATGCTCAATTCCCTTTTGATACGCATCAATAATCGCGTTTCGTATTATCTCCTGAAGATCTTGCCCAGGGTAACTTGCTTGAATTTCTTCCACAGTCAAGATATGCGTCTTCAATCCTTTTCGCAGATAAAAATTTTTGTATTCAGTAAAATCAGATTTGAATTCAGCAGGAACGATGACGAGAATGTTAAACGATTCACTTACACTGTTGAGAACGTAACGAGGCAACAGATGCGTGTCATGGCAAAGTTGATCCAACCTGTCTTGATCAGCAATAGATCCCCTCAAAAATTTGAGCGCATCCATTGCTTTTTGATCAATAACTGTTTCGATTTTCAACGTGATATCCCTGTGAATCACCAGCTGGCTTGAGACGGGATTGTATTGAACAGGCGTAAATAAAATCGTGGCCACGCTGTATCCATTTAAGAAAGCTGTACGGGTTGACAGCAGTTGCGATTGAGGATAAAAAGCATTCTCTTCATAAACCTTTTTATTCATTTGAAAAACTATAGGTATTGTATCGCTCAGAGGACGCGCTGGTTGTTTTGGGATGATCCGTTTCATTACCTGTAACGGGACCTCGTTTTTTGTGATGACACGAACGGCATCCACAGCCTCACCTGGAGGCAAAATAATCACAGCTGAAAAACAGGGGAGAAGAGGATTGCCTGTTTTTCCCATCAATCTGGTCCCCTGCATCTGTAATATTTTAAACCCCTCTTTTTCATGGAAATCATAGGTATGGAATGAGAAGGTTTTCTCGATTGTCTCAGCTGAAGAAGCAATGACAATAATCAATATATGAAAAATGAGCATCCATTTTTTCATTGATCGCCTCTTAAATTTATTTATTTCCTATTTAAATAACTCAATATCAAATTATAATACGATAAAATGATGTAAATCCCTAATAAAACTTATGTTTTTCGTTTTTGCTTTTTAGCTGCAGGGAACAAGATGTTATTTAAAATCAAACGGTATCCTGGTGAATTCTTATGAAGATTGAGGTCCGTAGGGGGATCACCAACAAAATGTTGATAATCCTCTGGGTCGTGACCACCGAGGAAAGTAAATGTGCCCTTGCCAATATTACCGTGGATGTACTTTACTTCATCTGATCCTTTGTTTTCTGCCATAATGACCACAGATGGCTTAATTCGATTTTTATGATATCCCGTTGTCTGTCCCATAAAATTGTGAATCACAGAGACGTGGTTTTGGGTCAGCATTGTTGGTACAGGATCGTATTTTGCAGAAAATTCAAACAGAGTAAAATAGTCGTCTCTGCCTGAAACCACTGCCGTTCGATCAAGTGGTGTGGTGTCAATATCAGAAAACTCATAAACGGAAGGATGGATGTAGAGCGTGAAATTTTCGAAAGCAAAACACTTTTCATAGTTCAGTTTTTCCTGATAATCAGGATCAACAGGATCACCATCAAAAACAGCATCACAAATATCCGTCTCCGCTGCCGCCAATGCAATATCATAAGAGTCCGTGGCCGAGCACATGGCAAATAGAAAACCCCCGCGAACCACAAAATCTTTGACTGTTTTTGAAACAGCCAGCTTGAGTTGTGAGACTTTTGCGAATCCCAATCGTTTGGCCTCTTTTTCAAAAACCCCTTGCTGCTGAATATACCAGGCTGCATGACGATAGTTGGCGTAGAACTTTCCATATTGACCTGTAAAATCTTCATGATGGAGATGAAGCCAATCATACTTGTCCAATTTTCCACGAAGAACGCCCTCGTCCCATAAAGTTTCGTATGGTATTTCAGCGTAAGTCAGAGCCAAAGTCACTGCATCATCCCAGGGTTGTTTGTTAGGTGGTGTGTAAACAGCAATGGTTGGTGCTTTCTCCAGGAGAATCACTTCCATATTTCCATTCTCAATGGTGGAATAAACCCTTGCTGTCTCGGTGCCATCCAGTTTTTCCAACAAAACACCGCGAATTCGACATTGACGTACAATCTGTTGATCATCTGACATGAAGAAAGACCCACCCCGAAAATTTAAAAGCCACTCCACCTGGATGCCTTGTTCCAGCGCCCAAAACGCCACACCATAAGCTTTTAGATGATTGGTCTGATTGAGATCCATGGGAATGAGAAGATGCTGGCCTTTAATGAAATGGCTGAAAAAAAACGTCCAAACAATCAAAAAAATTTTCATTCGTCTTATCATTGATCCTCCAAAATGCGAATCCGCTTACGGATATCTTCTGCTAAAAAGCTTTGTGGATATTCAGCCAGAAGGGTTTCATATCGTTCAAGGGCTTCCTTTTCTTTGCCTGTCTTCTCTAACACCCATCCCGTCTTTTCAAGAGCGCGATCTGCAAGAAGACTTGAAGGAAAACGGGCGAGAAGTGTGTCCAGAGTCGAAATGCTTGAATCATATTGTTTTAACAGAAGTTGAACGGTCCCCTTTTTGTATAAACCATTAGCAGAAAGGGGATGTGAGGATCCCATTTCAATAAGACTATCCAATGTTTGGATAGCAGATTGATACGCCCGCTTTTTGATCAAAAATTCTGCTTTGGCAAAACATTCCAATTGAGGCAATGATCTCCTTGCATGGGTTTTGACCAAAAGCTGCCGTTCCAACCCATTATTTAAAACAGGATTGTTGAGCACGGGTTCTGGCAAAGAATCGTACGTTAATTTTTCAAGCACATTTTGCATCTCATCAAATTTCATTTGCAAAAAAAGTACCTCGGCATACCCGACCAGACTTTGAATCCAAAAACGATCTTTTTTTAATGAAGCGCTGCCCAAATTTTGAAGGTAGATCTTTTCAGCTTCTTTCAAATCACCTGCCATGATATAAGACTGGGCTGATTCAAATTTAGCCAGCTTCGCCTGAATGTTTAAAGGATACATACTTTGAAGCGTTTGAAAAGTGCGTATGGATTCTTCCACCGCAAACAAATGATCACGTTGAATGAGTCCACATTGAAAAAGGGATTCAGCCGCCAAACCGGGATCGCTTGTACGATCCGCTGTTTGAAGATAGAAGTCAACGGCTTCAGCATATTTGGACTGTGCTTCCAGTGCCTGGGCCAGTCCTGACAGGGTTTGATCCAAATGGCTGTATTTTGGATACTTTTTCAGAATGTCGCGATAAGCCCGTTCTGCTTCTTCAGGTCCCCCAGCTAAAAAGGCCTCTCTGCCCAAATGAAAAAGAATTTGACCAGGATTTTTAGACCTGGATGCCAAATGTCCTGATTCACGAAATGCATGATCAAAATTCTCAGATCGAACGTAGGTTTTGATCAGAAGTTCACGAAGCCCTGCGTGTTCGGGATTGTCTTTGATTGCTTTTCGAAGTTTCTCTGTCACCCCATCCATCACCCGTCTGGTTTTTGGGTAACGAACAAGATAATTATCGACAATAGAAACTTGACGGGGATTTTGAATTAAATATTGGATCAGTTCATCTGTTGCTTTATCAAAGTTCATTCGACTGAGGTAAAGCGATACCAGATTAAAAGTAAAAAGATAGGTCTTGCCTGTCTTCTTTCGATAGAGAAGATAGACATCAATGGCTTCCTCTAAAAGACGTTCGTTAATCATCACCCGCGCGATAGATTGATATACGGACAGGTTTTGAGGATTCTTCTCAATCAAATGATACCATAAATCCATAGCTTCCTGTTGTCGCTGCATGCGAAACAGAGCACGCCCCATTGAGACATCGAGTTGAAAATGATGGGGATGTGTTTGCTTTCTGTTTTGGATGAGTTGATATGCGTCGTCATAATCCTGCATTTGAAATAGGAGATCTTTCAGGCGGCGATAAAGATCCGCGCTTTCAGGAGACATCTGATAAAGGTGTTCATAAATTTGTCTGGCCTGCTCGAGTTGGCCCGAACGAATCAAATCTTCAGCATGTCGTAACTTGGATTGGTCAATGCGAGTCTGTCCAAATCCCAAATAGTTTAGAATCAATATGCCTGCTGTCAAACGGGCAAAGAACCTTTTGTTTGTATTCTTTTTTATCCCGAAGGAATTTATTTTTGTTCCTGGCCCCATCTCATCCTACTTTTCATTTTCTGGAAGGAGTGAGAAAAATTGCAGCTCGCCAAGCTCGCCATCCAGCTTTTTGGTTGAGGACGAAAACTTCTCTTTCAATTTACGCGCCATCTTTTGCGCCTCCTCAAGGTAAGTCTGATATCGCCTGGAACGTTCAGCCTGGGAAAGGGCAGGCGCTTGATTTGCTGAGGCCTGAAGGGCTGAAGGAAGAGAAAAAATTTCTTTGACGTCAGGATCGTCCACATGCATCCATGATGCAGAATGAATATCAAAACGATACTGAGGCAGAAAGAGATAGCCTGAGTGACCCACAAAATCCACAGCGTCAATGATGTAATCAGCCTCAGGGTCATCCATAACGTAATGGAAACCCACCCTGCACCAGCCTGGTTTGACACCCTCGTACCCCTTTTTAATCCATTTAAGGAGTTTTTCAGATTGGGCAGAATCAATTTGGAGAAGATAGTGCCCATAAGGCCCAGCACATGAACACCCAGCCCGCGACTGGATGCCAAAAAGATCGTTTAAAAGAACAGTTAAAAACTTGGGATGAAGATACTGTCCCCAGGGATCTTTTACCATGAATGAAATAATGGAAATTCTGATATTTGGGTCAGGATTGCCAAGTATCTGGATATGAGGATTTTCAAGCCACTTTTTAAACGCACGATTGAGAAGTTCATTTTCTCTCTTCTCAATAGCTGGAATCGTCAACGTCTCTTTAATTTCAAAAGCCAGAGCTGCTTTCATGGTTTGAAAAACGCCTGGTGTACCCGCTCTTTCCCGCGCTTCAATATCCATAAGAAAATCATGCCCCTTAAACCACACGTAACTTACTGTCCCGCCACCACTTACGCTGGGAGGAAGTTCTCTGTGATAATGCTTCTCATTAAAAACCAGCACACCCGTTGAACCTGGGCCGCCCAGAAATTTATGGGGCGACATGAAAATCGCGTCCAGTGAAGGATCTTCACCCTTTTTTCTGGGAGTAGGATTCATATCAATCTTCACGTAAGGAGCACAGGCGGCAAAGTCAAAACATGCCAGAGCATTATATTGATGGAGCAGTGTCGCAATCTCATAAACAGGTGATATGATTCCCGTGATGTTAGAGGCCGCTGAAAAAGAACCAATCCGTAATCTGTTTTGATATTGAGGATCCTGTAGAAGTTCTTCAAGATGGTCCAGATCAAAACTACCGTCCTCTTTCAGACGAACCTTCACAACCGTGGAGAGATTTTCCCGCCACATAACTTCATTGGAGTGATGTTCGTATGACGCAAGAAAGACAACAGGCTGTTGTGTTTGAATCATCTCTTCAAAGGCTGTTGTATCTAGGTTTTGAATATTGTCAGAGAGGAACTCTTTTAATAAGGCAAACAACATCATGCGTGTTGTAGGCTTCAGGCTAACGCCAATCAGTTGCTGAAATTTATCAATCGCTGCTGTAGCGCCTGTACCACACGCAATCAATCGTCCATGCTCCCCTGCATTGACAAATTGTTTAATAACCTCCTCAGCTTGATGAAGAAGACGTGTCATACTGCGCCCAGTAATATCATCTTCTGTGTGGGTGTTGGCGTAGATGCGCTGCAAATTGATGATGTAGTTTTCAACAAAATGCAGACAACGTCCTGATGCTGTGTAATCACAGTACACCATGAGTCTTTCTCCAAAAGCAGTTTCAAATGTAGAATCCACGCCCACAATTTGCTGTCTAAGAAATGGGAAATCCAAAAGCATATCTTTCATCTTTTTTTCCTTTGGTTTTCATGAATCGTGAATGTTTTTTCAATTTAATTGTCTTTCTCAAGTTCTTTAGCCAATGCGTCAAAATATTGACGAATCCATTTTTGATAGGCCTCTGTGTATCCTTCGTCTCCTAAATGGAGGATGTCCTTTCGCAACTTCTCCTTCCAGGAAGAATCGCTTAGCTCCAAACCGTTGGGACTCTGACGGACCACATCAACACCCGAGCGCGCTTCACGCCGCTGACTGTACTCCCGTTTCTGGATGGAATGCTGAGCATCCAGCATACGGGATAAAATGCGCTGCTGTCTGCGAATAGTTTCTCGCTGCACATTTTTATTCTTAAAATCTTTGATGACTTCTTCCATTTCTCCAGCCATCTGTCCCAGTCGTCTTTGAATATCTGATCGATTTTTCATACCTTCTTTTATACGCTCCAATGCTTTTTTTAACGCCGTTTGTTCTGCCATCAGCCGTGACATAGCCGCCTGTTCCTGAAGTGTTAATTGTCCCTGATTCAGCATATCCATGGTCTGCTGATTAATCCCTTGCTGCTGTTGGCTCATTTGATTCATCTGCATAAGAAATTCTTCCATCCCCATACCCGAAGCAGAGCTGGCCATTTGATTCATGGCATCCTGCATGGCCAATACGCATTGGTTCAACCCACCCATGGCCTGATTCTGATTCTCATTCACACCTCGAGCGCCTGCTTGCTGCAATCCTCCCAATGCCAATCTCATAAACTGGTTGGCCTTGGAGATGGCAACGCCAATTTTAGGTGAGATAAAAAAAGTTTTATGAGACAAGCTGACCAGAGAATCAGCCACTTGAGCCAATCCTGAAATGAGAGTGAACTGCTTTTGCGCGCCTTCGCGGCTTTTCATTTCAGCCTTCGAAAGTGAGTTTGCAAGGGATTCCTGCAAATAGGAAAGCTGGATTAAACGATACATGATGCGTTGCATACCTTTCGTAATTTGCTCTTTTTGAGTCTGTTGAATCGTCTTTTGAAGCATTTTCAACATGTTTGAAAGGGACATCATTGATTGATGAGCTCTGGAACTCTTTTCAACCGCCTGCCCTAGATTACCCTCTTTCATTGCATCTTGAATTTGTTCCATCAATTTCTGGAGTTCTTGCTTATCCATCTGTGCCATGATCTGATCCAGCTTGGAGAGGGGCATATTATCCACTTCTTCCATTTTGGAGTGGAAGTCTTCCATCTCGCCACGAAAATTGCCTGTATCTTTTTGTATGTCTTTTTGATTTTGTTGCATGGCCGGAATTTGGGTATGACCATCTTGTTCCATTTGTTGACTAAGCAATTCCTGACGCTTGGCAAGGTCGTCCATTCTTTGTATCAATTCATCCAGTTTTTGTTCAATTTGTATGCGCTTTAATAATGAGATTGTTCTTTCTATGGACTTGACAAACTGATCCTGGGAGCGCTGAAGCTGTTCCATCGCCTGCTGTAAATTGGACGGGTCTATCTCTCGAAGGTTATCCTGTAACTTTTTCATGGCATCAAAAAGTTCCTGTGAACCAATCTCTTCGTACAGTTCCTGAAGCTCCTGATACTTCTCAAGTGTCTCTGGATTCAACATATCAAACTGATCCATACGGTCAACCATCTCCTCCAAATCCTGAACCATTGATTGGAGGTTCTCTTCAATCTTCTTTTGTTTCTTGGATACATCATCCAAAATTTCTCTCTCTTCCCACTTCATCTCTTCGCCAGTCTTTATCTCTTGGCTAAGCTGCTCAATATCCTCTCGTATTGATTGACTCTCCTGATAAATCTCCATCAAATTTTCAGTTTGACGGGCCTGCTCATTTTCAACTTCTTGAAAAATTTCATAAATGGATGGAAAACGAAGGGTTTGCGTCGCGCTCCTGGTCATCTTGGGACCAGAAACATCATCATTATCCCAGACTTCC
>Ga0180432_10008987_pt1 | contig 12296 bp, 11 predicted proteins | sample SS_ome_10_FD_132414 | JGI IMG/M metagenome (GOLD analysis project Ga0180432, IMG submission 132414) | Hypersaline lake sediment archaeal communities from the Salton Sea, California, USA - SS_1_MS_2 metaG | ecosystem: Environmental > Aquatic > Non-marine Saline and Alkaline > Hypersaline >...
CCGTTATACTTCTTTCGAATCACACGACCATAGTAGATTCATTCCTTTTGGGGTGCAACGTCCCGAGGAAGATATACTACATGGCAAAGAGCACCGAGTTCGAGACGCTCGCCAAGAGGATATTCTTCTATCTCTCCCGCTCGTTTCCGGTCAGGAGGTACGATATAGACCCGGGGGCGTTGAGGAACGCCTACAGGATTATAGAATACGGGGGGATGATAGGGATATACCCGGAGGGGGAGAGGACCTGGGACGGGAGCCTTCAGCCTTTGAGGAGGGGTACGATTCGCTTTGTCCTGTCGGCGGGGGTCCCCGTAATAACCGCAGGCATAAAGGGCGCCTACCAGCACCAGCCGAGGTGGGGGGGGAAGATAGGAAAGCCTCCTATAGTAATCAGCTTCGGTAAGCCGATAGAGGTAAAGGCAATCAAGGGGAAGGATCAGAAGGAAAGCGATGTCGATGCCCTGAACAAAAAGCTTGTAAAGTCGATCTTGGAGCTGAGCGGTTAAGTTCGGGCAGGGATCAGAGATGATTTAAGGTCTCCTTTCCCTAAGACCGAAGGGCCGGAAAATATAAAATATGTTTAATGAAAGACCTGTTTCTGCCGATTGACAGGTTTTTCTTTTTATTGTACAATAAATCTCAAAGTGGGGTTCGATGTTTTTGGTTTCTACGTTGTTGGCTCCCCCGTCGATTGGAGTAACAATTATCGCAGTTTTCGTAAATTTCAATATTACAGAGGCCGTGCTGCCCGCCTCACCGGCGATACCTTATTACGTGGCAGTTATCCTTGGAATAGTTCAAGGTCTGACGGAGTTTCTGCCTGTAAGCTCGTCGGGACACCTTGTCGTAATGCAGCATTACCTCTCCGGTTTTACGGGTCCTCCCCTCCCCTTTGACGTCCTTCTCCACGGGGGAACCCTTGTTTCACTGGTGATATATTTTTTTAAGGATATCAAGGAGATCATTGCATCGTTCTTTAAAGGAGGGACCGAGGAGAGGAGGGAAAACCGCCGTCTGGGATTCATGATAATCTTGGGGAGTGTCCCCGCAGGCATCGTCGGGATCGCGTTTATGGACTTCTTCGAGGGACTCTTTTCCAACATCAAGACGGTTCCCTTTATGTTCGTTGTAACCGCGGCTCTGCTTCTGGTTGCGGAAAAGATGAGCAGAACGGAGGTCGAAGAGAGGAGGATCGGGGTTGTGGATGCGCTTGTCATAGGCCTGGTCCAGGCCCTGGCGATAGTCCCCGGCATATCGAGGAGCGGCTCCACCATCGCCCTGGGGCTCATCCTGGGGCTGAAGAGAGAGACCGCCGCCCGCTTCTCGTTTCTTCTGTCGATACCGGCCGTCCTCGGGGCGTTTGTCCTGAACCTGAAAAACCTCGACTCGATCAATTTCCCGTACATCGTCGGGGTCTTGCTGGCGGCGGGCGTGGGTATTCTGGCGATAAAGTTGACCATCAACGCCGTTGTCGTAAAGAAGCTCTGGATATTCTCTCTGTATCTCGTGATCCTGGGAGTCACGCTTCTATTTGTGAATTTCTGTTTCTGAGATTGTCGCGGGCCTGTCCAAAAGGGAGATATTGATTCTCAGTTTTTTACGGCGGAGCGGGCAAAAAACCAAGGTTTTGAAGTATAGATACTTGTAAAGGGTTGGGGGAAGGCGATCTCGATGGAGTTACGGGGGAGATGGGATCCTGTTTTCATCACTGAAGTGGAATTTCTACATGGGGCCGAGAGAAAGTTTTTCAACTCGTAAAGACGGTATACGATATATTAAAAAATGGCTGGATCAAAAAAGAGGAAAAAGGGGGGAGAGAATAAGGGGACGACGAGACCGCGCCTCATAGAGAACAGGATGGTAAGGGAGATAATCGGTTTTGTTCTCCTTGCGGCCTCGATTTTCCTCGCAATAAGCCTGGCCTCCTACTATCACGGCGATCCGTCGTACAGCAGAGCGGGCTCCGGGGTTCTGCCCACGAACTGGGGGGGTATCATAGGGGCGTACGCTTCCGATTTTCTTCTGGTTTTTCTGGGAGTGGGGGCGTATATATTGACCATATATATATTTGTCCTCTCGCTCCATTTTCTAATTCGTGACGGTATCAAGAAGATCTTTTTAAGATGCCTATATTCTATCTTCATCCTGGTCTCCGTAATGGTCTTTTTGGGGGCGATCTTAGGCACAAAGAAGATTCTCTACGGCAGTACCATCTATGCAGGGGGTATCGTCGGGATATATCTCGCGTCTTTTTTAGGGAAATACCTGAGTGTCGTGGGAACGGTGATTCTATCCCTCCTCCTGCTCGTTCTATCTTCCCTCCTGATCTTCGGAAAGACAGTGAGGGAGGCTATGGTTTTCGCCTCGGCGTTTCTGTCTCGACTGTTCAAGGGATTGAAGAAGATATTTGCCCTTCTGGCTGACGGGGTGGTTTGGATATCGAAGATCAAACGGAGAAAAAAGGTAAAGAGCCCGCCGAAAAGGAGGGGGGAGGTAAAGGCCACGCTCCCGCCGGAGATTGTCGAGGTAAAACCCCCGGAGAGGGTAAGGCGGGATATTTCTCCTGAAAGGCAGCCCCGCTTCGATTTCGGGCGGGGATCGGGGGAGTATGTCTTCCCGCCCCTCGACCTCCTGAATCCCCCGGAAAACGAGACCTCCGTGGCGGACAAGAAGTCCCTCATCATGAAGGCGAGGATACTGGAAAAGAAGCTTCTGGACTTTTCGGTAAAGGGGAAGGTCACGGAGGTGAGGCCCGGCCCCGTGGTTACGATGTTCGAATTCGAGCCGGCCCCGGGGGAGCGGATAAACAAGATCGCCGGCCTTGCGGACGACATAGCCATGGCGATGTCCGCCCTCTCGGTGAGGATAATAGCACCAATAGCGGGCAAATCGGTCGTAGGCTTCGAGATTCCAAACCCGATCAGGGATACCGTCTCGTTGAGGGAGATAATCGGCTGCGATGATTTCGCCGCTTCCAAATCGAAGCTGACCTTCGCCCTGGGCAAAGATATCTCGGGGGCGCCGGTAATAGCGGATCTTGTCAGGATGCCGCACCTACTGATCGCCGGCGCCACCGGCTCCGGCAAGAGCGTATGCATAAATTCCATTATCCTCAGCATCCTCTACAAGGCGTCGCCCGAGGATGTGAAATTTTTGCTGATCGACCCGAAGATGCTGGAGCTCTCCCTCTATCGGGGGATCTGTCACCTCATGCTTCCCGTGATCACCGACCCGAAGGAGGCGTCGGTGGCGTTGAGGTGGGTCGTCGAGGAGATGGAGCGGAGATACAGGGTAATGGCGGAGCTGGGGGTGAAGAACATCTCCGGGTATAACAGGAAGGTGGCGGATATAAAGCCCGTATCGATGAAGTCGGACGAGGAGGATCGGGAGCCGCATCGGAAGATGCCCCTTATCGTCCTTATCATAGACGAGCTTGCGGATCTCATGATGACCTCCACCCGGGAGGTGGAGGAGTCGATAACGAGGCTTGCCCATATGGCTAGGGCGGCGGGGATTCACCTGATCGTGGCCACCCAGCGTCCCTCGGTGAACGTGCTTACCGGGGTGATAAAGGCGAACTTCCCGGCGAGGATCTCGTTTCAGGTCTCATCGAGGGTCGATTCGAGGACGATCCTCGACGTATCGGGGGCGGAGCACCTTCTGGGGATGGGGGATATGCTGTTCCTCCCCCCGACAACGTCGAATCTAATAAGGGTCCACGGCGCAAACGTCTCGGAAGATGAGATAATCGATGTGGTCGAGTTCATCAAGGATCAGGGGGGCCCCACGTACAGGGACGTGGATTTGAAGGCGAGAGACGAGACCCATCTGGAGCTGAATGATGAGTATGACGAGAAGTACGACGCCGCTGTGGCCCTGGTTGCGGAGACGAGAAAGGCCTCCATCTCGATGATACAGAGGCACTTGAGGATCGGTTACAACCGGGCCGCGAGGATCATCGACAAGATGGAGGAGGACGGGATCATCGGGCCTTCGGAAGGTGTAAAGCCCCGGGAGGTATTAATAAACAAGATTTGAAAAGGAGTTAGAAAAAGGTGAAAAGAATAACGACTTTAATGCTTGCGTTGGCCTTTCTTTTTGCGGCCGTCACAACGGTTATGGCGGAAGAGAAATTGGAGACGCTCGTAAACAAGCTTCAGAAAAACTACGATAACATCGTGGACTTTTCGGCGAAGTTCAACGAGGTGAACGAGGCCAAGTTCCTCGGCGCGCCGGCGAGCCGAAAAGGCGAGTTCTTCTTCAAAAAGCCTGGGAAATTCAGGTACAAATATACCGGCTCTATAAACGACGACACCTTCAACCACGATATAATAACCAACGGCAAGACGATGTGGTACTACAAGCCGAACGAGAAACAGGTTGTTATTTATGACAGCGGTGAAGTTCTTGAAGGCGCGTTTTTCCTTCCGTTCCTTTTCGGAGAGGGGAAATTGACGAAAAAATTTGAGGTGGCCATGAAGGAGTCGACGTCGGAAAAGGCGAAGAACTCTTACCTCATGGCGCTGGTTCCTAAAGACCCCGACACGGGCGTCGAGTGGATTCTCCTGGTGATTGACAAGGACACACTCCTGATTCAGCAGATTAACACATATTTCGTTACGAAAAACGTCACAAGGATAGCCTTTGAGGACATAAAGACAAATCAGAACCTGAAGGACTCCTTTTTCAACTTTCAAGTCCCATCGGGAGTTGAGATAATCAGGAAAAAGAGCGAGTACTCGGGGCCTCCTGAAACCAATGTAAAAATCAGGATATTGGAAGACAATGATTGAGAATCCTCGGCCCTCTTTGAATTTGTAGGTTCGGCAGGGAGTGGATCGAGTCCGGAAGATTCGCACCCGTATCGATCTATAAGAGGCTAAGCGATCAACTACAGCTAGGACCCCTCTTCAGGGGTCTTTTCGCTTTGCAGGAGCCAATTTTGGCAAAGGGATACTTCCTTGTAGCCTTGGGCTGCGACAAGAACATCATCGACGCGGAGGTCATGGCCGAGCGCCTTAAGAGGGGTGGATTCAATCCCGTTTGTGATCCCGCCGAGGCCGATATCGTAATCGTCCACACCTGCACCTTCGTTAAAGACGCCACCGAGGAGTCGATCGATACGATTCTCGAGCTGGGTAGCGTAAAGAAATCCGGGGCGAGCCTCGTCGTCTCCGGCTGCCTCGCCCAGAGGTATCCGGAGGAACTTGCTAAGGAGATTCCGGAGGTGGATCTCATCCTTGGGGTTGGAAGACACACCGAAGTCCTCGAATGCCTGGGGGGGGAGCGGATCGTGGTATCATCCCACGAGGATTGGAATATAAACACAATAGACAGGATCCCCTCGACCCCCCGCCATTACGCCTTCTTGAAGGTCTCCGAGGGGTGTAACAACCGCTGTTCATATTGCGTCATCCCCTCGCTCCGGGGCTGGCTGAGGAGCCGCCCGGTTGACGATATTGTCGCCGAGGCGGGGCGTCTCAGGGAGTGGGGTCTCTTCGAGCTCAACCTCGTAGCCCAGGACCTGGCCTCGTATGGATCGGATATGTCCGGAGGCAAGCGGCTTTCGGGACTCCTGAGATCGCTCCTTGAAGGTACTGATATCCCGTGGATTCGCCTCCTCTATCTCCACCCGAAAAATATCACAATCGACCTTATAGATCTTGTGGCGAGCGAGGAGAGGATCGTGAGCTACATGGATGTCCCTGTTCAACACTGTTCCGATCCGATCTTGAAGTCGATGGGAAGGGGGATAGGGAAAAAAGATATCATGGTGTTAATAGATGAGATGAAAAGCCGCATAGAGAACCTCTATCTGAGGACGAGCCTTATCGTCGGTTATCCCGGGGAGGGGGAAGGGGAGTTCAACGAGCTCTATAACTTCGTAAAGGAGGTGAGGTTTCAAAATCTCGGGGTCTTCCGCTATTCAAGGGAGGAGGGAACTCGGGCCTACAATATGACCGGCCACCTTCCCGCGGACCTTATCGAGGAGAGGCACAGGGCCGTAATGGAGCTCCAGAGGGGGATTTCGCTTGCCGAAAACGAGAAGCTCGTGGGCAGAAGGGTCGTCGCTATAATTGACGGGGTCGGCGATAGAGGGGAGGACGCCAGCGAAGACCCCGCCGTTTTCAGGGGCAGATTCTACGGACAGGCCCCGGAGGTGGACGGCCGGATACTGATCACAGGTCCGGGATTGGCCCCGGGGGATATGGGAGAGGTGTTGATTGCCGGGGCCGGCCATTACGACCTGTTCGGCGAACTCGTCAAAAAAAAAGTTGATTAATTTTAATTTTCTCCTCCTTTTTGTCTTGACAAACATGGAAATAGGTATATATTTTCCGATACCGATTTATTCGGCCTACGAAGTTTTCATTTTTTAAGCTTCAAAATGACAGCTTTGGAGGAGGAAGATGACAGGGAATACAAAAGAGTTTGAAGAAATCCTCAAGGAGATGAGACGCGAGCTTCTGGAGGAGATAAAGGAAAAGATCAAATCGGAGAGCGATATAAAAACCAAGGGGGATGTCGGGGACATCTACGATCTCGCCAGCGACGAGCGTGACAGGGAGCTTAATATCATTATCTCCGATCGGGATATGGAGAAGATCGAAGAAATCGACGAGGCGTTGGAGCGGATTAAGGACGGTACCTACGGGATATGCGGTGATTGTGAGGCAAAAATCCCGAATGAGCGGCTCATGATTATGCCCTTTGCCCAGTTGTGCGTGCACTGTAAGTCGAAGATGGAAAAGTCGGGAGTGGGGGAGAAAGGATTCAAAGAAGAGAGAGAATACAGGAAGCTCGCCTTTACATCCACGGAGGAGGAAGAGAGTTAAGTCGTTGAAGCCAAAACCTGTCCTGATATATATCCTTCCGATCGTAATCGTTATACTCCTCTTTTCAATCTGGTATTTCAAAAGGAGAGCGGCAACCGTCACCGACTCCCGCCTTATGCTGGGGACCTTCGTTGAAATAACGGCCATGGGAGAAAGCCGGGACGAGCTCGAGAGGGCTGTCGAGTCCGCCTTTTTGAGGATCTCCGAGATAGAGGCGGTCGCCGACAGATATACGAAAAACAGCGAGATATCGAAGCTGAACCTCATGGCAAAAAGGGGGGGGGTAGGGGAAATTCCGGTCTCGGATGATATAATCGAGATGCTCGATCTGGCGGGCGAGGTCTCCGAGAGATCGAACGGGGCCTTCGACGTCACGATAGCCCCCGTCGTCGATCTGTGGGATTTCAGCCCCGGTGGGAGGGGGGTGGGGGGGAGGGTTCCTGATAAAGGAAAGATAGGGGAGAGGCTCAGGCTCGTCGACTACAGGAGTGTTGTGATAGAAAAGGACAACAACACGGTTTCATTAAGGAAGGCGGGGATCAAGCTCGATCTGGGGGGGATAGCAAAGGGGTACGCCGTGGACGAGGCGGTCAAGGTCCTTCGTAAGCTGGGGGTTGAAAGCGGTGTCATCAACGCTGGCGGTGACATGGCGGTGATAGGTTATAAAGGAGGTTACAAAGGAGGCCATAAAGGAGGAGGTAATAATGGCGGAACGCCCTGGAGGATCGGAATTCAGGACCCGAGGAATCCAAATGGGCTCATCGCCGTTTTGAGCCTAAACGACGTCTCCGTTGTGACCTCCGGGGATTACGAGCGGTACTTCATCAAGGGCGGAAAGAGGTATCACCATATCGTAGACCCGAAAACCGGCTACCCCTCCGAAGCCGCGATCTCCGTTACGGTGATCGCCAAAAACACCGCCCTTGCCGACACCCTGGCGACGGCGATCTTCGTCCTCGGGCCGGAGATGGGTATTCGGCTCGCGGAGGATTTTGCCGGAAAGACAGATGACGGGGGTAATTCCGTTGAGGCGATGATCGTGGGGCCGGATGGAAAATTCTATGAGACCGGGGGCTTTAAAGATATCGTTGAATATTTGGATTAGTTTTGTTTACCAGAGCGGATAAGATTCTCATCGTCGTCCTTATCGTCATCTCGGCGTTAAGCTACCCGGCGATAAGGCACCTGTTTTTAGGGGGGACGTTCGTCACTATCGAGGTCTCCGGTAAGGAGCGGAGGGTCGTGAGGATCGGCCTCGATAGGGAGGTCACCGTTAAAGGCAAGATCGGGGATTCGATCATAAGATTCGACCGGAAGGGTGTGAGGTTCGTGGACTCCCCCTGCGAAGACAGGAGTTGCATCGAGGCGGGCTACATAAAAGATGAGGGGGAGGTCTTGAGGTGTGAGGCAAATGACGTTACGGTTCGGATTATCGGCGTTGACGACAAAGGGACCAAGGAAAAGGGGATAGACTTCATCACGAGGTAAAAGGGTTGATCCATCCGATTATTGAGCGACCGATCAGAGTTGTAAAAGGCCCCTTTACCATTTAATATTAAAATTCACTTTGAGCTCTTGAAATCCTGTAATGCTGAAAGGTTTTGTATTGGCGTGGAGAGGGAGAGAAAAATAGTGACGATATCGCTCCTTGCGGGGATCTCCGTTGTGATCTACGCCCTGGAGTCATTCATCCCGTCGCCCGTCCCCTGGCTCCGGTACGGCTTTTCCCACATCATAATCCTCTTCGCCCTTCTCTTTTTCGGCTTGAGGGAGGCGCTTCTGATCTTCATTGTCAGGACACTGGTAGGCTCTCTCATCGTGGGGAGGCTGTTCTCCCCGACCTTTTTCTTCGGCCTCGGCGGCGGGTTCTCCGCCCTTTTGGTCATGGCGGGCCTCCTCTACACCCTAAAGGGGAGGGGTCTCGGGATAGTGGGAATAAGTGTCTCCGGGGCGTGGATAAACAGCCTCGTCCAGATGCTTATCGCGGCGGTGCTCTTTGCGAGACATCGAGAGATATTCCTGTTTCTACCTATCTCGCTAATCTTCGCCGTGGCGATGGGACTCGTAAACGGTATAGCGGCCCATTATCTGAACGTATACGGCCAGAGGTCGCTGGGATTTAATTGCCGCTATTTCCCGCTGTGATCTTGTGAAGGGTTATCGCCGTTTGTAGCTCTTCAGGAACGATTCGATCCTCTCCATCGCCTCTCTGATATTTTCCATCGAGTTTGCGTAGCAGAACCTGATGTATCCCTCGGCGTTTTTCCCGAAGTCTATTCCCGGGGTGACGCCGACCCCCGCCCCCTCCAAAATGGCAAAGGCGAATTCATAGGAGTTTTCGGTGAAGGGTTTTGCGTTTGCCAGAACGTAAAAGGCCCCCCCGGGGTCGACGGTGATCCCGAAGCCGAGCTCCTTGAGCCTCTTTACGATAAACTTTCGCCTCTCATTGTAGACGGAGCACATCCTCTCGACCTCCTCCTCCCCCTTCTTGATGGCGGCTATGCCGGCCCACTGGGCGAAGTTGTTGGCGGAGATGAAGAAGTTCTGCTGCATTTTCTGCATCGGGCGGACAAATTCCCTGGGTGATATGACGTAGCCGAGACGCCATCCCGTCATGGCGTATTTCTTGGAGAAGCCGTTCATGACGAAAGCGCGGTCGGTGAACTCCAGAATCGAGTGCTCCCTCTGTTCGTAGACGAGGCCGTGGTATATCTCGTCGGAGATTATGTGGGGGCCGAGCCCCAAAAGGCTTTTCATCCTCTCCGGGGAGAGGAGGTTTCCCGTGGGATTTGACGGGGAGTTAATGAGGATCCCCTTGACATTTTTCGTTATTTTCCCCTTTACCCTATCTGGATCGAACTGAAATCCCTCCTCCTGATAGACTTCTATCGATTTTGGGAGGCCGTCGACGTATTCGAGGAAGTTCGGATAGCAGGCGTAACAGGGGTCGGACAGGATCACCTCGTCGGTTGGATTCAGGAGGGCGGAAAAGATAAGGAGCATGGCGGGGGAGGTGCCGCTGGTTATGATGACCTGATCCGGGGAGACATCAACCCCGTATCTCGTTTTATAGTCGTCCGATATCGCCTCCCTCAGCTCATAGAGTCCCATGCTGTGGGTGTACTGGGTTTTCCCCTCCCTCAGGGCGTCCATGGCCGCCTCCTTTATCACCTCGGGGGTGTCGAAGTCCGGCTCACCAATCTCCAGATGGATGATGTCTCTCCCCTCCCTCTGAAGCTCTTGGGCCCTCTCCAGCACCTCCATTACGATAAAGGGAGTTATTCTGTCCGATCTTCTTGATATCATTTAGCTCATGTCCCAAACTGTGTTAACAAAAAAAGCCTATAGCTATAGGCGATCCTCATAGGTTGTTCGGCTTCCCACTTAAAAGCGAGATCCCTCTACATATCCATCTCCCGTCGTAAATATCACTTTGCGGCACGATTGTCAACCGGCAGACTCCCTTGAACGGTGTATCCTAAAATTGCTGCACTCTGTTTTTTGTGGAAGGTCATTTAGAGGCGGGAGATATTGGGCATGGCGATATATAGTCCAGTTCCGGCTGCTGTTTTAGACCTAACAAGATACTCCGGGAAGCCTGCTTAAGATTCGATAACGATTTTTACTTCGCCCTCTTTAGGAAAGCCTTTTAAGCGCTTTAGTGTAGCGGTCAGCGTGTCTGTAATGATCACTTTGGAGAAGCCGAAAAACTCGACCGGCTTGTCATCGACCTTTATATCAATTTTTCGCCCTTTTAAAACAAATTCCGTAACCTTCGGATTGTCGACTCCCTTAAGCGGTCTTATGGCGGCCGCAAAAACCTCGGCGACGTACTCCTCGATAAACGGATTGAGCTTGATCTCCTGATCGTCGGAAAATGCCCTTGCTTTCATCCTGTTTTCCTTCAATTCAATAGTTATGGTGCGCCCGGCAGGACTTGAACCTGCGGCACCAGCGTCCGGAGCGCTGTGCTCTATCCCCTGAGCTACGGGCGCGAAATCATGATTTGCATTTCGGATAAATTTATCACAAAACCTCGTTATAGTCAAATCTCGTTTAATGACATATGAAATTAAAAAAATTTCTCCGGTTGGTTCAAGGCGGATTGCAGGGGATATTGGATCTACAAAAATCTCTAATCCGGTTTGATTCTGCCTAGAACAGCATTGTACTGGTCGATATATAGATCTGCAATATTGTCAATGTCAAAATTTTCTTCAATCCTTCTCTTTCCGTTTTTTGCCATAGTATCGCTGGAATCTATATCCTTTATCGCCCTTATGAGGCCCCTAGCCAGGGATTTTGCGTCTCCCTCGGAGACTGCTATGCCGGATGAATATATTTTGACAGAATCCTCCTCATATGTATATTTCGGCTCCTCTCCCTCCTCCGCGATTACCCTCAGGTTTCCGGGGATGTCGGACACGACGGCCATAAGCCCCATGCACATCGCCTCCAAAAGCGAGTTCGATATCCCCTCGTACCTTGAGGGCAGCACAAAGATATCGGCGGCCGCGAGGTATTCAAACACGTTGGAGACGCGGCCCGGCGCCAGGATCCCCTTTGTCTTTAGGCCTGCCCGATTTACGTATTCATGTTCCGGGCCGTCTCCGAGCATTATCAAAAGAGCGTCGTCTACTTGCGAGACCACCGCCTCCCACGACTCAAGAAGGAGCCTGATGTTCTTCTGCTCGCTGAACGTGCCGGTGAAGACGACCACCCTCGATGAGGGTGCTATCTTTAGAAAGGCTCGAATCTCGTCCCTCATTTTCTCCCCGACCGTGACGGGCGTAATCCCGTTCGGTATTTCGACGATCCTGTCCGGGTCGAATCCACGCTGCAGAAGCTCGTCCTTTATGGTCGGGTTGATGGCGACGATCCTGTCGGCCCGCTTGATTCGGTTTAGAAATATTTTTCCGAAGAAAGGAGTTTTTTCAAGCCTTGACAGGTCGGAGCCCCGGCCCGAATTTGCGACCTTTACCAATAGCCCCTTGTTTAACATCCTTGCGGCCAGCGAGCTCAGGGCGGCGTTGTGTCCCGCTATATGGGCGTGGATAACATCGTACTTATTTCTGTGAAGAATTAAAAACAGAAAGAGCGTCATCATGTAGGCGTACGATCCCAGGCGGTAATTGCCCCTCCCGTCCCTTATCCCCCAGATCCGGTTTCTGTGAATGACCATGTCACCTATCCTGGTTTCCCTCTCCTCCTTCGAGTAGGCCCCCGCCACGATCATAACGGGGACGTCCTTTTTCAGAAGGGCCTCCGACAGGCGAAGCATCTGTCTCTCCGATCCCCCCTCGTTTAAGTGGAACTGGGAGATCACCATCAGGATGCGGGGTTGAGGCAGTTTACTCATATGAGGCGTTCCCTTGAAGGAGATAACGGCCGATCCTTCTCATCGCTGTTGGATCCGACGAGTTTATCGGGCTCGGCCGAAGAAATCGCTTGATTAAA
>Ga0180432_10008989_pt1 | contig 12295 bp, 10 predicted proteins | sample SS_ome_10_FD_132414 | JGI IMG/M metagenome (GOLD analysis project Ga0180432, IMG submission 132414) | Hypersaline lake sediment archaeal communities from the Salton Sea, California, USA - SS_1_MS_2 metaG | ecosystem: Environmental > Aquatic > Non-marine Saline and Alkaline > Hypersaline >...
AGCAGCAGCTCAGTATCATTAAACCCGAAGTCATCTGTATCCTCGGCCGGATAGCCGGTCAGGCCCTGTTGGGGGGCGACTTTAAAATTACCCTTAAGAGGGGTGAGTGGCATTCTTATATGGATATCCCGGTCATGCCTACCTATCACCCGGCCTATATCATCAGGAATCCGTCACGGGAGCGTGAGTTAAAAGGGCAGGTATGGGAAGATATCAAAAAAATCATGAAACATTTGGGGCTCCCATAAGGCCCATGAGCCTGGAGGTTAAAAAATGGCTAAGCATGGAACCGCAGCCTTTTCCTACATTATTTTTTTAAGCCTTGCCATCTTGGGAATTTCGGGTTTTGGAACACCAGGGATGGCCCTGGCCGAAAACGAAGTCTTTATTATTGAGCTTGAAGGTCCAATCAACCCAGGGACGGCCATGTATGTGACCCGAGGCCTGGAAAAAGCTGTCAAACAGGGTGCAGGGCTTGCCATACTCCGCCTCGATACCCCGGGTGGGTTGGCTTCTTCCATGCGTACCATTATGAAGGCCATGCTGAACTCACCAATCCCGATTGCCGTATGGGTGGGACCCAGTGGGGCCGGTGCCGCCTCTGCAGGGGTCATGGTCACGGTGGCGGCCCATATTGCGACCATGGCACCCGGGACGAACATCGGGGCAGCCCATCCTGTCACAGCAGGCGGCAAAGACATTGATAAGACCATGTCAGAGAAGGTGGTGAACGATATGGCCGCCTATGCCAGAGGAATCGCGGAAGACAAGGGAAGAAACGGGGAATGGGTAGAAAAGGCGATTCGGGAAAGCGTTTCCATAACCGCTGATGAGGCGCTCGAAAACAATGTAATTGACCTGATCGCAAAGGACATTGACGAACTCCTTCAAAAGATAGACGGAAAGGAGATCAGAGTATCCGGAGGTAAGATCACGCTTAAGACCGCAGACGTTAAAAAGACCTATTTTCGCCCCGGCTGGCGCGATAGAGTCCTCAAGACCATCAGTGACCCGAACATTGCCTATATCCTCATGATGATCGGTCTTGCCGGGCTTTACTTTGAGCTGTCTCATCCAGGGGCCATCTTTCCGGGTGTAATTGGAGCGATCTCCCTGATCCTTGCTTTTTTCTCCTTTCAGACCCTGCCGGTCAATTATGCCGGCCTCATTCTCATTGCCCTGGCCATTATCTTCTTTATTGCCGAGGTAAAGGTGACGAGTTATGGTATTCTCTCCATTGGGGGATTGATTTCCTTGACCATAGGTTCTATCATGTTGTTTGAGGATGTGAGCGTTTCTCTAAAACTGATGCTGCCGACCATCCTTTTGGTGGGGGGGTTTTTTGTTGTGGTTGCGAGCCTGGCCTTCAGGGCCTATCGGGCCAGACCCTTGAGCGGGTCAGACGGCCTGGTGGGTGAGGTGGGCCTAGTGAAAGAGCGGATCGACCCTGAGGGACTGATCTTTGTACACGGGGAGTACTGGCGGGCAAAGGCCGGGGAAAGGGTTGAACCCGGAGAAAAAGTGGAAGTGGAAGGTGTAGAGGGGCTGATTTTGTCAGTGAAAAAGATAAAAAGTTAGTTCCGTTCACCCCTCCTGCCAATTCAGGATTATGGGGCCTTCAGGAAATGAGATGATATCTGTTTGGGGGATATCCTTTATTCTTTGTAAATTTCACAGTTTTGTTTTATAGACTTTTAACAAAAGGGAGGACAACATGTTTTATATTCTTGCAATTGTGCTGATTGTGCTTTTCCTCATGTCAGCCATTAGAATTCTGAGGGAATATGAGCGGGGCGTCATTTTTCGTCTCGGTCGTGTGATCAAAACCAAAGGCCCCGGACTCATTATCCTGATTCCGGTCATCGATAAGATGGTCAAAGTGAGCCTGCGTCTTGTGGCCATGGATGTGCCTCCACAGGATGTGATCACCAGGGATAACGTCTCCGTAAAAGTAAATGCCGTCATCTACTTCAGGGTCATGGACCCCACCAATGCCACCATTGAGGTGGAAAATTATCTGTTTGCCACCTCACAACTGGCACAGACCACCCTTCGGAGTGTATGCGGACAGGTGGAGCTCGATGAATTGCTGGCAGAAAGGGAAAAGATCAACACGCAATTACAGAGCATCCTTGATAAACACACCGATCCGTGGGGGATAAAGGTCACCACAGTCGAAGTAAAGCATATTGACCTTCCCCAGGAAATGCAGCGGGCCATGGCCAAGCAGGCTGAGGCAGAGCGGGAAAGGCGGGCCAAGGTTATCAATGCAGAAGGGGAGTATCAGGCCGCTACTCGTTTGGCAGATGCAGCGGGTATCATTACCCAACATCCGGAAGCGCTTCAGTTGAGATACCTTCAGACCCTGAGGGAGATTTCTTCAGAGAGCAGTACGACAACATTTTTCCCGATCCCGATTGATCTCCTCACGCCTTTTATAAAGAAGCCGTAGATCCCCTTTCAGTTAAAGGAAAGATCTCATCTCCCTCCCTTGGGGGAGATAAACTTATCGATGATAATCAGTTAAACGAAAAAACGCAGGAGAATTTACCATGGAAGATGAAAATAAAAATGAAGAGACACCGATAGAAACGCCGGATTCCGAAAAACCCCTGGAAGACATGACTGTCAAGGAATTGAGGGAGATCGCCAAAGAGATTCCAGGAATTACCGGTTTTAGCGTGATGAGGAAGGAAGAGCTATTGGCGGTTATTTACAAAGCCAGGGGAATTGAGAAAGAAATCAAGGAAGAAAAAAAGGAATTGGAAAAACCGCTTGAGAAAATGACGGTTAAGGAACTCAAAGAGGTCGCCTTGGAAATTCCTGGGGTTACGGGTGTGACCGCCATGAAAAAAAGGGAGCTGATTGATATTATTAAAAAAGACAGGGGCATTGAGGATAAAAAGAAGACAACTAAACCCACCGCAAGTGTTAAGGAAATGAAAAAAAAGATCCTCCAGTTTAGATTGGATAAACAAGAAGCGCGCAAAGCAAAGGATAGAAAAAAAGTTGATATTCTTCGTCGTCGCATCAACCGCTTGAAGAAGAAGACCCGAAAGGTGGCTCAAGGCTGAAACAGGCAAATGCAGCATGCTTGATTAAATTTTTTATCTGGGCCCTGGCTATCCGGGGCCTGTTTTTATAGGGGGTTGCTTACGGCGCATGGCCAAAAAAGGAAAGGCTTCCGATCTCAACAAAACTGTAGCCATTATCCCGGCAGCTGGATCAGGGATTCGCATGGGGGGCGATCAGGCAAAGCAATTTGTGGAGATTGAAAGCAAGCCCCTCCTGGCGGTGACCCTTGAGCCCTTTCAGACTTGCCCTGGCGTGAATGCGATCATTCTGGTTGTTCCTTCCATGGACGTGGACTACTGCCGCAAAGAAATCGTAGAAAGATTCAACCTGCAAAAAGTCAAAGATGTCGTTCCCGGCGGCACGCAACGTCAGGATTCCGTAAGATTTGGTATTGAAGCGGCGGGAAAGAATTACGACCTTGTTCTGATCCACGATGGCGTTCGCCCGGCCATTGACGAAGGTTTAATTGAACGTGTGATTGAAACAGCAAAGACCCATCGGGCAGTGATCACGGCACTGCCGGCAAAAGAAACCGTTAAGGAAATCGACAGTGACGGCTATGTGGTAAAGACCTATGCCAGGAAACAGATATGGCTGGTTCAAACCCCTCAGGTGTTTCGTTATGAAGACATTAAAGCAGCCCATCAAAAGGCCAAGCTCGAGAGTTGGGATAAGGCACCTGACGACTCGGCGCTGATAGAACGACTGGGGATTCCAGTGACAGTGGTGGAGGGGTCTGAAAAAAATATCAAGGTGACAACACCTCATGACCTGGAATTAACCAGATTTTTGTTGAAAAAATCATAATCTTTATCTTTAAGAAAATGAACTACCCCGCCGCAGAGCAGCGGGGTAAATGTAAAGGCAATGAAACGCTGCAAGCGTCGCGAAACAACCCTCGTCCGCCTCTGGCGGATTAAAAAGACATTTGGGTAATGCGCGAACTTTTTTAGCTGTTAAAAAAAACCATGACTTTTAAAATCGGCACAAGAGGAAGCCAGTTGGCGATTGCCCAGAGTGAATGGGTCAAGAAAAAAATTGAGACCAGACATCCCCATATCCATGTGGAATTGATCAAGATAAAGACCACCGGAGACAAAATGCTTGATACCCCGTTGAGCAAAATCGGTGGAAAGGCCCTGTTCGTGAAGGAAATCGAAGAGACGCTTCTTGGAAAAGCAGTCGATTTGGCAGTTCATAGTCTGAAAGATGTCCCGGCTGAATTGCCAGAAGGGCTTATGCTTTCTGCAACCCCCAAGCGAGAGGATCCCAGGGACGTCTTTGTCTCTGTGAAGTATCAAACCCTCCAGGATCTGCCCCAGGGGGCAAGAGTGGGAACCAGCAGCCTTAGAAGGAAAGCCCAGCTACTCATCATGCGTCATGACCTTGAGATTGTGCCACTCCGGGGGAATGTGGACACAAGACTCCAGAAGCTTAAAGAGGGGGAAATCCAGGCGATTATCTTGGCCGCTGCGGGTCTTAAACGTCTTGGGATCGACAACCACATTACCCATGTCATTCCGTCGCTCCAGATGCTGCCTGCCATCGGCCAGGGCGCGCTTGGACTGGAGGTACGGCGTGACGATGAACGGACACTCCGTCTGCTCAAATTCCTGAACCATGAGGAAACCGAGGTAACGGTAAAGGCAGAGCGGGCATTTTTAAGGACGTTGGAAGGGGGCTGTCAGGTTCCCATTGCCGCATTCTGTCGCTTTAAGGATGGCCTGCTTCATCTTTCCGGAATGGTGTCTGAACTGGATGGATCACATACCGTCAGGGATGAAATTACAGGGGAAAAAGACCAGGCCGAACAAATGGGTGTCATCCTCGCCAAAAAACTACTCAATTCCGGGGCAGATAAGATACTGGCGCATATTTATAAGCGGTCGTAAAAACCCAGAAACGTCTCAAAAAGTTCGGGAAGGGTTTGGGCCATCCGAGGCTATTTTTAAAAGGGAATAGGGCATGACAGGGGAAAAAGCAGGCAAGGTATATCTCGTAGGGGCCGGCCCCGGAGATCCGGGGCTTCTGACACTTAAGGCTAAAGAATGCCTGTCTCGGGCTGATGTAATCATTTATGACAACCTGGCCAACCGGAGTTTTTTAACATATGCTGGCAGCGATGCAGAGTTGATATATGTGGGAAAAAAGGGCGGCAATCACACCATGCTTCAGAAGGATATCAACTTACTGATCGTTGATAAGGTCCGGACCGGACATTTTGTCGTACGGCTGAAGGGGGGTGATCCGTTTATCTTTGGCAGAGGCGGAGAGGAGGCCCTGGAACTTGTTGAGGCTGGAATAGATTTTGAGGTTGTACCCGGAATCACCTCTGCAATCGCTGTACCGGCCTATGCCGGGATTCCGCTGACCCACCGGAATTACACCTCCACGGTAGCCTTCATAACTGGCCATGAAGACCCCCAAAAAGAAAAATCGGACATTGCCTGGGATAAACTTGCAACAGGTGTCGGTACTCTGGTCTTTCTGATGGGTGTTGCCAATTTGCCGCGTATTGTTGAAAGACTGATGGAACATGGACGAGCACCAGATACTCCCGTGGCTGTCATCCGCAGCGGAACCGTCCCCGAGCAAAAGACAATTAAGGGAACCCTTAAGGATATTGCCCGCTTATCCGGGGAGGGGGGCATTACGCCACCGGCCATTATCGTTGTTGGCGATGTGATCCATCTGAGAGAAAAACTCAACTGGTTTGAAAAAAGGCCACTCTTTGCAAAACGTATCGTAGTGACCCGGGCCAGAGAACAGGCAAGCGGCTTTCTCTCAGATCTCGCAGAACTGGGCGCAGAATGTATCGAATTCCCAACAATAGAAGTGGTGCCACCGGAAAACTGGGATGCCATTGACCATGCCATCAAGACGATAGACCGTTTTAACTGGCTGCTTTTTACCTCTGTAAATGGCGTCCACTACTTCTTAAAAAGGCTGGAGGCCCTTGGAAAGGATATCAGGGATCTCAAGGGAATAAACATTGGAACCATTGGTCCAAAAACAGCCGAAATCTGGCGTCGCTTTGGGATCAAACCGGACCTGATACCTGGGGAGTACCGGGCAGAATCCGTCGTAGAAAGCTTTAAGGAATTGGGAGTCAAAGGGGCAAAGATCCTTCTTCCAAGAGCGGCAAGTGCAAGGGAGGTTCTACCGGAGGAGTTACGAAAGATGGGGGCCCAGGTTGAGGTGGTACCCGCCTACCGGACGGTCAGGCCCGATAATAATACGGTAAAGGTGCGGAAAATGCTTGAACACGGGGCCATTGATATGGTGACCTTCACCAGTTCTTCTACAGTGAATAATTTTGTTGCGATGTTTAACGCCGATGTCCGGGAGTTACGGAAATGGATGACCGCAGTCGCAGTGGCCTGTATCGGACCTATCACTGCAAAGACTGCTCAGAAGAATGGTTTCACAGTAAGTCTTACCCCCCCCGAATACACCATTGAATCCCTCACTGACAGCATTGTGCAGTATTTTTCATCTCACTAATTAGAATTGCGGCTAAATACGCTTGCAACTCAGTTTGAAAATGGTAGTATGTAAGATTACAAAATTCTACAGCTGGTTACTGTACCGCCTGATTTAGGCGCTGCCATTCAGAAATTGTCATGACCACAGACCGTTATGGTATAGACTTCCAGCCGATCGAACAAAAGTATGCGTTAACCCAAAGGCAAAGGAGGGGAAAACGATGATAGCCAACAGAAAAATCTTTAACATAAAATTTCTGATTCTCATCACAATGATAGGGACTGCACTCCTATCATTTGCAACGTCACAGGCAGGTGCTGAGGAGGCACTCAAGCAGCAGCTACTCGTCGATGCATCACGGATAGCTATTGAGAGCTGTGTTGATGACCCCAATATGCAATGGTTCGTATACCATTTACAACATGCCAAAGGCCTTCTCATCATACCGAGGCTATACAAAGGCGGCTTTTTCCTTGGCGGCTCGGGTGGCAGGGGGGTATTGCTGGTACGCGATGAGAAGACAGGAGAATGGATTGGGCCAGCCTTTTACACCCTTGGCTCCGTGACCTTTGGTCTACAGATTGGTGGCCAGGTAGCGGAAGTGGCAATGATGGTGATGACGCAGAAGGGTCTGGAAAATCTGTATTCGACTACTTTCAAAATTGGGGGAGATGTTTCCGCGGCCGCCGGACCCTATGGCGCGGGTGCCGCAGGCGCTGTATCCAGTTTTAATGCGGACTATCTTTCCTTTACACGGGCTAAAGGGGCCTATATTGGTCTATCGCTGGAAGGAGCTGTCGTAAACACCAATTATGAATGGAACAAAACTTACTATGGCAAACCCGTAAAGCCGACGGACATTTTCGTGGATCGCAATGTCAGCAACCCTGCATCAGACGAGCTCCGATCCGCGATAACCAGGGTCGCGAAATAGCCTCAGCGTCAATATATGCCTCAAATACGAAACTTCAGCATCATTGCCCATATTGACCATGGGAAATCAACACTGGCTGATCGCATGATACAACGGACAGGTCTTGTGGAAAGCCGAAATTTCCGTGATCAGATCCTGGACAACATGGACATCGAACGGGAGAGAGGGATCACGATTAAAAGCCAGGCCGTCACCCTCCCTTATGTCAACTCGAAAGGGGAAACGTTTGAGCTCAACCTGATTGATACCCCCGGCCATGTGGACTTTTCATACGAAGTCTCCCGCGCATTAGCGTCATGCGAAGGTGTCCTTCTCCTGGTCGATGCCTCACAGGGCGTGGAGGCACAGACCGTAGCCAATCTTTTTGCGGCCATGGAGCACGATCTCACCATCATCCCGGTCATCAATAAAATTGATCTGCCATCTGCGGACATCGATCAGGTGAAGGAACAGATTGAAGTGGATTTGGCTCTTGACTCGGATATGGCTATCCTGTGCTCTGCCAAGGAAGGGACAGGCATCGAAGATGTGCTCGAAGCCATAACTGAACATATTCCACCCCCATACGGAAATGTTGACGAACCTTTAAGGGCCCTTATCTTTGATGCCCATTATGATTCTTTTCGTGGGACCATTGTCAGCCTGAGGGTTTTCTCAGGCCGGATGCGCCCGGGTGATACGATCCGGCTCATGTCCACCGGCGCCACCCATAAGATCGAAGAATTGGGTATCTTCCGGTTGGGGAGAGAATCCCGAAAGGCCCTATCTGCAGGAGAGGTCGGTTACATCATTGCAGGCATCAAGACCGTCAGTGATACGAGGATTGGGGACACGATTACCCTGGATACCAATCCATCCCCCGGCCCTCTCCCGGGGTTCAGGGAGGTCAAGCCGGTTGTTTTTTCATCGGTCTACCCCATTACGTCCGAGGATTATCAAGGTCTGACTGAGGCGCTTGAAAAATATATACTGAATGACGCTGCCCTGGTCTTTCAGAAGGACTCCTCCGCGGCCCTTGGTCTGGGGTTTCGCTGCGGCTTTTTAGGGCTCTTGCACCTGGAAATCGTTCAGGAACGGCTTGAAAGGGAATTCGGTCAGTCCCTCATCATGACGGTCCCCACCGTTGAGTATCACTTCACACTCACGAACGGCGAAACCATCAGCGTGGACAATCCATTATACTACCCAGATCCCGCCACTATCGAAAAGGCCATGGAACCCTACATAAAAACAAGCATTTTTATACCGGAGCGATATATGGGGACAGTCATGGATCTTTGTCTGGAGCGCCGAGGGGTAAACTCAAGGTTCACCTATCCCACGCCCGGACGTATCGAGATCCAGTTTGATATGCCTTTGGCAGAGGTCATATACGACTTTTACGACCGGCTTAAGACCGTGACCCAGGGGTATGGCTCATTTGATTACGATCTTTTGGATTACCGAGAGAATGATCTTGTAAAGCTGGACATTCTTGTCAACGGGGAAAGAGTTGACGCCCTTTCTCAAATTGTGCATCGAGACCGGGCAAGGTCAAGGGCGCTTAATGCCTGTGAACGGCTGAAAGAAGAAATTCCGAGACACCTGTTCAAAATTCCTATTCAGGGGGCCATTGGCGGAACTATTATCGCCAGGTCTACGATCTCGCCTTTTAGAAAGGATGTGACAGCCAAATGCTATGGAGGGGACATCACGAGAAAGCGTAAACTTCTTGAAAAGCAGAAAAAGGGGAAAAAACGGATGAAAATGATCGGTTCCGTCGCCATTCCCCAGAGCGCTTTTGTGGCCGTGTTTAAGGCTGATAGTAAATAGCAAAAACACAGCATTGAACCCATTATTCCAGTATTCCATAATTCCCTGGCCCAGACCGCTACACAACACTCTGAGCCTTAAATTAAATCTAAATTGCAATGACATACGTCAAAGCAACAACAAATTGAACCAGGGCAGGCCAACATTCCAATGGGGGCAAAGCCCCTAAGTAATCAATGATGAACGCCTTTCAAAAGCACGGTCTCTATATCCACACACCCTTCTGCAGGACAAAGTGTCCTTACTGCGGATTTTATTCCATTGCCTCTACCTCTCTTATCCCCAGGTGGTTGGAAGCCCTAAAAAAAGAAGTGGTCTACTACAAGGATCGATTCACCTGTTTTGACAGCCTTTATCTGGGCGGCGGAACTCCCACACGTTTAAGCGCCAGGGACCTCGAAAAAATCATGCAACACCTTTTCACGCACTTTGACTTTGCCCCGAATACTGAAATGACTATAGAGGGTAATCCCGGGGATCTGACCCCGGAAAACGTCGGCAGGCTCAAGACCATGGGCTTTAACAGAGTTAATCTGGGGATTCAGTCCTTTAATGCCAAAGAGCTTTTGTTTCTGGGAAGGACACATAGCGGAGAGGAGGCCGAAAGCGCGTTAAGGACACTAAGATCCGCCGGCTTTGACAATGTGGGTGTTGACCTGATTTACGGATACGAGGGTCAATCTTTAAAGGGATGGATCAATACGCTCAACCGAACCCTTACGTTTGGCCCCGAACATATTTCATGTTATCAGTTGACCTTTGAAAAACAAACGCCTTTCTGGGGCATGCGGGAAAAGGGTGTGATAAGCCCCATTGGCGAAGAAAAGGAACGTACTTTTTTCCTCACCACATCCAGATTTCTGAAAGAAAAAGGGTACATTCATTACGAAGTGTCAAATTTTGCCAGGGAAAAAACCTACTATTCCCGTCACAATACTAAATACTGGCACCATATCCCATACCTGGGGCTGGGCCCCTCGGCTCACTCATTTCAAAACAGGACCCGCTGGTGGAATTTTCGCTCCATAAGACAATATTGTGAGGCCCTCGAGCGTTACACGGCACCGGTTGAGGGATATGAAGATTTGACAAATGATCAACTGAGACTTGAATCAATTGCTCTCGGTTTGAGAACCAGAGACGGTTTTGCACTCAAGGGAACCGACCTTGACTCGCAGTCAGTCCATATGCTCTCCGTGCTGCAAGGCGCAGGATTCCTGAATATCAAAAAAGACCGGGTTGTTCCTACCCCAAAGGGGTTTCTTGTGGCCGACCATCTTCCGCTATGTCTTGATATCTTTGGAGAACTTGCGGTATAATCCACGAAACTGATTGTAAGTCAGGCCCAAAATCCCGGCTGCTTTCCTTTGATTGTATTTTGATTGCTTGAGTGCCTGCGTCAGAAGACGAATCTTTAGCTCCTGAATAACCTCATTGAGGGGTTTATTCATGAGATACTCGGTCAAAAATTTTTCCTTTTCACGCCCGGGATCTTCTTTTCCTGGCCGATCCTGACCATGGGAAGAATGAAAGGGATCGAAGACGATCTCTGTAACCAGCGATGAATCTGATCGATATACCGCACGTTCTACTACATTTTTCAGTTCACGCACATTGCCGGGCCAGGAATAGTTTTCAAGCGCAGTCATAGCTTCATCACTGAATTGGGGCACTTCTCCACGACCAAGCTCAAAGGCCATCCGCACTGCAAAATGGTTTGCTAAAAAAAGAATATCGCCGATCCGTTCCCTGAGAGCCGGCAAGCGCAGCACTTCAAAGGAGAGGCGATCCAGTAAATCCGGCTTAAAGCGGCCGTCAGTCACCAACGCCGACAGGTCGGCATTGGTCGCCGCGATAATTCTGACATCCACCTCAATACCCGCTGTACCTCCAACCCGTTCAAATGACCCATATTCCACGACACGCAATATCTTCTCCTGAACTTCCATGGGGATGGTGCCTATTTCGTCAAGGAAAAGGGTCCCCCTATCTGCCGCCTCAAATCTCCCGGTTCGCAACCGTTCGGCCCCGGTGAATGCCCCTTTTTCGTGGCCAAACAGTTCTGATTCCATAAGCGAAGGCGTGAGGGCTGAGCAGTTGAGGGCTATCAAGGGTTCTTGCCATCGGTTTGAAAGAAAATGGAGTCTGGCCGCTGCCAGTTCTTTTCCTGTACCCCGTTCCCCAACCAAAAGTACAGGCCGGTTTATCTGTGCGACACGGGATAGGCGCTCCTGAAACCCCAGGAAAGCCTCGGACTGCCCCAGCGCCTCTCCTACAACGGCAGGGGATCCCCTTCGGTCGGTTTCTCTGAGGGCAGATGCTTGCCTTTTCATGGTGAAACATACCTTCTAATGGTTTTTATTACTAAATACTGGTATTTTTTACCACAATCCAATTGACCCTGTCAAGTTATTAACTTCTTGAATTCCTTTATTTTTCTTAAAAAAATAGTCACTGGCACAATTCCTGCCTTGCATATTGGCAAATCATAAAGGATGGAGGTCACATTATGGGAATTTTTACACGATTTCGTGATATCATCAGCTCCAATATCAATGGCATGTTGGATAAAGCGGAAAATCCGGAAAAGTTGATCAGACTTATGATCCGCGAGATGGAAGACACACTGGTTGAAATCAAGGCATCGTGCGCAGGCGTGATGGCCAACAGCAAGAAGGTTCAACGTCAGCTTATTGTAGTTCTGGAGCGCGAAAAACATTGGAAAGACCGAGCAGAGCTCGCAGTCAGCAAGGACAGAGATGATCTGGCGCGGGAAGCACTCGTGGAGAAGCGCAGATATTCCCATAGGGCGAATGCCTTTGAAAAGGAAATAATAGAATATAAGGCCCTGATCGAGCAATATCAAGATGATATCCGCCAACTTGAAGACAAACTGGGGACTGCTCGTGAAAAGCAACGGTTGCTCGTGCAACGCCACATTCATGCAAATGGGAAAAAACGCGCGCAACAGGAAATCCGTCGCGTGGA
>Ga0180432_10008990_pt1 | contig 12294 bp, 8 predicted proteins | sample SS_ome_10_FD_132414 | JGI IMG/M metagenome (GOLD analysis project Ga0180432, IMG submission 132414) | Hypersaline lake sediment archaeal communities from the Salton Sea, California, USA - SS_1_MS_2 metaG | ecosystem: Environmental > Aquatic > Non-marine Saline and Alkaline > Hypersaline >...
ACAGTGTCGGCGGGAGTACGGAAACCGAATGGTTCGGACGAGAAAGGCATGGGTTGACAAGAGTGAATACAGTAAGAGCAGATAACAAGATCAAAGTAGTCCATGTGGTTGGTGCTCGTCCCAATTTTGTCAAGATTGCGAACATTGTGCGTGCATGCAATGCTGCAGATCGGATCGAATCGGTTCTGGTTCATACGGGCCAGCACTACAGTGCAAATATGAGCGCCAGTTTTTTTGATGAGTTGGACATTCCTCATCCGGATATAAATCTGGAGGTTGGTTCGGGGTCGCACGCCCAGCAGACGGGTGAGATCATCAAGCGTTTTGAGTCGGTATTGTTGGAGCATGAGCCGACGTTGGTGCTGGTGGTGGGCGACGTGAACTCTACGGCGGCGGCGGCGTTGGTGGCGGTGAAGCTGGGTATCAAGGTGGCTCACGTGGAGGCGGGGTTGCGTAGTTTTGATCGTACCATGCCGGAGGAGATCAACCGTTTGGTGACGGATGCGATCAGCGATTTTCTTTTTATTACGGAGCCCAGTGCGCAGGTCAATCTGGAGCATGAAGGGGTGGACGCGTCAAAGATTCATTACGTTGGGAATGTTATGATTGACACGCTGGAGCGGCATCGTGAGAAGGCGTTGCGGTCGAGTATATTGGATGATCTTGGGCTTAATAATGGTCCTTACGGGGTGCTGACGCTGCATCGGCCGAGCAATGTCGATCACCATGAGACGTTCAGTGGTATTCTGGACGCGCTTGAGACGATTCAGCGTGATATGACTATTGTGCTTCCGGCGCATCCGCGTACGGTCAAGAATATAGAAGGTATTGGCCTGATGGATCGCATTCGGCAGATGGGCAAGTTGCGGCTGGTGGACCCGTTGGGTTACCTGGACTTTCTCAAGCTGATGGCCGAGGCGCGGCTTGTTTTGACTGATTCGGGTGGAATTCAGGAAGAGACGACGATTTTGGGGGTGCCTTGTCTGACGATTCGGGAGAATACGGAAAGGCCGATTACGATAACGGAGGGGACCAACCAGTTGGTGGGCTGTGAGCCGTCGCGGATACTGGAGGGTTACAGGCGTGCCTTGGCTGAGCCGGCGCAGCAGCGTCGTCCGAAGTTTTGGGACGGCCAGGCGGCTCAGCGTATCGTTGATGTGCTTCTTGAGGTGTTCTAGAGCCGCAGCGCTGCAAGGATGTTTGGTGATTTGCGGTTTGTTATGCTTTTTCTAATGTTGGCGCTTCAGGGGTTTGGGGGCTGTTGTGGTTTTTCAACCTCGGGGGATGCCGCGGGCTATTTCATAGCGGTCCTTTTGGTGCGTTGGAAACAGACTGTAGGTGTTCTGAATTGCTTTGCTGATTGTAAAAGTCTGTGAATGCGGCGTTTAGGTTTGCGGCGTCAAGAACTCATGGGCTAGGCGGGGTTAGCCGGCAGGGGGGTGTTCGTGGAAGAATGGTGGTCTTGTAAAGGGGGGAAGCCAATTCGTCCGATAAGACATGGAGAAGGTCGGTTGGCGGCTTTGCGGGTCCAGTGGGCGGTCCATTCGGTCGGCCCATATTGGTCAAGCAGGGGGAGGAATGAATAGAGGCGCAGATGCTGGAGGTTGCAGGGACGTGAAAGCTCCATTTTTCTGGACGATGTTGACGGTGCTGGTTGTTACGCGGGTAGGTGTTGGGGGTGATTATTATGTGAGCACGACGGGGGATGATTCTTACGACGGCAGGGCGGCCAGCTATGTGGGGGGTACTGAAGGGCCCAAGGCGACGATTCAGGCGGCTCTGGACGCGGCGGCCCCAGGCGATGTGATTACGGTTGGTGACGGCCGGTATACGGGGCCGGGCAACTGCGACCTGGACTACCAAGGCAAGGATCTCACGCTGCAGAGTGCGAACGGTGCGGCGGAGTGCATTATCGATTGTCAAGGTGATGAAACGTCACCTCATCGGGGTGTGGTGTTTCAGAGCGGTGAGACGGCGGCGGCAGTGCTCGATGGTTTCGGTATTACCAATGGTTACGCGTGGGGTGGGGGCATCTATTGTCTTGGTAGTGGGGCGACGATTCGTAATTGTGTTTTGTACGGGAACGGTGCGGCGAGCAAAGGGGGTGCTCTGGCCTGTGACAATGCGGATCCGGTAGTGGAGGGGTGCTGGTTCAGCGAGAATGTCGCGTCGGATGGCGGAGCGTTTTATGCTTACCGTAGTGGTGCTACCTTTTTCAATTGTGAGTTCAGCGGGAATGAGGCGAGCGGCGGTTACCCGAGTGGGCGGGGTGGGGCGTTTTGCATAGAGGAGTCGAGCAGTGTGGTTTTTGATGGTTGTGAGGTTTATGGTAACAAGGCTGTGAGCCTGGGGGGGGCGGTTTTTGCGGCAGACAGCACGGTGGTGTTGAGCAATACCGTGATTTCCGGCAATCTGGCGGAGAGTCATGGTGGAGGGGTATACGTTACCAACTCGCAAGCGGAGATGACGCATTGTACGTTTCATGGCAATTACGCCGAGGTTCATGGCGGGGCCCTGCGGTGCTACGGCGGAGCAGTAGTGGGGGTGACCAATTGTATTTTATGGGGAGACCGTGTGGGTTATGTTTCGGGTGGGGCAGAAATTGACTTGTCCGAACAATCGGTGCTGACGGTGTCTTCAAGCGATCTGGAGGGGGGGCGTGAAGGTGTTTTTGGCGAGATTGGGTGTACGTTGAATTATGAGACGGGCAACATTGAGGTGGCCCCTGGTTTTGTGAGCGGGGGGTATTGGGAGCCGGGAGGAGCGGCGCCGGAAACGTTAGAGGCATTATGGGTGGCTGGTGAGTACCGTCTTGGCAATGAGTCGCCGGCTATCGATCGGGGGGATACGTCGGCGGCGGAGGCGGCGGGGCTTGTTGAGGATCTGTCGGGGGAGGAGCGTGTGAAGAATGGGGTCGTGGACATGGGAGCGTATGAGGCTTCGGTCAGTGAGCGGGCGTTGACGGTGAGGCGTTTTACTGTGCGGGCGGGGCGGTGTCGGGCGGACCATGCGGATCGATTCATTATTGGCGGTGAGTTTGACGCAAGCAGCAGTGACTTTGCGGCGGGTGAGCGGGTATATATTCGGGTGGGGCCTTATGACGAGACTATCAGCTTGAGCGATGAGCAGGTGTCAGTAAACTCTCGGCGACCTCTTTATACGTACCGTCGTCGGCTAGTGCGGGGTGAGGCGGGCGCTATCGGGAGCATGCGGTTCGATCTGGACCGGGGACAGTTTCTTTTGAGCGGGTCTAATTTGGATTTGACGGGTCTTGTGGCGCCGGTTCAGGTAGTCATCGTGGTTGGGGACTATCGAGGCGGAGCGGTGGTCAGTGGCGGGGTTGTCAATAAGGGTAAAGCGGTACCGCGGCAGTTTCTTGTGGGTTACGCGGACTCGCTGAGTCTTGACCGGCATCGTTTTTCGGTCAATGAGAGTCGCGTCAACGCGGACCAACTGTTGCTAATGGGTACGATCAGCGTTAAGGAGAGCCTTTACGCACTTAACCAGCAGCGCATCAATATTGCGTGGGGTGACTTTGCGACGTATATCCCGGCAGGTTCGTTGATTCGGATGGGCGATGGTCAACGTTACGTTTACCGGAAAGGGGCTCAGGCCACTACGCCGGTTCAGTTTGCCCAGTTTGATTTCGAGCGGTGTCAGTATCGTATTCTGATTCGTAACGCGGACATAGGCGTGCAAGGGGCGGGGTTGACGTTTGGTTTGCGTCTGCTGGGCTTTGACGAGTCGGTTGTGGTGGCTGATCCTTGAGCGGGGTTGACGCCGGGGGATTATGTGGGTGATGAGTCGCGTGTGGAGGCGAGGGGGCGAGGCGTGCGGTGTGTGGAGGGGGGGTATGTCGTGGGAGTGGTGTGTGGGGTTATAGGACGCGGTGGTGGGGGCGGCGGCGACTATTGTTGACGGGGGGGGCGGATGATCAAAGCAGGTTGGTTTGTTCTGGTTGCATGTGGTTGTAGGGAATTGAGGGGTTTTGCGGGGCGGAAAAGGCAGGGGAACTGGGCGATTGTGCCGGGGGTGGTTTGCCGAGTGGGCGAGTGTTTCTCATAATCAATGAGATGGACTGCAGCTGGGGGGGAGATAGTCTGGAGCGGCAGTTGCGGAGGGGTTTGAGTTTGGATCTGGGTTTGCCGTCATGACGCGCAGCAGTACTGGCAAGCGGGTTGGGTTGAAAAAGAAGTGAATTAGCAGGGGTGCAGGGCCGATAGAACCATCGAGGCGTGCGTTGTCGGAGCGTAGAGAGGCTCTGGGCAGGCAGCGGCTCAGGTTATTGGATAGAGTATTTATCGGGCGTAGCACATGGATGCATGGGCTGTCGGCAGTGCCAAATGCCGGCGGATCCCGGACGCTTCGGGAAGAGTGCTTTGGCACTGAGGTTGGTCCCATGCGATCCATGAGAAAGAGGCTTCACCGTGCACACAATTCTCGCCGCCGTAGCGTGGCCCTGTCGCTGGAGCGACTCGATAGTCGAATGTTATTGAGTGTTGCGACGGACTGGACAGGGCCTGGTGAGTCGGTCTTGTTCGATGATGGCGGCTGTGCTGATCCGGTTTTTCTCGACGGGGGAGGATATTCCGAGCCTGATCTATTCTTTGCGGACCCCCTTTTGTTAGACAGCAGTTCTGTTTACGACATGATTGCGGGCGAGCCAGTGTCTGAGCCGGAGGCGGGGCCGTCGGATTCGGCGGAATCGTATGTGTCGCCGTTATCAGCGAGTGGTTCGTATACGCTGTTTCTGGATTTTGACGGTGCGACGGTTTATAGTCGCACGGGGGACTTCTGGCTGGGCAGTACGTCGGTGACGGTGCCTGCGTACAGTTTAGGGAGTTTTGGCTGGGCCGGTCGGGAACAAGAGTCCATTGCGTATATCACGGATTTTGTGGTAGAGGATTATGCTGCTTACAACGTGAATGTGACCACGACGGAGCCGACGAGCGGCGAATACACAACCATTTATGTGGGGGGGGGCAATTCGTGGTTTCAGCCGCACACCGGGGTTATCGGGGTGGCTACTTACGATATAGGCAACCGGGATGCGAGCAACTACGGTTTTGCGTTTACGGATGAGCTGAGTATTTACCAGAGTTATTGCGGAGGGAGTCTGCAGAACTTCAGTGAGTATGTAGCGAATTTGATTACGCATGAAGCTGGTCATACGTTTGGAGCGAACCATGTCGATGACCCCACGGCGACGATGAACCCCTATCTGGCTTTGCATCCGCGGCGGACGATGTTCGGGGCGGGGCCTATACCCAATAGCTCGCAGTCACAGGACACGCAGTCGCAGTTGGGTGGGAATCTGGGGTATGGGCATGGGCCGGACGATTATGGCGATGACGGGGACTCAGCAAGTACGGTAAGTGAGAGCACGGTCGTTAGCGGTCTGCTGGAACGGCGTGATGATGTGGACGCCTTTCAGTTTACCGCAGCGGTATCGGGCCGAGCGACACTGGACATTGATACTGAATACTGTGGTAATCTGGATTCGCTGCTGAGTGTAGTGCGTCAGAGCGATGGGGCCTTGGTAGGTCAGAATGACGACTTCAATGGCGATCGCGATTCGGCCTTGACGGTGCAGGTGGCAGAGGGTGAGACGTATACGGTTTTGGTGGCCAGTTCGGACGGCTTGTCTTCGGGTTCGTATAGCCTGACGATGGATTTACCAGAGGTTAATCCAACGCCAGAGATGGTGATAGTGGACAGTGTTGGCTCGGGGGGGGATTACACGGTGAGTTTTGGCGGCCTGGACCTGGGAGACGTGGCCAGTGGTGAGCTGTTTATTACGAACGAGGGTTCGGCCGATCTGGTCATTTCGCAGTTGGAAGTGGCGGGGGACGACGAGTTTGAGCTCGATGTGACCAGTGCGGCGCATACTTCGGTGGATGATATTCGGATAGCGCCTGGTGATACTTTTGTGGTTACGTGTACTTATCGACCGGAGGATGTGGCGGACTATTCCGGGCAGATCGTGATTGCAGGCAACGATCCTGAGCACGGGATGGCCGTGGTGGCTCTTTCAGGTACGGTACGCCAGCCCCAGCCAGATGTGGTCGTGTCGCCGAGTCTCGATTTTGGGGCGGTGTTGCGTGGGCAGACGAAGTCTGAAGCGTTTACGATAAGCAACGAGGGGGTAACGGATCTTTTGATTAGCGAGGTGACGGCGGGAGAGGCTTTTACGTTGACGGGGTATGCGGAGGGGGAGACAGTGACGTTGTCTGCGGGGGAGAGGTTGACGTTGACGGTTGCTGTGACGCCTTTGCATCGTGGGGAGTTGGACGGGCAGATTGTTATCGTATGCAACGACCCTGACCAGCCGACGACAGTGGTCGATGTGGATGGGCAGGTGCTTGGTGGTGTTCTGGGGGTACAGGAGAGTTCTGGGGTCTATAATGATGACAGGGTGGACTTTGGTTCGGTGTATCTGGGGGAGACCTCGAGCGAGTTGATACGCTTGGTGAATGAGGGAGACGGCCCGCTGTTGATCAGTGGTATTACGGTGTCGGGTCCGTTTGTTCTGGATATGTATACCGACGTTCATGACGGGGCTGACGATGTGATTTTGTCGCCGGGTGGGTGGCTTGATGTGAATGTCAGTATGACGTCGGAGGAGTTGGGGGCGGTGACGGGGTCAGTGATTGTCAGCAGTGACGATTTTGAAGCTGGGGCGTTGGAGGTGAGGTTGGCGGGGACGGGGGTGTCGGCGATGCTGGAGCTGACGGAGTCAGACGGTGTGGCGGATGGGCAGAAGGAGTTTGGTGCGGCGCAGCGAGACATGTTTTCGCGTCAGGAGGTCTGGGAGATACGCAATCATGGTAACGTGCCGGTGACGGTTACCTTTGCGTTGGCGGACGGGACGGATTTTCGCCTGCCCGGTCTCAAGAGCATAACGCTGGCTCCCGACCAGGAATACACGCTGGATATATTGACAAACCCGACAGTGGCCCGACGTGTTACGGATGTGCTGACAGTGAGGGCCGACGATCCGCAGTCGACAACATATACGCTAGGGCTGGCTGCTGATGGCTATGCTCTGGTTGCCAACCACGAGAGTTACACGTTCACGGACCACTCGGGCGACGTTGTGACGGTGTCGATGAGCGGTCAGGGGCGGGCCAAGGTGGTTTTGGGCGGGGCCGGACAGACAGACATCGAGTCGATTGAGCTAGTGGCGGGTACGGTGCGGGACCGGCTTACGATCGGTGTTCGAGGAGGGGGGGAGACGACGCTAGGGGAGCTAACGGGCGCAGCGAATCTGGGAATGATATCGGCGCGGAAGGTTGATGTGACGGGAGGGGGGATTGACATTGACGGCGTGGTTGGCCGAATTGATATGGGAGACCTGGGCAGCGGCTCGCGTCTGAGCTTTACGGCGGGCCAGCGGGGGATGGTGAGGTTAGGCAGTATTGGGGCCGATGCGGCCATTGATGTTTCGGGTCAGTTAAAGGTATTGATGGCGGAAGACTTCGGTGCGGCGCGAATGGAGGTCGACGCGATTGATCGTGTGTTGATCAATGACGACCTGGCGGGGACGATTTCACTGGGGCAGGGGGTTCTGAGGTGTCTGACAGTCAAGCGTGGCGACTTTACGGGGGCGTTGGGGACGGCTGGTTCGGTGGACAAAGTGGTGGTTGGTCGAGGCGATTTGGGAGGGACAGTCAACGCGGGCGGTGCGATCGACACAATCATGGTGGGTCGGGGCGCGTTGAGCGGGTCTGTGCGGACGAGTGAAGCGATCAATCGCGTTGTGGCGTATGAAGTGTGTGGTGCTGAAATTACTGCATTGAAGCAGATTAACCAGATCAACGTCAAAGGCGATATGACGGCAGCTTTGGTGGCGGTGGGGTATGGCGAGAACCTGGACAGTCGGGCCGCTGCCGCCGTGGCGCAGGTTGATGCACACCTGGGCATGTTGCGGGTGGGCGGCTACTACGCCGATAGCACCGTGGCGGTGGGTCTGGCGCCTGGTGAGGGGGGCAGTTTTCTTAACGGCACCCATAGTGCGGCCAGCGGGGCGATTGACAAGATTCTGCTGCGGTACGTAGACAGCAGTGAAGCGGAAGACCACTTTGGTCTGGTTGCCCAAGACGATATCGGACGGTTGCGAGTCGAGCAGGTCGCATTGAACAGCGACGATTTGCATCAGGGCGACTATCGGCAGGACTATTTTGTGGTGACGGTTCTGGACAAGTAGCGTGTAATGTGGCGGGGTCGTTTGACTGGGTGCCGGGTGTATTTTATAGTTGAGTGCCAGTCTGAATCGCGTCAGCAAGTCGTTGTTTGTGCGTAAGCGGGGGCAAAGTGACGGCGCTGAGGATGCAGGGTTCGGCTGCGGCGCAGTGCTGCGCATCTGAAAGCGCAAGGCTGTCGTGGTTGACAACTAACACGAAGGACAGGGGGTATGAGGCCGATACAGGGCGGGGGCCAACCGGAGGAAACGATGGCCAAGCGAAAAAAGAAACAGCGGAGCAGCGGTAAGTTCAAGCAGGCGTTGTGGCAGGTGTTACGCCAAGGGATTCGGGCGGCGTTGCAAGTATCTATGTTTCGTGTGTTCGATCCACACAGTTATCGGCGTCATCCCCAGATGGCTCTGGCTGATTCTGGCAAGGGCGTGCAGAAACAAGGGCTGCGGGTATTGCTAGGTCAATTGGTCGATGCGGTGATTCCGCGGCTGATTGTTCTGCCGGTACTTTTCCTGTTGTTTGTCGGTGTGATTTTTTACAGCACGCTTTGTCCGGCGCGGGTTCCCCTTCAGACGTTTCCGGAGGCGTTGCGTCTTTACTACGAGAAGGTGCAGTTTTTCAGCGAGGATGGCACGGAGCTTCATGCCTGGTTTATACCTTCGCTCAGTGCCGACGACGTGGTGGAAGACGGGGACCAAGCCTTGAAGCGTCAAAAACCGGGTGTGGTGCTGTGTCATGGACTTGGCGCGAGTCGAGACCAGTTGCTTGCCTTGGCTGGTTATCTCAACGCGAATGATTTTGAGGTGTTGTTGTTTGACTTTCGGGCCTGTGGTCTGTCGGGTGGGGAGACGCGTAGCCTGGGGCTTCGAGAGCGTAATGACGTTTTGGCAGCGGTGCATTACCTTGCGGATCGCTCCAGTGTGGACAAGAGCCGTATCGCGGTAGTGGGGCAGGATATTGGTGGTGCGGCGGCCCTTGGTGCGGCGGCGCGTGACCATAGTATCGACGCGGTGGTGGTGGGTGATATTGACGCGGATTTACACACGGCGATTGACCGTAGACTGGCGGGGCTGGGCGTACTGCGGGAGGTATCGGTAAGTGCCTACCTGGCGGCTTATAAGGGATACTTTCACACGTCTGACCGGCAGGTCAGCAGCGCGCAAATGGCTGAATCGCTGGACCAGCAGCAGGGTTTACTGGTTCTGACGCGCAAGGGGGTAGCCGACCTGGCTGAGTCGGCAAAACTGGTGGCCAAGTACTCTCATGCGAGGACGGTTTCGGCGGAATTGCCGAGTTCTAAGCACCCGTCGCTGACGGATCCGCAGGCAGGGGCGATCATTGTGGATTTTCTGGAGAATTGCTGGAATGTGCCGGCGGAGCCAGTGTGTGGAAAGGATGAGTCTGCGTCGACGGAGCAGCGTATGTCTGAGGATCATTAGAATGGGGTGGACTTAAGTTGCCGAGCGCATGATGAGCTGCGAGTAGTTGAAGCTGATCGGGCGTGGCGTGCCCAAGAAGGGTCAGGCGAATGCTTCGGCGTATTCCTGGGAGACATTGGCGGTTTCTGGGCTTTGCACATTGATGGGGGTGTTTTCGGGGGCGACCGTGCTGACGTAATCGGGGACGTCAGGATGTGGTTGATGCTCCAACGGCTGGTGCAACTGCAAGACTACTCGGCAAAATCCTGGCTTGTCGGGCTGTACTCTGCTTACCTCGCTGTAGTGGTGGTAGGTATCCATGTCCAAGGCTTCGTCGACCAGGCAAGGGTAGCCAAAACGTGTTACCAGGTGCGTGCCGGGGGCGGGGCATTGGTCTTGCGGCACGGAGAAGCTCACCGCGCTTTTGGATAGGTCGAAGACCGTTCCCCGATTAAGCTCACGGCAGTTATCGTAACGGAACCAAAGGGGCCAACTGTAGTGGACACGGGGTTCGCGGCGGCGTTCGTTTTGGGCATGCATGGGTCATTTATCTCCTTTGTTTTTAAGGCGGCGGTACCTTGGGTTTGCGCTATGGCGCCAAGTGTTTGTTGGCCTGATAGGTGACATGTCGTCAAAACGCGCAGACGGATTAACCAGAAAAATCGTTCTTATCCGACAAGGGGTGTGGAGTGTGCCTTGGCGCTGTTTCATTAAGAGGGGTTAATGGGGGCAGGTCCGAAAATGCGGGTGAAGGGTTGGCGTTTGCGCGAGGTAGAGTTTTCCTCGTCGGGTGCAACACCTTGCGTAAGGCGGGGCTAGTCCCTGGAGAGGGTGGTTGGGTCGGCACGGGAGACTTGGCAAGTTGTGTGGGCTTGGCGTCTGAGGTAGGGGGCTACTCGATCAGCGAGCGGACAATTTCGAGTTCTTCCTCGATTCTGTCACTTACGTCATTGAGCTGCTCGTTTGTCAGGCCAATTTCGTCGAGAAAAGCAGGGTTTACTTCCTCGGAGTCGACATGGAGGCCCAGGCCGAGGTTTTTCTGTACGCAGAGTACATCGGCCACATGGGTGACCACTGCGAGGAGACGATTTTCGCGGGCCAAATTGGTTGGAGTGTGGTGGTAGCCAGCTACGTATTGGAACGAGCGTGGGAACTTCCACAATGCCGCCAGGGCCATTCCGATCTGGGGGTGGGTGGCACCGACCACCTGTGCTTCTGCATGGGCAAAGGAGGGGCCTGGTTTGGCTTGGGCGACCAGTTCGGGGATTGCGGAACCGCGTGACTGCATGACCGCGACGAGGCCGATATCGTGGATGAGGCCGCAGAGAAAGGACTCGTCGGGCAGTTCCAGTCCGATAGCGCTGGTGATGAGTTTGTTGGCGGCGCCGACGGCAACGCAGTGTGTCCAGAGGTCTTTGCCGGTGAGTTCATCGCAGCGTGGTGGCTGTTTGAACATTTTGGACAGGCTTGCGGCGATGGCGATGTTCTTGACGGCGTTGAGGCCGAGCAACATGATAGCGCGGTCGATGGAGCCGATCTGGCCTGGGAGTCCGTAGAAAGCTGAGTTGACCACCCGGAGCACCCGTGCCGACAAGGCGGGGTCGTTGCGGACAATTTTGTGCAGGTCGTGTGCGGTGCTGCGGGGATCCTGGACCACCTGGACGATACGCAATGTAATTTCCGGCAGCGTAGCGATTTCGATTGTTTCGTTGGCGATATCCGTTGCGACGGTTGTACTGTCTTTCACGGCTTCTCCCTCGTCTTTGGTAAGATCGTGTTGGGTCGGTTCGGCCGGGCCCGCAGCGCCTGTGCGCTGGCCCTGAGGCGTCTGACCGTTGCCACGGAAATCATCGGCATTTGTGTGGTTGGTCTCAAACAGCAGCAGGAAATGGCATGGACGCATTGTCGGGTCGGCAGGGTGGTTGTCGAGGTTTTTGGAGCGTGGTTGGCCTTGCAGGGGTTAGGCGCAGTGTGCCCAGGGGCCAGTATGGCGTCGTCAATCAGGTAGAGCCGGTCTGATAACTATCGTTCTGGCCGGCATGAGCGGAGGTCAGGGTGTGCTTTTGCCGGAGGCCTGCCCGTTGGTCCACTTGGGGATATCGAACTTGGCCAGGTCGTCCAGTATTTCGTCGGCCGATGAGACATCCTGGGGCGGTCGGCCGGGTCGCTGCAGGGCGACACAGGCCATTCCTGCCCGTTTGGCGGCTTCAATGCCCGCGGTGGAGTCTTCAAAGACGAGGCAGTGATGGGGGGCAAGGTTCAATTTTTTGGCGGCCAGGCGGAAGCAGGTGGGGTCGGGTTTTCCCGGGTTGTAGTCTTCGTTGGACATTGTAAAGGCGAGTGATTGGCCAATTGCCATGCGTTGGAGGCCTTCTTCGAGCTCGCTGCGAGGCGCGCCGGTGACGATGGCAACCGGATAGTCGCGAGCCAAGCGGTGCAAGAGGTCGACCGAAGTGTGAATGAGGATGTCACGAGAGCCACAGAGACTGTTGAAGACCTCGTGCATGTCCTTCTCCATTTGCTTGATGTCCGGGTAGAGTCCCTCGAAGCGTTCGTTGACGCCGGCGTGGACGGCGGCCCAAGCCTTGCCGTAGACGATGTCCAATGCCTGGTCGTAGGCAATGTTGTATCCTCTGCTCTTGAGCAACTGCTGTAGCGAATCCACCCATACCACTTCCGAG